>ERZ1643247.1207-NODE-1207-length-25394-cov-5.766486_pt1 | contig 25394 bp, 18 predicted proteins | sample MGYA00579264_ERZ1643247 | MGnify/ENA primary metagenome ERZ1643247 (study PRJEB29033, sample SAMEA4952262) | chicken gut metagenome | biome: Broiler Chicken; feature: Gastrointestinal Tract; material: Caecum | place: Ireland | collected 2018 | study: Broiler... | reverse complement strand
AACTTGCCTAGCGGAGCGTGCTTTGACGCTGGTGCGTACTCTCTTGCGAAGCGAAGGCTACGAAGTATAAGTAGAAAATAATTATATAATTTCTGCGCTTATGGCGGTTTTGCTAGTCGCAAACGCTCGCCGTGAACGCTTGAAATTTTTCTCTACCGACCAAACGTAAGTTCCAGCTGGGCTTGGGAACTTGGTCGGTACTCTCGTGCGAAGAATATTCTTCGAAGAGTCTAACGAAGGCTATGCTCCGCTGCGAGCGAAAAGGGATTTCCCTTTTCGCGTCATCCTGAGCGGAAGAAATCGTGTTAATCGTCGAGTTTGCTAGTTGTATTACAAATATATAAAGATAAGCTAATATGCAGTCGAATGGATCTCCTCCCGTGACCCGCCACAAATAAAAAAGATTCTGATTAGCTATGGCGGTAAAGAGTTTATTCCGGTTGCACCCGTCCAGCATTTCAAATTTCATTTTAGTATTTGATTTAATTCTAATAACTAAATATAAAAACTAACTCCCTTTTAGTTAGGGAGTTAGTTTTTTTTAATTATTCCACAGTTACAGATTTGGATAGGTTGCGGGGTTTGTCGGGGTTGTAGCCTTTTAAAATGCTCACTTCGCAGGCGAGCGCTTGGAAAGGGAGAATACTTATTATTGGCATTAGATCACGGGAAAGTGAAGGGAATTTTACGTCTGCGTCTTCTTCAGGGCTTGCTATAAGGCAAGTACCGCCACGCGCTTCAATCTCCTTTTTTGTTAGGTCGTTTTTGGTTTTTAGGTTTTTTTGCGTGGAGATAAGGATAACTAGCGTCTTTTCGTCTACAAGGGCAAGCGTGCCGTGTTTTAGCTCTCCGCTAGGGCAGGCTATGCAGTTTATGTAGGAAATCTCCTTTAATTTTAACGCGCTTTCCTTTGCCGTTATGTAGTCGCCTTGGCGGCCTATGAACATAATCTTTTCATAGCTTAAAGCTTTCAGGGCAATGGCTTTTACGTTTAGCGTTTTTAAATATTTTTTAGCGGCGCTAACAAGCGTTTTGGTTTTTGGTTTTTCTTCCTTTAATAAGCACTTTAATAAATAGAAAATTAATAGTTGGCAAGAATAGGCTTTGGTGGACGCAACGGCGCGCTCCCAGCCCGCTTTCATAAGAATTGTCTTTTTGCAGGCAAAGGTTATGGAAGAATTTGGCACGTTAGTTATGGCTAGCGTTTTACATTTGCATTTTTTTACGCAGGAAATTGTGTCCGCAGTTTCTCCGCTTTGTGATACAAAAATGCATAGCGTATTCTTTGTAATTAAGGGCTTTGAATATTTAAATTCGCTTGCTATTTCTGCAAAAATTGGAACATTTAAAAAATCTAAATATTTTTTTCCAAATAGGCAAGAATGATATGCCGTTCCGCACGCCACTAAATATATTTTGTCTACATTTTTAAAATAATTTTTTATATCTTTAAAATTTTCAAAAAATTGCGCTGTTTCCCTTATAGCATCAGGCGTTTGCAAAATTTCGTCTTGCATTAAATATTTATTTTTATTTTGAAAATTAAATGTATTTAAAAATTTATTTGTTTGTTTATTTATTTTTTTATTTTTATTAAAAAATTCTATTTTTTTATCGCTAATTTTTGCAAATTCATTATTTTTTAAAATATAAAAATTTTTGCAATATTTTCTAAAAGCATTCGCGTCGCTAGAAATTAAAATTTTATCTTGGCTTTCGCCCACCATTAATGGGCTTTCTTTTTTTGCTAAATAAATTATATTAGGCTCGTTTGAAAATATAACGGCTAGGGCGTAGCTACCTTTTAAAAGTTCGCACGTTTTCTTTAATTTTTCTAAGTTGTCTTTACCATTAATTTTTGCAAGCAACGCGGCAATTACTTCGGTGTCCGCTTCCGATACCACTTTTAAATTATATTCCTTTTTTAGCTCTAAGTAGTTTTCTATAATTCCGTTATGAACAAGGGTGACTTTTTTATCTATATCTGTGTGTGGGTGCGCGTTTAGTTCTGTTGGCAAGCCGTGAGTTGCCCATCTGGTGTGAGCTATGCCAAGCGTGCCAGCCAGCTTATTTTTCAAAAGCTCGCTTTTAAGCTCGCTTACTTTGCCCGCGCGCTTAACAACGTTAATTTTGCCGTTATTTACAATTGCCACACCGGCAGAGTCGTACCCACGATATTCTAAGTTTTTTAAACCTTCAATTAAAAAGCTATCTGCGTCTAACTTTCCTATGTAACCAAAAATTCCACACATATAAAACTCCTACAACGTTTATATGATATTTTTTAGTTATTTGTCAAAGCCTTGACTTAAAAAAAGAATTGTTATAAGATATATTTATGAAAAAATTGCTGGCGTTAATTTGTGCGATTTTAATTCTTGGCGCGTTTAGTGCTAGCCCGGCGCATGCGGAAGACACTCTTCCTGAAAGTGTTCGGGTTATCACGGTTAGTACAAGAATTTATAACTCTGCAAGTTTAGATGATATAAAAATGGACGGCGAGCAAGAAGTAAGAGCTGTTCATGGTGACGTTTTTAGCGTTTTAAGTTTAACCGTTGCAGAAAATAGCTTTTATGAAATTTCTTATAATGGAGCTTCTGCCTATATTTTAAAAGCGCATGTACTAGATACAAGCATAAAATCAAACAATGTAAAGCTAGATACAAACGCAAGTTTAAGGCTAGAAACTATGGTGTACGAATATAACGGAACAAGCTTTTCTGAAACAGGCATAACGCTTGAAAGCGGAACTAGAATAAAGCTTCTAGACGGCTTAAACCAAGACGCCGATTATACAAGAATTTCTTTCGAGCTAAACGAAGAGACGCTTACTTACTACGTTCCAACGTCAAACATTACAGCAGACGGAATGAGTGCGGCGGGAATTACTGCAATAACGCTAATTATTGCCTGCACAAGTTTATTACTAATTCTTTTTGGCTTTAAGGGCAGAAAAAAGAAGAAAAAAGAAAAATAGCTTTGAAAAATAAATAAAGGTGTGATAATATTTAGATATGCAAAAAGACGTAAAAAAACAATATAAAAAGGACGTTAAACGAATATTTATTTGGCTACTAATTTTGCTTCCATTTTTAGCCGTGATTACATTTTGTTTTAGCTACTTTTTAAATATGAGCAACGGGCTTAACATATTTTTACTTGTAATAATTGGCGGCTTTGGAGTGCTACTTTTAGAATTTATATATAGAAAAGTGCAAGAAAAGAAGGAAAAACAACCTAAAAAGCGTGACCCTTACGCAGATTAAAAGGAAAACTTATGAAAGAAACTAAGAACATTAAAATTATGCCACATAGTTTGGAAGCCGAGCAAGCAGTGCTTGGCTGTCTGCTTATAGATAACGATTGCTCTATAAACATAATGAACAGGCTAAAATCTTCTGATTTTTATACGGATTCACATCAAAACATCTTCGACGTTATGTTCACGCTCTATCAAACGAACGTGCCAATAGACTTCGTTACCGTTACAGAAGCTTTGGAAAAGAAGAACCTTCTTGAAAGCATTGGCGGCATAGACTACATTACTTCTTTAACGAACGTAATTCCAAGCGCGGCGAATTACGGGCACTATGTAGACATTGTTAAAAAGGACTCTATTTTAAGAAATTTAATCTACGCAGGGCAGAAGATTATAGAGCGTGCGTACGATGATGACGACGCCAAAGCAGGAATATCCTTTGCAGAAAAGACAATTTTTGATATAGCACAAAACGAAGAGATGTCTTCCTTAGAGCATATTGGTGGAGCGCTAAAAGGTGTTATAGACAAATTCGACATGATAGCAAAAGACCCAACGCTTGTTAACGGCATGCCAACAGGCTTTAAGGCACTAGACGAAATTTTAAACGGCTTGCATAACTCCGACCTTATTCTTCTTGCCGCACGTCCGGGCGTGGGAAAAACCAGCCTTGCCATGAACATAGTAAACAACGTGGCAATAAACAGCAAAAAGAAGTGTGCAATTTTCTCGCTAGAAATGCCAAAAATTCAACTTGCACAACGCTCGCTTTGCTCTGTTGGGTGTGTAAGTATGTCGAAGGCGTTAAAAGGTAAGCTCGACACAAACGAGTGGAAAGCGCTTTGGCAGGCAAATAAAAAGCTAGCCGAAGCTGGCATTTACGTAGACGATTCCAGTATGAACACGCCAAGCGATATTCTATCTAAGTGTAGGCGTTTAAAGCGCGAGCAGGGCTTAGACCTTATCATGATAGACTATCTTCAACTTATGAACAGCGGAACCCATTCAAATTCCGATAATCGTCAACAAGAAATAAGTGAAATTACAAGATATTTGAAGATTGCAGCAAAAGAGCTAGACGTTCCTATTATACTTTTAAGTCAGCTTTCGCGTGCCGTTGAAGCTAGAAAGGACCACCGTCCAGTGCTATCCGACCTTCGTGAATCCGGCGCAATTGAGCAGGACGCGGATATTGTTATCTTCATTTACAAAGCGGATATGTATAACGACGTTGTGAACGAAGACGAGCCAGGCGTCTGCGAAGTAATAATAGCAAAACACAGAAACGGTTCTCCGGGAACGGTAAAACTAAGGTGGTACGGCGAATATACTACGTTTATGGACTTAGATAAAAAAGTGCCTAAGCGCGTTCAAGAAGACGACGAGCAAGTTTTGGCAAGTAGCGAACCCGAAGGCGACATGATTTTCTCCGACCAAGAAGACGCGCCAACAAGCAAGGATATAGACGAAATAAACTCGCTTTTCAACCTTGACGACATGGGCGACGAAGAAGACTAGTTGACGTCTACAATTTTACCATTACTATTTTTAAATTCTAGCACTCTTACAGGGGTGCTTTTATTTATTATACAAAACTCGTTTTGGCTTAGGGGCAGTATGCTATCAAATTCGCCAAAAAATTTTTCAAGGTGTTTATCGTCTAATTTTTCATTTAATTTGTCACTTAAAAAGGTTTTAGCTAAGTTTAAGTCTTTAAGTTTTACCGCTTCTAAAAACGCATAATTTTTAGCGGCTGTAGATTTTTTTAACCTAGGCTTACTATCTAAATATACAAGGTCAGTTTGAACGCTCGTTTTGCCCATGGAAACGCTTATTTCTGAAAGCTCGCCGTGGTGAGAAGATGTTTGCAGGTCTGTAAGTGCCTTTATTTTAGATTTATCTATTTCAATTTCGCCTAAAAGTTCAATAAAGTCTGTGCCGTCAAAAATAAGTAGATAGCTTTTGCCGCTTACTTCCGCGCTAACGCAGGGTGCGCCTGCTATGCTTATAATTTCCGGAAGTTTTAGTTCTTTTTGAATGCTATAAGTAAAGCACTTATCTTCGCTAGAAATTGTAAATTTATATGGAATTCCTGTTAAACATGCCATTTTGTTTCCAAAAGCTTTGCAAAGTGATATTTCTCCGCTAGGCACTACTAAAAATTCTGGAAAAATTAAAAAAGTATCCTTATATCTAATTTTTTTAATACTAGGGTCGTTAAATTTTATAATTTTGGGCAAATAGCCTTTAACAAGTGGATATAAGTAGATAGCGCTCTCTTCGTCAAGTTCTAAATAATTTGTTTCGTCTAGCTCGTAAGCTTCTTCTTTTATTTTTGCAACGCAAGGAATATTAGAAAATATTTTATAGTTCATACAATAGTTTACGTTTTTAAGCTTTAAAAAATTACTGTATAAATATTTAAAAAGGTGTCAAAAATTACGTTCAAAGAGAGGTGAAGTATGTGGGCTTGGAAGGACGCTGAAACTTTGGCACTATTTAAGCTAGTGGAAGATTTTAAAAATATGGCTAAACCTTTAAAGGAAGCTTTTTTTGCCTACGCCATGCAAACGAACAGAAAACCAGATAGCGTTAGAAATTATTACTATAAAACGTTAAAAGAAATAGAGCTAAATAAAAAGAATAGGCTTAAAATAAATTTAAAGGTGCATAAAATAAATAGACCGGAAGCTTTTTCCAAGGAAGAAGAAAAGGCTGTTTTTGAAAAAATTCAAAAATTACTATCTGAGGGCTGCTCGCTTAGAAATGCGTGTTTGAAAGTAGCAGGGGGAGATATTAAAAAGATGCTAAGATATCAAAACAAGTTTAGAAGTTTGGAAAAGAAGATAGAGCCATGCAAAGTGGTAAGAATGCCAAGCAAAAAAGGCAAGCTTACAGATAGTGAAATAAACTCGCTATTTATGGGGCTTGTAAAACTTATAAAAAAATGCGCGGAAGAGCAGGCGGAAGAAAAGGCGCTTTTTGAAGCGGAAACTGCAAACGAAGCCCTTCGCAGAACTGTGGTGGAACTATCTGCCAAACAAAAGGAACTGGATAACTTAAAAAAGAACTTTGAAATTTTAAAAAACCAAAAACTTCTATTAAAGGAAGAGTTAAACGGTTTAAGAAGCCAAACGGCAAGCCTATTTAGTAGAAAGATGAAAGGGGAAAAGTTAAGTTCACTTAAAAGTTTTATGAATAAGCTTGATAAAATATCTAGCGTTGAAAATGAAATAAAGTAGAAAATCTTTACAAAGCACATTAAAAAATGATAAAATATCTTTGTGAAGATTATAAAAGCCAATAATTTTATAGATGCAGAAATTGGGGCAATAAAGGAAATTGTTCCCAATTCTTTGCATGAAAAATATATTGTAATCACGCCGGATAGGTATTCACTAAACCTAGAAAAGAATATTTTTGAAATTTTAAACGTGGATAGCCTTTTTAATGTGTCCGTTATGGGTATATCTAGGTTTGCTAAAAAAATTCTATCTTCGCTAGATGAAACTAAGGAAAATATTTCTTCGCTTGGAATGTTAATTTTAGTGCGTCTAGCAATAACAAGGGTGCAAAGCAAACTTACTTGCTTTAAAAATATAAATTTCGGCTTATGTGAAGAGATAAAGAACACGATATCTCAGCTTAAATCTGCGGGTATTGCGTACGATAGCACATTTGAAGTAAAAAGCCCAAGTTTAAAGGCAAAGCTAGACGATATCTTTTTAATTTATAAGGAATACGAAACTCTTTTAAACGGCAGGCTAGACGCGGCAGGCTTATTAGACGAACTTGAATTAAAGCTGGAAAACGTGGACTTTTCTAACACCACGGTTATGTTTGTGGGGTTTGACTCTTTAACCAAACAGGGCACAAACATATTAGCTAAAATGTCTAAACTGGCAAAAGAAACTGTGATTAGTGTAGTTGAACCTTTCTTGCAGCCAAATAGCTACGTGTACGAGCACGATTTGATGCAAAAGCTAACGCTTTTAAACGAGCCTATGAATATTTTAGAACTCTCTTGCTCACTAGAAAATGAAAACAGGCATATTTTAGAAAACCTATTTGCTTTTAAACCTACGACCATTGAAAGTGAAAATGTAAAAATTTATTCCGCGCCAAACATTGAGACAGAAGTTATAATGCTGGCACGAAAAATTAAGAGTTTAATAGCTCATGGCGTTCGCTATAAAAATATAAACGTGGCGGTAAACAACTTGCAAACTTACGCGCCATTTATAGAAAGAATATTTTCCTTACATAATTTTTCTTATTATATAGACGACAGCACAAATTTAATAAATCTTTTTCCAATTAAGTTCATTTTTAATATTTTAAATTTATTTTTAAAAAATTTTAAAAAGGAAGATTTAATTTCCTATATTTTATCTCCGCTCTCCGAGATAGAAAATAAAGATGAAAAAATAAGCGAAATATTAAAATACGATATCGACTGCAATAAAAAATATGTTGAAGAAAATTTTGCAAATTTAAAAGCTTTAATAAATAAATTTAAAAATTACAAAAATTATATAGAATTTATTGAAGACATATTAAAAATATATAATTTTGAAGAAAAATTAAGCTTTTTTGCAGAAAAATTTAAAAATAACAACCAAATTAAATTAGAAAAAACCTTTTTGCAAATTTATGAAAAAATTATAAGTGTGCTAGAAACCTTTAAAGCTTTTAACGTAAACGAAAATTTAGCCGATTTTATAAAAATACTTGAAACGGCTTTTTCTTCTCAAAAAATTTCTACCGTTCCTGCGTCTGTGGATAACATTGTTATTTCAGATGCAACCTCTGGCTTTTTTTCTAAAGAAGACTATATGTTTGTGTTGGGCGCAACGGATAGCTTGCCAAATTTTATTTCCGATTGCGGCGTTATTACGGATAAGGATATAGACGAAATTAAAATTCGCGCCAAGATAGAGCCAACCGTTCGCATGATAAATAGAAGAAATAAATTTAAAATGCTTTCCGTGTTTACAGCGTTCAATAAAAAGCTAATTGTAAGTTATCCGGAAGTTGCGTTAGATGAAAAAAAGAACTTACCTTCAAGTATTATAAAAGATTTAAGAAATATCTTCACGCGCTTCGGTGAGCCACTGAAAGTTTTAATGGACGACTTTATAGAAGCAGGGCAAAGCTTGCCCGCGCAGGCTAAATATCTTGCCTACCTTTCAATAGACGGCAAAGAGCTGCCGGCAAACCTTGAAAATTTTAATCCAATAGTAAAAGGCACGTTTTTAGGTTTAGAGCCCAAAATAGTAGTGGACGATAAAATCTCCGAGCCAATTCTTTCAAATAGAATAAGGGTAACAGAAATTGAAACGTATTTTTCTTGCCCGTTCAAGCGCTTTGTAACTTACAACTTAAAGTTAAAGGAAACTTTAAAACCAGAACTTACGCCGGCAGACGTGGGCAATTTTGTTCATGCGTATTTAGAAAAAATTATCTTTAATCTTCAAGATGTAGACGCTAGCAAGGTTTTAAACGAGCTATTTAAAGAAGAAAAATTTTATAAATTTTCCATAAAAAGAAATAGGCCGAATAAAGAAATTTTAATTAAAGAAATGGAAAATTTAACGAAATTTTTGTTAGAAACACAAAATATTTCTAATTTTAAGCCAATTTTATGCGAAAAAAAGGTAAATTTAAAAATTTCTACTAAAAATAATAGCTATAATTTAGTTGGAATAATAGATAGAATTGATACCTACGATAAGTATTTTAGAATTATAGACTACAAAACTGGTGGCAAGGATTTAGGCGGCTATCCAGAGCTTTATTATGGGGAAAAATTGCAACTATTCTTGTACTTAAAAAGTGCGGAAAAGGAGCTAAACTTAATTCCTTGCGGCGTTTTCTATTTTAAAATTAAAAACAATGAAAAAGAGCAAAAGCTAAACGGCTTTTATATAGACGACTTTAACGTTTTAAGGGCGCTTGATACAACGCTTAGCTTCGACCACCCGTCTAGCGATATAGTAAAATCCTTAAAGATAAAGACGAATAAGGAAAATAGAGAGAGCGGAATAATTGAATATTACAGCACGGGAATTTCTAGTAAGCTTTTAGAAAATTTGACAGGTTACGCTGAAAATATTACGGTTCAGGCATTAGAAGAGCTTGAACAGAACGCTTACCAGCCAAAGCCAACGGATAGCGCATGCAACTTTTGTAAGTATGGCGCAATCTGCAAGTTTTCAGCCAAAGAGCCCAATAGGCGCAGAGAGTATAAGATAGATAAAAAATTTTTTAATGGGGAAGAAGAATGATAAAGGATAAAGCTCAGGAAGAAGTTGTTAATTCCACGAATAAAAACCTAATTGTTTCTGCGTCTGCGGGCAGTGGAAAGACAACTGTAATGATTAGAAAGATAATAAAACACATGATAGAAGACGGCGTGGGCGTTCGCGACATCTTAGTTTTAACCTACACAAAAGCTGCCGCAGAAGAGATGAAACAGCGCCTGCTTTCAACTATCTACGAAAACGCGCAAAATAACCCTAGCCTATTAAATCAAATAGACGACCTTAGCATAGCAAATATTTCAACCATACACAGCTTTTTCCAAAAAGTGTTAAAAAAATATTTTTACATTTTAAAACTGGACCCGTCGTTCAGTTTGTGTGACGAACTTGAAAGTGAAAACTTAAAAGCTAAGGCATTAGAGCAAGCCATGCAAAACTTTTTTGAAGAGAGCCCAGATGAGTACAAAGAGTTACTAGAAATTTATGGCAATGATAGAACGGATAGAAAACTGCAAAAAACAATAAAAAGCATAAACGAATTTTGTGCGTCGCTAGCGTCTCCGGGGAAATGGCTAAACCAAACCGCATTAAAACTTTATGATAATAAAGAATATTTATATTCGCTAATGAACGAAGACCTATGCTTTAAAGTGCAGGGCTTTAAAATGGAAGCGGATAAAATTATGTTTAGAGCTAAAGGTCAGGAAGTTTATGTAAAATATCTAAATGAAGTTCTTTCCAGCCTTGCGCTTGTAAATAATAAGCTAGATTTTTTTGAAAATTATTCAAATTTTACGCAAATTTCCTTTAAAAATTTAAAAAAAGATGAAGAAAACTTAGTTTATTTGCAAATTTTCGATTTAAGAAAGAAAATAAATGAATATAAATTAAACTTAAATAAAGCAGACCTTACAAAAGAACACACTGAAAAAGTTATAGAGTTTACAAAAAACATTGCGATTTCCGTGCTTAAAGTGTATGCGGAATATTCTAAAACCTATGAAGAATTAAAAAAAGAAAGAAACTGTTTAGATTTTAACGACCTTGAAAGGCTAATGTTAAAGCTCTTAGAGCATGAAGATATAAAGGAAAGCTTAAAGCAGGAATTTAAACAGATATATATAGACGAGTATCAAGACGCAAACTTGCTTCAAGAAAGCATATTGTGCCAAATTTCAAACGGCTTTAACAGGTTTATGGTGGGCGACGTAAAGCAAAGCATTTACGCTTTTAGGCAGGCAAACCCAGATATATTCTTAAATATTCAAAAACAATATGAAAGCGAAGAAAATAGCGAAAGTAAGCATTTAAATTCAAATTTTAGAAGTAGAAAAGAAATTTTAAACTTTGTAAACTTAGTGTTTGATAAAATTATGACGCCCATAACTTGCGGAATAAACTATAAAAACACGTCGCGCTTTCAGCCCAAGGCAGAATATAAGGAGACAAGTTCAAATATTCCGGCAGTAAATATTAAAATTATAAAAAGGGAAGAAAAAAATGCAGAAATAAATCCGCCAAAAATATATAGCGTACAAAAACACGAGCCGCGTGCAGACGTGGAAGAACTTCCAGAGCTAGAAGCAAGGGTGGTGGCGAAAGAAATATCCGAGCTACTTGGAAAAGAAATATATGTAAACGGCGAAATAAAGAAGGTGGATTTTAAAGATATCACAATACTTATGGCGTCTCGTGGCTCGTATATAGATAAGTTCTCGGCCATGCTCTCACGTTTTGGAATTCCGCTTCAAGCAAATTCTAGGGCGCAGCTCTATTCAGATAATATTATAAAAGCGCTAATTAATATTTTATCATTATCTACTAATTTTCAAGATGATATAAGCCTTGCTTCTTCTTTAAAAAACTTTGGAAATTTTAGCTTAAACGAGCTTTATATAATAGCAAAAGAAGACGGCGAAAATTTCTATAAAAAAGTGCAAAATTTTAAAGGAAATGAAGATTTACACAAAAAAATAGAGAATTTCCTTCAAATTTTTAATAATTTTAAAGAAAATATAATAAATTTAGGAATTTTTACAAGTTTAAATTTACTCTACGACCAAACGGGCTTTTTAAAAAACTTGGGTTCAGAAAATAAGTTAAAAGTTAAAAAGTTTACAAACGAATTTTTAAAAAACGGTTACAACTACGACGTTTTAGGCTTTTTAAATTTTGCGGAAAAAGACTTAGTTCTTGCTCCAAGTTTTACGTCGGAAGAAAACGCGGTGACAGTGACCACTATCCATGCAAGTAAAGGGCTAGAATACCCAGTGGTGTTTTTAGTAAATTGTGGCGCAGATTTTACAAAGGGCAAAAAAGAATATGAGGTTGTATTAAATGAAAAATTAGGGCTTGGATTGAAAGATACGTTGGACGAGCCGCCAATTGTATATAACACACTAATTGAAAGAGAAAAGAGAGATGAATTTGCGGAAAAATTAAGGCTATTTTATGTGGCACTTACAAGGGCAAAAAATCACTTATATATAGTTGGCTCATCTACATGTAGTTTTAAACGTATTGAAAACGATTACGACGTTTTAAAAAAGAAGTGTTTTTTAGATTTAACTCTTGGCAGCCTTAGCGAAGAAGAGTTGAACGACTTAATTTCTAAAAATTCTATACTAACAAAAGAGGGCTTAAACGCGGAAATTATTTCAGATTTTAACTTTAATTTAAGTGAAATAGAAAAAACTAGCCTTAAATCAGATGAGAATTTAAAGCAAATATTTTTAAATTATTTTAACTTTAATTATCCATATTCAAAGGAAATTAATCTAGCTTTAAAAAACTCCGTAAGCCGAATTGTGCACGATGAAGAAGGGTATAGCCAAAACTTGCAGCCTAAAAATTTCCAGCTTTCCGAGCATTTAACCGGCGATGCTTCTAAAATAGGAACGGAATATCATAGCGTTATGCAAAAGGTGGATTTTTTCAAAAATCAAGAAAAATTAGAGCTTTCTACAAACGTTGAAGAAGAAAAAATAAATGCCGCAATAAATGCTGTAAAAAAACTTTTAAATGAAACAAAGTGCGTTAAGCTCTTTAAAGAACAAGAGTTCATGATGTACGTTCCTGAGGAAGAAATAAATGCTGGCGGTAGCCCGGATAAAATATTAATTCAAGGTGTGATAGACCTTTTAAGCCTTGGCGAAAAGAATATTATAATAGATTACAAACTTTCTTCTGTTAAAAGTGCAGAAAAGCTTATAAGCCTTTATAAAACTCAGTTAAAGCTATATAAGCTAGCGGCCGAAAAGGCGTTCAACATTAAAATAGACGACGTTTATTTGTATAATTTTAATACGGAGGAAATGATAAAAATAAAATAAACAGTCCGCAGAAAAACTTCGCGATGCTGCGAAGGCTCGTAAAACGAGGCTAGACAGTTACGTACGTCTATGTACGCGCCTACGTCAAAAGCTGCGCGTGTTATGAATTTTGCAAAAAGCAAAATATCATATTAACGCTTGCTTTTTCCTTTCCCCAAAAAATTAAAATATTTTTTGGGGACCCCAAGGTTATTTTCCGAGCCTTGCCTCGCTCGCTTTTGTGCGGACTGGAGTATTTATATATATTTTTTCATTTATTTTAGTAATAAATATATCTATTAAAAAAATAATTAAAAAAATATTTAAAAATTATTAAAAAATATTAGTTAAAATAAATTTTGTGTGTTATACTAACAAAGAATTTAAAACTTTTTTGATAAAAAGGGGGAATTATGTCATCACTTGCAGAAATCGTAATTGATATAAGAAGATTCTTAATAGGCCTTGCAGGAACTATCACATGGGATATTCTATTTTATCTTGCAATAGGCTTTGAACTTCTTATGATTGTTTTCTTCATAATTAAATCTAGTTTTAGTTATGAAATGAGAATGGAAAGAATTCTTTATAAATTAAATAGTTGGTTAAACACAAATCAGTTTATAGACCAGAATAATTTAATTGAATTTAATTCATTAATGAAAAAAACACCAAAACTACTTAGATATCACTGGCACCAATATATGCTTTATAGGGAAAAGGACCCAAGCTTTTATATGTCTCCATATAACTGTATAGAAAAGCCACTAAAAACAAGTTCCTTTTCATCTAACATTAAAAACCTAAGCATAATAAACTATTGTATAGCTGCGGTGGCACTAGTAATAGGGCTTGCATACATATCTACGTCCACTTTCTCGGCAGCTGAGTTTGCTCAAGTTTTAATTATACCGGCAATTGTGTTCATAGTAAACGCAATATTCGTTATGCTATTAAGGGCTAGGCAAGATAGAAACCTAAGCAAATTCTACCTATATTTCCACTACTTTGGCAGAAAAATGGACAAAGCCGTTACAACAATGCCAGATTACGTAGATTTTGAAGTGCTATTCACTAAGAAAGAAATTAAGCGCGGAATTCCAGTTCTTAACGAATATCTTGAAAAGAGAGCTCGTCAAGAGCAAGAAGAGCTTGAAAAGGCAAGGCTCAACGCCGTTGAACACGAGAATTTCGATTTCTCCAAGGCTGGCATAGATGGAAGCCTAGTTCTTGAAAGAGCCATGAAGGAAACGGAAACGTATTTGAATTTTAGGCAAAGAACGTTAGGCGATATTCAACAGCTTGAAAGCGAAGTGGATAGCTTAAAGCGTAACTACGAAAACACGCAAAAAGATTATCAAAGAAAACTTCAAGCCAGCAAGGAAAACGTGGATAGGCTTAGAAAGCAACAGGAAGAGTCCACAAACCGTATTGAAAGCAACTACATAAAGAAACAACAACAAGACGAAGTTAAGAAGCAAGAACAATTAGAGCGCGACTTCGACGATTCAACTGTAAGATTTAATAACGATATTCAATCATTGCAAACAGAAATTACAACTAAGAGAGCAGAGCTTGAAGAACATAGAAAGATTGTAGAAGATGCAATGAACGCCGAATACGAAACTTTCTCTAAGAAGGTTTACGACCAAATTGACAAGTCTATTGAAGAAAGGGTAAATAACGAAAAGCAAGCCATTATTGATATGAAAGACGGCATTGCAGACGAACTTCAACAGGCAAACTTCACAATTGAAGCACAGAAAAAAGAAATTTCCGATTTAAGAAAAGCGCTTGAAAAGGCGGGCGTTCCACAGGGCGAATTTGAATACTATAACGAAGCTCTAAGGGAAGAAGCTAAAAAGATTAAATCTGGAAAGAAGAATAAAAAAGAAGAAAAAGTAGAAGAGCAAGCGGCGCAAGTTCAAGAAGCAGCTGAGCCGCAAGAAGAGCCGCAACCAGAAGTACAAGCCAAGCAGCCAGAAGTTCAAGAAGCACAAGCTGAACAGCCAGAAGTTCAAGAAGCACAAGCTGAACCACAACAAACAGAAAATCAAACCGAAGAACCTGTTTACGACGAATACGGCGGCTACTATGATGCGGAAGGCTATTATAGATACAGAAACGGAACTTATTACGACCCACAAGGCAATTACCACGACGAATTTGGTGGCTACTACGACCCACAGGGCAACTACTTCCCACCAGAAAACGCCGAGCAGCCAGCTGAAGCCGTTCAAGAGCCAGAAGCTAAGGTAGAAGAAACACCGGTGGAACAAGAAACTGTTCCAGTAGAAGAAGTTCAAGTACAGGAGCCGGCAGAAGTTCAAACGGAAGAGCTTAAAGAGGAAAGTCAAGAGCAGCCAGCAGAAGAAGTTCAAGAAGAGCAGAAACCAGAAGAAAACACGGACGATATAGATAACTTTAACTTCTTTGCAGAACCTGAGGAGAAGGTAGAAGAGTTAAAAGCCGAAGAAGAAAAGGTGGAAGAACCTAAGGCTGAAGAACCTAAGGAAGCGCCGAAAAAGCGTGGCCGTCCTAGAAAAGTTCAAACAGAAGAAGCGCAAGAGCCAAAACAAGAAAAGAAACGCGGCAGACCTAAAAAAGTAGTTGAAGAAAAACCTGTTGAGCAGGAAGCAGAACCTGTAAAACGTGGCCGTGGTAGACCTAAGAAAGTTCAAACGGAAGAACCTGAAGAAAAGAAGAAGGTAGGAAGACCAAAGAAGACGGACACGGAAGAAAATAAGGTTGGCAGACCTTCAACAGCTAAGGCGGGAGCGTCTAGAAAGGTTGGTAGACCTAAAAAAGCAGTAGAAGAACCTACTGAAGAACAGACAACTGCACCTAAAAAGCGTGGGCGTCCAAGAAAAACTGAAGAAACGAAGACCGAAGAAGCAAAGCCAGCAGCAAAGCGTGGTAGACCTAAAAAGACGGAACCGGAAAAGCCTGTAGAAGAAAAACCAGCTACCACAGCAAAACGCGGTAGGCCTAAAAAGGAAACTACTACGGAAGCTGCAACAAAACCAAAGGCAAGCCGTGGCAGACCTAAAAAACAGACATCTTCAACGGCACAAACACAAACGACAGCTAAAAAGCGTGGCAGACCAAGGAAAACGCAGGATAGCTTAGACGAAATTAAGAAGCTTAACGAGCAAATTCTAGAAGAAAACTTAAAGCTTCAACGTCAGCAAGCGGAGCTAAATAGCGCACTTGGAATAACGCTTTCACAACTCGATATTAAGAGAGCGGAAGACGCTAATCAAAACGCTGAAACGCAGCCGGAAAACGTTGAAAACAAGGTGGAAAACGAAAATCAAGAACCGGTTACAGTAGATTCAAATAATAATGAAAATAACTAAGGTTAAATAAAAAGGCAGGGTTACAAACCTTGCCTTTTTTCTAATTATTTTCAGTGCATGCCACATAATGCCTTGTCTTTTTACAATCTTGACATTTTTTAATTGTATGATATAATAATGTAAAATTAGGAGTTAAAAGATGGACAAATATTATTATTTTAACTTATATAAATATGGTTGCATAAAGCTTGCTGGGGTAAACGTAGAGCCTGAGCACGTATATAACTATGTGCTTGAAAAATATAATGAAAGTGTAGGCGAGAAGCCGCACGATAAGGCATATTGGATGGGCGCTTACGAGTTTTTATTAGACACATATGTGGAAACGTTTATAAAGCCAGACAGCGAACCTGAAGTTTATAAAGAAGAGATAAAGGAGTGGTTAGAGCCAAAATTCAATAAGCGCTATCATGATGGATACAATTTCAAAGAATAATATAAAGCACCAAAATTTTTTGGTGTTTTTTTATGTTTATGAAACAAAAAACGAAATTTTGATAGAAACTAGATGAAAAAATTTAATAAATTAAAGTTGTTATACAGCAGAATAATCTAAGTAGTTATATTTTCTAGCCCGTCGGAGACCCGCCACAAATAAAAAAGAATCTGCTTAAATATAGCGGTAAAGCGCCTATTTTTGTAACATACCCAGACTATCGGGGTTTATTTTACAAAAAAACCTATGCGTTAGCATAGGTTTTTGCTTTATATTTATCTTAATTTATTCTCCCTTGAATGGTAGAAGGGCCATGATTCTTGCTCTCTTTATTGCAACGGCTAGTTCACGTTGGTGCGTAGAACATGTGCCTGTTTGACGTCTTGGAAGAATCTTGCCTTTTTCTGTTATATACCTTCTAAGCTTTGCAGCGTCTTTATAGTCTATAACAGAACTTTTGTCTGTGCAGAATGCGCAAACTTTCTTCTTAGATGGGCGTTTAAATTTTTTTGCCTTCTCTTCTTTTACTACTTCTGTCATTTTACTTCTCCTTTTTAGAATGGTAGGCTGTCGTCATCAACCGGTTCTAATTCGGCTACATCAGCCTTTTTTACTTGTGGTGCACTTTCTTTGTATTCTGCTCCACCTTCGGAATTCTTAGTGCTTAAAAACTCTACTTCATCAGCTATAACTTCTGTAACATATCTTTTTGTGCCATCTTGGGCGTCGTAGCTTCTTGTTTGAAGTGTCCCTACAACTCCGCACTTACTACCTTTTTTAAGGTATTTATGACAGTTTTCAGCTTGTCCTCTCCACACAACAACATTTATAAAATCTGTTTCTCTTTCGCCGTCAGCATTTTGATATCTCCTGCCAACAGCAAGTGTAAATCTGCATACTGAAACTCCGCTGTTTGTTGTGGCAAGTTCTGGGTCTTTTGTAAGATTTCCTACTAAAATTACTTTGTTCATATAATCTCCTATTTAGCTACAAACATTTGACGAACGATATTGTCAGTAATGTTCATAAGTTTGTTCATCTCGTTTACAACACTTGGTTCTGCTGAAAAATTCATAAGAACATAGAATCCTTCATTTTTGAAGTTGATAGGATAAGCAAATTTTTTCATTCCCCATCTGTCAATTCCTTCAACTACGCCCTTTTTGTTTTCAACATAAGCTTTAAATTTTTCAATTAAGGCTTCTCTAGCTTCCTCGCTAGCATCTGCTGAAATGATGTACAAGAGTTCGTACTTATTCATATTTTCCTCCTTTTGGTCTAATTTCGGTTTTCTTTCGAAAACAAGAAGTACTTTAATCTTTATTAAAGTCGGGCTAATTTTAGCATAACAAAAAAACTTTTGCAAGTATTTAGCTTAAAAAAGTTTTTTATAGAAGAATTATTTATTGGTTAAAGCTTCTTATTTCATCATAGAATTCTCAAAAGAACTTTGTTGATTGTCTTTTTTTAACATGTGTTGTACAACTTGATTTTTCTTTTCAAAAAATTCTTTTTCTATTTTAAATATTTCATTTATTGTCGGATCTTTCATCAAAGTTAATTGAAGGTCTCTGTATTCTTGAACATATTTGCTATATGAGTGTGGCTCACCGTGACACATGTAATAAAATGTACGGTTTGGGTTTAGCGAATTATTAATGTAATTATATAATTTATCTATTCCGTCTTTTTTATAAGCTTTAACTATTAATGCTTTATTTTTTAGTATTTGTTCGGGTTGTAATATTTCTAACGATTCAAATCCATCTTTTTCAATGCCTGCACTTACAAACAATTCTATGTTTTTCATATCTTTGGGTAATTGAATTAAAGTTTTATATCCAAATCTTTTTGCTTGTTCTTGTAATAATTGAACAGGAAGACTTTCTAAAACATGTTTGATTTTTTCATTGTTTTCATTTTTAATATGTTCACTAATTGTGGGTTTATTAATGCAGTTTTTAATTAAGTAAACAATATCCATATCTGGAAACTGTTTAGCTAATTTTTCAATAAAAGTTCTATTTTCCATTATTATTGGGTAATTATTTAAAATCAAATCAGGATATTTAGAATAAATATCGTTTTGTTCTTTAATCAATTTTACATACTCTATCATAAAATTAACATCTGGGGCAAGAATCTCATTTGGTTTAAACCAAAACAAAGTTTTTGGGTTGCATTTATATAACTTAAGCATAAAATCGGCATCATTTAAAAAATCATCTGGAAATACCAATAAACAAAAGTTATTTTTAACCTTTGAAACATAATCGATTAATTTTTCTTTTATCTCATTTTTTGAAAAATATTTGATTGCCCCCGATTTTTTTAAAACACGTTTAATTTTTTTTTGTCTCTCTTTTTCGAAATCCATAAAAACTCCTTGCGGACATTGTAACACCTGCTTGATTTTTTGTCAATATACAAAAAGTGAAATGTTGGGGTGAAAAAATACAGTTTATTTAATTTTTCTAATTTTTATTAAAATTTTCCCTTTACATTTCTATTTAAGTATATTATAATATATATAGCAAAATTAGGGCTTTGCCCTTATATTTTTTAAAAGGATTTTTTATGGACGAATTAGACCTTACAAAAAGCAAAAAGTATGACGAAACAGATATCCAGGTGCTTGAAGGGTTAGAGCCTGTTAGAAAGCGTCCTGGCATGTATATAGGCTCAACGGACGAGCGCGGGCTTATGCACTGCGTTGTTGAAGTTGTGGACAATAGTATAGACGAAGCGCTTGCCGGCTATTGTACACAAATAGACGTCACTTTAAACGCAGACGGCTCTTGCACGGTAGCAGATAACGGAAGGGGTATTCCTACGGGCGTAATCGCGTCAGAAGGTAAAAGTGCGGTGGAAGTTGTTTTAACTAAGCTTCACGCGGGCGGAAAGTTTGGCGGCGAAGGCTACAAGATTTCCGGCGGACTTCACGGTGTGGGTGTATCCTGCGTTAATGCGCTATCTAAATGGTTAAAGGTTGATGTCTATCAGAATGACTATCATCATTTTATAGAATTTAGAAGGGGTATAGCATTAGAACCTTTAAAAAGGCTTGAAAAGGTAGATAGAAGAGGAACTACTGTAACCTTTTTACCTGATGACGAGATATTTGAAACTGTTGAATTTGATTACGATTTAATGCGTAATCGTTTTCGTGAGATTGCATTTCTTAATAAAGGGCTTGTAATAACTCTTGAAGATAGACGCAGTGAACCTGTTAAAAGTGAAAAATTTGAGTTTAAGGGTGGCATTATAGAGTTTGTAGATTATTTAAATAAAAATAGAGAAACGCTTTTCCCTAACCCTATATATTTTAATAAATTTAATGAAACAAACGAGGTAGAAGTTGCTTTTCAATATAACGAAGGCTATACAGAGGTAATTCATTCTTATGCCAATAACATTAACACGGAAGAGGGCGGAACGCACCTAGTGGGCTTTAAAAACGCTCTTACGAAGGCGATAAACGACTACGCTCAGAAAAATAAGATAATTAAAGAGAGCGAGAAACTCTCTGGCGACGATTGCCGCGAAGGGATAACGGCTATAATCTCTGTAAAACTCATGAACCCGCAGTTTGAAGGTCAGACCAAAACTAAGCTTGGCAATAGCGAGATGCGTGCAATAGTTGAAAAGGCAGTACTTGAAGGTTTTGGCGACTTTTTGGAAGAACATCCAAAGGAAGCAAGAGATTTAGTTTTAAAATGTATAACTGCTCAGCGTGCGCGTGACGCCGCAAGAAACGCCCGAGATTTGACAAGAAGAAAGGGCGTGCTAGAAAGCACTACACTCCCTGGAAAACTCGCGGATTGCTCGGAAAAAGACCCTACACACTGCGAAATATATCTTGTAGAAGGAGATTCCGCTGGTGGCACGGCAAAACAGGGCAGAGATAGGCGTTTCCAAGCCATACTTCCGCTACGTGGTAAAATTTTAAACGTAGAGAAGGCAAGGCTTAATAAAATTCTTGAAAACGCGGAAATAAAAGCCATGATAACGGCGTTTGGCGCGGGCATTCATGACGACTTTAACGAAGAAAAGCTTCGTTACAATAAAATTATCTGTATGACAGATGCCGACGTAGACGGCTCGCATATTAGAATACTACTCTTAACGTTCTTCTTCCGCTTTATGCGCCCGCTTATTGAAAAGGGGCACGTATATGCGGCGCAACCGCCACTATATAAGCTCACGCGTGGCAAAGACGAACTATACTTTTATTCCGACGAAGAACTAGAAGCAAACCTTAACGAGTTTGGCAGAAAGGGCATAACGCTTCAAAGATATAAAGGTCTGGGTGAAATGACGGCTCAGCAGCTTTGGGATACCACTATGAACCCAGAAAACAGAGTGCTTCTTCAAGTTACCATGAAGGACGCTATTGAAGCAGACGCCGTGTTCAATCAACTTATGGGCGAAGACCCAGAGCTTAGAAGGCAGTTTATTCAAGAAAACGCAACGCTTGTAGACGAGCTTGATGTATAAAAGGGAAAGATAATGAAAGAAGAATTTAGAGAGCCTTACGAAAAGTTTTTAAAAGCTTGGGGTGAAGATGCTCAAATTATGATGGCAATAGAAGAAATGAGCGAGCTTACTAAGGAACTTTGCAAATATCTTCGCTATAAGGGTTTTAAGGAAAAGGACGCGGAAAGCGTTGTAGAAAACATAAATGAAGAGACGGCGGACGTACTAAACTGCGTGGAGCAACTAGAGCTTATCTTCAATGAAAAAAAGATTAATGAGATAAGAAAAGAAAAAATAGATAGAACTTTAAAAAAGGTGTAATATGGAAAAAGACAAGAAGAGCTTAGAAGAGTTATTTGAAAATACCACGGTTAAAAAGATAGAAGTGGAGGACGAGCTTAAAAAATCCTTCATATCTTACGCTATGGCGGTTAACGTGTCGCGTGCCATACCCGATGTGCGCGACGGTTTAAAGCCCGTGCATAGAAGAATACTTTACTCTATGGGCGAGCTAAATAACTTTGCAGATAAGCCATATAAAAAATGCGCAAGAATTGTGGGCGAAGTTATGGGTAAATACCACCCACACGGTGATAGCTCAGTTTACGACGCTCTCGTGCGTTTAGCACAGGACTTCTCCATTCGTGAGCCACTTGTAGATGGGCACGGAAACTTCGGCTCCGTAGACGGCGATAGCCCAGCTGCTCAGCGTTATACGGAAGCAAGGCTTTCTCCAATAGCAGCAGAAATGCTTAAAGATATAGACAAGGATACAGTAGACTTCTACCCAAACTTCGACGAAACCTTAATGCAACCGCGCGTGCTTCCTGCAAAATTTCCTAACCTTCTTGTAAACGGTGCGGACGGCATTGCAGTAGGTATGGCTACAAACATTCCACCACATAACCTTGTGGAAGTTATAAATGGCGTTCAAGCGCTAATTGATAACCCAGATATAGATATAGACGAACTTATTAAAATAATTCCTGCGCCAGACTATCCAACGGGTGGCATAGTTATGGGCAGAACGGCTGTAAAACACGCATATAGAACGGGCAGGGGCGGAATTGTTGTGCGCGGCAGAGCAGAAATTGTAGAGGAAGGCAATAGACAGCGCATTATTATTACAGAATTACCATACCAAGTAAACAAAGCACGCTTTATCATGCAAATGGCGGACATGGTTAAGAATAAAAGGCTTGAAGGTATATCCGACATTAAAGAAGAGTCTGACCGCGACGGCATGAGAGTTGTAGTAGACGTTAAAAAGGACGCCAACGCTCAGGTTGTGCTAAATATGTTATATAAACATACAACGCTACAACAAAGTAGCGGCATAATCTTCCTAGCACTAGTTGGAAGAGAGCCAAGAATTTTAAATTTAAAGGAAATTCTATATTACTACTTAGAGCACCAAAAAGACGTTCTAACAAGAAAAACTAAATTCGATTTAGCTCGCGCGGAAGAGCGTGCTCACATTGTTAAAGGTCTAGTTATAGCGCTTGCAAACATCGACGAAGTTATTAAAATAATCAAAAACTCAGCAGATAAGCCGGAAGCTATGCAAAAGCTCATGGAAAACTTCGAGCTTTCTGAAAAGCAAGCAAACGCAATACTTGAAATGAAACTTTCAAGGCTTACAAGTTTAGAAGTTGAAAAGCTTAATGAAGAATTAAGAGAACTTGAAGCTACAATTGCAGAGCTAAAAAGCATATTAGAAAGCCCGGCAAAAGTGCTAAGCATTATCCGCGGCGAGCTTGAAGAAGTTAAGCAAAAATACGGCACTCCAAGGCGTACGGAAATAAGCATAGATATGGGCGGAATAGATGTAGCCGACCTTATCGAAAAGGAAGAAGTGGTTATTTCAATGACACACCAAGGCTACGTTAAGAGAATGAGCGCTAGCGAGTATAAGGCGCAGCATCGTGGTGGTGTGGGCATTACGGCGCACAAAACTAAGGACGAAGACTTTGTTGAAAAGGTTTACGCAACCAATTCACATGCCGACCTATTAATGTTTTCAAATCAAGGTAAGGTTTATAGCATAAAGGCGTACGAAGTGCCAGAAGCTTCAAGGCAAGCTAAGGGCAGAGCTATGATTAACCTTGTACAGCTTTCTCAGGACGAAAAAATTTCAGAAATAGTTCCAATTCCAGAAGAGCGCGACCTAGAAGGCTCTCTAATTATGGCAACTAAGAATGGGCTCATTAAAAAGACAAAAGTTTCTGAATATGAAAATATCAGAAAATCTGGTAAAATTGCTATCAAACTCAACGAAGGCGACGAGCTTATTGGCGTAGGATACGTAAAGGAAGACGCCGAAGTGTTAATAGCTTCTTCAAGCGGTAAATGCGCTAGGTTCAACGAGAAGGACGTTCGCCAAGTAGGACGTGACAGCATGGGCGTTAAGAGTATGACGCTTGAAAGCGGAGAAAGCGTGGTAAGCATGGCAATAATTAAGCCTGAAAGCGTTATTCTAACTATCTCAGAAAACGGCTACGGCAAGCGCACACCGGCAAGCGAATTTAGGTTAACGTCGCGTGGAACGAAGGGCGTTAAAGCGGGCGTGTTCAACGAAAAGACGGGCGGCTTAGTAGGCCTTGCCGACGTAGAAGAAGATAAGGACTTAATGTTAATTGCGGATAACGGTGTAAGCCTAAGAACGCCGATTAAAGATATAAGCCTAATAGGTAGAGTAAGCCAAGGTGTAAGGGTTATGAAACTAAGGGACGGCGCAAAACTTGTAGCCTTTGCAGTAACTGAACATGAAGAACAGGAAGAAGGCGAGCAAGTGCAAGACGGCCAACTTGAAGACGAAGAGAGTGTTCAAACTAGCGAGCCAGCGGCTGACGAAAATTTAGAAACAACAGGCTTAGAGCCAACAACGGAAGAGTAAAATAAAAAAGAAAGTTAAAATTAGCCTTTAAGGTTAAAAATTAACTTTCTTTTTTTTAATTATTAATTTTGTTACCTATTCTATCAAAAGTGAATTCAAAGGTTCTTCGACGGCTCTTGCAACGACTTTGCTCCGTTGCGAGCAAAAAGATTTGTTCCTTTTCGCGTCATCCTGAGCGGAGAGCGTTACACGAACGCGACAATCCGCGAAGGGTCTCCTGCCACCCTAGCTAGCCAGACTCTAATTTAATAATTCTTCGTAGTTCTTGCTTTCGTTACCCTGAGCTTTCGGGGTCCGCAAAAATACTTTGATTTTTGGGGAAAGGAAAAGCCGCGGAGCGATTTGCGCAGTTACGAAAAGTAACTCGCCTAGCTGAGCGGTTTTAAATAATTATCTGCTTTTTCTTCGTAGCATTGACTTCGCATGAGAGTACGCACCAAACTCCCAGCGGAGCGGAGTTTGCGTTTGGTGCGTAAAAGAAAAATTTCAAACGCTCGTGGCGAGTGTTTGCGAATAGCAAACCCGCCCAAAGTGCAGAAATTTTTCGTGCAGTGGAGAAATCTCAGCTACTTTTATGTTGCTTTGCTAGCCCGACGGAGACACGTTCGACTGCGCGCTTGCCGCGATCCGCTCAGGATGATGGCAATGAAGTTTGGCTTACGCTTATTATTAATGTTGTAAAATGATTGAAAATTTTAAAAAGCGAAGCACTGCTTAATTAGAAAATAACAATTTACGAATAATTTAAAAATCTTATTAAAAAAGATTGATAAACCACTTATCAATCTTTTATTTTTTATATTCAGTTTTTTTTGCTATCATAATTCCGTCGCCGTCGTCTAGAAACGTGGCGTTTGGAAATAGCTCCTTACACTTTGCTATAAATTCTCGAAGCCTAAGTATTGCCGTTCTATGCTTGTGAGTGGGGTAGGCGTCGCCCTTAACCCAGCCGTGATAGTATATGTTGTCGGCAAAGAGCGTGCCGTTTGGGGGTAGGAGATTATAAATGTAGGGTAGCTCCTTTAAATATTGCCCTTTTGGGCCGTCTAAAAATATAAAGTCGAAGGGCCCGGGTAGTGTTGTTAGCACTTCGTTTGCGTCGCCTAAAATTTGCGTTACGCGCGTATTTAAGTTTTGCTCGTAGAATGTGTTTTTAGCAAAGTCGAAACGCTCTTTATTAATCTCTATTGTGGTAAGGTGGGCGCTAGAATTATTTAATATTATGCTTCCAGAGTAGCCAAGCGCCGTGCCTATTTCAAGCACGCTTTTTGGTTGCTCCTTTTTTAATACATCTATTAAAATTTTTTCCGTAGGCTTTTGAAGTATGGGAATATAGTTTTCTTCCGCATACTGCCTTAATACACTTAGTTCCATATTAATCCACAAGCACAATG
>ERZ1643247.1205-NODE-1205-length-25397-cov-14.486149_pt1 | contig 25397 bp, 18 predicted proteins | sample MGYA00579264_ERZ1643247 | MGnify/ENA primary metagenome ERZ1643247 (study PRJEB29033, sample SAMEA4952262) | chicken gut metagenome | biome: Broiler Chicken; feature: Gastrointestinal Tract; material: Caecum | place: Ireland | collected 2018 | study: Broiler... | reverse complement strand
CCAACGCAAACCCGCTGCGCTGGGCTTTGCGTTGGGGGCCGCCTTCGGCGGCCTAATTGGGGATATACTCTAAAAGCGCGCCTTTTGGGCGGGTGGGGCTCAAGTGCGGCTCAGGGGGACGGCGGGCGGGTCTGGGACCCGCCCCTACGGCATGACTGTACTGGGTTCAGGTTTGGGTAGGGGAGGCCCTTGGGTCTCCCGTGCTCCTCCTTTCCAACGCAAACCCGCTGCGCTGGGCTTTGCGTTGGGGGCCGCCTTCGGCGGCCTAATTGGGGATATACTCTAAAAGCGCGCCTTTTGGGCGGGTGGGGCTCAAGTGCGGCTCAGGGGGACGGCGGGCGGGTCTGGGACCCGCCCCTACGGCATGACTGTACTGGGTTCAGGTTTGGGTAGGGGAGAGGCCCTTGGGTCTCCCGCTGGGATTTGCACCGGGAGCGTTGGCTGAGAAAACCCAGGCGCGGAAGTGGAGCTGCACCAGCGGTAATTTTTGCAAACCCAGGGCCCAGTGGCCCGGCGGGAATTTAGAGTGTCACTCAGATTTTGCGCGCCGGAAATTCTGCAAAATTCAACAGGTACGCGTCCCCCGTAATGGGGTCCAGGGGGGGAGCGAATATGAGCGCGAAGCGCTCATCCTGAGCTTCCCCCTGGTGCCTCTTTGGCTTCTTTCTGGGCATCCAGAAAGAAGCTCGCCGCCCGCAGGCGGCGAAATCTCCCGCGCACAATCCGATCAAGTCCAACTCCATTGATCCACGTTGTTGACGATAGACCACCCGTGCCCATGGGGATGAATTTTCTGCTCTGCGATCTGAAGCCCGTCCCGCACCCAATAGAGGTGGTCCACATTCACCAGCCACACCCAGGGCACGTCCCCCTCCTGGGTGACGCCGGTGGTCCCGTCCCACTGGGCCAGCTGCCAGAGCTGGTAGGACTCCTCCAGATCGGTGCTGGCCAGGGCGGCGTCCATGTAGGAATCCACCGTGGGGTTGGAGTAGGGGCTGTATTGGGCCGAACCGGTGTCCCCGATGGTGTGGTAGAGGTTATAGAGCTCCATGGGGGTGTGGGCCCCCCAGCCCCAGATCAGAGGCTGAGACAGGGCCCGGTCATAGGCGGTGTCCCAGCCCACCCCCTCCAGGGTGCAGGCGATGCCCAGCTCCTCCATCTGGTTGGCGAAGTCGGCGCACAGGGCCTGGCGCACGGAATCCCCCGTGGAGTAGAGCAGGTCCAGCTGAGCCCGCACCCCGTCCTTGTAGCGGTAGCCGTCGCCGGACAGGAGCCAGCCCGCCTCCTCCAACAGGGCGGCGGCCCCTTCGGGGTCGTAGGCCACTTCTGAGGCATCATTGTACCAGGGCAGGCCGTCGCACACGCTGTAAGCGGGAGAGCCGTAGCCGTTCAACACGTGGCCGATCATCTCCTGACGGTCCACGCCCAGGTTGATGGCCCGGCGGACCCGCACGTCGGCGGTGAAGTCGTTGCCCACCGCCCGGCCCTGGCTGTCCGTCCCGGCGGGGACGGCGGGGAGGTTGAACCCCCGGTTGTCCACGCTGTCGTAGGCGGCCAGGGAGTAGCCGCCGATGGTCTGGTCGGAGTAGGTGGCCGAGGTGTAGGCCACGTCCACCTGCCCCGCCTGGGCGGCCAGGAAGGCGGCGTCCTCCTCCATAAAGAGGACGACCACCCGGCGCATTTTGGGGGCATCCCCGTAGTAGTCCGGGTTGGCCTCCAAAATCACCTGCTGGCCCCGGTCCCACTGGACCAGGGTGTACCGGCCCGAGCCGATGGGGTTGGAGCCGTAAGTGGCCGGGTCATAGGCGTGCTCCGGCAGGATGCCCACGATGGCCATGGTGTAGGGCCAGATGGAGAAAGGCCGGGTCATGTGAAAGACTACGGTGGTCTCGTCCGCCGCCTCCGCGTAGTCCAGCATGGTGAAGTCGTTCACCGAGCTGGAATTTTTGACGGTGTTGTAGGTAAAGGCCACGTCCTCCGCCGTCAGGGGCTCCCCGTCGGTGAAGGACACGCCGTCCCGGATGGTCACCGTCCAGGTGAGGCCGTCCTCGCTGACGGTGTATCCGGTGGCCAGGTCATAGCCGATGGTCAAGTCCGCGTTGGTAACGGTGAGGGTGGACTGGATGAGGGGCTCGTGGACGTGCTCCCCGGCCCCCCAGCCGAAGGCGGGATCAAAGCCGGCGGCGGGCTCGGAGTTGGGGTCCATGGCCACCACCACCGTGTCCGTCCCCTGGGCGGGTCCGGAGGAGGAGCCGGCGGCATTCCCCCCGCAGCCGGCCAGGAGCAGGGAACCAGAGAGAACAACAGATATAAGAAAGGAAAAACGCTTCACAGAGATACCTCTTTCTGAACGGATGGGATGTAGGGGCGCATAGCATGCGCCCGCTGTAATCGAGGAAAGATCAAAGAAGGTTTACGGGCGGCTGACAGCCGCTCTTTATAGAGCGGAACGAGAGGTCACAGCTTTCCAAAAATCTCCTTCACGACCTCCTGGTAGGGGACCCCGTGTTCTCGGGCCAGGGCGGCCGCGTCCTCAAACTCCGGCTTTGCGTGGGCGATACCGTAGCCCTGGGCCAGCTTCAAACGCACCGGGCCCCACTGGGTCTGGACCTGACCTGCCCCCGGGGTGAGGAAGTATTTGCCGCAGCGGCGCACCCGTAAACCGTTGGTGGTGGTCTCGGTGAGGATGTGCCGGGCCATTTCTCCCTCCCGGTCCGGGGGACACAGGACGGTGAGCACGTGGCCGGGGCGGCCCTTCTTCATGGTGCCGGGGGTGACGTACACGTCCAGAGCCCCCTCCTCCAGCAGGCGGGAGCAGGCGAAGGCCAGAGCCTCGGGGGTCATGTCGTCGATGTTGCACACCAGCTCCAGAATCTCCCCGTTGGCCCCCTCGGCGGTCTCCCCCAGGAATGCCCGGACGCAGTTGGCCTGTTCAAAGGTCTTGGTCCCGATCCCCACGCCCACGGCCTGGGCAGTCATCACCGGCATGGGGCCGAAGGACTGGGCGAAATGGGTGAGCAGGGCGGCCCCGGTGGGGGTACACAGCTCTCCCCGGACCGTCCCGCCGTAGATGGGCACTCCGGCCAGGAGGTTGGCGGTGGCGGGGGCGGGGACGGGCATGATCCCGTGGGCGCACCGCACCGTGCCGCTGCCCACGTGGACGGGGGAGGCCAGGATCTGCTCCGGCTGGAGCAGGTACAGGGCGTAGCACACCCCCACCACGTCGGCCACCGCGTCCAGAGCCCCCACCTCGTGGAAGTGGACGTCCCCCACGGGGCAGCCGTGGGCCTTGGCCTCGGCCTGGGCGATGGCGTCGTACACGCCCCGGGCATGGGTCTTGACTTCCTCCGGCAGGGGGAGGCTGTCGATCATCGCTCCGATGTGGCCCGGAGTGGCGTGGTGGTGATGGTGGTGGTGCTCCTCCCCATGGTCGTGGTCGTGGTCATGGTCGTGGCTGTGGCCGTGCTCATGCTCATGCCCATGCTCGTGTTCGTGGTCATGGTGGTGATGTTCTTCCCCGTGGTGGAGATGGTCCTGGCCTGCGGCCTCCGGGGCGGCGGGCTCGGTCTCCTCCTGGCCGTCCACCGTCACCGCCATGTGGTTGCCCGCGATGCCGCAGGTGGAGGCCGGCTGGGCCTCCAGCCGCACCCCGGGGAGCCCCAGGCCGTTCATGGTATCCAGGAACCCCTGCTTGTCCTCCAGCAGTTCATACAGGGCGGCCATGAGCATGTCCCCGGCGGCCCCCATATTGCATTCCAAGTAAAGTGTCTTCATCTTATTCCACCAGACCTTCCATTTGATTGATGCGGCTGGCCAGGTACCCCGCGCCGAAGCCGTTGTCAATGTTGACCACACTGCACCCGGAGGCGCAGGAGTTGAGCATGCTCAAGAGGGCGGACAGTCCGCCGAAGCTGGCCCCGTAGCCCACGCTGGTGGGCACCGCGATGACGGGGCAGTCCACCAGTCCGCCGATGACCGAGGCCAGGGCCCCCTCCATTCCCGCCACGGCGACCACGCACCGGGCGGACATGAGGGTGTCCAGGTTGGAGAGCAGCCGGTGGAGCCCGGCCACTCCCACGTCGTACAGGCGGGTGACCCGGTTCCCCATGGCCTCGGCGGTGAGGGCGGCCTCCTCGGCCACCGGCATGTCGCTGGTGCCCCCGGTGGCCACCACGATGTTCCCCAGACGCTTCTGCTCCCCGGGGTAGGCCAGGCCCAGCCGGGCCTCCGGGTGGTAGTCCAGGGGGACCGACTGGTCCACCAGGTCCGCCGTTTCCTGGGAGATCCGGGTCACCAGAATGTTCCGGCAGCCCCGCTCCCCCATGGTCCGGGCGATCCCGGAGATCTGCTCCGGGGTTTTGCCCGCCCCGTAGATCACCTCGGCCGCCCCCTGGCGGACGGAGCGGTGGAAGTCCACCTTGGCGTAGCCCAAGTCCTCAAAGGGGGCCTCCTTTAACTTCAGAAGGGCGTCCTCCGGGGTGGTGGTTCCATCGGCAACACCCCGAAGAAGGGCCAAAATGTCGTGTTTATTATCCATGTTGAAAACCTCCATTGACTGACAGTGCACAGAGGGCAGTATGCGGTAGGGCGGGGGCTTGCCCCCGCCGCGTGCGGCCGCGCCCTTATTCGAGGCCGCGGGGCTTCAAGTCCAAAAGCACCCCATCGAACGCGGGCCCAAGGGAGGAGGAGATCGCCTCCCGCTGTTCTAAAACCAGGGGCAGCTGTTCCTCCGTCACCTGGAGCCGGGCCGCCCCGTGGAAGAGCCGCACCCGGAAGTCCCGGAACCCCAGGGCGTGCAGGGCGCCTTCCGCCCGCTCCACTTTCTCCAGGTCCTCTTTGGTGATGGGGGCGCCGGTGGGGATGCGGGTGGCCAGACAGGCGTAGGCGGGCTTGTCCCAGGTGAACAGCCCCGCCTCCCTGGAGCGGCGGCGGACCTCATCCTTGGTGAGGCCGCACTCCCGCAGGGGGGAGCGCACCTCCAGCTCCCGGAGGGCCCGCATGCCGGGCCGGTCTCCCGCGTCGTCCGAGGCGTTGGTGCCGTCCAGGAGCACCGTGTATCCGTCCTCCCGGGCGGTCTGCCGCAGCCGGGAGAACAGGGCGGTCTTGCAGTGGTAGCACCGCTGGGGGCCGTTGGCTGCCGCCTCCGGGACAGACAGAATGTCCGCTTCTACCACCGTCATGGGGACCGCCAGCTCCGAGGCCAGGCGGCGGGCATCCTCCAACTCAAACTGGGGCTGGAAGGCGGTTTTCACATAGTAGGCCCGCACCTCGCAGCCGCACTCCTTGGCCGCCCACAGCAGGAAGGCCGAGTCAGTCCCGCCGGAGAAGGCCACGGCCGCCTTTGGAACCAGGCTGAAAAATTCGTTCAGGGTCATAGAAGGAAACTCCTCTCCGCAGAAAAAGGCGCCTGTTTTCCCCCGCTTCGGCGGGAAAAAGCAGGCGCCTTCGTGACACCAAATGACAGGAAAAGTAAAAAACGAAAGGTTTAGGGAGCGGAGATCCAGCTTGGCCGGAGGGTCCGGCTTCGTGCCGGAATTGTGTGAGCTCCCTGAGACAGTCTTAGTGTACCATCTGGAGTATACTCCAAGTCAAGGGGGAGCGGAAAAATTTTTCTCCATCGCCTTAAAATTATTTCAGTATCCGCCGGGCCCACCGCTCCTTCAGAGGTGAATACGGGGGATACCGCAAAGGCATGTCCAGCCGGCTGGAGGTCTTCAAAACTCCTTTTTCATGGCTGAAAGTGAGGAAGCTCCGCTTTCCGTGGTAGGCCCCCATGCCGCTGTTCTCCACCCCGCCGAAGGGCAGGCGGGAGGAGGCCAGGTGGAGGATGGTGTCGTTGACACACCCGCCCCCGAAGGAGAGCTCCCGGAAGACCCGGCGCTCGGTCCTGCGGTCTGAGGTGAACAGGTACAGGGCCAGGGGCCTGGGCCGGGCACGCACGAAGGCGATGGCCTCGTCCAGGGAGTCCACGGCGAGCACCGGCAGGATGGGACCGAAGATCTCCTCCTGCATAACGGGGTCCTCCGGGGTCACCCCGTCCAGCACCGTGGGGGCGATGCGCAGCCGCTCCGGGTCACAACCGCCCCCCGCAACCACCTTCTCCCGGTCCAGAAGGGAGACCAGGCGTGTAAAGTGCTTTTGGTTTATGATCTTTCCGTAACCTGGATTTTGCAGGGGGTCAGGGCCGTACATGCGGCCAATTTCACGGCTGATTTCCGACAAGAACTTTTCCTTTACAGATCGAGATACCAGCACATAGTCCGGGGCCACACAGGTCTGGCCGCAGTTGAGGAATTTCCCAAAGACAATCCGCCGGGCGGCCACGGTCAGGTCGGCGGTCTCGTCCACCATGCAGGGGCTCTTGCCCCCCAGCTCCAGGGTGACGGGGGTGAGATGGGCGGCCGCCTTGGTCATCACCTCCCGGCCCACGGCCACGCTGCCGGTGAAGAAGATGTAGTCGAAGGGCTGTGAGAGCAGGCTCTGGTTCTCCTGCCGTCCGCCCTCCACCACAGCGGCGTGCTCCGGGGGGAAGGCCTCCCCGATGAGGGCGGCCAGCACAGCGGAGGTGTTGGGGGAGTAGGCGGAGGGCTTTACCACCGCGCAGTTCCCCGCCGCGATGGCTCCGATGAGGGGCTCCAGGGTGAGGAGGACCGGGTAGTTCCAGGGGGAGAGAATGAGGACTGCCCCGTAGGGCTCTGTCAGAACAGAGCACCGGCCGGGGAACTGGGCCAGGGAGGGGAGGACCGGCTTTTTCCGGGCCCAGCGCCGCACATGTCTGCGCACATAGCGCAGCTCGGACAGGGTGAGGCTGATCTCGCACAGAAACGCCTCCATCCGGGACTTGCCCAGGTCGGCCTGGAGGGCCTGGTACAGGTCCTCCTCGTGGTCCAGAATGGCCTGTTCCAGCCTGTCCAGGGCCTGGATGCGGGCCTGGACCGGGAGGGTCCGGCCGGAGAAAAAGTGGGCTCTCTGCTGTTCCAGCAGGGCCTGAATCGCTTGTTCGGTGGGCATAGCGCGCCTCCCTCTAACAGTTTCCCATCTATCTTGCCCCAAATAAAGCGAAAGGTCAAGGAAAATTCCGCCGGAACTGCGGTATAATAGGAGAAAGACGGGAGGGAAAAGGATGGGCAGGCGGTATTGTTTTGAGGCGGTGCTGGAGGCAGTGCCGGAGCGGGGCGGGGCCTACGTGCGCTTTCCCTGCGACCTGCGGCAGGAGTTTGGCCGGGGCCGGGTGCGGGTGCGGGCCGACTTTGACGGGGTCTCCTACCGGGGCAGCCTGGTCTATATGGGGGTGTTCCGGGAGGACGGGACGCCCTGCCCCATTCTGGGGGTACGGAAGGATATCCGGGAGCGGCTGGGCAAACAGCCCGGGGACACCGTGACCGTCACCCTGGAGGCCCTGGAGGAATAAATAACAGCCCGCCGCGGAGCAGTCTCAGCGGCGGGCTTTACATTTACAGATCGGTGCGGGGCTTGGCGCTCATCTCCCAGAAGTGGAGCTCGTGGAGGGAGCAGGCCCGGAAAATCTCCAGGCAGGCCTGCTGGCGCTCCGGGCTCAGATCCCGGCAGACCCGGTCGGTGAAGCGCGACCAAGACTCACAGGCGGCCTCATAGTCCGGGCCGGCGTAGTCCCGGACCAGGGGCCAGAAGAGGGAGTCCTTCAGGCCGGGGGCCTGCTGGAGCAGGCGCTGGAAGATCCAGGCGTAGCTGAGCATGCAGGGGAGGCAGGCCATCATGCACTCGGGGGTGCCCTCCCCATCCCGGGCGGCCTGGATCATGCAGTCGGTGTAGGCCTGATTTTCCGGGCGGAGGGGGAGGCGCTGGATGTCCCCGTCGGAGAGGCCGAAGTGCCGGAGGTAGTGAAGGCGGGTGGCCCCCTCCCCCTCGTTGACAAAGGAGAGGAGGGAGTAGTAGCTGCGGATGGCGTCCATGTCCTCCGCCTTGGTCATGCCCCAGGCGAACACCTTGGCGTACTCCCGCAGGTAGAGGCTGTCGTCCACGATGTACCCCTTGAGGCACTCCGGGTCCAGGGAGCCGTCCGCCATGCGCTGGAGAAATTCACTGTTCAGGCAGTCCTCCCAGATGGGGAGGCTGTCTTCCACGAGACGTTTGGTAAATGACATATCAGACACCTGCTTTCACGGTCCGGCGCAGCCGGGAGATTGGGAGGAGCGAGACGATGACGATGGTGGCCAGTCCCTCGGTCCCGTGGCCGGAGAGGTTGGCGAGAATGCTGTATGCCCAGGGGCCGTAGCCGTCCCAGGCGTACTGGGCGAAGAAGACGGCCCCGGCCATGATGTGGCTGGTGACGCTCAGGACCACGGCCAGAGCGGTGCCCGCCACGATCTTCCACCGGCGGTCGGCGCCGAAGATGCCGGCGTAGCCCAGGGCGGAGAAACAGATGAGCTGCTCCACAAAGGGCTGGGCCCAGTGGACCGGCTGCCACTCCGGCAGCAGGAGCATGGCCAGCACCCCGGTGACCCAGCCCGCGCAGAAGGCCACCTGGGGCCGGTGGATCAGGGAGAGCAGCAGGATGGGGAGCATGGCCCCCAGGCTGATGTGGCTCCCGTTGGGGAGGGTGATGAGAAAGCAGCGCAGCACCAGGGTGGCGGCGGACATGAGACCGGCCAGACAGATGTCCCGGGAGGTGAGACGCAGCCCCCGGCACAGCCAGATGGTGGTCCCGAGGACGGCGACGGTAAAAATGCCGGCGATGAGCTCAGTCACGGACGTACTCCCCCTTCAGGTCAAAGAGGTGGTCCATGGGGCCCTGTCCCGCCCCCAGGTCCAGCATGGCCGCCAGAGCTCCGGACAGATAGGCCTTGGCCCGCTCCACCGCGGTGTCCAGGTCATAGCCCTTGGCCAGGTTGGAGGCGATGGCGGAGGAGAGGGTGCACCCGGTGCCGTGGGTGTTGGGGTTGTGGATCCTCCGGCCGTGGAACCACTTGCAGGTCCCGTCCCGCCACAGAAGGTCGTTGGCGTCGTTCAGATCGTGGCCCCCCTTGCACAAAACGGCGCAGCCGTAGGCCTCCCCGATGGCCTGGGCGGCCTTCTCCATGTCGGCGGGGCCGGAGATGGTCAGGCCGGAGAGGACCTCCGCCTCGGGGATGTTGGGGGTGAGGACGGTGGCCAGGGGGAGCAGCAGCTCCTTCAGGGCGTCCACCGCCTCCTGGGAGATGAGGCGAGAGCCGCTGGTGGCCACCATCACCGGGTCCACCACGATATTTTTGGCCTTGTACTGCTTCAGCTTGTCCGCGATGACCTCGATGAGGCCGGTGGAGGAGACCATCCCGGTTTTCACCGCGTCGGGGAAGATATCGGTGAAAATGCAGTCCAGCTGGCTGGCCAGAAATTCCGGGGTGGATTCGAGGATGCCGTAGACGCCGGTGGTGTTCTGGGCCGTCAGGGCGGTGACCGCGCTCATGGCGTAGACGCCGTTGGCGGTCATGGTCTTGATGTCGGCCTGGATTCCGGCGCCTCCGCTGGAGTCGCTTCCAGCGATCGTCAATGCTGTTTTCATAAGTGGATACTCCTTTCTGAATGTAAAACGCATTGAAGTTTTGTACCGCGACAGCAGGTGGTGCCCCCAAGCTGCCGCTCCTACTTTTCTTGAAAGAAAAGTAAGCAAAAGAACTTTGTGCGAAACTTCGTTTCGCCTCTTTTTGGTTTGAGCATGCTGTGTGCTTGATTGGGTGAATGCCACCCTTAACTGGGGGCTGTTTTCGCAGGGGATTTTCTTAAGCCTTCCCCCTGGGGGGAAGGTGCCGAGCGCATGCGAGGCAGATAAGGGGGCAATCCACCCCAAAGCCTTCCCCTGGGGGAAGGTGGCTGGCCGTTAGGCCAGACGGATGAGGAGAGGGTATTTGCTCCGCTTTGTTTGGACGAATCCGGTAGGGCGGGGGCTTGCCCCCGCCGCTTCTTTCAGTTTTCTTTCTAGGGATGCAGAGAGAATTTTGCCACCTGCGGGCGGTGAAATTTCCCATCCCAGCAGGAAATCTTATTTCAATAATTCCAAAAACTCTGGGTCATCTAATCGGGGCAGATACCAGTCGCAAATTTTCTTCAAAGCCTCCTGATCCCCCTCCGCCGAGGGGTCATACACCCCGGCCACCAGGAATCCCGCCTCCTTGGCGGTCCGGGCGGCGTGGAGGGCGTCCTCAAAGACGATGGTGTGTTCCGGCGCGGAGCCGAGGCTCCGTGCGGAGGCAAAATACACGTCCGGTCTGCTCTTGGAGCCGTACTGGAGAGAGCTGAAGGCGAACAGGAAGTGTTTCCACAGCCCCAGGCGGACCATGGCGTCCCGGGCCTGGAAGGCCTCGCTGGCGGTGGCGATGCCGCAGGGCACCCCCAGGGCGGACAGACGCTCCAGCAGTACGTCCGCCCCCGGCTTCATGGGGACTCTATCCCGGTACTCGTCCGTCACCAGGTCGTTTACCCCGTCCATCACCTGCTCCGGGGTGCAGGGGAGAGAGAACCGGGCCACCATGTATTCGGAGGCCTCCCGGCGGCCCATCTCCTTGATGTCCTCGGCCAGATCTTCCGGCGGCTGGCCGCCGAACTGCCGGACCAGGGCCTTGGGGGCCTCGTTCCAGATGTACATGGAGTCGGTGAGGGTCCCGTCGAGATCGAAAATTGCGCCCTCAAATTTCATTGGGAAATCATCTCCTCCGTCTTGGCCCGGAGGGTACGGGCGGCCTGCTGGATGTCCGGCTGGCCGTAGATGGCGGAGACCACCGCGATGCCGCAGATGCCGCTGCCTGCCAGGGCCTGGACGTTATGGGCCCCGATGCCCCCGATGGCCACCACGGGGATGTCCACGGCCTCACAGATGGCCCTCAGGGTGTCATAGCTCACCGCGTCCGCGTCGTCCTTGGTTCCGGTGGGGAACACCGCCCCCACCCCCAGGTAGTCGGCCCCGGCCGCCTGGGCCTTCAGGGCCTGCTCCACCGTCTGGGCGGACACCCCCAAAATTTTGTCCGGACCGATCTTCTCCCGCACCTGGCCGGCCTCCATGTCGTGCTGGCCCACATGGACCCCGTCGGCGTTCACTGCCACAGCCAGCTCCACGTCGTCGTTGATGAGGAAGGGAACCCCGTACCGGCGGCACAGAGTCTGGAGCTCCAGGGCCTCCTCGTGGAAGGTATCCTCGTCCAGGTGCTTCTCCCGCAGCTGGATCATGGTGGCGCCCCCCTTCAGGGACTCCTCCACCTGCCAGGCCAGGGTTTTATCCCCCAGCCAGGCCCGGTCGGTGACCGCGTACAGGAGCAGGTCCTTCTTATCGCACCTCATACTTGGCCCCCTTGTCCAGCGCCGCCCCGTCCATATGGAAAATGGCGTCGATGATCCGGTTGCGGTAGGTGGAGTTGCCGTCGGTGGGCTGCATATTGCTCCAGCCGATCTCACCTGCCAGGCCCATGGAGGCCACGGCGGCGGCCGCCGCCTCCAGAGGGCGGTCCGGGTTGGCAACTACGTATGCGGCGGTGAGGCCGGAGAGCTGGCAGCCCGTGCCGGTGATCTTCCCCATCTCCGGGCGGCCGTTGCGGATGACGTAGCAGGTCTTTCCATCGGCCACCAGGTCAATGGCCCCGGTGATGGCCACCACGGCGTTCAGGCGCTCGGCCATGGACTTGGCGAAGGCCACGGACGCGTCCAGATTGTCCTCGGTCACCGCGTCGGCCACATCCGCGTCCACCCCCTTGGTGGTGCCGGAGCCGGCGGCCAGAGTTTTGATCTCCGAGATGTTGCCCCGGACCACGGTGAATTGGACCTCCTCCAGCAGCTTGAGGGCGGTCTGGGTGCGCAGGGCGCTGGCCCCCGCTCCCACCGGGTCCAGCACCACCGGGTGGCCCAGCTCGTTGGCCTTCTTTCCGGCGGCGAACATGGAGGGGATGGTGTTCTGGTTCAGGGTGCCGATATTGATGTTCAGTCCCCCGCAGATGGAGGTGATGTCCTCCACGTCCTGGATGTCGTCGGACATGATGGGGCTGCCCCCGCAGGCCAGCAGTACGTTGGCCACGTCGTTGACGGTGACATAGTTGGTGATGTTGTGGACCAGGGGAGTGGTCTCCCGCACGCGGTCCAGACAGGTTCCGAGCATAGCTGAGTTCCTCCTTGAAATAAAAATACCGCGGGCCTGCCGTCACGAGGAAAGACAGTCCCGCGGTATGAAAACCGGTTCTATGATCTCCCTACGTTGGCATTACCCAAATCAGGTCGCAGGTCGAAGCGCACAGCTTCCTCTCAGCCCGTTTGCGAGCTCCCTTTTTGTTGATGGCCGCAGCCTGCGGTCAGGTGCATTATAGCGCAGGATCGATTGAATTGCAAGAACTCTTTCTTTGTGCGGCGGAGCAGAGTTCCGCCCTGCGGGGCGGGTTTCTTTTCCCTGTGGAAAAGGAACCAAAAGACACTTCCAACGCAAACCCGCTTCGCTGGGCCTTACGTTGGGGACCGTGTGGTTTCACTCCCGCGCTTGGCTCTACCGAACTAATGATTCCGGTGCGTATGACGGCGGGCCGGTCTGGGACCGGCCCCTACAAAAAACAGGCGGCTTCCAGATCTGCCGCAGAGGCGGGTGTTCTCACCCGCCCGTGCCAAACCGTGTTTCAAGCCTGGGCGGGCCGGCCGGTGTCCGGCCCCTACAAGAAGAACACGACCGTCTTTTGATTCGCCGTAGGGGCGGGTCCATGACCCGCCCGTGCCTTCCCCTTAGGGGAAGGCGCCAAGCGCAGCAAGGCGGATGAGGGCCGTAGGGGCGGCACACTGGGCCGCCCGCCCAACTAGCCCTATCCGTTACGGCTTCGCTGTGTCCCCTACCCCTTTGTTATTTTCTCCTGACAGGGGGAATCGTCCTTTTCCGAAAGAGAAAAAATTGCGGGCGGTCTGTGTGACCGCCCGCAGAGCTGTTCTATGGGATTGAGATACGGATGTTTCATGGAGCACCGTAACGCAGAGGAAGAGGCGAAACGCAGTTTCGCACAAAGTTTCTTTGCCTACTTTCTTTTCAAAGAAAGTAGGTCAGCGGAGGACGGCACCGCAGTCCTGCTCCAAAGTCTCCAGGATCGCCTTCACGTCGGCGTCCGCCTCTTCGGCAGTGAGGCTGCGGTCGTCGGCCCGAAGGGTGAGGCTGAAGGCCACCGACTTCTTGCCCTCGGGGATGTTGGCCCCACGGTAGATGTCGAAGAGCTCCACCTCTTTCAGCAGGCCGCGGGCCCCCTTGCGGATGCAGGCCTCCAGCGCGCCCACGGTGACCGCCTCATCACACACCACGGCGATGTCACGGGTGACGGCGGGGAACTTGGGCAGGGGCACGTACTGGGGATCGGCCCCCTTGTTGGCGTACAGGGCGGGGAAGGACAGCTCGGCGCAGTAGAGCTCGGCGTCCACGTCGTAGTTCTGAGCCACCAGGGGGTGGATCTGACCGAACACGCCCACCTCCTGACCGTTCACCAGCACCCGGGCGCAGCGGCCGGGGTGATAGGAGGGGTTGTCCTTCACGGCCTCGAAGGTCACGTTCTCCGCCCGGATGGAGGAGAGCAGGTCCTCCACAGCGCCCTTCAGGGTGAAGAAGTCCATGCCGTCCCCGTAGGCGCCCAGGGAGAGCACCTTGGGCTCGTCGGCCATGCCGTCCTCCCGCTCGAAGTACACCCGGCCCAGCTCGTAGAGCCGCACCGCCTGGTTGCGGTAGTTGTAGTTGCGGGACAGGATCTCCAGCATGGAGGGGAGCACCGTGGTGCGCATGATGGAGGTGTCCTCACCCAGGGGGTTCATGATTTTAAGGGACTTCCGGCGGGGGTCGTCCTTGGCCCAGCGGATCTTGTCGTAGTAGGTGGGGGAGATGAAGGAGTAGGTGATGATCTCGTCATAGCCCAGGGACCGGCAGGTCTGGCCCAGGGTGCGCTCCACCTCCTGCTCCGGAGAGTAGCCGCCCTGGGTGGTCTCCCCCCGCATGAGGGTGACGGGGATGTTGTTGTAGCCGTAGAACCGGGCCACCTCCTCGGCCAGGTCGGCGATGCCCTCCACATCGGCGCGCCAGGAGGGGATGACCACGCCGGCGGGGCCGTCGGGGCAGTCCTGGTTTTCGGTGCAGATGCCCACACGAGCCAGGTACTTGTACTGCTCCACAGCGGGGATGTCGGTGCCCAGGAGGGCGTTCACCCGCTCCGGGTTCATGGTGATGGTGTGGGGCTGGGGCACATAGTTGAGGATGTCGATGACCCCGTCCAGCACCTCGCCGGCCCCCAGCAGCTCCACCAGCTCACAGGCACGGTTGACGGCGGGGAGGGTGTTCAGGGGGTCCAGGCCCTTCTCGTACTTGGCGCTGGCCTCGGTGCGCATGCCCAGGGCCAGGGCGGTGCGGCGGATGGTGGTGCCGTCGAAGTTGGCGGACTCGAATACCACGTCGGTGGTGTCGGCGACGATCTCGCTGTTCAGACCGCCCATGATGCCCGCCAGGCCCACCGCGCGGTGCTCGTCGGCGATGACCAGCATGCTGGAGTTGAGCTTGCGCACATTGCCGTCCAGGGTGGTGAGCTCCTCGCCGTCCTCGGCCCGGCGGACGATGATGTGTCCGCCCTTCACATAGCGGTAGTCAAAGGCGTGCATGGGCTGGCCGTACTCCAGCATCACATAGTTGGTGATGTCCACGATGTTGTTGATGGGCCGCACCCCCATGGCGCGCAGCCGCTCCCGCATCCACTTGGGGGAGGGGCCGATCTTCACGTTGCGCACCATCCGGGCGGTGTAGCGGGGGCACAGGTCGCTGGCGGGGGTCTCCACATCCAGCAGCTCCACCAGGCTGCCCTCGCCGCCGCCCTTCACTTCGGGCTCATGGAGGGTGAGAGGGACGTTGTAAGTGGCCGCCGCCTCCCGGGCCAGGCCGATGACGCTGAGACAGTCAGGGCGGTTGGGGGTGATCTCAAACTCCACCACGTGGTCGTCGGCGCCGATAACGGGCTTGATGTCATCGCCGGGCTTTACACCCTCCTCCCGGAGGACGAAGATGCCGTCGGGGATGCAGTGGGGAAACTCGGCCTGCTGGGCGTGGAGGTCCTCCAGGGTGCAGACGGCATCGGTCTTGGTGTGATAGGCCACCAGGTCGCCCTCATGGATGTTGGAGCAGACGGTGTCCGGTACGGCGGTGGAGCCGCCCAGATCCAGGCAGGTGTGGTAGCTGCCGTCGGGCTGAGGAGCACACTCCAGCACCTTGGCGCACACCACGGGACCGAACACCTTGTCCCCGGCCTTGATGTCGGCGGGGATGGAGGGTTTCTTTGGGTCCAGAGGCTTGTAGTCGTTCAGCAGGGCGGCGGGGGTGATGACGGCGTAGGGGAAGTCCCGCTCGTCCAGGTTCAGCTCGCTGAGCGAGCACAGCATGCCGTTGGACACCTCGCCCCGGAGCTTGCCCTTCTCGATCTTCTTGCCTCCGGGGAGGGTGGATTTGTGCAGGGCCACAGGGACCAGATCTCCCGGCTGAATGTTCCAGGCCCCGGTGACGATCTGGACGGGCTCAGTCTGACCCACATCCAGCTGGCAGATCCACATGTGGTCGGAGTTGGGGTGGCGGACCATGGAGACGATCTGTCCCACCACCACGTTGGAGATCTCCTCCCCCAGATCGTGGGTGAGCTCCACCTTGGAACCGGACAGGGTCATGGCCTCGGCAAAGTCTTTGTCATTGGCGTCCACAGAGACGAACTCCCGGAGCCATTTGCGCGATAAGTTCATATATGAAAACTCCCTTATTTTCGTTTGTAGGGCGGGGCTTGCCCCCGCCGTTTTATAATCTCTGATTTCCGGCGGCGGGGGCAGGCCCCCGCCCTACGGAATATCATCCATCAAAGCTGTTAAAACTGCTCCAGGAACCGCACGTCGTTCTCGAAGATGAGCCGCAGGTCGGCGATCTTGAAGCGGCGCATGGCGGTGCGCTCCAGGCCGATGCCGAAGGCCCAGCCGGACCAGACCTCCGGGTCGATGCCCGACATCTTCAGCACCTTGGGGTGGATCATGCCGGCGCCCAGCATCTCGATCCAGCCCTCGCCCTTGCAGGTGGGACAGCCCACGCCGCCGCACTTGTGGCACTGCACGTCCATCTCGCAGGAGGGCTCGGTGAAGGGAAAGTGGTGGGGACGGAACCGGGTCTTGGTGCCCTTGCCGTAGAGCTGCTCCACCACCGTGTTCAGGGTGCCCTTCAGGTCGGCCATAGTCACGTTCTTGTCGATGACCATACCCTCCACCTGGTGGAACATGGGGGAGTGGGTGGCGTCCACCTCGTCCTTGCGGTACACCCGGCCGGGGGCGATGATGCGGATGGGCAGTTCCATGGTCTCCATGGCCCGCACCTGCATGGGGGAGGTCTGGCTGCGGAGCATCACCCGGCTGTCCTTGTCAAAGTAGAAGGTGTCCGACCAGTCCCGGGAGGGGTGGCCCTCCCCGGCGTTGAGCTTGTCAAAGTTGTACTCGGCCAGCTCCACCTCGGGGCCGTCCAGGACCGTGAAGCCCATGCCGATGAAGATGTCCTTCAGCTCGTCCAGGGCCAGGTACATGGGGTGCTTGTGGCCCAGCTTGGGGGCTTTTCCCGGGATGGTCACGTCCACCGCCTCGGCCGCCAGACGCTCCTCCAGGGCCTTGGCCTCCAGGCGCTTGCCCTGCTCCTCAATGGCGCTCTCCAGGGCGGCGCGCACCTCGTTGGCCAGCTGGCCCATGGCGGGGCGCTCCTCGGGGGAGAGCTTGCCCATCATCTTCAAAACGGCGGTGAGCTCGCCCTTCTTGCCCAGGTACTGCACCCGGAGCCCGTCCAGCTCGGCGGCGGACTGGGCGTTCTCCATGGCCGATAGGGCCTCGGCTCGGATCTTTGCTAACTGTTCTTTCATACCTTCAAACTCCCTTTTTTTGAGTATAGGAGTGAGGAGACAGGAGATCGGAGCTGCGGCGGCCGCTGCGCGGCCTTTTCCAATCGTCCGGCTGTGCCGGAACCTTAACTCCTATCTCCTAACTCCTATCTCCTATCTTTGTGGCAACAAAAAAGCCCTCCGTCCCAATAATTTCTGGGACGAAAGGCCAGCCTTCCGCGGTACCACCCGCATTCGTATCTTATCATACGCTCTTGTCTCCGGATAACGGCGGAACACCCGTCCCCCTCTCAGGGGCCGCTCCTGGGCGAACCAAGCGGCACAGCTTAGGACGGCTTTCAGCCGGCGGCCGCCCCTCTCTGCAATCTGCAAACCCGCTATTTTCCCAATCTGCGCATTTATGCTGCCCATATTTATATCATACTCCGGCAGAAAATGCAAGCCTGAATTCCCGGCGGAAGGAGCGGTAAATCCCGGCGGATGGAGCGGTAAAATATTTCAGAGAACTTTAAAAGTCCTCGGGAATGTGGGACAAACCTGTGGTATAATACGTTATATAGTATAAAGGAAAAAACAGCCGACCCACAGAAACGGAGGGAAACGGATGAAACGGTTTATTGGAGCCGCGCTGAGCGCCGCCCTGGCTCTGACCCTGGCGGTCCCCGCGGCGGCGGAAGAGAACAAGATCGGGGACGTGGTGGGGCACACCTACTATACGGACATTACAGCACAGATTGACGGCCATCCCCTGCCCTCCTACAACATCGGCGGAGAGACCGCCGTGGTGGCGGAGGATTTACGGGAATACGGGTTCTCTGTGGTCTGGGACGGGGAGGCGCGCACCCTCACCGTGGAGCGGGACCTGGAGGGGGCGGTCACCGGAGATTACCAGCCCCAGGGGCAGACCCAGACTGTGGGGGCCCAGGCTGGGGACATCTACTACACCGATATCAAGACCTATGTCCAGGGGGAGAAGGTGGAGAGTTTTGCACTCAACGGCGAGACCGCTATCCGCTTCTCTGAGCTGAGCCGGACCGGAACGGTGTCCTGGAACGGCGTTTCCCGGGAGGCAGCCCTGACCCTCATCCAGCCCTGGACCGTAGAAGCGGACTTTGACAGTAAAGCGGCGGAGGACCCAAACGCGGACGCGGGGGATATCCAGCTCACTGTCCGGGCCATTTGCCGGGACGGCGCTGTGGCCATGTCGGTGCAGGGGAGCACTGGAGGCCTGGCGGACGTTTGGATGAATCAAAACGGCCTGTCTTGTTCGTTTTACCCCTCCAGCCTGTTCTTAAACCGCAGCTATGGGGCGTCCTACGACCGCCTGCGGGAAATACAGCCGGAACCGGGTCCGGCAGAAAAGACGCCGGAACAGCTCCAGGAGATCGCCCAGGTGTTTCAGGTCAGGAAGAACGGCCGGCCGGTGGAGGGAGACCTCTGGTTTGGAAAACTGACCGACGGAAGGCCGGAGCTCTATTTTGATTTCAACCAGGTTCAGGGGATGCAGGATGGGGACGAGCTGATTTTGTATTTCGGCGACGTGGCCAGCCTGTCGGGAAAGGAAGTGAGCCAGACAGGCTCATCTGTTTTGACGGATGACCCTATGGAGGCTGCGCTGGATGAGCTGAAGGCGGATGTGGAGGAGTGGATGGCGGTTACGGACGGAAACTCCTGCTGGGAAGTGTATCCCAATGAACAGGGGACTTTGTTTGTGGGCCATTACAGCGGCACGACCCGCGGCAGTACGACCAAGATGGTCCAGGTCTCCCGCACCGGGGAGCAGGTGGATCTTTCCGGGCGGCTGCCCGGCGATTTGGCCTCCGATTTTGCACCCCGGAATATTCAGACGGATGAGACGGGGCGTTATATCACGTTCTATGCCGTCGTTAGAGGAAGGATGGACAACGGGACTGGGTTGGCGGATGATTCTGCCGACTATCGCTTCACATTTGACGTAGAGACCGGAGAACTGACCTGGGAACCGGTGCTGCCGCCCGAAGGCCCGGAAAATCCATCGGGTGACCCGATGGTGGCAAAGCTGAATGAGCTCAAGGCGGACGTGCGGAATTGGATTGCCGTTGTGGGGTCTGTCAACTCCGGATGGAAGGAGTTCCCCAATGCCCGTGGGGTCCTCTTTGTAGCTTATTACGCAGGCACGCCCCACGGTGGCAGCACCGAAATGGTGCAGGTCTATGATTCAGGGGACGTATGGTATGTTTCCGGTATGCTCCCCTCCTATCCGGCCCCCTACTTTGCTCCACGGGACATCCAGGTGGATGAGACGGGCCGGTATGTGACCTTCGTTACCCCGGTGAAGGAGGTACTGGACTACGCCGCTGGGACAGCCAAGGACTATGGTGACTGCCGGTGCGTGTTTGATGTAGAAGAAAAGACTATTAAATGGGAGCCATTGACATCTTGACCGGAGTGCATGGTACGGAAAGCAGAAAATCCTATTAAAATAATAGGAAATAAGGATGGACAAAATCTTCCGCGTATGGTAGAATAGGGACGCCCTGAGAAAGGGGCGTCCCTAGTTTGGTTTGGGGGGCCTGGATTCCGGGGAGACTAGACACTCCAGCGGTCTTTTCGGGCCGTATGTGATAGAGGAGGAAACGCAATATGCTGGAGCTTCAGCACATCAGCTATGAGGTAGAGCAGGACGGTGAGGACAAGGGCATCCTGCGGGACATCAACCTGAAAATCGGCGAGCGGTTTGTGGCCATCACCGGCCCCAACGGGGGCGGCAAGTCCACCCTGGCCAAGATCATCGCCGGCATCTATACCCCCACCACCGGGCGCATCCTGCTGGACGGGGAGGACATCACCGGACTGAACATTACGGAGCGGGCCCACAAGGGCATCAGCTTCGCCTTCCAGCAGCCGGTGCGCTTCAAGGGCCTGACGGTGCGGGACCTGATCACCCTGGCCAGCGGCAAGAATATCGGCGTGTCCGAGGCCTGCGACTACCTGTCCGAGGTGGGCCTGTGCGCCAAGGACTACATCGACCGGGAGGTGGACGCCTCCCTGTCCGGCGGCGAGCTCAAGCGCATTGAGATCGCCATGATAATGGCCCGCGGAACAAAACTGTCCGTCTTTGACGAGCCGGAGGCGGGCATCGACCTGTGGTCCTTCTCCAACCTGATCCAGGTGTTTGAGCACCTCCACGAGAAGATCAACGGCTCCATCCTCATCATCTCCCACCAGGAGCGCATCCTGAACATCGCCGACCGGATCATCGTCCTAGCCGACGGCCGGGTGCAGAGCGACGGGGCGCGCAAGGACATCCTCCCCGGCCTGCTGGGGGAGACCGGCGGGGTGTGCAGCGCCCTGAGTGACAAGGTGAAATAAGCGACAAGATCATTAGGAATTAGAAATTAGGAACGAGAAATTGATGTGCCGCCTGCGGAGGCCAATTCCAATCGTCCGGCGGAGCCGGACACCATAATTCCTAATTCCTAACTCCTCATTCCTAATTCAGAAGGAGACAGAAACATGGATGCCATTCAAAAGAGCCTGCTGGAGCAGGTAGCGGAACTGCATGACGTGCCCGAAGGGGCCTACAATATCCGGGCCAACGGCAAGGCGGCCGCCCGGAACACCACCGCCCACATCGACATTGTGTCCAAGACGGACAAGGACGGCATTGACATCATCATCAAGCCCGGGACCAAAAACGAGAGCGTCCACATCCCCGTGGTTTTGAGCGAGAGCGGCCTCACCGAGACCGTGTACAACGACTTTTTCATCGGCGACGACTGCGACGTGACCATCGTGGCCGGGTGCGGCATCCACAACTGCGGGGTGCAGAACTCGGAGCATTCGGGCATCCACTCCTTCCACGTGGGCAAGCGCTCCAAGGTGCGCTACGTGGAGCGCCACTATGGCGAGGGCGACGGCCGGGGGGAGAACATCATGAACCCCACCACCGTGGTGGAGATGGACGAGGACAGCTACATGGAGATGGAGACCACCCAGATCAAGGGGGTGGACTCCACTGTCCGCACCACCAACGCCAAGCTGGGGGACCGGGCCACCCTTATTATTAAGGAGAAGGTGATGACCCACGGCAAGCAGCTGGCCAAGTCCGACTTCACCGTGGACCTGGACGGGGAGGACTGCCACACCAACGTGATCTCCCGCTCTGTGGCCCGGGAGGACTCCAAGCAGGTGTTCCTGGCCCGCATCAACGGCAACAACCGGTGCTACGGCCACTCCGAGTGCGACGCCATCATCATGGACCACGGCGTGGTGGCCGCCATCCCGGAGGTCACCGCCAACTGCGTGGACGCCAGCCTGGTCCACGAGGCCGCCATCGGCAAGATCGCCGGGGAGCAGCTCACCAAGCTGATGACCCTGGGGCTCACCGAGAAGGAGGCCGAGGAGCAGATCGTGAAGGGATTTTTGAAGTGAGCCAAGTGAGCTCCTCAAGATGCTCCGGTAGATTAGGTGCCTCTATGCGTACCGGACGGCAGAACTCCCTTTATACCTTTGAGTAATACAAAACCCCTTGAACTCGGAAATCGGTTCAAGGGGTTTTCTCTTTTGAAGGGACCAGTCCCAGAACGGCCCGCGGGAGGCGGGCCGTTGAGGACATCGCCCCCTGTGCACACCGTTCCGATTCCCGACAGGGGAGCCCCTTGGGGCTCCCGCCAGAATACGCACCGGGGCGTTTGCTCGGCCAAGCCAGGCGCTGATGCGGAACCGCACCAGCAGCAATTTTTGCAAACCCAGGGCCCAGCGGCCCAGGAGGAATCGCGGAGGTCACTCGGATTTTGCGCGCCGGAAATTTTGCAGAACTTTTCAGGAGGGGCCCTCGTAAGCAGGGGACCGGGGGTAAGGCGAATATGGGCACGCTAGTGCCCATCCTGAGCCGTCCCCCGGCGATCCTTTGGTTTCTTTCCCATCGTTGGGAAAGAAACTCGCCCCGCAGGGCGAAACCCTCTCCGCATTCCCACGAAATAGAAAGAGAAGAGGCGGCGGAAGAGGAAAAAGGAGAAAAATTACCGCCTCAAATACTCCGGCGGCCGGTACTGGAGGGCCTCGGCCAGGTGCTGAGGCTGGATGTCCTCCGAGCCGTCCAGATCGGCGATGGTCCGGGCCACCCGGCGGATGCGGTCGTAGCTGCGGGCGGTGAGGCCCATGCGGGTGAAGGCCCCCTTGAGGATGGCCTGGCAGTCCTGGTCCAGGGTGCAGCAGCGCTCCAGGCTCTCGGTCTCGATCTGGGCGTTGCACCGGCCGCCCTCCCGCCGTGTCTGGACGGCACGGGCCTGGTCCACCCGCTCCTTGACGGCGGCGGAGGGCTCGGAGGGCTCCCGGCGGGAGAGCTCCTCAAACTCCAAGGCGGACACCTCCACAAACAGGTCGATGCGGTCCAGCAGGGGGCCGGACAGGCGGGAGAGGTACTTCTGCACGTCGGCCTCGAAGCACCGGCACCGGCCGGAGGGGTGGCCGTACCAGCCGCACCGGCAGGGGTTCATGGCGCACACCAGCATAAACCGGCTGGGGTAGGTCACCGAACCGGCGGCCCGGGAGATCTGTACCTGCCCGTCCTCCAGGGGCTGGCGGAGGACCTCCAGCACGTCCTTCTGGAACTCGGGCAGCTCGTCCAGAAAGAGGACGCCGTTGTGGGCCAGGGAGATCTCTCCGGGGCGGGGGCTGGCCCCGCCGCCCGACATGCCCACCGCGGAGATGCTGTGGTGGGGGGAGCGGAAGGGGCGGCGGGTGATGAGGGGGCGCTCCGGGTCGGTGAGGCCCAGCACCGAGTGGATCTGGGTCACCTCCAGGGCCTCCTCCCTTGTCATGTCCGGGAGGATGGAGGGCAGGCGCTTGGCCAGCATGGACTTGCCGGAACCCGGCGGGCCCACCATTAAAATATTGTGCCCCCCGGCGGCGGCGATCTCCAAAGCCCGCTTTACCGGCTCCTGCCCCTTCACCTGGGAGAAGTCGGGGCCGGGCAGGGGAACCACGGTCCCGTCCCAGGCGGGGGCGGGGGAGATGGGTGCCTCGCCGGTGAGGTGGCGCACCAGCTGCTGCACGTTGTTGACCGGATAGACCTCCAGCCCGCCGGCCAGAGTGGCCTCGGCGGCGTTCTGTTCCGGGACAAACAGTTTATGCAGGCCGGCGGCCTTGGCGGCCAGGGCCATGGACAGCATGCCGGCGCAGGGGCGCAGGCGGCCGGACAGGGACAGCTCCCCCACAAAGGCGCAGTCCCGGTCCCGGAGGGCCAGCTGTCCCCCGGCGGCCAGCAGGCCCACCAGGATGGGCAGGTCGTACAGGGTGCCGATCTTCTTCACATGGGCGGGGGCCAGGTTGACGGTGATGCGGCTCACCGGGAAGGAGAAGCCGCAGTTTTTAATGGCGGAGCGCACCCGCTCCCGGGCCTCGTTCACCGCCGCGTCGGGGAGACCCACCACCGTGAAAGCGGGCAGGCCGCTGGACAGATCGCACTCCACCGACACCGGGTAGCCGGTGATGCCGTGGAGCCCGAGAGAATGTACCGGGTAGACCATCTGAATCGTCCTCCTAAAGGAAAGCGGAAGAAGTCCGGAGCTGCCGGGGGATATACCTGAACTTTTATGAAATCCCCGTGAGGAGAGACCGGTCCCGCTGAAATTCCTGGAACGTAAGAGCTGTTTTTCCACTCCATTGTAACCTTGTGCAAGAAACATTGCAATAGTATCGGGTATTTTTGTGAGGAGAACAAAGAAAAAGCGTAGAGAGTCAATTTACAAACCGCAAAAAAAGTGTTAAACTAACCAATGTTGATAAAACTGCCGGTCCTGTCTGTCCGGGACGGCGCTGTTCTCTTTCATTATAAGTAAATTCTTATGGGGATTATAACTAATTCAGACATGGGAATTTCCATGAAGAGACAGTAAAATAGGGCAGAGAGTTGTGGGGAGGACAGGCGTTTCAGCCTGAAATCCCTATCAAACTGAAAAAGGAAGAAAGTAGGGAACTCTATGGCAAGAAAGTTCAAAACCATGGACGGCAACAATGCTGCGGCATATGTCAGCTACGCCTTTACCGAGGTAGCCGGCATCTACCCCATCACCCCGTCCAGCCCCATGGCCGACTATGTGGACCAGTGGGCGGCCCAGGGCCAGAAGAACATCTTCGGCACCACCGTGAAGGTCATCGAGATGCAGTCTGAGGCCGGCGCCGCCGGTACCGTCCACGGCTCTCTGGCCGCGGGCGCTCTGACCACCACCTACACCGCCTCCCAGGGCCTGCTGCTGATGATCCCCAACATGTACAAGATCGCCGGCGAGCTGCTGCCCGGTGTCTTCCACGTGTCCGCCCGTACCGTGGCCGCCCAGTCTCTGAACATCTTCGGCGACCACTCCGACGTGATGGCCTGCCGCCAGACCGGCTTTGCCATGCTGGCCGAGGGCAACGTGCAGGAGGTCATGGACCTGGCTCCTGTGGCCCACCTGTCCGCCATCAAGGGCCGCGTCCCCTTCATCAACTTCTTTGACGGCTTCCGCACCTCCCACGAGATCCAGAAGGTCGCCATCTGGGACTACAAGGATCTGGCCGAGATGGTGGACATGGACGCCGTGGAGGCCTTCCGCAAGCGCGCGCTGAACCCCGAGCACCCCACCATGCGCGGCTCCCACGAGAACGGCGACATCTTCTTCCAGCACCGCGAGGCTTCCAACAAGTACTACGACGCGCTCCCCGAGATCGTGGAGGAGTACATGGGCAAGATCAACGCCAAGCTGGGCACCGATTATCAGCTGTTCAACTACTACGGCGCGCCCGACGCCGACCGGGTGATCATCGCCATGGGCTCCATCTGCGACGTGGCCGAGGAGGTCATCGACTACCTGAACGCCCACGGCGAGAAGGTGGGCCTCATCAAGGTCCGCCTGTACCGCCCCTTCCGCGCGGACAAGCTCATCGCCGCCATCCCCGCCACCGCCAAGAAGATCGCGGTGCTGGACCGCACCAAGGAGCCCGGCGCTCTGGGCGATCCTCTCTACCTGGACGTGATCACCGCCCTGGCCGGGGCCGGCATCACCGACAAGACCGTGGTGGGCGGCCGCTACGGCCTGGGCTCCAAGGATACGCCTCCCAAGAGCGTGTTCGCCGTGTATGAGAACCTGGCTCAGGACGCGCCCAAGAACCACTTCACCATCGGCATCGTGGACGACGTGACCAACACCTCCCTGGCGGAGAAGGACGACGCCCCCAACACTGCGGCCGAGGGCACCATCGAGGTCAAGTTCTGGGGTCTGGGCGGCGACGGCACCGTGGGCGCCAACAAGAACTCCATCAAGATCATCGGCGACCACACCGACAAGTACGTGCAGGCCTACTTCCAGTACGACTCCAAGAAGACCGGCGGCGTGACCATCAGCCACCTGCGCTTCGGCGACAAGCCCATCAAGAGCCCCTACTATATCAACAAGGCTGACTTCGTGGCCTGCCACGTGCCCAGCTATATCACCAAGGGCTTCCCCATCGTCCGCGACGTAAAGCCCGGCGGTACCTTCCTGATCAACTGCCAGTGGTCCTTCGAGGAGCTGGAGCACCACCTGGATG
>ERZ1643247.1203-NODE-1203-length-25447-cov-6.506301_pt1 | contig 25447 bp, 17 predicted proteins | sample MGYA00579264_ERZ1643247 | MGnify/ENA primary metagenome ERZ1643247 (study PRJEB29033, sample SAMEA4952262) | chicken gut metagenome | biome: Broiler Chicken; feature: Gastrointestinal Tract; material: Caecum | place: Ireland | collected 2018 | study: Broiler... | reverse complement strand
TTATTCAGTTATCAACTTGCTCTGCCGAACTTTGTCGGCCTCATTTGCTTTTGAACCGCAAAATCTTTTATATTCTATCACAGCTCCTTTTGTTTGTCAAGAACTTTTTTCTTTTTATTTTCAAAAGAAACATTCATGTGATTCATTTGAAAGCTTTTCTTTTTCTCAAGCAACTTTTGTATTTTACCACAACACTTAAATCCTGTCAAGGATTTTTTTCTTTTTGTTTGATTTTTCTTTCAAACAAAGTGCCTCAGCGATGCAGCTTGTATATACTATCACGACACATATTATCTGTCAAGCAAAAAGTTCAAATAATTCCAATTATTTATTTAATGCAAAAAACTTAGTCATTTTCCTTAAATCCAACTTGCCCAAGCGACACATAATCTCTTTGTTTACGGATTATAAAAAAGCCGCCCCGCAAATACCGGCATCAGCTCCGATGCCGTATTCGCAGTGACAGCTTTTCATTCTGTATACACAATTTACATGCGTAATATAGTGATATAAAATAACATACCAGTTTTTGCCGGTGTTCTATTGTTATTCTTCTTCCAGAGCCATGATCATATCCACACGTTCCTGGTGTCTGCCGCCCAGAAATTCTGCATTCAGCCATTCTGTGACGATCATCTTGGCCATCTCGATACCGATAACACGGGCGCCGAAAGCGAGGATATTAGAGTTATTATGCTGTTTGGACAGTTTGGCTGTATATGGTTCGCTGCACACAACGCAGCGGATTCCTTTCACCTTGTTGGCAGCCAGAGAGATACCGACACCTGTTCCACAGATAAGAATACCCTGTTCCACTTCCCCGGATGCTACCGCTTTTGCCACTTTCGCCCCGTACACAGGGTAATCGCAGCTCTCAGAGGTGTGGGTTCCATAATCCACCACTTCATGTCCCATTTCTTCCAGAAATTCTTTGATCTGCAGCTTCATTTCCAAAGCTGCATGATCATTGCCAATCCCTATTTTCATATTTATCTTCTGAAGCCGCTGCCGGAGCACAGCTACGCCGGCGGCTTCTTCCTCCTTCCTGATTCCACAGACCTAACTTGCAGGAAAAATTATTATTTATTTAAGGAACTCTTTGATCTGGCCGTAGATACCTTCCGCATCCAGTTTATAATGATGCAGTAGTTCCACTGCCGGTCCTGACTGACCATATTCATCGTGAACACCGATTCGTTTTACCGGAACCGGATATTTCTCGGACAGTGCTTCGCAGACCGCTCCGCCCAAACCGCCGATGATAGAATGTTCCTCAATCGTTACAATCTTGCCGGTTTCTTTCGCCGCGGATACAATGAGCTCTTCATCAAGAGGCTTGATAGTATGAATGTTGATTACCTTAGCGCTGATACCGTCTTTTTCCAGCATCTCAGCCGCTTCCAGGGTGTAGCCCACCATAAGACCGGTGGCTACGAGAGTCACGTCCTTGCCTTCTTTTAAAACAATGCCTTTGCCCATCTCAAACTTGTAATCCGGATTATCATTGATGACCGGCGCTGCCAGACGGCCAAACCGCAGATAAACAGGTCCTTCATACTCTGCTGCCGCTGCGACTGCCGCTCTTGCCTCAACATCATCAGACGGGGAAATCACAACCATGCCAGGAATCGTTCTCATAAGCGCGATATCTTCGTTACACTGATGAGTTGCTCCATCTTCACCCACAGAGATTCCCGCGTGGGTAGCGCCAATCTTAACATTAAGATGCGGATATCCGATGGAGTTGCGAATCTGTTCGTAGGCACGTCCTGCCGCAAACATAGCAAAACTGCTCATAAAAGGTATCATGCCTGTGGCAGCCAGACCTGCCGCAATACCTGCCATATTGCCTTCTGCAATACCGCAGTCAAAAAATCGCTCAGGAAATGCTTTTTTAAATGTTCCGGTCTTTGTAGCTCCTGCTAAATCGGCGTCCAGTACCACGACCCGGTCATTGACCTTGCCCAGTTCCACCAGCGCATTACCATAACTTTCACGGGTTGCAATCTTCTTTCCCTCTAACATAATGCTGCACCTGCCTTTTCCAAATCTTCCATCGCAATCTTATATTCTTCTTCATTCGGAGCCTTGCCATGCCAGCCGGCCTGATTCTCCATATAGGAAACTCCTTTGCCCTTGATGGTTTTCATGATAATTGCTGTCGGACATCCTTTTGTACCGCGCGCCTCTTCAAATGCTTCAGCAATCTGTCCAAAATCATGACCATCAATATTGATCACATGGAAATTAAATGCTTTGAACTTCTCGTCAATCGGATACGGAGAGTTGACATCTTCAATTTTTCCATCAATCTGAAGACCGTTGTTATCTACAATAACGACCAGATTATCAAGTTTTTTAGCTCCTGCAAACATCGCCGCTTCCCATACCTGGCCTTCCTGAATCTCTCCGTCACCAAGCAGAGTATACGTACGATAGTCTTTGCCGCGAATCTTGGCAGAAAGCGCCATGCCCACTGCCGCAGAAATTCCCTGGCCAAGAGAACCCGAGGACATGTCAACACCAGGAATATGCTGCATGCACGGATGTCCCTGCAGATAAGAACCCAGATGACGAAGTGGCTTCAAATCTTCCACCGGGAAAAATCCTCTGTACGCCAGAGCAGCATATAATCCCGGCGCAGTATGTCCTTTGGAAAGGACAAAACGGTCTCTGTCCGGATCATCCGGATTGGCCGGGTCCACATTCAGCTCCTCAAAATAAAGATATGTGAACATCTCTGCGGCAGAGAGGGAACCGCCCGGATGCCCTGCCTTTGCATTATAGACCGCTGTTATAATCCCCTTACGGATCTCGTTGGCCGTCTTTTTCAGCTGAAGCTCATTCATGTTAATCCACCTTTCTTTGTGCGGCGGAACAGAAGATCTCTTTTTCAAAATCCCCATCTGCCCCGTCGGAAATATTGCTGCAATCAGTATACCATACTTTTGATAAACATGTACCATTTCCTAAGAGAATCTCTTATTTTTCTTAAATTATATCGGATAGCTTTGTGCTTGTCAACAAAAACAAGGAATTATTTTTACTTTCTTTCAATTTTTACTTAAATATTTAGTGTTTTTTCTTTTAATTAGATATTTATTTTTACATTTGTAAATATATTTGTGCATTTTTGATTATTATATAATCTTCCTGCTATAAACAACTTACAAAATGTATCGTCAGCCAGTCCAGCAAAAAGAAAAAGCGGTCTCCTTCCGACAGTGAGCATATCATTTCGGAAAAAAACCGCTCCTTCTATATATTTCTTTTCAGCGCTCTTTTATTCTGCTGTCTGTTCTTTTTCTTCTTCGGTAACAGCGATGTGCAGTTCTTCCAGCTGCTTGTCATCCACCGCGTCCGGAGCGTTGGTCATGAGACAGGAAGCATCTTTCACCTTCGGGAAAGCGATCACATCACGAATCGAATCCTCTCCGGTCATAAGCATCACAAGACGATCCAGTCCGTAGGCAAGTCCTGCGTGTGGCGGCACACCGTATTTGAAAGCTTCCAGAAGGAATCCAAATCTCTCGTGCGCCTGCTCTTTGGTGAATCCCAGACATTCAAACATTTTCTCCTGAATGTCGTCCTGATGAATTCTGACACTGCCGCCGCCAAGTTCCGTTCCGTTCAGAACAATATCGTAAGCTTTGGCACGCACTCTGCCCGGATCTGTGTCAATGAACTCCAGATCCTCTTCCATCGGCATAGTAAACGGATGGTGCATAGCTGTGTATCTGCCCTGCTCCTCAGACCATTCCAGCAGAGGGAACTCGGTGATCCACACAAATCTGTAGTCGAATTTATCCAGAAGACCAAGCTCATCAGCAAACTTCAGACGAAGCGCGCCAAGTACGTCGCAGACCACTTTGAACTTATCTGCCGCAAAGACAACCAGGTCTCCCTGTTTTGCTCCGACAGCTTCGATGAGCTTCTGCAATTCTTCCTCAGAAAGGAACTTAGCAAACGGACACTTCATGGTTCCGTCTGATTTCAACTGAATGTAGGCCAGTCCTTTTGCGCCGTAATCCTTTGCCGTCTTCTCAATATTTTTCATTTTTTTGCTGGACACGTCACCAAGACCTTCCGCGCAGACAGCACGAACCACACCGCCGTCTGCCACCGCGCCGGAAAATACGCCGAAACCACAGTCTTTTACCATCTCGGACACATCCATGATCTCCATACCAAAACGAAGATCCGGTTTGTCAGAGCCAAAACGGTCCATGGCTTCCTGCCAGGTCATTCTCTGAATTGGCAGAGATACATCCACGCCGAGACATTTCTTGAATAAAAATGCCAGAAGACGCTCGTTTACATCAATAACATCATCCACATCCACGAAGGATAACTCCATATCGATCTGAGTAAACTCCGGCTGACGGTCCGCACGAAGATCCTCGTCACGGAAACATTTTGCCAGTTGGAAATAGCGGTCATAGCCCGATACCATAAGAAGCTGTTTGAAAAGCTGTGGCGACTGCGGAAGAGCATAGAAGCAACCCGGATGAATCCGGCTTGGAACCAGATAATCTCTCGCACCCTCCGGCGTACTCTTTGTAAGCATCGGAGTCTCGATTTCAAGAAATCCTTCCTCAGCCAAAAACTGTCTGGTGAGCATAGCAATTTTACTGCGCATCATTAAATTTCTTTGAATGTTAGGTCTGCGCAGATCCAGATACCGGTATTTGAGGCGCAGGTCATCCTTCACCGTAATATCGGCGTCAATCGGAAACGGCGGAGTCTGTGATTCGGACAAAATGCGAAGTTCTGTCACCTTAATCTCCAGCTCTCCGGTTTTCAGAGATTCGTTGACGGCTCCACTTCTTCTCTCCACTGTTCCTTTCACAGCAATGACAAACTCCGAACGGAGGCTTCCTGCCTTTTCAAACCCTTCGGTTCCGATGGTTTCCTCTGCAAAATATAACTGCATCAGTCCGCTTCTGTCTCTTAAATCCACAAAAATCAGACTTCCAAGATTTCTTCTTTTCTGCACCCATCCCATCAGCGTAACCTGAGTACCGATATCTGCGGCTGTCACCTCAGTACAACGGTGGGTTCGTTTCAGGCCTTTCATTGACTCAGCCATAATTATTATTTCCTCCTGTATTCCTATAGTGTATATTACTGTATTCCCAGACTGGCAAGCATTTCCTTCATATCGCTGGACTGGGATACTTTCTGAAAAGCTAAAAATACACGCATATCAAAATTTTTAATCTCTTCGATCATAATTGATAATGCAGTTTCAATATCAAATGCGCTGCGGTACGCCCGGTTCGCGATCAACGCTCCAAAGGCGTCGCAGACTCTCAAAATACGTGCTCCAAGCGGAATATCTTCATTTTTCAGATTATTAGGATACCCGCTTCCATCGACGTTCTCATGATGATAGAGAACCGCCGTCAAAACTTCTTCTTCATACCCGTGCTCCTTCAGAATTGCATATCCAAGGGTAGGATGAAGTCTTACATATCGAAGCTCATCAATATTCAGTTGTGCTCCTTTTTCTTCATAAACGTAGGAACGAAGCCGAAGCTTCCCTATGTCGTGAACCATACCTGCCACTGCAAGATTGTGACATTTTTCTTCCGGCAAGTCCATTTCTTTTCCTACAAAATAGGCCAGATTACTGACCACGATCCCATGGAGAATCGCTTCTCCCAGCGAGTCCTGGATCGGTGTTTCCAGGTCATGGACTCCATAAGCGTATGCCATTCTCTTTTCCTCTTTTTGTATATCTTCTGTATTATCCCAGATATTTTCTCTTTCTTTCAATCATCTCGTCAATACGATTCACATAATGCTCAATATTCTTTACATTTTCCGTGCGTTCAATCCGGTTATTCTCCGGAAACACATACTTTGTGGATGCACCTGCCCCGCATGATATAATATCCTGTTTTTCTTCCATAATCAATATGTTATATAAACATTCTTTTCCCGGAAGACTGTATCCGATGTTTTCCAGATTTCCCGGGATATTTTTCTGCCGGTACATATAGTAAGGAACCATTCCCATTCTGCCGCAGTATTCATCCACTGCCCGGAGCATTTCATTCGTGCTGCCCTTCACGAGACTTTGATACCGCTCCATCTCTATATTGAGATGAGCCGCCCGCTTGATAGCCAGGGAATGTACCGTCAGACTCTCCGGCTTCATCCGGAAAATCGTTTCCAGCGTCTCCTTCACATGGGAAATGTCTTCCCCCGGCAGCCCGGTGATCATATCCATATTAATATTATCAAATCCAATCTCTCTTGCAAGACGGTAAGCTTCTTTTACCTGTTCCACCGTGTGATTCCTTCCAATCAGGCGAAGCGTCTCATCATGCATGGTCTGAGGATTGATGCTGATTCTTCCCACCCCGGCGTCGTAGAGCGTCCGGAGCTTCCCGGCAGTCACGCTGTCCGGACGTCCCGCTTCCACAGTAAACTCCCTTGCCTCTTCCACCGGAAAGAAACGGTGGATCTGTTCCATCAAAAGCTTCAGGCAGTCCTCGGTGAGGGCTGTCGGCGTCCCTCCTCCCACATAGACGGACGTGAGCTTTTTATGGGCGCATGCCTGCGATACGTACGCCAGTTCTTTGCCCAAAGCCTTCATATATCCTTCCATACGGTCTCCGAACTTTGACACCGGAAAGGATGCAAACGAACAATAAAGGCAGGTGGTAGGGCAGAACGGAATACCAATATACAAACTGTATTCCTCTTCATAAGGATGCGCATCCAGAAATGCCTTTTCCCGCTCAGCTACCTGCACACATAACCGTGCCTTCTGCCCGTCCGTCAGATAAGTATCTGAGAATCTTTTTTCCAGAGAAACTCTGACAGTCTCAGGCATTTTCCCGGCCCGGTCTCCGTCCGCTGTTTTCAATGCCTGCCCGGTGTGCCGTTTCTGCTCTGCCTCTCCGTTCTCTGCTGCCTCCAGCTCTTCCATCCATTTCATAACGATCTTTGTCGGACGAATTCCTGTCAGCATTCCCCAGGGAAGCGTTCTCCCTGTGAAATCAGAAAACAGCCGGTACAGGAAACGGCAGACTTCATTTCTGCACTGTTCGTGATCACGGTAATCGCAGAAAACGTCCCGCTCCGCCTTACTTCCTTTTTGCTCGAAAAGACGTCCCGTTATTTTTTTGTCTTCATAAATCAGGGAGAGAAAACGTACATTTTCCTCTCCTTGCCCTTCGGAAGACAGACGGATGAACTCTGATTCTGTTACGGAAACAATCTTTTCCCTCTCAAAAAAAGCCAGCGAGATTGCCCTGACATCATAATCATACTCATTATCATTCTGGTACAAATATATCATACTTTTCTCTTTTCCCCTGCTCAATGTAAAACGCACGGTACATTTGCCCGCGCGTACTGTACATTTCACCTCTCCACAAACGGATTGGTTGCCCGCTCCTCTCCGATCGTTGTGGAAGGACCGTGGCCCGGAAATACAACAACCGGATCAGGCAATGCCATGACAACCTCATTAAGCGACTTCAGCAATGTCTGCGCATCTCCCGTAGGAAAATCCGTCCGGCCCACACTGCCGGCGAACAAAGTATCGCCGGAAAACAGCCAGCCTTCTTCCGCAAAATAATAGCAGCAGCTTCCGAGGGTATGTCCAGGAGTAAAAAGGCACTGGCACTGATGCTTGGAAGTCACTTCAAATATCTGTTTGTCATTGATCATCATGTTGGCATGAGTTGTATATCCCGGTCCGCCAAACATCGGACTCAGATTATAATCCTTAACCATAAGCACTTCCTGCTCTGGTTTTGCTGCGTACACCCGCAGTTTCCACGGGTCATAATGTTCTCTTAATCCTTCCAGACCGCCGATATGATCGTGATGACCATGAGTCAGCAGCACCGCATCCAGCGTGTACCCATTTTCCTCCAAAAAGCTAATCAACTCTTCCGGGCTTCCCGCCGGATCGATGATTATCGCTTCTTTAATCTCATCATCCATCAAAATATACGTATTAGTATCAATCGGCCCAAGCTGGGCACAAGCTATCTTTAATTCTCCCACTGGTATTTCCTCCGTTATTTTCTATTGTCTGACCAGCACTCCTTCTATATTTGCGCGGCAGGACAAAAGACTGGCCCGCCCACTGCGACGCGCATTATCCGGCGCTTCTCTCGATGTCAATGACACTCTCCACATTGCGAAGCTTCTTGATGATATGATTGAGTTCCTCAATACCGCTGATCTCAAAGGAGAGAGAGATGGTCGCCAGCTCCTGTTTGCTCGTCTTGATGTTGACCGTCTTCAGATCAACCTTCAGTTCCATAAATATTTTGGAAATGTCCAAAAGGATGCCCGTGCGGTTGTGGGCATACAGACAAATCTCTGTCAGGTAAAGCTCACCGCTTTTTTCCACGGCGTCTACCTCCCACTCGGCGTCGATCAGTCTGGCCCGGTCGCTCTCCGGCATACATAAAATGTTGACGCAGTCGGTCCGGTGTATGGAAATGCCTCTTCCCCGGGTGACAAAGCCTATGATCTCATCGCCCGGCACAGGACTGCAGCACTTGGAGAAGCGCACGGAAAGGTCATGGATGCCCTTTACCGTAATACCGGACTTCTTGCGCGTCTGGGCCGGCTTCTTCTCCGACTTGTTTTTCTCAGAAATCTCCATGAGAGCTTCCTGATCGGTCATCTGTTTCTTGTGTACTTTCTCGTACTCTTCCACCAGCTTGTTGACAACCTGGCCTTCTTTCAGGCCGCCGTGTCCCACTGCTGCAAGCACCGAATCCCAGGTCTTTAAACCGTATTTCTGCATACATTTCTTCTGGAATTCCGGCTTCATATAATCGCTCAGCACGATTCCTCTGGCCTTGCTGTATTTATCGATCAGCTCACGGCCTTTTAAAATATTCTCTTCTTTGAATTGTGACTTGAACCACTGGTTGATCTTTGTCTTTGCCTGCGAGCTCTTCACTATGGAGAGCCAGTCGCGGCTCGGACCGTTGGAATTCTGTGATGTGATGATCTCCACCCGGTCACCGTTCTGAATCTTATAATCAATCGGCACCTGCCGCCCGTTGACTCTGGCGCCCACCATCTTATTACCCACTGCTGTGTGTATCATGTAGGCAAAATCAATCGGTACGGAACCTGCCGGCAGAGTCTTAACGTCTCCCCTCGGAGTAAAACAATATACCTGCTCTGCAAACAAATCAAGGTCCGTCTTTAACATTGCCAGAAACTCTTTGTTATCTGACATATCCTGCTGCCACTCAAGAATCTGTCTGAGCCAGCTTAACTTTTCTTCTTCTTTATTAATATTGCCGCCGCCCTCTTTGTATTTCCAGTGGGCCGCGATACCGTACTCGGCTGTACGGTGCATTTCAAATGTCCGGATCTGAATCTCAAAAGGAGTACCTGAAGAACCAATAAGTGTGGTGTGAAGTGACTGATACATGTTCTCCTTCGGCATGGCGATATAATCTTTAAACCGTCCAGGAATCGGTTTATACATTTCATGAATGACGCCCAGGGCCGCATAGCAGTCTCTGACGGTCTCGACCTTGATACGGACCGCAAAAATGTCGTATATCTGGTCGAGGGTCTTATGCTGGTTACGCATCTTTTTATAAATACTGAACAGATGCTTCACTCTTCCGTCCACCTCTGCCCGGATGCCGGCTTCCCCGATATGGTTCTTTACCTCTTCAATGATGGACTCAATGAACGCCTTACGCTCCTCCTTATTGGAATTCAGCTTTTCTTCCAGCTCCGCATAGATCTCCGGCTCCAGATATTTCAGGGACAGATCATCCAGTTCCGTCTTGATCTTGGAAATACCCAGCCGATGGGCGATCGGCGCGTAAATGTCCATGGTCTCCCGGGCCTTCTCCTTCTGCTTCTCCGGCTTCATATACTGGAGCGTCCGCATATTGTGGAGCCGGTCCGCCAGCTTGATAAGAATTACCCGGATGTCCTTGGCCATAGCCAGGAACATCTTTCTCAAATTCTCCGCCTGGATATCCATCTTGTCATGGGAATAGGACAGCTGACCAAGCTTCGTCACGCCATCCACAAGAAGAGCCACTTCCTCGTTGAACTCCCGGGTGATATCCTCCAGGGTGTAATCCGTGTCCTCCACCACATCGTGCAGTATCCCGGCGACAATGGTCTCCTTGTCAAGTTCCAGCTCCGCCAGAATAATCCCCACACACAAGGGATGTATGATATAAGGCTCTCCCGACTTTCTCTTCTGCCCTTCATGGGCCTTGTACGCCAAATGATAGGCTTTCTCTACCATAGAAAGGTCTGTAGACGGGTGATACTGACGAATTGCCTTTATCAACCGGTCGTGGAGCACTCCCGGATCCGTAAAATCTTTAGGCTGACTGATTTCTTTCTGCATTCTGCTTACTCTTTGTTTCTGGGCATCCATACTCTCTCACCACACTTCTCTTAGTCTAAAATTAGAATTAATTGTACACCAAAATTTTGCATTATGCAAGAGTCAGGGTATCGCTGGCGTGGTATATGCGATATAAAAAAACCCCTGTTTTTCGCTTTTGGCTGTACATTTTCTATATACAGAAGGCTCCCGGAGCGCGGAAATCTAGCCGCCGCGGTCCGGGAGCCTGTCAAGCTATGGCGGTTGGTACTTTATTTAATCTTTATCTTAACCACCTGCTTCTTTCCGCTTCCATCGGTCGCCATGGCTGTAATCTTCACAGTCTTGCCTTTTCCGGCTTTTTTCGTCTTTACCTTACCGGAAGCGGATACTATGGCGTATTCTGTATTGCTGCTTGTCCACTGAAGCTTCTTGTTGGCGCCTTTTGTTGCTGCGACCTTCGCTTTCAGTTTTAATGCTTTTCCAGCTTTTACCATTCTTTTCTTGGCACCTGAGATAGAGACTTTCTTTACCACACCTTTCATGGATTTCAATTTGAAAACTGCTTTAGCCCCGCTGCCGTCGGTCGCTGTTGCGGTGATAATGACAGATTTACCGGCAGATTTCTTCTTAAAAGCGACAACGCCGTTTTGATTAACCGTGGCAATCTTCGGATTACTGGAAGTCCAGATAACATTTTTGTTAGAAACGTTTGACGGAGTAAATGAAACGGTCAGCTGAACCTTTTTGCCTGCGGCGATCTTGTTGGAGAAACCGGAGAGACTCATTCTTGCAGTTTTAATTACGACGGAAGGCGTTCCTTTATTTGCAGAAGAGGATTCCTCTATCGGAGTAGTTGGTTGTGTTCCTTCTTCACCTGTCTGTCCTCCTGCATTGCCTGTATCATATTCTTTGCCACATAATACACAAATACCGTTTTGATATTTATGTCCTGTTGCTTTTATTGCCAATACATTAAAATTCGTTTCGTTTTTTCCCTCCTCATCCCAAAATACTTTTCCACATCGATGACATACCCAATGTTCTTTTATTCCATTTTCTGTGCAGGTTGCTTCAGCCTTCTCTACCTTTTCCATATTATGTCCCAGAGACTCAATAACCACATTCTCTTCCAAAATGTCTCCACACAACGGACAAATTGTATGACCTATTCCTGATCTTACACAAGATGCCTCCTTATCAACTACTATTTCGGCATTTTCATAGTCACAGGCAGCTCTGCTTATCTCAACCACAACCAAAGTATTTTTATAATTATCCTGATCAAAATATTCTGCGTTTACTGTTATTTTCTGACCAGCCTTCAACAAAGTATCTTCACTCTCGCTCCAGAGCCATCCTTCCGGCAAAAAAATTTCAGACAATTTTTTAATATTATTATCTACTTCTATTTTATCTGCAGGGTATTCAGACGGCTCTGCCCGGTTGACAACCAGAGAGATATTGGTTTCTACTGATTCATAATTTACATTATCTTGAGGAATAAAAACGATTTCATAATTTGTTGATGCACTATCTGCCACTGTCGGCACCAATTCCAGATTTTTCCACCGAAAGCTTCCTTCTATCACTTGATTTCCATAGGAAACTATTCCTCCTGATAAAACAGAATTACTCAAATTCTCTCCATATGTAATTGTTCCAGCCAATGGTTTTTCGCTGATTTCAGGTACTGCCTGTCTGATATTGATTGGAACTTCCACTTCCAGCCGATTGTAATGTTCTTCATTATCCGGCACAAAAACCGCTTGATACGTCTTCTCTCCCGCCTCAGGAATCATCTCCGGATTCTTCCAGTTCCAACTTCCCTCGATGACAGTTTCCTCATCGCCGTGAATAGCTGTAACCTTTTCCCCCATAATCGTGATATCTCCTAATACTACCGTCGGATCATAATCCCTGTCAGTAATTTTTGAGATGCTTCCCTGTAATACATCTTTTTTTATTTCAATAGACCATGTCCCTTTACAAACATTATAATTTTTATTGTCCGGTGTAAATGTCCACGGAATTTCAACCGTTCCCACTTCCGGTATCATCTCTGATGAATCTAATGCAAAAATTCCGTTTATTTTTTCTCCTGTACTATTCACAAACGATAACTGCTCCGGATTAATATTGATGTCTGCTATCTTTTGACCATAATAAAGAGATTCATTTGCAAGAGGATTATCCATTCCCTGGAACACCACATCTCCTTTTGTTATTGTATAATTGTCTACCGTTTGCGAATCGGTCATCGTTCCATCCGTAATGTTTACACCAACGGTATACGTTCCTGCGGCATCAGGATTCCAGCTGCATACAGCATTTTCTGATGATTCCTGTATTATTTTAGTATTGTTATCACTATCTGTTACTGTAAACTCATATTGAAGAGCTTTCTTTCCTCCTGAAGCTTCAGCAGATATTTCTACAGCAGAACCAAATTCCTGCAAACCAGACGGAGTGACAGATATTTTATCTATTACAGGAATATCACATACGGTAAAAGTATAACTTCGAGAAACTTCCGGATTATATTTTAACCGGATAGTTATAATTGCTGTTCCTGCTTTTAATAAATTCAGGCGAGATTCATCAGACGATACCTCTTCTATCTGAATCACAGTCTCATCAGAAGATATTATCTCAAATTCTTTATTATAATCCTGGCTTTCCGACGAAGATGAAATATAATCCGATGGCATCCACACCAATATTTCACTTGCTACATACTGTGTTCTACTAATCGAGCTATAATATTTATCAGAGCCTGTTGTATGCCAAAATGGATAAAAACTTGTTGCCACAGCTATTGTCTTCCGATACTCACATATATTACATTCAAAATTTGCAAAACCATCTGTTGTATCTATATATGCATATTCATGATCATGATCAGCTACAGTAATAGTAAAAACTTTCGATACTTCCGGATTCCATTTTGCCCGGATTGTGATAGTAGACGTGCCTGTCTGAAGCATATTCAAAATATAATCCGTTTCATCTTTTCCCACCGAAATAATATCCTCGTTACTGGATAACACTTCTAATTCTGAATTAATATCGCCATATTCTAAAGATGCATCTGACGAATAGGAATTCAAATAAAACCGTACCTCATCTCCGACTTTCTGATCAGCGAAATTACTAAGGTCAGTTTCACTATCGCCACCATTCTTATTCCACTTAATCGAAAAACGATTCATAACCCTCATCTGCTTTGTCTCATTGCAAACAGAACAGGAGAGGTTTGCTACACCATCAGCTACAGAGTTCAAAACGAAATCATGTCCATTATTTGTTTGTTTCACTGTATTATGTACAAGATTGTCGACAGAAATCTGATAATAAACAATCGCATCATCATCCCAGGTATACCATGTTATATTTCCATTATAAATAACAGGAACACAGTCTGACAATTCTCCCTTCATCTTATAAATATCAGATGCGACAGTTCCGTCTCCATCTAATTCCACATAATAAAGGTATCCTCCTCTGGTCCACATTAAGAGAAAACGATTGGATTCAAACTTCACTAATTGCGGTGTGGACGCGGATTCTTCTCCTTCTTCATAATCCGTCAGCCACTGAAGAGATACCTCATCAGAGGCTTTATTTACAGAAGCAACAAAAATATTTCTTGTTTTTCTTGTTACATTTTCCTCATCCTGTATCACAGAATTGCCTGACATCAGATAAGATGTATCCGAATATTGAAATCCGCCGATGGATGCTCCGGTTGTGTTATTTCCTATTTCTCCCGGGAAAGTCATGACAGCTACTCCATCGCTTGAACCACTCACGGTTCCAGCAACAGAATCAAAAGCATATTTCCTCAAAGTAATAGCACGTGGATAGGCATCTCCGTGGTCCACAGTAAGCAATGTATCACCATCTGTCTGAACGAACTGATTAAAAGAATGACTGGTATAAGCAAAGTTTAAATATCTCGCAGTCATATCCTCTGTATCTACAATAAGACTGCAATTGGATTGATGGTTCAGTCCATCGCTAGATGCGTACATTTCATGGCTGGTATGTATAATCAAATACTTTCCGCTCATGGTCATTCGGGCACTTCCGGCATCAAAAGGCACCGTCGTATTACACTCCGAAACTCCGACCGATGTAATTCGATTCCAATCCAAATCATACTTTGTGATTCTAAACACTTCCGCTTCCGAGGATTCTTCCTGATTCATCTGCCCAGATAAAATGTAATAATTATCATTCGCCGCATAAAATCCGCCAAAAATTGATAGCTCTTCTTCAATAATCCGGGAACTTTCCAAATGAAAATTTTGATTATAATATTCTACTAATATTCCGTCAATATACCTTCCCGACTGTACCCTCATAAGTGTTCCATCATTTTGAGGAACCAGATAGGAATAAACAGGCGAACTCCATCTGGAATATTCCTGATATCCAATATTAGATCCCTCATAGGATATTACTTCTGCGCGTACCGCCAAAGTGCTGCAAAATAAACAAAAAATCGAAAAGCACAATACTAAAAATGTTTTCTTAAGAATAGTTCCTCTCACTACTTTCCCTCCCTCATATTTTTCAAACATTTCATAAACTTCTTTTGGTAACTATTCTCTTTTTATTTAGAAAAGCCGCCAAAATTTGTTTTATTTATATTGCAACATATATAATAATTATACAATAAGATTGTTTTTCAATGCAATATATATCATATTTTTTCCTGCAAAAAAGGCTCCTAGGCTGTACGCGGAATTCAGCACAACCTACGAACCTCTCTCTGAGCATATTGCCTTTTGTTTGGATTTATTTTGCGATTAACTAAAATCTTCTTTAGTTTTTGCTCATAACTTTACTTTGTTTTATCCACTGCTCAACAGTCTCAACAGATACGCCTGCTACTTCAGCGATCACATTGATCTCCACACCTCTTTTTAGCAGTTCCAATGACATCTCTCTTTTTCCTTCTTTTATCCCTTTTCGTCTCTGAAACTCTTTCGCTGCATTCCAGTCAGCATCCACATATTTCTCTGCCAACCACATTGCCTGCACCTCCCTGTTCTGTGCAATGCGAAAAACTTCTGTATAGATGTCCTCCAGCATTTTTTATTACCTTTTGACTGCCTTTTTACCTTCTCATCGTTAATATCTGCCATCATGGACAGCAACAGCTGTAATTCTTTATTGTTTTCTCCGTCTATTCCTTCCTGGAACTGAGCAAAACATTTGTCCAGCTGCACATAAATAATATGACTCAACGGTTGATATGACAACCCGGAATCCGCCTGTCTTCTGCAAAAGCGATGAATATAATGCTCTGACAGAAAACTCTCAAACAAATCCGGACTCTCCTTCATCAGAATGATCTCAAGGGTTCCACATACGTTTCTATAATCAAGCTCTAATTTTTTCTGTCCCGCCTCTACAGAATACTGCATCATCAGCAGCTCGGCCGAATAAATATCCGCTCTCTCAAAAATAAATTCCTGAGCCGCTGCCTGTACCTCCAGGTCAGAAACTCTCCCATCCAGCAGCCTAGCGGGAATATCAAAGATTACCTTCTTACTGGACTCCGACTGTATGTATCCTTCATTACGGAAAGAATCGCTCACAACAAGACCATCTTCTCCCGTCAGACCACGGAGCATCTTCTGTAATCTCTCCGGATGCTCACCCGGATCAAATACTTTCTTCGCAATGATATCTGATGACAACGGCGGCAGACACCGTCCCGCCAGGACGTTCAAAACTTCCTCCCTGTCCTGCTGCTCCATCTTTCTCATTAGAAATCTCTGCAGAAATTCTCTGTCGTATCCTTCCGCCTCCAAAAACAGATTGGCGATTGTCTTTTGTGTCAACAGAAACTGGTTCATAACAATCCACCTCAAATCTGTCTGTTTTTTTAGTATATCGAATTTTTCACCAATATTCAAGATATTTTTTACATTATTGTAAATTTATGTAATAAATCATCGTGTCTTTATACGGATTCTCCGGGCAAATTACTTTATTCTCCACACACAAAATGCACAAAAAACCAGAGCGGCCGCTGGTCTTCCAGCTTCCGCCCCGGCGTGTTTTTCATGACTGCGAGGGTACGTAACAGTCGTTATTCTTTTTTCGCGAGTGCTTTCCGCCGAAATGACGCGTGCGCTAGCGTACTTTGACGCTCTTCACTTTGGAAAACGAGGAGTCCACATCTGCGTTGGAGGCGTTCTTTGCCACCGCTTTTACTTTGTAGTAGTAGGTTTTTCCGGACACAAGTCCTTTATCCTTGAAATTCAGGTTTTTTGTGGTGCCTACGCACAGGTAGGTACCTTTCTTCTTGGTGGAGCGATAAATCTTGTATTCGGATGCGCCGCTTACTTTCTTTTTCAGCTTGATGACTGCAGTCTTCTTTGCTGTGGATTTTACGGATTTGATGACTGCCTTGCCGGTCTTGACTGTGGAATCAAAGTTCACGGAGCCGACCTTCTTGCAGCCGAGGGTCTCCTGGTTTACGTTCTTGAAGGATGGCAGGGTAACGACGGACGATTTGGTGGTGCCCGGAATGAAGGACGCTTCGTAGGCCGGGTTGTCCGGATTGGCGTCCGCCGCGTAGGCAATCACATAATACTGGTATGCCAGGCCGTCTTCCGGGCCTTCCTGCCTGACGTCGTCCGAATCTGCCTCGGTAAATCCATATACCTCATAAGAAACCGGTTTGCCGGAGTCATCCCAGTTGGTGTAGTAGTTGCCCGGGTACATGTCATAGGTATAGTCAATCATGGATGTACCGGTAAATGTGTCGCGGGCATACTGATAGTTTCTGTAATAATAGGTCTTGGCCGGATCCAGTTTCTCATCAATCACTGCATTTTCCGTGCCGACCGCTGCGTTGATTGCCGCCACATTGACTGCCACAGGAGCCTGTGCACCCACGTATTCTGTTACCTGGTGGCCGTAGTTGTTAGCGTATCCGCCCAGATCTTTGTTCTCTACAAGAGAGCCCGCTCTCACGCGGTATACCTCGTAGTAGGCCGCTCCCGGCACTGCCGTCCAGGATACCTGTACTCCGTTGCCAATGTTCTTTGCGGAAACGTTGCTGACAAGGCCGAGGCTCTTCGTGGTTTCTATCTCATTTCCTTCACTGACAGTGTTGCCCTTGTAAGCCGAGATTCTGTAGCGCGTGGTATTGTCGTAGGTGCCGTCCACTTTTCTGACAAGCTCTGCCCGGAAAGTGTATCGCGTTGCATTTTTGCCCAGCCGTCCGATCTCCACCCAGTCGGTCTGGTCTTCGTTTATGGTGCCGTCCGCATTATACACTTCCACGTATTTCTTGATGATATATCCGTCGACACCGTATACCTTCCGCCACTCTACGGTCTCGTCTCCGTTGGCATTATTGTAATTCCGGCTGAACCGCGGCATACCAAAGGAAAGATCCACATATGCCTCTTCTTCTATTATAGTATCAGAATCGCCGTCGGCCTTTTTATCCTCCGGCAGTATAGCGCGGACAATATACGTGTATTCTTCGTTGGCCTGGGTCTTTTTATCGACGAATTTCTTTTTCTTCTTGCCGAGAGTCTTCAGCAGAGTATAGGACTCATAATAATCATTCTGTCCCTTTGCGATTTCCGTGGCAGATGAAGAACCGTTGGAACGGTAAATCTCGTAGCCGGAAGCGCCTTTTACCTTTTTCCAGGAGAGCTTTACATTTTTACTCTTCTTGATCTCTGCTTTGAGTTTGATGGAGCCGCCCTTGGTAACCCGTTTCAACGTTGTGTCTTCGCCGTACACCACTGCTCCGGTGTCCGGATCCTTGTAGTACGGGCGAACTTTGTAGGTATACTGTGTATTGGCCGTAAGACCAGTGTCTTTGTAAGTATCCTTTGCCACGGTAGCGATCTTTTTAAACTTTTTGCCCACCTTCCGGTATATCTGATAACCGGTGGCCCGTCTGTTATTCATATCCAGTGTGATGGACTTCTTCTTTATGGTTGTAGATACATCCGTCTCCATGGAGACATCAATGGTGATGGCGTTGGATGCCGGGCTGTAATAATCCGCCTGCTGCGGAGCCTCTGCCGCCGTACCGTTAGAGTAGGCTTCCCACGCAGCATCATAAGCGCCCTCATTAAAGAGATATGCCACTACCGTTTTTCTGCCCGGTTTCAGATCGCCATTACCGATGGTCAGTTCCGTGTCTCTGGCACCGGTCGTTCCGGTGTCGCTGTAATAACCATAGAAATATTCCCTGCCGGTGTTCAGATCTTTGTTCCAGCGACCGGTCTCGCTCTTCTTCGGGTTATTATTGCCGTACACATTGAAGTAGAGTGTCTGTCCCGGCTGCAGATCTGCGTACTTAAATGTCCACGATGTGACGATCTGTCCGCTGCCGGTCTGCTCTTTTAAGGAAATGGACGGAGCTGCCACTGCTGCGTCCGCCGAGATGCGGATTCCCGCCGCCATGGCAAATGCCGCTGCGCACAGGAATATTCCTTTAGCGTATTTTTTCATAATTCCTCCTCCTTTACACATAAATATAGTTTTTATGTCGTACCCTCCCACTGTTGTCCGCAATATTTCACAGAAAATGTCACAAACAACAGTTAATTTTCTATATTATATCATATTATCTATATAATTTCATTCATTACTTTCATTTTTTCAGTTCATTTTTATAAATTTTTGCAATATAAAAGACCCGGCCGAAACCGGGTCTTCTGCACTGCCGGGCTCACTGGACGCTCCCTGTTTTCCTTAAAAATACAGGCGCTATCCGGCGCGCCGGCAGAATTAATATTCACTTTTCTTCGATTCGCAGTAAATGCATCGATATACGCGGTTTTCTCTGTCGGTGAGCTTGAAAATGTGATCAAGTCCCCGTTCCTCGGAAGTGATACATCTAGGATTCTTGCAGCGGATAATATTGGTGATCTGCTCTGGAAGCTCAAGGTGTTTCTTTTTCACAATGGCTCCGTCTTTGATGTAACAGACGGTAATATCCGGATCAATGTAACCAAGCACATCCAGATTCAGGTCCAGATTATCGGCGATCTTAATAATATCTTTTTTGCCCATCTTGCTGCTGACCGCATTCTTAATGATAGCGACGCTGCAGTCCAGTTTGTCGAGACCAAGATATTTGTAAATTTCCATGCTTTTGCCCGCTTTAATATGGTCTAATACGATACCATTTTTAATACTGTCAATTTTCATCGGTACTCACCCCCAGTAAAGTCATGATTAACGCCATTCTCACATATTTGCCGTAGAGGGCCTGTTTAAAATAGCAGGCTCTCGGGTCATCGTCTACCTTTGTATCAATTTCATTAACTCTTGGAAGCGGATGCATGATGCACAGATCTTCCCTGGCAGTCTCCAGCTTCTTCTCATCCAGAATAAAGCTGTCTTTTAAGCGGATGTAATCTGCCTCATTGAAGAATCTCTCCTTCTGCACCCTGGTCATATACAGGATGTCCAGCTCAGGCATGACTTCTTCCATGGTGCGCACTTCCTTGTAAGCAATGTTTTTCTTTTCGAATACATCTTTAATGATATATTCCGGCAGACATAATTCTCTCGGGGAAATCATCACAAATGTAATATTTTCATACCGGGACAGCGCTTTGATCAGAGAATGAACCGTTCGTCCGAACTTCAGATCGCCGCACATCCCCACAGTCAGGTTGTTTAGACGTCCTTTTTCCCGGCGGATGGTCATTAAATCTGTCAGTGTCTGAGTCGGGTGATTATGTCCTCCGTCGCCGGCATTGATGATCGGTATATTTACTTTCTGAGCCGCCACATACGGCGCACCTTCTTTCGGGTGACGCATGGCGATAATATCTGCATAACCGGATACCACGCGGACAGTATCTGAAACACTCTCGCCTTTGGTTGCTGATGAGGAATCAGCCGAAGAAAAACCAAGTACATTGCCGCCAAGCTCCATCATGGCTGCTTCAAAACTCAAACGCGTTCTTGTACTTGGTTCAAAAAATAAAGTGGCAAGTTTTTTATGTTTACAGACTTCCTGATACTTCTCCTTATGAAGAATGATATCATCCGCCAGCTCGAGAAGATGCTGAATCTCCTCCACAGATAAGTCCATAGGATCAATTAAATGTCTCATGACGACCTCCCTTTTCCAAGTGGATATATTGCTTTCCTGTTTGTCTCGTCAATTCCATGACGCTCTTTTGATATATCAGAGCGTCCATCAGATGAAGAATCAACTTTCTTCATCTGATAATACAGTTTTCCCTTATGCATGTCAAGATTCTTATTTCAAGATTCTTTATAGACGGCGAACCCCTTCTCCTCCAGGAATGCCGGATGGTAGGAGAGCTTCGCTTTGCGGAGTCCCGGGTCTCCCACGTCGTCCTCCCGATTGACGTATTTGCAGTCCTGCGCTTCATGGACAAGAAACTGCTGATTAATGACGGAGTAAGCGCCCTGCACATCGGCAAATGCTTTTTCAATATGCACACAGAATGTATCCGGGTGAATCTTTTCTCCCACCGCAAAGGCGACAACCTTGCCGTCCACACGGATGAGGCCGCCCTTTAATCCAAGGAATTCCCGTTCTTTGAGGGAAGCTTCCGACACGCAGATCTCCGCGTGTTTTTCCAGATCTTCAGGCGCGCAGTTCTGCGATTTCCATACTTTCAGCATATCGAGACATTCCTGGGTATTCTCCGATGTGATTGCTTCATAGCTCCAGTCATAGGTTTTATTGAATTTATTGATATGGTTCTTCTTTCCGTGATATTTTCTGCCTTTCAGCTCAATAAGCGCCTGAGTTTCATAAACATAATCTGCAATATCCCTGTCAAATTCTACTTCAAACTTGCCCGGATAATTCTCCTCGAGATACTGCTCCATCTCTCTGGAAATACCGTGGAAGACCAGAGGGATTCCTTTTTCCCGACAGTCTTCCATGAGCTTGTCGATGGCTTTTTTCGGATCTCCTGCTCCCAGCGGGAAGGAAAAGCTTGTTTTCTCCTCGTTGGATCGGAACACGATCATTCCCTCACATTCCGCGTATTCCACATGGTAAAATCCCTTCCAGAGATAGATGGCCGCAAAGCTCATATCACAGCTTCTGGAACTCACATGCTGCAAATACTTGTTTATCGTTTCCTTGTCTTCTGCCCTGACAGGCTTAAAATCCATAATAACCTCTTTCCTAATGCATATCTTTCCGGATACACTTACATTTTTTCTAATTACTATTGTCCGGATTTTGTTGGTCAAAACGCTGCAAAACCACGGCATCATATAGCATATGACGCCATGGTCCCATACAGTCAAGGTAATTTATCCTAATTTTTTCTCCAGCAGACTGCGAATCGCCTTGATAAAGCCTTCGCTGTTTACTGTGTTTACATTTTCAAGGGTGGTGATCAGCGCCAGGTCTTTTGTCATGGTGCCGCCCTCGATGGTCTCGATGGTCGCCTCTTCCAGCTTATCTGCAAACTGTACCAGTTCCTCGATACCGTCAAGCTTTCCTCTCTTGCGGAGAGCGCCTGACCAGGCAAAGATCGTTGCCACGGAGTTGGTAGAAGTCTCCTCGCCTTTGAGATGTTTGTAATAATGTCTCTGCACGGTTCCGTGCGCCGCTTCGTATTCCGTGGTTCCATCCGGAGCCACCAGCACGGAAGTCATCATGGCGAGAGAACCGAAAGCTGTAGCCACCATATCACTCATAACGTCGCCGTCATAGTTCTTACATGCCCATATGTAGCCTCCCTCGGAACGAATGACTCTGGCTACGGCGTCATCGATCAGTGTATAGAAATATTCGATACCTGCGGCGTCAAACTTCTCTTTGTATTCCGCATCGAAAATGTCCTGGAAAATGTCTTTAAATGTATGATCGTATTTTTTGGAAATGGTATCCTTGGTGGCGAACCACAGATCCTGCTTTGTTTCCAGTGCATAGTTGAAACAGGATCTCGCAAAGCTGCTGATGGAGCTTTCCAGGTTATGCATACCCTGCAGGATGCCCGGGCCGTCAAATTCATGGATAAGTTCGCGCACTTCCTGTCCGTCCTCTCCGGTAAAGACAAGTTCCGCTTTTCCAGGACCCGGAACCTTCATCTCTGTTCCCTTGTACACATCACCGTAAGCATGTCTTGCGATGGTGATCGGCTTCTTCCATGTCTTCACGGTCGGCTCAATACCTTTTACCACGATCGGCGCGCGGAATACCGTTCCGTCCAGGATGGCACGGATAGTCCCGTTTGGGCTTCTGTACATTTCCTTCAAATTGTACTCATCCATTCTCGCCGCATTTGGCGTGATGGTCGCACATTTTACCGCAACGCCGTATTTTTTCGCCGCATTGGCGGAATCTATCGTCACCTGATCTCTGGTCTCGTCTCTGTGTTCCAGCCCCAGGTCGTAATATTCTGTCTTTAAGTCGATAAACGGCAGAAGCAGTTCATCTTTAATCATCTTCCAGAGGATTCTGGTCATCTCGTCTCCGTCCATCTCAACGAGAGGAGTGGTCATTTTGATCTTATCCATTACGGTCTCCTTTCCTGATACATGTGATTCCTGTATAACTTTCCAGCCGCAATGCGGACCGAGCGATCGGCGCTTTAAACGCATTGCCCAGAGGTATTATATAGTAAATCACCCATAAAATGCAAGTTCTTTAATAAATTGCTTCATTTTTTACAGTTCATCACTGTCAAGCACAATGGTAAACGGCCCGTCGTTCACAAGTTCCACCTGCATATATGCGCCAAACTCTCCATGTTTCACTGTATCAATTCTCTTTTTACATTCTTCAATAAATGCTTCATATATTTTTTTTGCCTCTGCGGGATTGCCGGCTTTCACAAAACTCGGACGCCGCCCTTTCCGGCAGTCTGCCAGAAGAGTAAACTGAGACACCACAAGAAAATCTCCTTTCACATCCTCAACAGAAAGATTGGTTTTTCCATTCTCATCCTGGAACAAGCGCAGATCGATTATCTTTTTTACCATTTTTTTCATTGTCTCTTCCGTATCGCCTTCTGCCACACCAAGAAGAATCACATAACCAGGACCAATCTCCCTTTTTTCCTCCCTCTCAACAGTGACAGCAGCTTTTGAAACTAATTGAATTACTGCCTTCATCTTTCTTCCTCCATTCTACACACAAACGTCTTCAATATAGCACATTATCGCTTAGCGGGCAAGGGCAGGTAAATCTCCATTTGATAATAAACTGCCTCTCACTTTCATATGATTAAAAAGATCTGAATCAAAAGAGGAGTACCCCTATTCTATGGAGCAAAAATTAGATTCTGAACTGTCACTGTCCCTCTCTCTTCCCGAAGGAGAACGATTAAAAAATCCAGTACTGCGTTCCGGTTATGAACCGTCAACCCGCCTTTGGACTTTAATTCTGCTTTATCAGGGTTCACTTTCGGAAATTGAGGCAAATTTTACTATATCGATCGTGCCTCTTCTCGGCAATTATGCCATTATTAAAATTCCAGCGGCACAGATACCCGATCTCCTTCAATATCCACAAGTACTTTATCTGGAGCTTCCACGTCCTCTTTACGAGGAAGAAATCACCGGAATTTCTGATTCCTGCCTGTCCGGACGGCCGTTTTTTTTCAGTCCGGGCGTTTTAACAGAGAATCCTCCCTATGAATCTCTGACCGGACGAGGTACAGTCGTTGCAATTCTGGACTCCGGTGTTGATTACCGGCATCCGGATTTTCGCTCCGAATCAGGAGCTTCTCGTATCATCACTTATTGGGATCAGGCTCTTGCTTATGATGGAAATAACCGCTATGGACTGGGACGTATTTTTTCCAACGATGATCTGAATAATTTACTGAGCACAACTGACGGGACAAACGGCTCAGCAATTCTGCCTCGTCCTTCTGCTGATTCCACCGGTCACGGAACACATATTGCAGGCATCTGCGCAGGTAACGGACGCAGCAGCGGCGGACGAAACCGCGGAGTGGCACCGGAAGCCTCTCTGCTTGTCGTCAAACTCAAAAATGACGCGGATTCCGTTTTTACCGATTATGCGAACCTTATGATGGCGGTGGACTATGCCGTTCGCTTCACATCAGAAAGGCTGCTTCCCCTTTGCATTAATATCAGCTATGGTTCCAATGACGGCCCCCACGATGGCAGCAGCCTGATTGAACGCTACCTTGAAAGCTGCATTTTTTACGGAAAAAATGTCGTTATTACCGCCACCGGCAATGAAGGAATCTCCCGGCGTCACAGCAGTCTCCGGGTCATATCCGGCGAGGAAAAAAGTGTCGCTTTCAGTGTTGCCCCCGGCGAAACAAGTCTGTATGTACAGCTCTGGAAATATTATGGCGATCAGTTCCGTTACCGGCTGTCTCTGCCGTCTCAAAATACGGAGATTGTAATTCCCGGTTTGCCAGGCATTTACCGTTTTGAACTGGATGATAACCTCATTCGTCTGATAATAAGTGAACCAACACCTTATCAGCCTTTACAGGAAATGTTCCTCGTTATTCTTCCATCCTCTCAGGCAACGATTCATCCCGGTATTTGGCAATTATACATTGTCTCTGAATCTTCCACTAACGGATATGTAAATCTCTGGCTTCCTTCCCGGGAAGCGACTTCTTCATCGACCGGATTTCTGGATGCTTCTGCTGAAATGACTATGACCGTCCCATCTACCGCCAGAAACGTGATCAGCGTAAGCGGTTATGACAGCGCCACAGATACTTTTGCATCCTTTTCCGGCAGAGGCTTCACCAGTATACTGGATGCCAAACCAGATCTCACCGCACCTGCAGTCAACATATTAAGCACCGCGCCAGGCGGAGGATACAGCGTACGAAACGGAACTTCCATGGCCGCTCCTTTTGTAACCGGCGCAGCCGCTCTGCTGATGCAATTTGGAATCGTCATGGGAAACGATCCTTTTTTATACGGAGAAAAAGTAAAGGCCCTGCTCCAAAAGGGAGCAAGACCTCTGCCTGAATTTTCACAATATCCCAATCCCTCTGTGGGATGGGGCGCTTTATGTGTGCGGGACAGTCTCCCGCGGTAAAATAATTTACTAAAACTTCCCACACCAATACGGTGTGTTGAACCTTGAAAATTCAATAT
>ERZ1643247.1201-NODE-1201-length-25491-cov-9.549811_pt1 | contig 25491 bp, 24 predicted proteins | sample MGYA00579264_ERZ1643247 | MGnify/ENA primary metagenome ERZ1643247 (study PRJEB29033, sample SAMEA4952262) | chicken gut metagenome | biome: Broiler Chicken; feature: Gastrointestinal Tract; material: Caecum | place: Ireland | collected 2018 | study: Broiler... | reverse complement strand
TCGAATGACACATCTTGAGATACCCAACAATATCTTTAACTAAGGGAAACGGGAGTATCCAAGCCGGACGTGGATAAGATCGTTATGATGAGCAGTCTGTTTCAGGTGACTACAGATTATCTTCTGAAGGACAAGCAAGAAGAACAGACGGAGAAAGTGGTGTATTACAGAGAGGTCAGGCCGTGGCATTTCGAAAAGAAGAGCAGACACACACTGTTTGGACTTCCTATCTATCATATCTGTTTTCAGGGAATGAGAGAGAGCGGAGGGCGCTTTCGGCTGAAGATGGCTCCGGCAAAAGGAATTCTGGCAGTCGGGGTGCGGGCTACAGGAGTTGTCAGTATCGGAGTATTCGCAAGAGGCCTGGTCGCGATCGGAGCAGCGGCGATGGGAATGATTTCCATAGGAGCGGCGAGTCTTGGCATTTTGGCTCTTGGAGCATTTGCCGCAGGAATCATTGCGGGAGGCAATCTCAGTGTGGGAATCGTTGCGTTCGGCAATCTTGCGGTGGGGATGTACGCCATCGGAAACTGTGCTGTCGCGAATAAGATCGCTCTTGGTAATTATGCCCATGGGCATATTGCCATAGGTAATACAGTCAGTGGAATGAAAGAAATTCTGCTGAAGGACGCGAACTTTACAGATATGGATCCGGAAGCGGTACGCAGCATGATTCTGCAGGAATTTCCAAAGACATGGCCGATGATACAAAAACTGTTTACGATGTGGTAAAAATGCGTGCCGCCGGGGAGTGAGATTCTCCCTGTGCGGCACGCGCTGTTTAATTGGATTCGGAAGAAGCCGTCTCCGGCTTGCGACGGCTTTTCTGACTGCCATCGGTTATTTCTCCTTCGCACGATGCCGGCTGGCCGGAAGTTCGGCACCCTCCAGCGTGAGCAGACTGATTTTTTTATCAATGCCTCCGGCATAACCGGTCAGGCTGCCGTTCGTTCCGAGGACACGGTGGCATGGTACAATGATAGAAACCGGATTGTGTCCCACGGCACCGCCAACAGCCTGGGCGGACATATGATCCAGACCTCTTTTTCGGGCAATCTGACGTGCGATGTCTCCATAAGTAGTCGTTTTCCCGTAAGGGATTGTGCAGAGAATTTTCCAGACCTCTTTTTGGAATTCTGTTCCCATAAGGTGCAGAGAGACAGGGAAATCCGGATTTTTTCCTGTGAAATAAAGATCGAGCCAGCGCTTTGCATTAGATAAAAGCGGAGTTTCACGGTCTAAACACTTGGCATTCAGAGAAAGAGCAAAATATTTCTGCCCTTCAAACCATAGACCGGTCAGGCCGGTATTGTCTGCTGCAAGAAGAATCCTGCCGAGCGGAGACTGGTAATGGCTGGTGTACTGCATAAGATTTCTCCTTTTATTCCGTTATGAGTTACTGCTCACCCCGAGCCGCCGGAAGCTGCATCTTACATGCAAACATGACGCTGCATTTTCCAGCATCCCGGCACTGTGTGAACAGTAATTATTTTAGCACAATTTAGAAAAATTTTACATTGTGCCGGTTGATAATTGTGTCATATATGCTAGAATCAAAGAATATATGTAAGAATGGAAAGGAATGTGATCAATGTATCTCAATTATTACCTGCAGCAAATAAGATATATTTTATATATGGCACCGGTACTGCTGATTGCGATTACTGCCCATGAGTTTGCACATGGCTGGATGTCGGAACGCCTGGGAGATCCGACACCGAGAGCCGACGGGCGTATGAGCCTGAATCCGCTCAGGCATCTGGATCCGGTCGGAACACTGTGTCTGATCTTCTTCCATATGGGCTGGGCAAAGCCTGTAAGGATTAACACAAGATATTACAAAAACAGGCGACAGGGGATTATTTTGGTATCCCTTGCCGGACCGGTGATGAATTTTATTCTGGCGTTTTTGTCGGTTCTGTTAAGCGGCCTGATTATTCGTTTCGGAGACGCAAATTTGGAACTGATGCAGGTGTTATATCTTCTCTGCTATTATTCTGCGGTGATGAATACCGGACTTGGAGTCTTCAACCTGATTCCGTTTCCGCCGCTTGACGGATCCAATGTACTGGAACAGCTGGTGCCGAGAGTCGGGTACTTTTATCAGAGAATCCGGCCGTACCGTTCCCTGATTCTATTGATCCTCCTTGTGAGCGGTGTCTTAAGCCGTCCGCTTATGAATGCGAACAGTACGATTCTGGGAGGAATGTGGGAGATTGTGCAGAGAATCCTGGGATTTGGCGTGCAGATACAGTCATCGGGCGGAGGTACGATTCTTTAAAAATGTGAAGAAGAAAGCGAAAGCCAGAGAGGGAAATCCTGCTCTGGCTTTTTACAATGGACAAGTTTATTCTGCTGCCTCTTTTTCCTCTTCCGGATCGTATTTTTTAAAGATGCGGTTGAATAAAATGCAGCACATGTAGGCAGTCACGGAAAAACCGCAGATCATGCTGATGGCGATAACAAGGCCAAAAGTGGTCGTAGAAGCAGTAAGTAAAAATCCGATCAGTGCAAAGTAAGCGAACATGATGAGAGTATATGGAAGATGGCCGATACTCATCAAAAACGCATTTCGGACAGCCTGCTTTGTCGTACAGATGTAATGCGAGATAATCGGGAATACATACAAAAACGCTGCTGCAAATACAAGGATAATCATCAAAAGCAGCAGCTGAATCACCCGGAACATGGTGCCACCTACTGAGGCTGCAATTATATAATCATAACGGAAAAACAGAAATACAGCAACGCTGAGGAGCCACACAATGGTGCTCTGTTTAAAATTTGCTGCAAAAGCTTTGAAAAATCCTTTGACAATGTAAGGCTCTTCCCGGCGGACCAGTTTCAGCGCGATTGTATTCAAGGCACTTAAGGATGCTCCGATTGTAAACAGAGGAACACAGCTGAAGATAAAGACAACGTTCAGAATCAACATGTCGCAGACTTTGGAAAGAAACTGCATAAAAGGATTTTCCAGACTAAATAAACGACTCATAATAACCTCCTTATTGATCCCGCCATGGGCGGACCGTTAAAACACAGTATAGCGAAAAAACAGGTAAAAATCAACAAAATAGACCAGATACACAAAAAATTCACTTGCCATATTGACGAATATTCATCATAATAATAGAATACAACAACAGGAGGAAACATCATGCTGGACAGAAAGTACGAGCGTCAGATGAGCGGAAAAGAAAAACGGAAATTTGAAGCGGAAAAAATGCGGCAGATGACGCTGAAAGAGAAAATTGAATATTTGTGGATGTACTATAAAATTATTTTTCTGATACCGGTGATTATCGGAGTTGTTATTTATCTGGGAGTCACCATGTATCAGGGAATTACCCGTGAAGTGCTGCTGAATCTGACAATCACGGGCGGAACAGGCACGGAATTGACAGATCTTGAAGAGGATGTCAAAGATCTCCTTGGTACAGGGAGCAGCAAAGAGACGGTGGAGATCAATTCCAACTTAAGCGGATCGGCAGATGATTACAACAGCAATGTTGCCCTGTCCACACTCATTGGTGCGGAATCGGTCGATGTTCTGATCTGCACGGAGGAAGTTTATGAACAGTATAATGATCAGAATGGCTTCGTGAATCTGGAAGAACTGCTTTCGGAGGAAGCACTTGCGGGCGGAAAAGTACAGGGGGATGCGTTAGTCCTTGAGAAGAATGACTACATGACAGAAAAAATGGGGGTTTCCTACGAACCGGCTTATGTCTGTGTCATGGAAAATGCAAAACATAAAGAGAATGCGGCAGCATTCGTTGAAATGCTTCTTGAAAATGTCTCCTGATCCGTTCAGGAGATCCAAAACGGATAAACCGCTTTAAAAAAGCGCTGAAAAGTGGTATAATAAACCTTGCAACTTTTGGATTTGAGGACGTAGAGATGAACAAAAAAGGAACTATTCATTTTAAAGGCCAGTTGAAGTTGTATATGCAATGGCCGGCGATTATGACGATTCTCCTGATTGCCATGAATATCTGGATTTACATGGTTGATCAAAGTGCAGGTTTTCTGATGAGTGCATTCGTCATCGTCTATGCGATTATTGCGTTTATCCTGTATTTTTATAACAGGTCCCTGCTTATGGCAGAGCTTGTGGAGTTTGCCACTCAGTACGGCGGGGTACAGGACATTCTGCTCAGAGAGTTGTCGATTCCATATGCCATCCTGATGGATGATGGAAAGATACTGTGGGGGAACAGCCAGTTTGCCGAAGTGATCGGACCTGGACTAAGACCGGATACCTACTTGAGCAAGTATATTCCGGAACTTAACAGGAGCGTATTCCCAAAAGAGGAAAAGGAGACGGTACGGCTTGAAGTCACCTATATGGGACGGGATTACTCAGTGGATCTGCGGAAGGTTCCGGTATCCGGATTCAGCCAGAAAGAACCGATTCTTGAACTGCCGGAGGGGAAAGAGTATTTTGTTACCCTCTATATGAATGATATTACAGACCTGAATCAGGCTGTCGCTGAGATTGAAGACCAGAAGCTGGTGGCAGGACTGATCTATATTGATAACTATGACGAGGTTATCGAAAGTGTCGAGGAAGTAAGGCAGTCCCTGCTGATTGCGCTGATTGACCGTAAGATCAACCAGTATGTGGCAAGGATGGATGGAATTGTCAAGAAGCTTGAAAAAGACCGCTATTTCATTATTGTAAAAAACTTTTATTTCCACAAAATGGAGGAAGACCATTTTTCCATTCTCGATGATGTAAAAGAAATCAGTGTCGGGAACAAGATTCCGGCGACACTCAGTATCGGTCTTGGCTTCAGCGAAGACACCTATGGACAGAGCTATAACTATGCCCGTGTGGCGATCGATCTTGCGCTTGCAAGAGGCGGGGATCAGGCTGTCATTAAAGACCAGGACGGCATCAAGTACTACGGCGGCAAGCGTGAGCAGATGTCGAAAAACACAAGAGTAAAGGCAAGAGTAAAGGCAGAGGCGCTCAGAGAGTTCATGATTGCCAAGGATCAGGTGCTGATCATGGGACATAAGCTTGGAGATTCAGACTCTTTTGGCGCGGCAATCGGAATTTACAAGGTTGCGGAAAGTCTGGAAAAGAAGGCGCATATTGTAATCAATGAGATTACGGTATCTTTGAGACCGCTTTATAATGAGTTCATGGAAAATGACCACTATCCGGAGGATATGTTTGTCAGTTCCCAGGAAGCGCTGAGGCTTGTGGATGATAATACAATGGTTGTTGTCGTGGACGTAAATAAGCCTCCGATTACGGAGTGTGAAGAGCTTCTTGGAATGGTGAAGACGGTTGCGGTGCTTGATCATCACAGGCAGGGCAGCAAGGTAATTGAGAACGCGGTGCTTTCCTATATCGAGCCGTATGCGTCATCCACATGCGAGATGGTAGCGGAAGTTCTGCAGTATATTTCGGACGATATCAAGCTCGACCCGATCGAGGCAAACTGCATTTACGCAGGGATCATGATTGATACGAACAACTTTACGAACCGGACCGGCGTCCGTACCTTTGAGGCGGCGGCATTCCTGAGAAGAAGCGGCGCGGATATTACACATGTACATAAGATTTTCAGGGATGATCTGGCAGCATACCGGGCAAAGGCAGCGATTATCGGTCAGGCTGAGATCTACAGAGAATGCTTTATTATTGCAAAAGGAGCAGGAGAAGATATTGAGAGTCCGACGATTGTAGGAGCGCAGGCGGCCAACGAGCTTCTGAATATCAGTCAGGTAAAGGCAGCCTTTGTTCTGACAGAATATCACGGAAAAGTTTATGTGAGCGCGCGTTCGATTGATGAGATCAATGTACAGATCATCATGGAGCGGATCGGCGGTGGAGGACATATTAATACTGCCGGCGCTCAGTTTGAAAATACGGATCTGGAGGGCGACATCGAAACGCTCAAACAGGTCATCGATGATATGATTGAAGGAGGAGACATCACAGTATGAAAGTAATTTTACTGGAAGATATCAAGTCACTTGGGAAAAAGGGTGAGATCGTGGAAGTCAGTGACGGCTACGCACGGAATGTCATCCTGAAGAAAAAACAGGGAGTGGAAGCAACAAGCAAGAACTTAAACGACCTGAAACTGAAAAAAGCGAATGATGCCAAGATTGCACAGGAGCAGCTGGAAGCAGCGGAAGCCCTGAAAAAGGAAATCGAGGCAGAAGATAAAAAAGTAGTATTGAAGATGAAAACGGGAGAAGGCGGAAAGACATTTGGATCCGTATCTTCCAAGGAAATCGCGGCAGCAGTCAAGGAGCAGCTGGGATATGACATTGATAAGAAAAAGATTCAGATGAAAGAGCCGGTGAAGTCACTTGGCATGCACCGGATTCCGGTCAGACTTCATACAAAAGTGACCGCTGAACTGAAAGTATCTGTTCAGGAAGAATAGGCCGATCGCCTGGAGAGCAAGATGACGGGAGGAATTCAAGATGGAAGAGGCTTTGATTAAGAGAGTCCTGCCGCACAGCATCGAGGCGGAGCAGTCTGTTGTGGGAGCGATGCTGATGGACAAAGAAGCGATCATGACGGCGTCCGAGATCATCAGCGGAGAAGATTTTTACCAGACCACCTACGGTGTGGTATTCAATTCCATTGTAGAGCTTTACAATGAAGGGAAGCCGGTAGATCTGATTACGCTTCAGGACAGACTTCGGGAGAAAGACGTGCCCGAAGAAATCCAGAGCCTGGAATTCGTGCGTGAGCTTCTGACATCGGTTTCCACCTCCGCCAATGTCAAATACTATGCGGATATCGTGGCGGAAAAGTCAATGCTCAGAAAGCTGATCCGGCTGACAGAAGGCATTGCCAATACATGCTATCTGGCAAAAGAACCGCTGGAAGGAATTCTGGAGAAGACGGAGAAAGATGTCTTTGAGCTGATTCAGAAGAGAAATACCGGAGATTATGTTCCGATCCGCCAGGTAGTTTTAAATGCCCTCGACAAGATCGAAAAAGCATCCAAGAGTAAAGGAACCGTAACCGGTATTCCGACAGGATTTATTGATCTTGACTATAAGATGTCGGGACTGCAGCCGTCGGATCTGATTCTTGTGGCAGCGAGACCGTCCATGGGAAAGACGGCATTCGTACTGAATATTGCGCAGCATGTTGCGTTTAAAGTGGAGAAGACCGTGGCGATCTTCAGTCTGGAGATGTCAAAGGAACAGCTGGTAAACCGTCTGTTCGCTCTGGAATCCCAGGTTGATTCCCAGTCGCTACGTACCGGAAATCTCAAAGATACGGACTGGGAAAAGCTGATTGAAGGAGCCGGCATCATCGGGCGCTCCAATCTGATCATCGACGATACGCCTGGTATCTCCATTTCCGAGATGCGTTCCAAATGCAGAAAGTATAAGCTGGAACACAATCTGGAACTGATTATCATCGACTATCTTCAGTTGATGAGCGGAAGTGTGGGAGGCCGAAGCGAGTCAAGACAGCAGGAGATTTCCGATATCTCACGTTCACTGAAAGCACTCGCCCGTGAGCTGAATGTTCCGGTGATTGCACTGTCACAGCTGAGCCGTGCCGTGGAACAGAGACCGGACCACAGGCCGATGCTCTCTGACCTTCGGGAATCCGGAGCGATCGAGCAGGATGCCGACGTGGTTATGTTTATCTACCGTGACGACTACTATCATAAAGATACAGACCGGCCGAACATTGCGGAAATCATCATCGCAAAACAGAGAAACGGCCCGATTGGAACCGTGGAGCTGACATGGCTTCCGAATTATACCAAATTTGCAAACTTCCTTCGGAAGGATGACCGATAAAAATGCTGCCACATGTAAGAGCAAACAGAGTTCTTACCGTGTGGCAGCATTTATAGATTCAGGCTTCACCGAGCAGTCTGTGGAAGAAGCGGGACGGAGCGTTCCTGACACTCTCTTTCCGGTAGAGCTGCTGCTGGCGGATCAGCTGATCCAGGTTTCTGTAGCGTTCTTCTTCCTGGCGTTCTTTCGCCTGGAGCAGGAAACTCATATTCTGGGATACCTGTTTTGTGATCGTCTCACTGATCTGTTTTTCGAGGATCGGATTGTTTTCCGCCAGTACAGAGCGCAGGACGGACGCCAGAAGGGATTCCGGTGTCTCTTCCTTTACTCTTTTCTGCAAAGCCTCTTTCGTATGTAAAATATCCGGGATGACTTCCTTTAAATCTCCGATCCGGATACCTTGTTCTAGTAGTTCTTTGATACAGCCAAACAGCCGTATGTCTTCGTCTGTATAGTAACGATGCCCGTTTTCAGTCCGGCCGCACGGAAGAGATAAATTCTTTTCCCAGTAGAGGAGCAGGTGCTCGTCCACGCCCGTGCGCTTGGCAGCTTCTGAAATCATATACTGAACCTCGCCCATACAACAACCCCCTGTTAATTTTTTTATACACTTTTGCTGCACTTCTATCATAACATATTGTGGGGAAGAATTCCGAAAAACTTCTCGACGGATTCGGACAGGAAACCCGGAAGGCATGGCGGATTCCGGCGAAAGGAGGCGGTGGAAAAAGAAACAGGGAAAAAATACCGCCACCCAAAACCAAATGGATGACGGCATTTTCATTCATGCATTCAAAAGTATTAAACAAACTGAAATTATTCAGCGGAGATAGCACCTGTCGGGCACTGTGCTGCACAAGCACCACAATCTACGCAAGCAGACGGATCGATTTCATAATGATCTGCTCCCTGAGAAATAGCGCCAACCGGGCATTCTGCTTCGCAAGCTCCACAGCTTACACATTCATCACTAATTACATGTGCCATAGTATGTATCCTCCTTTATTCTAAACATTCCATGTTATATGGTGATTTTATTTTAATACAAAAAAATTCATTATACAAGCAAATTCGTGGTTTTAATTTAGTACAAAAGAAATATTCAGCGGGAGCAGCGAGAAAAATTAAGAAAAACTTTATGCTTTTTCCCTGAAATTGGTGTATAGTGTAGGGTAGTAAATTTCAATTAACAGGAGAAAGAACGATGAAAAAAAAGATCGCAGTCATGGCAGTCATGCTCTGCGCGGCAGTTTCAACGGCAGCCTGTGCAGGGAAGGGTACGTCCGATAAAGATAGCGTGGTACTCGGTCAGGAAGAAGAAGAGTCAGCAGATCAGACAAAACTTAACATGATTCAGCCGCAGGCTTACAGCACGGTAGAAGGTCTGAATCTGGAGAAAGGAAGTTATATCTCCATCATCGGGAAATCTGAAGATTCCGAATATTGGGATGAAGTAAAACGCGGGGCTGAAGATGCTGTGGACCAACTGAACGAAGCCCTGGGATACAGTGGAAGAGATGAAATCAAGGTAACATATAATGCTCCGGGACATGAAGGAGATGTGGACGAGCAGATTAATATTCTGGATGAAGAGCTGGACCGTTATCCGGTTGCTGTCGGCATTGCAGTGATAGATAAGACTGCATGTGAGGTACAGTTTGACCTGGCTACGGAAAATAATATTCCGGTTGTCGGGATGGATTCTCCAAGTGATTATCCGGGGCTTATGCTTGTTTCCACGAACAATCAGGAGGCAGGTGCTACAGCGGCAGATAAGATGGCGGGGCTGTTAAATGAGCAGGGAGAAGTACTTCTTTTCATTCAGGATAATATTTCCGGTTCTGCCAAGCAAAGAGAGGCAGGAATGATCAGCCAGTTCCAGTCACAGTACCCGAACATTACGGTGTCCGGTATCTATTACATGGACGAGCTGGACAGCATGAAAGAGGGAACCGCTGAGAAACTTGGCAAAGCAGCAGAGGATGTGACAGACGAAGAGGTGATTCAGCAGATTCTGGCGGAGCACCCTAATGCAAAAGGATGCATTGGAGCCAATGAAGAGACGACCAAGATGCTGATTGACGCATGTGAAGCATCAGAGAGTGATGACATCCGGCTGATTGGATTCGATGGAGGAGAGACACTGACAGAGACGCTCGAGGACGGCAAGGTCGATGGATTGATCGTACAGAATCCATACGGTATGGGCTATGCTACAGTAGTAGCTGCAGCAAGATCGGCGCTTGATATGGCAAATGAGGCAAACGTCGATACCGGCTATGCATGGGTAACACAGGACAATATGGAAGAGACAGCAATCAAAAACATGCTGTACTAATTCTTAAAATATAAAGCGGAAACCGAACAATAAAACGGGCAGATTCCTTTGAAGGAGAAGGGATCCGCCCGTTTTTTTGGTATAAATTTGTGACGAAAACTTATTTTCCGCTATCTGACTTCGGGAGGGAAAAGATAAATTCCGTTCCGACTCCTTCCGTACTGATAACATTGATATTTTCATTATGTGCCTGAATAATCTCGCGGACTATGGAAAGACCAAGGCCGGTTCCTTTTTTGTCTTTTCCGCGGGAAAGATCGCTTTTGTAGAAACGTTCCCAGATCTTACTGAGATCTTCTTTCGGAATACCGATTCCATAATCTTTAACAGAAACAAAAACTTTCTCTCCCCGCTCCGTTGTCTCCACTGTGACTGTAGACTGTGGATTGCTGAATTTGATGGCGTTATCCAGCAGATTGTAAAGTACCTGCTGGATCTTGCTGTGATCAGCATGGACGTAGAGGACCCTGGAAGCAAGCAGGAGTTCGATGGATATTTTCCTGGATGTGCAGGCTCCTTCAAAGGAGGCAGCTACCTGCTTGATCATTTCATGGAGATCGAAGGATTCCTTGTTCAGAAGAAGCTCCTTTGTATCAAATTCATTAAGCGTCAGAAGATCCCGTGTCAGGTCTGTCAGACGTTCCGTTTCAAAGAGAATAATACCCAGATATTTACTCTGAAGCTCCACCGGGATTGTACCATCGGCAATTGCCTCCACATATCCCTTGATGGAAGTCAGAGGGGATCGAAAATCATGCGACACATTGGCAACAAATTTTTTCTGATAATCCTCCATATCTTTGAGATGAGCGGACATATAGTTCAGCGAAGCGGAAAGATATCCGATTTCGTCCTGTGAATTTACCGGGATCTCATAGTCCAGATTCCCTGAGGCGTACTGTTTGGCAGCTTCCGTAATCTTGCGCAGAGGCAGATAAATAATCAGATGAATACCGAGGAAGATTGTAAACGAAAGCAGATAAATGACAGCCAGAGTGATATAAACGGAATGCATGATGCTGTGCTGCTGATCCTCGAAATAGGAGACCGGCTTATGTACGATAAGATATCCTTTTGTGGAAAATCCTTCTGTTACCGGGACAATCATGGTAAGAACTTCTTCTGAATAATATCCATGATAATCGCCGGTCAGATACTGTTCACCTCCGGATTCCGCCGGATCAAAGTCACGGATCTGCTCCGGAACTATGGCGGAGCCGGAGGAGGAAACGGACAATAATACATTTCCCTCTGTATCCGTAAGCCAGAGATCCGCTTCCAGATAGACATTTACTCCGTTCAGCATTGCCCTCGTCGAAGAAGCGGTAGTCTCTTTCGAATAATAATCAGTAAGGTAGTCGGTTGCCAGAATGGTTGCTTCCCGGTACAGCCTGGATGCATCCTCGTCACGGATGGTATCGAGAATAAGCTGTGCTCCAAGTGTGGCAGCTGTGAAAAGGCTTAAAAAACCGAAAATAATATACAATATGATAAATTTCAGGTAGAGATTGCTGTGCATTGTTTATTTTACCTCAAATTTGTATCCGATTCCCCAGACAGTGCTGAGGCCCCACCCGCTGTGATCTTTGATTTTCTCACGGAGACGCTTGATATGGACGTCCACGGTACGGGTATCCCCGATGTATTCATATCCCCAGATCTGATCAAGAAGCTGCTCTCTTGTAAAGACCTGATTCGGGGAAGCGGCAAGAAAATATAAAAGTTCAAGCTCCTTTGGCGGCATATCCACGCGCTGTCCATCGACAACTACGGAGTAGTTGGTAAGATTGATGGAAATTCCCGGATATTCGACACATTTTCCCTTTGACGGGTCCGGACTTTCCGGCTTTGCCGGCTGGTAACGGCGGAGCACAGCCTTGACACGGGCCACAAGCTCCTTGGAATCAAACGGCTTGATGATATAATCATCCGCACCAAGTTCCAGTCCGAGCACCTTATCAAAGACTTCTCCTTTGGCTGAAAGCATGATGATCGGTACATTGGATCTGGAGCGGATTTCGCGGCAGACCTGATAACCGTCAATGCCCGGCAGCATCAGGTCAAGAAGGATCAGATTCGGCTGATAAGAATCGAAAGCCTTTAACGCCGCCTCTCCGTCATAGACCATACGGGTATCAAAACATTCCTTGGTCAGATAAAGACTGATCAATTCGGCAATATTTTCATCATCGTCTACAATTAAAATTTTCTGTTTTGTAGTCATAACTTCCTCCCTATTTGAATTCTACAATAGTAACTCCCGCGTCCCCTTCGCCAAAAGCGCCGAGACGGTAGGATTTGACATGTTTCTGTCTCTTTAAATACTGATGGACAGCATTGCGGAGTGCGCCGGTTCCTTTTCCGTGTACGACACGGACCGGGCTGATATGTGCCAGATAAGCATCGTCCAGATATTTATCCAGCAGAGCAACTGCTTCGTCTGTCGTCCGGCCAATCAGATTGATCTCCGGACTCACGCTCAGTGATTTGCCCATCTTCATCTTTCCGGATGAAGTACGGCGTGTCTGTTTTGAAGCATAGGAAACCGGCTCGTCTATGATATCCAGATCAGTGATCGGAACCTTGGACCGGAGAATTCCCATCTGCACTTCCACATTTCCTCTGGCATCCGGCAGGGTATGCACTGTTCCGGTCAGATTCATGCTGAGCACCTTGACAGCGGTGCCGAGCTTGAAGTCAGACGGCTTATAGGTTTTCTTTGGCTTTGCCTTTTCCAGAGAAACGGAAGAAGATGTCTTTGCCATCTTCTGGCGTAGTTTTTCGCGCTCTTTTTCCATCTCGGATGCAGAAATATTTTCTTTTCCGAATTTGCGGAAATTACGCATCGTTTCATCCGCATAATCTTTGGCGCTTTGCAGGATCCGTCCGGCCTTTTCGTTGGCTTCGCGCAGGATCCGGTCCCTCTGGGCATCCAGTTTTTCCTGTTTTTCTTTTGTACGTCTGCGGAGCATTTCCAGCTCCTCTTTGTATGCCTGAATCTCCGCCTGCTCCTTTTCGATTGTACGGCGGCTGTGCTCCAGATCGCTTAACAGTTCTTCAAAAGACTCCTCCTGATCGCCCAGATGCGTCCGGGCCTCTTCGATAATCTCATCCGGAAGGCCCAGTTTCTTTGATATGGCAAATGCATTACTCTTTCCCGGAATTCCGATGAGAAGGTGGTATGTCGGACGGAGTGTTTCCACATCAAACTCACAGCATGCATTTTCTACGCCTTCGGTAGTGAGCGCAAAGACTTTCAGCTCACTGTAATGTGTAGTGGCCATCGTACGGATTCCCCTCCTGTGGAGACTGGAGAGAATAGCGATGGCAAGTGCAGCACCTTCGGTCGGGTCTGTTCCGGCGCCAAGCTCGTCGAAGAGGACGAGAGAATGTTCATCGACCTGTTCGAGGAAAGAAACGATATTCGTCATATGGGAAGAGAAGGTACTGAGACTCTGCTCAATACTCTGTTCATCGCCGATATCGGCGTATACTTCTGTAAAGACGGCAAGTTCGGACCGGTCAAGCGCCGGAATGTGAAGACCTGCCTGACCCATGAGGGTAAACAGCCCGGTTGTCTTTAAGGAGACAGTCTTTCCTCCGGTATTCGGTCCGGTGACAATCAGAAGATCAAACTCATCACCGAGACGGATTGTGGTCGGCACCACTCTGGCCTTGTCAAGGAGCGGATGCCGTCCTTCGCGGATATGAATCCGCCCTTCCTGATTGAATACCGGGCGGGAACCGTTTAAATCAACGGCAAAGCTTCCTCTTGCAAAAATGAAATCCAGATTTGTCAGCATTTCGTAATCAACGCGGATCTCATCACTGTGTTCCGCAGCCATAGTGCTTAAGTTTGCCAGAATTACCTGAATTTCCTCCTGCTCTTTTGCATGAAGCTCCATCAGATCATTATTCAGTTTAACAATAGCCATCGGCTCGATGAATAAAGTAGAGCCGGTGGAGGACTGGTCGTGGATCATCCCTTTGACCTGACTGCGGTATTCGGCCTTGACCGGGAGACAGTACCGGTCTCCACGCATGGTTACAATGGCGTCCTGCAGATAATTACGCATGGAACCGTTTACCATACTGTTCAAGGTGGAGTGAATCCTGCCGCCTGATGCCTGAATGCTGCGGCGGATCTTTAAAAGATTACTGCTGGCGTCATCAGCAATTACATCTTCTTCCAGAATACAGCGCCGTATCTCGGAAGCGGCTCTGGATACCGGCTCCAGACGCTGGAAATAAGAATCCAGACAGTCCGGCACCTCATCGACCGTATCATGCCGGCCGTACGCCTTCGCCTGTCCCGCACATTCCAGCAGTCTCCCGATAGAAAGCAGTTCAGGAGCGCTGAGCGAAGCGCCCAGGTCCAGACGTTTTAACGAGTCTTCTACAGCAACGCATCCTCCAAAGGACGGCATTCCTTTCTTGACGATCCTGGTAAACGCTGCGGCAGTCTCTTCCTGCATCTGTTCGATAACAGATAAATCTGTCTGCGGAAGCAGACTGAGACAACGGTTTTTTCCACTCTCCGACGCGGCATGGTCTGCGAGGAGCTGTATTATTTTATCATATTCTAATTTACGTAATGTTTTCGTATTCATGAAAATCCCCTGTCTATACATACTTTGTCAAGTATCATTTTACCCCATTTGCTTTCTAAAATAAAGCAGAAAAAAAGGTTAAATGTTGAACATTGGGAGGTGTTACGGTATACTATAAAAAGGGATTAAAAAGGAGAAATACGATGTCTGCCCAATTTCAAGATGATGATGAGAAGAAGGAAGAAAAAGACTCCTATTCTTTTTTGAAGGAAACGATCAAAAAACCCCCGGTGGATAAGCGGGTGGTGGCATTAAAGATTCTGAGGGTCGCGGGCCTGGGACTGATTTTCGGACTTATGGCGTGTGTTGGGTTTGTTGTGGCCAAACCATGGGTAGATGAGCATATCGGAAATACGAGGACAAATGTGACGATTCCGCAGGATGAGCAGACGGAGGAGGAAGATGAGACTGAATCAGAAGACGGGCAGGCCGCTGTTCCATCACTGACGATTGAAAATTATCAGCAGATGATAGATGAGATGAACCAGATCGCTGATACTGTGGAGAAAAGTGTTGTTGTGATTGAAGGGACGGTACCCGCTTCCGAGAACGGGCAGACAGCAAGTACAAAGCAGAGCCGTTCCGGAATTATTGTGGCGGATAATGGAGTGGAGCTTTTGATTCTGACAGGAGACAGTATCTTTGAGAGCGGCAAGGCAGTGACGGCTACATTCTACGATGGCAATGAGGTGACTGCTTCTTTAAAACAGCAGGACAGAAATCTCGGAATTGCGGTCTACGCAGTAGAAAAGTCGCGGCTTTCGCAGAACACAGCGATCCAGGCATCAGTCGCGGTGCTTGGAAATTCCAATCTTGTATCCACCGGAGATCCGGTGATTGCGCTGGGCGCACCGTTCGGCTCAGAGGGCGGGGTAAGTTTCGGGACTGTCAGCGGAACAGAAAGACAGCAGTATCTCTGTGACGGCCAGTATCAGATGATTGAGACGGATATGGTGCGTGTGGACGGCGCAAGCGGAGTTCTGGTAGATTTAAGCGGAGAGATTATCGGGCTGATCGATGAGGACGAAGACGGTACGTCAGGAGTCATTACCGCTTTCGCGATTTCCGAATTAAAAGAAGAGATCGAACTCCTTTCAAACGGTATTTCTGCAGCATACCTTGGAATCAATGGAACCGAAGTGTCAGATGCCGTTGCGGACAGTCAGGATATGCCAAAAGGGGTCTATGTAAGTTCTGTCATGCCGGATTCTCCGGCCATGCAGGCAGGCATTCAAAGCGGAGACATTATTACAGCAATCGGAGATACCAAGATCTATACTTTAAAGGGGCTCAAAGAAGAGCTTATGGATTACCGGCAGGGACGTCAGATTACGATCAAAGGACAGCGTAGAGGATCGGAGGAATATGTGGACGTACAGTTTGATGTTACGCTGGCCGGGGCAGAATAATGAATTTAGAAAGAGGAAAAAAATGAGATATATCAAGGAACTGCATGAAGGAGAAACCATTCGTGCCATTTATTTATGCAAATCAAAAAGAAGCGCAGAGACAAGAAACGGGAAACCATATGACAACCTGATTCTGCAGGATAAAACCGGCACACTGGACGGAAAAATCTGGGATCCGAATTCCAACGGGATCGCTGACTATGATGAAAAGGACTTCGTGGAGATTGTCGGAGAGGTTACGACTTATAACAACAATCTGCAGCTCAATATCAAACAGCTCAGAAAAGCGCAGGAAGACGAATATGTGCTGTCGGACTATATGCCGACCAGTGACCGGGATGCGGAAGAGATGTACAAAGAGCTCCTGGAGTTTGCGGGGATGATCAAAAATCCATATCTGAAGCAGGCGGTTGAATACTATTTCGTAAAAGATGAGGAGTTTATCCGGAAGTTTAAAAATCATTCCGCAGCCAAGAGCGTCCATCACGGGTTCTGCGGGGGCCTTCTGGAACATACGTTGAGTATTTTGAATCTCTGCCGCTATTATCTTGCAGCATATGATTTCCTAAGTGGAGATCTCCTGTATGCGGCGGCGATGTATCATGATATTGGAAAGACAAAGGAACTGTCTGCATTTCCGGAAAATGATTACACAGATGACGGGCAGCTTCTTGGACATATTATTATCGGTGTGGAAATGCTGGATGACGCAATCCGTACAATACCGGGATTTCCGCCAAAGCTTGCAAGTGAGTTGAAACACTGCATTCTTGCGCATCACGGAGAACTGGAATATGGTTCTCCGAAAAAGCCTGCACTTGCAGAGGCCATGGCACTCAATCTTGCTGATATGACAGATGCCAAGATGCAGACGATGAAAGAGCTGTTTAAGGATAAAAATACGACAGAGTGGATCGGATATAACAGACTGTTTGAGTCAAACTTAAGAAAATCAAGTTTGGCATAGAGGGAAGTAAGATAAGCAGGACCCGGGTCCCGGACAAGAAGGACACCGGTTCTGCTTTTTCTTGTATACATGCGGAAAGTCGGGTATAATGGGCGGTAGATAGCAGATCAGAGAATCATCTGCGGAAACAGAACTGCGTATTAGGGCACAAAAGGGGAAGAATCAATGAAGAAAAATGATTTTGTGACACTGACAATAGAAGATATCGGAGTAGGAGGAGAAGGAATCGGGAAAGCCGAAGGGATGACCTTTTTTGTAAAAGATGCGGTCGTTGGTGATGTGATCGAGGCAAGAATTACAAAGCTGAAAAAGAATTACGGTTATGCCAGGCTGATGAAAATCCTCAAGCCGTCTGAAAAGAGGAAAGAGGCAAAATGCCCGGTGGCAAGACAGTGCGGGGGATGCCAGGTTCAGGAGATGGCTTACGAGGAACAGCTGAAATTCAAGGAGCGGAAAGTCCGGAATAATCTGGAACGGATCGGTGGATTTGAAAGCACACTGCTTGATGCTGTTATGGAGCCGATCTGTGGAATGGAGGAACCATTTCATTATAGGAATAAAGCACAGTATCCGATCGGAATTGACAGGGACGGGAATCCGGTAGCCGGCTTTTATGCAGGACGGACCCACCAGATTATTCCAAACACGGTTTGTGCACTTGGCAAGGAGATCAACACCGAAGTCCTTAACATTGTCCTTGAATTTATGAAAGAATTTCATGTTACTGCCTACGATGAAGGAACGGGAACAGGGCTGTTCCGCCATGTTCTGATCCGAAGTGGATTTAAGACAGGCGAGATCATGGTCTGTCTGATCGTAAATGGAACACAGATTCCGCATGTGGAGACTCTGACAGAACGACTGACAAAGCTTCCGGGAATGACCAGCATTACAATGAACATCAATTGTGAAAATACCAATGTTATTATGGGAAAAGAGATCCGGCTTCTCTGGGGACAGGAGTATATCACAGATTATATCGGAGAGATCAAATATCAGATTTCACCGCTTTCCTTCTATCAGGTGAATCCGGTACAGACAGAAGTTCTTTATGGACTGGCCTGCGATTACGCTGGACTGACGGGACAGGAAACAGTATGGGATCTATACTGTGGAATTGGAACAATCTCACTCTTCCTTGCTCAAAAAGCAAAGCAGGTCTATGGAGTTGAGATTATTCCGCAGGCGATTGAAGATGCCAGAAAAAATGCAGAGATCAATGGCATCACAAATGCCGAATTTTATGTTGGAAAAGCAGAAGAAGTGCTGCCGGACTATTATAGAAAATACGAAGAGTCTCATCCGGGCCGTCGAGCTCACGCGGATGTGATTGTGGTGGATCCGCCGAGAAAAGGATGCGATGAAACATTGCTTGAGACGATGGTAAACATGGAGCCGGACCGGATTGTCTATGTGAGCTGTGACTCCGCAACACTGGCGAGGGATCTGAAGTATCTGTGTGAGAACGGGTATGAATTGAAAAAAGTACGGCCGGCGGATATGTTTCCGATGACGGTGCACGTAGAAACTGTCGTGAAATTATGCCGGAAAATCAAGGCGTCCGGAAAATAGTTTCCTGATTAAAAATGTGCATTGTGTTCATTCTGGCATTGCTGACATTCGTTTTTACGTTTATCAGATAATGTTTTAAGCATAGAAAAAACCACCCCGGAACTTTGGCTGAGTGATGAGGTGGCAATTCTATGTTAATCCTTGTTATTAGGTCAACCACTTTGTGGGCGGTTGTTCCTTTTTCTACTTACAATATAGCACATTGTGTTTTCATGTTCAAGAAAAAATTGACGGCAGGCATTTGGCATCCCCAAATTGAGCATATAAAATAAATCTCTTTTTGAAATTTTGCCATCCGGTTATTTCCGGATGGCACTTTTCATCCTTCGGCTCAAAACAAGTAAACAGGCTACCAGAAGGATCGGAAAGAATGTGGCGGTCAGCAGTCCTGCTTTAAGATTGCCGCCGGCCAGTTCCGAGAACTTCCCTACTATCGCCGGGCTTACTGTACCGCCAAAATCCCCTGCTAATGCTAAAAATGCGAACATAGCGGTGCCGCCTTGCGGACACTTTTGGGAAGAAAGGCTGATTGTACCAGGCCACATAATACCAACACTGAATCCACAAATGGCACATCCGGCCAGCCCAAGAATCGGGACAGGTGAAAGAGAGGCCAGCAAATAGCATGCCACGCACAATAATCCGCTCAGCAGCATGGTTTTTGTCAGGTTCAGTTTCTCGCTCATTTTGCCGTACAGCATACGGGAAATTCCCATGAAAACGGCGAACAGGCAAGGGCCGGCCAAATCACCAATGGTTTTGGATACACCAAGAGCAGATTCTGTAAATGCAGACGCCCATTGTGCCATCGATGCTTCGGATGCGCCGGAACAAATCATCAGCAGAATCATCATCCATATCAATGGCAGACGGAGCAGTCTGCGAATAGGCAGACTTTCGCCATCTTCCACCAGACGCTCTATCGGACAAGTGAGAAACTGAAAGACATTTACCAACGGTACCAGTGCCCAGAGTAAGGTAAGTATTTTCCAATTTTCAATGCCAAATACCGCAAAAAAGAGCGTGGAACCTAAGATTACGCCCACCGCACCCCAGCAGTAAAAAGAGTGAAGCAAACTCATCACGCCATCCTTATTTTCAAAAGGGCAGGCTTCCACAATCGGGCTCACCAGCACTTCTACAAGGCCGCTGCCGATGGCATAAAATACTACCGCGAGGAGGATTCCCAGAAATGGTACAGGGAGAACTTCCGGGAGAAACGCCATCAACACAAGCCCTACGGCGGAAACGACCTGAGAGATCACCACACAGATACGGTAACCGATTATGTCGGCGAACTTGGTTGCTCCAAGGTCAACCAACAACTGGGTCAGATAAAACACAACCGGGATCAGAGCGATTTTTTCCAATGAGATCCCGTAGGTATGTTGAAAGGTCAAAAACAGAAGCGGTGCAAAGTTGGCGGCGATAGCCTGAGTGACAAATCCCATATAGCAGGCCACCAGTGTCTTTTGATATTTACGATTCCCGGACATATCACTTATCTGCCTCCGTCTGTTTGATCAGGTTTTTGTTTAAACATTGAAATTTCATGATAGCTCTCCTTTCTAGACTCGAATAAACGTATTATATAATCAAATTATTCAAAGATAAAGGCACTATAGTGTCAGGGAAAAGCATTATTTACCCGATCCGTGCGTTTGTCGGTGAATATCCGTACCTTTTGCGAAATTGACGGCTGAAGTAATTTACAGAATGAAACCCGCAGGCAAAACTGATCTCCTGCAACGTCAGTGTGGTTTCGTGCAGTAAACGCTTAGCTGTTTGCAGGCGGTACTTAATAAGCGCTTCCACCGGAGAACACCCCAGGTAGGACTGGAAACACCGGCCGGCTTCGCTTCGGCTGATATGGGCGGCACCGGCGATATCTGCCAGGGTAATCCTTTGGGCGTAATTTTCATAAATATAAGACAGCATTTTCTGGAGGCGTATCTGGGTGTTCAGTTGTACCCGTGATGCGTTGGATTTTGGCAGGGAATCAAAATTGCGAAAGATGGTTTCCAATATACAACAGATGCTGCGCTGGACCGTCATTTCGTAACAATCGGGCTGTTCCTGCATGGCGAAATACGTGGTGCGAATCCACTGGCGGACCTCATCCCACAGGTCGTTGTCGTGCCGGAACACAACAAAGGGAAGAGAGTTACAAGCCAGAATCGGCCGGATGTATTTCCGGTAAATGGTGCTGGTCTCAGGGGCAACCACTGTGCCGGAAAAAACGATGTTTGGAAAGCGATCCGGCTTCACACCTGACAATTGTCGAATTCCGTGGAGCATATTCTGGTTGATGAAAATACTGTCCCCCGGTTCCAGAATCGTATGGGTTTGCCCCACCTGAAAGTCGAGAACACTGCTTTGTGATGTGGCAATCTCAAAGTAGGGATGCCAGTGCACAGGTCCCGCACGGTTTGGCAAATCGGCAAGTTCATCGCAATAAAATGTAATGGGGAAAGTTGAACTGCCATGTGGTATCTGTTCTTGTAATTGATGGTCAAGTATGATTGGCATATTGTAGTCCTTTACTCATAGATAAGTATCGTTTTCCGGAAACTCAGCAATGGCTTTCGTCATCAGTATCCGTTTTACATCTATTATACCTTGTACAATCAAAGCGGGCAAATGTTTTCCGCCGGTCCAATGAAAAGTGCGCATTGTGACCGGTCGCTTTACATGGTAGTATATGGAAAGGAATAATCAGAGAAATCTGTATTTTTTCTATAAATCATAACTATCGCTTGACTGTAAAGTCCCTTTACCCCTTATAATTAAATATCATATCAGGGGAGGATTATGCCGATGACGATCAAAGAAGTGGAAGAACTGTCCAATATGACGCGGGCGAATATCCGGTTTTATGAAAAAGAAGGACTCATCACGCCGCAGAGGGATTCAAATGGTTACCGTAATTATACGGAACAGGATGTGGATATATTGAAACGGATCCGGCTGCTTCGGACGGTTCATCTCGGCCTGGAAGAGATCCGGTCCTTAAGTGAGAAAGAAAGTGAACTGACAGATGTTCTTCTTATACATTTAAGGACATTGAAAAAAGAACAGAAGGATCTGGAACAGTCAAAAGCGATCTGCGAGCAGATGTGCAAAGATCGGGCAGCTTATGAAAGTTTTGATGCGGAGCATTATTTTAATTTTCTGAACAAGGCGCCTTCAGAAATTCCGGCGGAGTTAGAAGCAGACTCACTTCCAAAGGTAACAGCGCCCTGGAAACGGTATTTTGCCAGACTGATTGATGAAGCAATCTATCTGATTTTCTGGAATCTGATTCTGGCGCTTGGTTTTCATATGAATATCAGACAAACAGGATGGGCATTTGCAGTCATAGGGATCATAATGCAGTCTGTTTTGCTTCTTATGGCAGAGCCTGTCATGCTTTCAAGATTTGGTACGACACCCGGGAAATTTCTGTTTGGTTTTCGAGTGTCGGCAGAAAGCGGTGCACGGCTTACATGGAGAGAGGCTTATGACAGAACCGGGATCGTATTAAAAAGAGGACTGGGATTCTATATTCCGGTTTATGGGCTCATTCGAGAGTACCTTTCTTACAAGGATTGTAAAAAAGGAGAGATTCTTGAGTGGGAAGAAGACAATATTCTCACGTTGGATGAACGGCATATGAGGTGGAAAGTGATAGCGGCAGTTCTGGTACTGAGTGTACTTGATGTCCTGAATTATTTTGTGTGGCAGGCAGGTGCACTGCCGCAGAACAGAGGAAATATCACGGCAGCACAGTATGCCGAGAATTTTAACGATATGCAGAAATTTTATCAGATTGACCATCAGCTGAATCTTCCGGAGTTTTTACCCCCGCTTGGCGATTCCAGGAAGCTGCTGAATCAGGACGGTGATTGGGAAAAGATGTCCGGAAAACCGTATATCGTTGGCACAGGAGTGGATTATCCGGAGCTTCCCGAACTTCAATTTACGGAAAAGGACGGTGCTTTGACAGAAATTTCATTTTCTTCCGAATATAAAGATGAGAACGTGGAAATTCCGGTGTATGGAGATCTGATGGCGCTAGCATCGCTTTCCTATATTTGTGCGCAGGAAGAGTACAACCTGCTGCCTTCCCCGCCTTCACGTCTTTACAGGCAGGTGAAAGAATATGGGGATCAATGCAGTGATTTTACGATTTCCGAGGCAGGGGTCACAGTGAAGGCATCGTTCGATTATAGCGGGTATGAACTTCGGCAGGCACAGTATGGAAGCAGTGATGTACTTGTGCCGGTGTATGGGAAGGATGTATATTTCCAGGTGGATTTCCGGATCTGGCAGGAGTAAAACAGCTTGACTTTTTTCGCTGCGAAAAGCATAATGAAATCAGTGCAAAGTAAACGGAGGGAAACCGGGTCCAGGAGGCCCGGTTTCTTTGGCGGAGGTGGATAAAATTGACGACAAAAGAAAGTATTCTTGCTCTGTTTGAAGAGCAGAGGGGAGTTTATTTTTCAGGCGAAGAGATTGCAGCCAGGCTTGCGGTTTCACGGGCGGCAGTATGGAAGGCGGTGAACGGCCTTCGAAAAGAAGGTTACGAAATTGACGCAGTCTCAAACAAGGGCTACCGTCTTGCGGCCGATACGGATATTTTATCTACACAGGGAATTGAAAAATATCAGGAGCCTGTCTGCCGGACATTGAACTTATGCGTTCTGCCGGAGGCAGAATCTACCAATACGCTTCTCAGGGAAAAGGCAAATGCAGGAGCGCCGGAAGGGACTGTAATCCTTGCCAACACCCAGACAAAAGGACGGGGGAGGAGGGGCCGGAGTTTCTATTCTCCGGCAGACACCGGTCTCTATCTGAGTATCCTGTTAAGGCCGGATGGAATGACACCGGATCAGGCGGTGAAGATCACGACAATGGCTGCTGTCGCTGTATGCGAAGCGGTAGAGGAGATTTCCGGAAAAGAGACCTGGATCAAGTGGGTCAATGATATTTATCAGGAAGGACGGAAGATCAGCGGAATTCTTACAGAGGCTTCAGTCAGTATGGAAAATGGAAGTGTAGAATCGGTGATTCTGGGAATCGGAATCAATGTTTACCAGCCGGAGAGTGGATTCCCGGAAGATATCAGAGAAACTGCAGGATCCGTTTTTGACGGGAAGCAAAATGATGGAAAGAACCGGCTGGCCGCCGGAGTTCTGAATTATTTTTTTAAAGAATATGAGAGGATAGATCGTACTGATTATGTGGAAAAGTACCGTGCAAAAAGTCTCGTAGTGGGGAAAGAGATCACGATACTGTCCCCGTCCGGCGACAGAAACGCAACGGCGCTGGATGTGGACCAGGACTGCCATTTGATTGTGCAGTATGAAAATGGACAGACAGAACGGCTGTCCTCTGGGGAGATCAGTATCCGGCTTTCATAAACTGCTGCCGGAGCTGTGGGCATCAAATGAAAAGGCCGGGCAGGATGTGTCCGGCCTTCAGACGGTCAATCAGTACCATCCAAATAGTGAAGAGTTCCCGTTCAGCCTGCTGATAGCAGAGAGCTCGGACGGAGTCAGTGCAAAATCCAGTACAGCCAGATTTTCTGCCATTCGCTCCCGGTGAACGGACTTCGGAATCACGGCAATGCCATTCTGGATCAGATAACGAAGGGCAATCTGTCCGGATGTCTTGCCGTGCCTTGCGCCGATTTCCTTCAGAACAGGTTCCGCAAAAATGTTTTTCCGGCCTTCTGTAAACGAGGCCCATGACTGCATTTGTGTCCCATAGCTGTTCAGAAGATTTTTTAATTCCAGCTGTGGAAAGTACACATGAGATTCCACCTGATTTACCGCGGGAATGATTTCACAGGACCGGACAAACTCTTTGTATTTTTCAGCATCAAAGTTAGAAATCCCGATGGCACGGACTTTTCCGTCCCGCAAAGCTTCTTTGAAGGCTTCATACATTTCCGGAGCGCTTTTATAGGGCTCGTGGATCAAGAGAAGATCGATATAATCGGTCTGCAGCTCGTTCAGAGACTGTTCAATCCCCGATTTTGCTTTTTGATAGGTCGTTCTGGGACGGTAAATTTTGGTTGTGAGAAAGAGTTCTTCTCTGGGAATTCCACTTTCTTTGACTGCACATCCGACAATATACTCATTTTCATACATCTGGGCTGTATCGATCAGCCGGTAACCAAGATCCAGCGCAGTCAGGATGCTCTGTTTTCCCGCTTCCCCGCGGATATCCCAGGTGCCAAAGCCGATCATGGGCATCCGAACGTTATTATTTAAGGTCATATCATTCAAAATCGATCCCCCGCTTTCTGAATTGTTTTCTGCATTTATTATACAGAAAGCGGAGGAGTCTGTAAAATATCCAATACTTATATCATGATATGCAAAATGGGAATATCACCACGAATTTATATAAGCCTCTAGCGAATAGATTTCCCAAGCTCGTAAGCCTGCCCAAGTTCCGGTTTGCCATAGAAAACAAGTACGCACATGAAAGTGCGATACTTACATTACAGTATAATACTTACCAAAAGGAGAGCGTAAAATGGGAAAGCGATGCATATCAAACGAATGTCTCAGCACGACCGGTTTCAGCTATACGTTATCTTTGATTAACGGAAAATATAAGATGACAATTCTTTATACTTTGATGGAGTTTGGTGTGGTTCGGTTTAATGAAATGAAAAAATATATTGGAGGAATCTCCTATAAGACACTCAGCTCCACACTGAAGGAACTGGAAGCGGATCAGCTTGTCCACAGGGAGGGAAAGGGAAATGCTCTGGACGCACACGCAAGGCTCCCCGTCGTCTAACAG
>ERZ1643247.1197-NODE-1197-length-25547-cov-11.502432_pt1 | contig 25547 bp, 20 predicted proteins | sample MGYA00579264_ERZ1643247 | MGnify/ENA primary metagenome ERZ1643247 (study PRJEB29033, sample SAMEA4952262) | chicken gut metagenome | biome: Broiler Chicken; feature: Gastrointestinal Tract; material: Caecum | place: Ireland | collected 2018 | study: Broiler... | reverse complement strand
GTCTCCACATGCACCGTCATTCCAAATTGATCTACAGGGCAGACTTTTTCCAATCGATACGCACTCTCGCACAGATATTTCAGATCTCTTGCCAGCGTAGCGGAATCACAGCTTACATAGACTACCCGCTCAGGCTGCATCTTGAGAATTGTGTCCAGGAGTGCCTGATCACAGCCCTTTCGCGGAGGGTCTACGACAATCACATCCGCATAAATGCCTTCTTCTTCGTATTTCTGAGGCAGAATCTCCTCCGCCTTTCCCACGAAAAATTCCGCATTGTCAAAACCGTTCAGTCTGGCATTCCGGCGTGCATCCTCGATGGCCGCCGGGACAATCTCCACACCATAAACTTTTTTGGCTTTCTGTGCTAAGAACAGCGAAATCGTCCCAATTCCGCAGTAAAGATCCCACACTGTCTCATTTCCCTGAAGCTGAGCATAGGACAAGGCCTTTTCGTAAAGCTTCCGGGTCTGGAGCGGATTCACCTGGTAAAAGGACAGGGGTGAAATCTCATAAGACACATCCCCGATCTGATCGGTGATATAGGTCTGTCCCCACAGAGGCAGAATTCTCTCCCCTAAAATTACATTATCTCTTCGGGTATTGACATTTGCTGTGATACTGGTCATTCCCGGCAAGTCTGTCAGTGCGTCAATCAACTGCCCCTTCGCAGGTATCTTCTCCCCGTTTATGACCAAGCAGACCATCCACTCTCCACTGGCAAATCCATAGCGGATCAGAATATGCCGCATCAGCCCGCTGCCGGTTTTCTCATCATACGGTTCCACATGGAACTCCTCCATCCAATGGATCACCCGGTTCAGGATCTCTTCGTTTCCTGGAACTCCCAGATAACACTTTCTGTTTTCCACAATGCTGTGGGTACGTCCTGCGTAAAATCCAGTGATAATCCGCCCCTCTTTATTTTTTCCCACAGGAAACTGAGCCTTATTCCGATAATGATAAGGCTCTTCCATTCCAATAATCGGTTCCATGGGAATCTCCGTAAAACCACCAATTCTTTCCAGATGATTCCGGACCCGATTCTGCTTATATTCCAGTTGTTTTTTATAGGATAAGGCCTGAAGCTGACATCCACCGCAGGGACCGGCCTTTGGACAGAGAGGTTCCACCCGGTCTGCAGATGGCTGTAAGATCTTCATCAGCTTTCCATATCCGTAATTCTTTTTAGCCTTGATTACTTTCGCTTCGATTTCATCGCCAATGACAGTGTCTTTGACGAACAAAGTATAACCATCTTTTGTCCGGCCGATCCCTTCTCCGTCATTTCCCATGTCTGTAATCTTCAGGCAAACCTGATCATTCTTCTGATATCTCATATCAAAGATCCCCTGTCGTTCTCCTCAGATTGGATTCAAACAATCGATTGTAACCCAGCCACTCCTTCTTCTCTTTTCCAGAGAAAATCTCTGTCAGAGTCTCCATTCTGGCATCTGTATTATCCGCCAGATTCAGAGCTACTGCTTCAATCAGAGCCGGTTTTTTCGGAGAACCGAATTCAAGCTCTCCGTGGTGAGACAAAATGCAGTGCTTTAACTCATTTGCCAAATCCACGGGAAAATGATCGATCTCACGAATCAGATCATGAATCATCTCTGCTCCTATCATAATATGTCCCAAAAGCTGACCTTCATCTGTATAATCATTCATAGGGAATTCTGACAACTCCCGGGTCTTTCCGATATCATGGCACAGCGCCGCTGTGATCAAAAGATCTCTTTTGATTACCGGATAAGCTGACGCCATATAATCACATAATTTTACGACTCCCAGGGTATGTTCCAGCAACCCTCCGATATAGCCGTGATGTACCGTCTTCGCAGCAGAATGATTCTTAAAACTTTCCGCAAATTTCTGGTCTTCCACAAACAGCTTCTGAAGAAGCTGATTCAAATGCGGATTTTTTACACTGGCCACGTATGCCAGAATTTTTTCATACATTTCATCTGTACTGTTGGCACTGACAGGCAGATAATCCGCCGGATTATACTCGCCTTCTTCCGCCTTGCGCACACGTTTGATATTCGCCTGTCTTGCCCCGGCAAAGCTGGTCACATCTCCGACTACATCTATATAATCCAGTGCGTCAAACTCTGCAATTCCCTGGGAATTTGGATCCCAGATTTTTCCGTCCAACACTCCTGTCTTATCCTGTAAAATAATGCTGTCATAAGGTTTTCCATTTTTCGTAACTGCGGACTGCTTCTGTTTACAAAGATATATTCCACTGATTCTGTCGCCTTCCCGCAATTCTTCCAAATATTTCATAATTGTTTCCTTTCCATATTTTCTTTTCTATCGAGACTGTACTTCAGCCTCCACTGTCATTTGAGCATACCCCTCCGCGCCTTTGCTGCGCATCAAAGTCAGGCGGATTTTCTGCCCTTCTTTACAGTTCTGGAGAAGCGTACTGTATTGCTGCATCGTCTTAGCTTCTTCTCCATCCAGTTCCTGAATGACGTCTCCGCTTTGAAGGCCTGCCTTCATTGCAGGAGAATCTTCTTCCACAGACTCCACATAGACTCCTTCCGGAACCTGCATGCTCTCAGAGACACTCTCGGAAATATCCTGTCCACGCACTCCCAGATATTGAATCGTCTCTGCATTTGAGAGTGTTTCGATCAATGGTTTCAATTGAGACACTGCCAGAGCGCGTACCATGGTCTTTGATTCATCAGAATCATTTCCGTAATTCTGAGCAATCAACCCGATCACTTCACCGTCCGTATCCAGAAGAAATCCACTGCCCTTTTCACTTCCCGGAATATCTGTGATCAGAAGATTGTATTCTGTGTCAGTAACAGCCACCTTATTCGACACGGATGTGATCGTCCCGAAATATACAGAGTCATTATAACCGGAAGGGCTGCCAATGGCAATCACTGGTTTTCCCTGCATAAGGCTATAAGAATTTCCAAGTTCCGCCACACAGATGGCTTCCTTTGTCTTCTCATCCACATTTTTCTTCCGCACTGTCACCACTGCCAGGTTTGTCCGGCTGTCACTCTTTCTCACACTGCCTTTGACAATCGTTCCATTGCTGAAAGTCACCTGGACACTCTCCACATTTTTCACTGCCGAATATTGGGTCAGGATGTAGTAACTGCCGCTGTTTTCCACGAAGATAATTCCCATCGCCTGGCCGCTGGTTAAAAGAGTATTATCCAGCAGATCTTCCGCATCTTCCTGTCCCACCACAGATACAATTGCCTTTCTCGGCTCCTCGGAAATCTGGAGTGCTTCCTGATATAATCTCTCGTACTGTTCCATGGCGCTTTCTTCCGTCATCTGCACCTCAGGCGTTGGTGTCGCCGTCGGTGTCACTTCCGGGTCATCCTGGGGAATATCCACCTTTGACGGCTGTCCCTCCACGCTTCTTTGCAGAAGTCCGGGCGCTATAGCCGCAAAAGCCATCGCTGCCGCAATACCAAAAATAATTCCCGCTGCTGCAATGACACCCATATGGGTCAGAACCTTTTTCTTATCTATTGGTTTGTCCTTAATGGTCTCTTTTATAAAATGGAATTTCTTCTCCTCTGTCTCAGAAGATTTTCTCTTTTTGGAAGTCATTTTTTTGTCTTCTTTCATAATGAACGTCTCCCTGAAAATCCGATTTTCTCCCTGGAAAACCGTGGGACGTTTGCTGGATATGCCCGCCATCGCAAGATGAATTTTCCGACAAAAACCCACGTTATCACATAAAGCTTATTTTAGCAAGAACTTATGAACAATCTATGAATAAATAGCCGTCCCTCTGTGAAAAATCTACTTCTCAAATGCCGTTTTTCTCTTTTCCCGGGGAATCGCTTGTAAACCTTGAGTTCATCTTGTATACTTAAACTATCCGGCTTCCGGTATCCTCTCGTACTTTCCGGAACCGGCCGAGGGATTTTTCCCATTATGAATGAAGGAGATATTATGAATAAAAAAGCACTGAAAGCCTTAGAATATGACAAAATTATTGAACAGCTCGCAGCGAAAGCTTCCTCTCCCATGGGGAAGCGATTGTGTCAGAAACTGACCCCCAGCTGCGATTTGAAAGAAATAGAAACCATGCAGACACAGACCAAAGATGCACTGTCCCGGATTTTTCAAAAGGGAAGCATCTCTTTTCACAAAGTTAAAGATATCAAAGGCTCTCTGAAACGTCTGGAGATCGGCAGCACTCTGGGAATCGGAGAGCTTCTGTCCATCTGCGCAGTTTTGGAAAACACAGCCAAGGTAAAAGCTTATGGACGAAGTGACCGTGAAGATCAGGAAGCTGATTCCCTGGAACCTATGTTTCAACTTCTGGAGCCATTGACCCCCTTGAGTACGGAAATCAATCGCTGTATTCTGTCGGAAGAAGAGATCAGTGATGATGCCAGTCCCGGCTTAAAACAGGTGCGCAGAAACATGAAAAACACCAATGACCGTATCCATGGTCAGCTGAACAGCCTTCTGAACGGAAGTGCCCGCAGCTACCTCCAGGACGGGGTGATCACTATGAGAAACGGCCGCTACTGTCTGCCCGTCAAAGCCGAGTATAAAAACCAGGTCCCCGGCATGATTCACGATCAGTCTTCCACCGGTTCTACCCTGTTTATCGAGCCTATGTCTGTGGTAAAACTGAACAATGACCTGCGTCAGCTGGAGGTACAGGAACAAAAAGAAATTGAGATTGTCCTCTCAAACCTCAGCGAACAGGCTGCCCAATACCTGGACGCCTTGAGAGATGATCTGGATATCCTGATTCAATTAGATTTCATTTTTGCCCGGGCCAGCCTTGCTCTGGATCAAAATGCCTCAAAACCGGATTTCAACACAGACGGCATCATCAATCTGAAAAAAGCCCGTCATCCACTGATTCACAAAAAGCAGGTAGTTCCCATAGATATCCGTCTGGGAGGAGAATTTGATCTTCTGGTGGTGACCGGTCCCAACACCGGAGGAAAGACTGTCTCTCTTAAAACCGTGGGACTTCTGACTCTGATGGGGCAGTCGGGGCTGCATATTCCCGCAGGTGACCATTCCAGTCTCTCAGTCTTTGAGGAAGTCTACGCCGACATCGGTGATGAACAGAGTATTGAACAGAGTCTGAGTACTTTCTCCTCTCATATGACCAATGTGGTGTCTTTTCTCCAGAAAGCGACTGAGAAATCCCTGGTTCTTTTTGATGAGCTGGGGGCCGGTACGGATCCGACCGAAGGAGCCGCTCTGGCAATTGCTATTCTCTCTTATCTGCATGAGCAGGGAATACGCACCATGGCCACAACGCATTACAGCGAGCTGAAGGTCTACGCCCTCTCCACTCCCGGTGTGGAAAATGCCTCCTGTGAGTTCAACGTGGAGACTCTGCGTCCTACTTACCGGCTTTTGATCGGTGTTCCCGGAAAGAGTAATGCATTCGCCATCTCATCCAAATTGGGACTTCCGGATTTCATCATAGAGAGAGCCAAAGAGCAGATCAGTGAGCAGGATGAGAGCTTTGAAGATGTGATCAGTAAACTGGAATCCAGCCGGATCACCCTTGAAAAGGAACAGCTGGAAATCAAACAGTATAAAGAAGAAATCGAAAGTCTGAAAAAACAACTGGAAGAAAAGCAGGAAAAATTCGACGCACGTAAAGAAAAAATCTTGCGTGATGCCAACGAACAGGCCCATGAAATCTTAAGAGATGCCAAAGAATATGCGGATCAGACGATGAAAACGTTCCACAAATTTGAGAAAGAACATATTCCTTTAAAGGAAATTGAACAGGAACGACAGAATCTGCGCAAAAAAATGTCCAAGTTGGAAAAAAATATGGCAATCAAACAGCCGAAAAAAGCACCTGGAAAACGGCTGCGTCCTTCTGACCTGTCCATCGGTGATTCTGTCCGTGTCCTCAGCCTCAATCTGAAAGGAACCGTCAGTTCCCGGCCGGATGCAAAAGGCAATCTCTTTGTGCAGACTGGAATTTTCCGCTCCCAGGTAAATATCTCTGACCTGGAGCTAATCGATGAACCAGTTGTGACAGCTCCAAATCTCCAGAGAACCGGAACCGGAAAAATAAAAATGTCAAAATCAGCCAGCGTATCCACAGAGATCAACCTTCTTGGTAAGACGGTGGATGAGGCTGTGGCTGAACTGGATAAATACCTGGATGATGCCTATATCGCTCATCTGTCCAGCGTGCGTATCGTTCACGGAAAAGGAACCGGTGCGCTGAGAAAGGGAGTCCACAATTATCTGAGACGCCAGAAACATGTGGCTTCCTTCCGGCTGGGAGAATTCGGTGAGGGCGACGCAGGTGTGACAATTGTAGAATTCAAAAAATAGGAGGGGGATCTTTCACTATGGCAGCAAAACAGAAAATTTTAATCGTAGATGATGATAACAATATCGCGGAATTGATTTCCCTGTATCTGACCAAGGAATGTTTTGATACTTGTATTGTCAATGACGGTGAGCAGGCTTTGCAGGAATTTGAAAATTTCCGCCCGGATCTGATTCTTTTGGATCTGATGCTTCCGGGAATGGATGGCTATCAGGTATGCCGGGAGATCCGTCATACCTCCGATGTCCCGATCATTATGCTCTCCGCCAAAGGCGAGACCTTTGACAAGGTTCTCGGATTGGAGCTGGGAGCGGATGACTATATCATCAAACCTTTTGACTCCAAAGAACTGGTGGCCCGGGTAAAAGCAGTCCTCAGACGTTTTCACGTCAAACAGCCATCTCCCGCAGCTTCCAATGAAAAATGTGTCAATTACCCGGATCTTTCCATCAATCTGACCAACTACTCTGTTATCTACAAAAATCAGAGGGTGGATATGCCTCCTAAAGAACTGGAACTGCTGTATTTTCTTGCCTCTTCGCCCAATCAGGTATTTACCAGAGAACAGCTTCTGGATCATATCTGGGGATATGAATACATTGGAGATACAAGAACTGTGGACGTACATATCAAACGTCTCCGTGAAAAAATCAAAGATCACGATAAATGGTCCATTGCCACTGTCTGGGGAATTGGATATAAATTTGAGGTGAAGCCTTAATGCACAAGCATACCCTGTATTTTAAATTTATCATTGCATACCTGATTCTGGGAGTCGTAGGCTTTGTGATGATTGCCACTCTAGGATCTTCCATGGTGGAATCCCAATTGAAAAATTCCATCGCCGATGACCTGTACCGGGAGGCAACCACCATTTCCGGGGATTCTCTGGTACAGAATAACACCTCAGCCAATAATCTGCTGACACTGAAGCAATATCTGTCCACTCTCTCCGATTATCAGAACGCGGAAATCTGGGTTTTGAATAACCAGGGACAGCGGATTTTGAGCACCAAAACTGGCTTCAGCTACTATGATCCTGTAACCATCGATGGATTTGACCCCACAAAATGGGGGAGCTACTACCGGACTGGCAACTTCTATGGTTCGTTTCAGGAAGATATGCTCAGTGTCCTGGTTCCCATCACAGACAGAAACGCACTGAATATCCGGGGATACGTGGTCATGCATTATCCCATGAGTGCCCTGTATGAACAAAGAGAATCTCTTTTGAGTATCAGCTATATTCTCTTTCTCATATTTTTTGTTCTGTCACTGTCCATCCTTCTTCTTTTCACTGTGGTAGTCTACCGGCCGCTTCAAAAGATCACAAAAGGAACCAATGAGTATGCTGCCGGACATCTGGATTACGAGATTCCCCTCTCCTCAGGAGATGAAATCGGTATGCTGGCTGCTTCTTTGAATTACATGTCGGATGTTCTGAACCAAAACGGAGAATACCAGAGAAATTTTATCGCCAATATTTCTCATGATTTCCGCTCACCACTCACTTCCATCAAAGGATATGTGGAAGCTATCGCTGACGGAACCATTCCTGTGGAGATGCAGGGGAAATATCTGGAAATTGTCTCCATGGAAGTAGACCGGCTTGAGAAACTGACCAGCAGTTTACTGACACTGAACAATCTGGAAGTGAAAAGCCGGATCATGAATATCCGTTCCTTTGATATCAATAAGATCATAAAAAATACGGCCGCCTCCTTTGAGGGAAGCTGTACAGCCCGGAAAATTTTAATCGAACTGATTCTGACCGGTGAACATCTCTATGTCACAGCGGATATGGAACAGATTCAGCAGGTTCTCTATAACCTCTTGGATAACGCCATCAAGTTCAGCAGCGATGAATCTACCATCACGATTGAGACTACAGAAAAAGGAGGTACCGTCTTTGTGTCCGTCAAGGATCACGGTACCGGTATTCCAAAGGAAAGTCTTCCTAAAATATGGGAACGTTTTTACAAACAGGACAGTTCCCGCGGAAAAGACCGTAAGGGAACAGGTCTTGGTCTGTCTATTGTAAAAGAAATCATCAACGCCCATAACCAGCACATCAATGTGATCAGCACAGAGGGTGTGGGGACAGAATTCATTTTTACTTTGGAAAAATCAAAATCATAATATCAAAAAGGCCTGCAGTTTTGAGAAACTTCTCAAAAACCGCAGGTCTTGATTGTCACATTACTTTTCTCTGTCTAAAATATTCGTAGACAAACTCAATATAAAGAGCCATACTGATGGGAAGACAGTCCTCATCAATCTCGAATTTTCCGTGATGATGAGGCGCTGTGATTCCCAGACTTTCATTGCGCGATCCCACATTCATATAAGTAACCGGGCAGACAGCCAGATATTCCGCAAAGTCCTCCGCGCCAAGACTTAATTCCTGTTCTCCCACCTGTTTTGAGCCCAGAATCTTTCCGGCAGCTTCAATGGCCACATCCGTCAGAAAACCATCATTGTAAACCACTTTTGCAGTACTCTCAAATTCGGTCTTTGCCTCACAGCGGTATGCCTGCGCAGTAGATTGTGCCATCCTGCGGATTGCCGAGCGATTCACTTCTCTTTGTTCTTCCTCCAGTACCCGAATACTTCCTTCCATGTAAGCATTCTCCGGCAAAATATTAAAAGCAGTACCGCTTTGAAGAATACCGATGGTCATGACCGTAGGTTTCAAAGGATCACTCTCCCGGCTGATAACTGTCTGCAGTGTCTGAGCCAGAGCTGCCGATGCCAGAAGTGCGTCTGCCCCATTCTGCGGAGCGGATCCATGACATCCCTTTCCCCTGATCCATATCCGAAACTTATCGTTGGCAGAAGACATCACTCCTTTGCGGATTGTCACCTGACCGGTGGGAAGAGAACTGGATACATGAAGTCCGAAAATTCCTTCCACATCGTCAATCGCACCGCTCTCCACAATAGACCTTGCTCCCTGTCCATTTTCCTCTCCTGGCTGAAAAATCAATTTTACAGTTCCAGAAAGTTCTTCTCTGTGTTCCTGCAGATATACAGCAGCTCCCAGAAGGGCCGCTGTATGCCCGTCATGTCCACAGGCATGCATCAGGCCTGGATTTTTGGAACAATACGAACTTTTATTCAACTCCTCCATCTCCAGGGCATCGATGTCTCCCCGCAGGCCAATTACACAGTCTTCACATCTTCCCCTTACCAGAGCCACTGTCCCCGTCTCACCTGCTTTTTCCCAGGAAATTCCGTGTTCATCCAAATATTTACGAATATACTCTGCTGTCTGAAATTCTTTCATACTGACTTCCGGATATTGATGCAGATGTCTTCTTACTTTGACCAATTCTGCCTTATTCTCAATTGCCTCTTCGTAGACGCTCATCGTTTTTCCTCCCTAACCTTTGATACCCTGACGTACATTCTCAACCCATTCGTCATAAGTGTCAAAAATATGCTGTTTGTTTTTTTCATATATTTCATTTAGCTTCATTACTGCATTGGGGTCATCGTCCACACGGAAATCAATATACGGAAATCCCTGCACTTTGTCCACCCGGATGACAGCCGCCTGCTTTCCTCTCCGGTCTCCGCCGCACCGATCTGCGGCGAGCATGGCACTCATCAGCCGGTCAGCCAACGGACCTTTCGAGTTCAGGAAAGCTTTTTCCATCTCATAAATTACGTCTTTTCCTGTCAGAATATTCCCCGCGATGACATAACCATCTCCCCGCACATGCAATTTTACAGGATCATTTTCGCTCCCGGTGAAAGCTGCCGTATTTCCTTTATAGTCCACCACCGAAATCTGCCTTAACTGTGCACCTTTGTCTTCCTGCAAAGCCTGGTGAAGCGCGCTCTCCGCAGATTCCCCTCTCTCAATTCTGCCCATAACTTCCTCATTGAGAAAAGGATTCACCCATCCCTGTGACGCAATCACTCCTCTTGACAGGCGAATATACGGTGAAAATGCTCCAAGGCCTGGAAAACAGGAAGCTGCCGCGCCTCCCATACAGCCGGTCTCTTTACACACTGCAATAATCGAATATGTATTTAATTTCATTTTTTCTCTCCATCTTTTTCATATTTTCGACAGGCCACAAAATGTCCCGGTTCTCTCTCCAACAGAGGAGGAATTCCTTCTTCGCACAGCTTCGTTGCATAAGGACATCTCAGATGAAAGGCACAGCCTTTTGGAAGATGAATGGGGCTTGGAACCTCCCCGGACAGCCTGTCTTTTCTTTCCCTGCCCGGAACAGGAACAGGAATCGCTGCAATCAGAGCCTGTGTATAAGGATGCATAGGACTTTCATACAGCTGGCTGCTGGACGCAACCTCGACAATTCTGCCCAGATACATAACCGCCACACGGTCACTGACATACTGCACAGAGGCCAGATTGTGAGAAATAAAAATCATAGACATCCGGTATGTCTTCTGCAATTCTTTCATCAAATTCAAAATCTGTGCCTGTATGGATACATCCAACGCTGACACCGGTTCATCCGCAACGATCAGTTTCGGGTTCAGTAAAATAGCTCTGGCAATGCTGATTCTCTGCCTTTGTCCTCCTGAAAATTCATGAGGATAACGCCCCAGAAAATCCGGTGAAATTCCAGTTACTTCCAAAATCTCAGAGATTTTTTGTTGCCAGGTGTCTCTCGGAATCTGATAAGTCTGGAGAGGTTCCTCCAGAATCTTCTGCACAGTCATTCGAGGATTAAAAGCTGCATAAGGATCCTGAAAAATCATCTGGAAATCTTTTCTTCGAAGCCGCAGTTCCTTCTGGGACATGCTGGTCAGATCCTCTCCATCCAGACAGATTTTTCCTGCAGTGGGTTCAATCAGCCTCATAATCAGTCGTCCAAGAGTAGATTTTCCACACCCAGACTCTCCCACAATTCCAAGGGTCTCCCCCTCCAGTACAGTCAGGCTGACGTCTTGCACTGCTCTTAGTTTTTCCTGTTTGTCAAAGAATCTCTTTCTCTTGACATCAAACTCCTTCGAGAGTCCCTCCACTTCCAAAACCGCTTTACTGTTCATCTCTCTCACCATCCTTCTGTGCTCTCCAACAGGAAACAAAATGATCGGTAGCGATCTCAGCCAGATGAATCTCTTTCTCGCATCTCTCACTGCGATACGGACACCTTTGAGCAAACTTGCACCCTGGAGTCTTCTCATACAATTTCGGAGGCTGTCCGGGAATCGGGATCAGCTTTTCCTTTTTTCCTGGAACAGGGATACACTGCAAGAGTCCCTGCGTGTAAGGATGTTTCGGAGACTGGAAAATTTCCTGTACCGGTGCTTTCTCCACAATTTCTCCTGCATACATCACCGCTACGGTATCGCAAAGCTCTGCCACCACACCAAGATCATGGGTGATGAGCAGAATCGCAACCCCGTTTTCATCCCGAAGCTGACGCAGCAAATCCAAAATCTGTGCCTGTATGGTCACATCCAGTGCGGTGGTAGGCTCGTCCGCAATCAAAATCTCCGGCTCACACATAAGAGACGAGGCAATCACCGCCCTCTGGCGCATTCCTCCAGAAAACTGAAACGGATAATCCGACGCTCGTTCTTTCGCAGAGGGAATCCCTACCTTTATCAATTGCTGTACCGCCTGGGCAAAAGCTTCCTTCGGAGACTTCTTTTGATGAATCTGCAGAACCTCTCCCACCTGTTTTCCGACTTTCACAACCGGATCCAGCGCCGTCATAGGATCCTGAAAAATCATTGCAATTTTATTTCCCCGAAGCTTCTGCTGCTCTCTCTCGGATTTTTTCAGTATATCCTCATCATGGAACCAAATCTCTCCGTAAACCTTCTCATATTTTTTCTTTCCAATCAAGCCCAAAATCGTATTGGCCGTGACTGATTTTCCGCATCCGGACTCTCCAACTACGCCCAGAATCTCTCCTCTGTGAAGATTAAAGTTTACTCCCCGCACCGCGTACATCGTTCCCTGCCGCATATGAAACTCTACCTGCAGATTCTTCACTTCGAGGAGAGGTTTTTTATTCTCTTCTCTTACCATATTCTTCCTCCTTTAATCTTCCACATTCCGAAGCCGCGGATCCAATACATCCCGCAGGCCATCTCCAAGAACATTAAAGCCCAGCACCGCCAGAGCGATGGCAATCCCCGGAAATACTCCTACCCACCAGGCAATCTCAATCCAGGCTTTACCATTATTCAGCATAATTCCCCAGGAGGGGACATCCGGCTCCACACCGATACCAAGAAAACTCAAAGCGGCCTCTGACAAAATTGCAAAAGCCAGCGACAAAGTCACTTGTACCAGAATCGGTGAAAGGATATTGGGAAGAATATGTCTCACAATAATCGTACTGTCTTTGACCCCGATGGATCTTGCAGCCTCCACATACAGAGAATCCTTCACTGAAAGCACAGCGCCTCTGGTGATTCTGGCAAAAATCGGTGTGTACACAATTCCAATCGCAATCATAATATTATTCAGACTCGGACCTAATATCGACATAATCAAGAGAGCCAACAGCACTTCCGGAAATGCAAACATGATCTCCAAAATACGGGAAATCACACCGTCTGTCAGCTTTCCAAAATATCCGGCTGCCACTCCCAAAAATACTCCTGCCACAGTGGCAATGGTTACAGACACCAGAGAAACTCTCAGAGAAATCCTGGCTCCATAAAAAATTCTGGACAAAATATCTCTCCCCATATTATCTGTTCCTAACAGATGCGCCGCCGACGGTGGAGCCAGAGGCGCCGAGCTATCCATATAAAAAGGATCATAAGGTGCCAGAACCGGGGCAAAAATCGCCATCAGAAGAAATAACAGCAAAATAATGCTGCCTGTCACGGCTAGTTTATTATGAAAAAAACGATTCAAAAAATCCTTCACTGTACTACCTCCTAATAACGAATCTGCGGATTTACCACACAATACAGAAGATCCACAATCAGATTGATCAACACAAACATGGCAGAGATAAAAAGCACAGTTCCCTGCAGCACCAGATAATCCCGGTTGTTAATTGCCTGTAAAGCCAGCGAGCCTACTCCTGGAAGAGAAAAAATCTGTTCAATTACCACAGATCCCCCCAAAAGAGAGCCTGTTTGAAGTCCCAGAATCGTCAGAACATTGACCAATGTATTTTTAATCCCATGCTTAAAAATCAGTCCAACGCCAGACAGTCCTTTTGCCTTGGCCATTTTCATATACTCCTGTCCAATCACCTCAATCATAGCAGACCGGGAGGAACGCATTACCACGGCGCTAACCGCAACCCCAAGGGCAATGGCTGGCAGAATCATGCTTTTTAAATTTGCCAGAATTCCATCTCCCAAAGGCACAAAACCTCCGGAAGGAAACCATTTTAAAGTCAGAGAAAACAGTAAAATAAACATAGTTCCAAGCCAAAAATTAGGTATGGAAATTCCCAAAAGCCCTGTCACTGTCGCCACAGAATCCGGGGCCTTGTTTCTCTTGCACGCTGCCCAGTATCCCATAGGAATGCCGACAAGAACTGCCAAAAGAAGACTTAATACTGTCAATTCCAAAGTAACAGGCAGTCTGGACAGCAGAAGTACCGACACGGACTGATTGGAGACATAGGAAAATCCGAAATCTCCTGTCAGAATTCCCCCCAGCCATAAGAAATACTGATAGACAATCGGCTGATCAAGTCCATATCTCTCCCTAAGCGCCGCAGCTGCTTCATCGGTATACTGAGTTCCCAGAGTAACCGTCGCAAAATCTCCAGGAATCAACCTGACAGCCAGAAAAACTACAATTGAAATTCCCAGCAATACGGGAATGATACTTAAAATACGTTTGATAATATAACGAGCCATCTTTGCTCCTTTCTCAGCAAACTTCCTGTGAAACAGCCAGGGTGCCGCACAGATTATGCAGCACCCTGACTGTTCCGGCGGTTCTGTCCCGCCTAAGGACTTTTATCAAATCCTGAATTTATTCTTCAAAATAGACATCTTTCATGAAGATCGTTGCCGCAGTCGGATGTACCGTATATCCTTTCACATCGTCCCGCATTGCCACAGTGAAACTGTTCATATACAAGAATGCCATCGGTGCATCTTCCGCAATTAATTTCTGTGCTTCTTTGTAAATTTCTTTTCTCTGTGTCTCATCAAGGGTCACTCTTCCCTCTTCCAGAAGCGCATCCACTTCCGGATTGGAGTATTTCTGCTGGTTATAAGCTCCTCCTGTGGTAAACAAATCATACAGATACTCATCCACATCCACAAATCCTGACCATCCGCACACAGTCAGATCAAAATCTCCAGAATTCAGACCATCAAAGTAGACACCGGATTCCAGTGATGAAATCTCTGATTGAATTCCCACTTCCTCCAGCTGCTGTTTCACCATCTGGGCCGCGTCCACCTGGTACTGCCAGTCAGATCCCACGGTGATTTTCAGTGTAATGTCTCCTTCCTGATATCCAGCCTCTTCAAGAAGTGATTTTGCCTTTTCCACATCTCTGGAAGCATAAATTTCGTCTCCGCCGAAATACTCATGATTGGGTGGAACATCTGTCTCTGTCAGTACTGTTGCATTTCCCATCTTCACAGCTGTATTGATTGCTTCCCGGTCAATGGCATAGGCAACCGCCTGCCTCACCCGCACATCTTTCAGATATTCTGACTCGCAGTTCATTCCCACATACTCCCAGAATGTTCCAGGAATAGTCTCCAGAACCACACCATCTGCTCCATCAAGAACGGCTGTCTCCTGATCTACGGCATCAATAATCATATCAATCTCACCGTTTCGCAGAGCCGTTGCTCTGGCAGTCGCGTCCGTAATCGTGCGAAGCTGAAGGCCATCCACTTTTGGTTTTCCCTCTTCCCAATACTCAGAAAAAGCTTTCATATCCACACTGGATCCTTCATTCCACTCAATCAGACTGAAGGGCCCGCTTCCAGCATCCACATTTGAAAGATTTCCCTCATTTTCCTCTGCCACTTTCTGATCCACAATCGCATTCAATGGATTTGCCAGATACGTCAAAAACGGAGCATACTGAGAATCCAATGTGATTTCCACCGTATTCTCATCTGGAGTTTCAATCGCACTGATCTTTTCCAACTGGGAAGCTCTCGCACCAGAATCCTTAATTCTCTCCAATGAATACTTCACATCCGCACTGGTCATGGTGTTCCCGCTATGGAATTTCACACCATCGTGCAAATGCAGCGTATAGACCAGTCCATCATCTGAAATGTCATAAGATTCCACCAGAGACGGCTCTACCTCACCATAATTCTCTGTATAGGTGAAAAGCGTGTTATACAAATTCTCAATGGCAATTCCGGCTGCCCGGTCTGTCACAATGTGAGGATCCAGTCCGCTTGGGTCTGACTGAATCGCAACTACCAATTCGTTTTCACCTTTGCCGGAGCTCTCATCGCTCTTTGTTGAAGCTGAATCTGTGGAACTGCTTCCGTACTCCGCCGGTTCGCTGGAACATCCTGCCAGAAACAATCCGGCAGACAATGCAACCGCTGTCAGTAACTTCCATTTTTTCATTCTCTCATCCTCTCCATTCCTCCGCTGCACCTGCGGAATTTTCTGGGACGGTGTGCCATATCTTCCGTCCCGAAGTTTCGCATATGAAAAAAGAAAGACGCCCCTTTTTGACGCCTCTCTGCGATACTTAAACGGATTTTATTTTTCGTCTATATTTTGTTTTATTACTTTAATTTTTAAAGTTTATAATCTTTTAAAATATATTTTTTATAGTCACAACAGTATACTACCAGATCACCGTATTTCTGTCAACAGAATTTTTAGAAAATAGACTGACAAAACAAATCTATTTGTGATATGATAGGGATGATCAAAGAAAACAAGGAACCTGAGATAACTATGGATAAATTAGATATTGAAATTTTAAAATTATTAAGCGGCAATGCCCGCATGTCTTTCAAACAGCTATCATCTGCAGTGGGAATTACTTCTCCGGCAGTAAAAAGCCGGATGGAAAAAATGGAGCGGGATGGGATCATCCGAGGGTACTCTCTGGATCTGGACACAAAATCTGCCGGTTATATGGTAACCGCCTTTATCAATATTGCTGTTGAGACTTCTTGTAAACAGGAATTTGACACCTTCATCCAGAACTGTCCCAATGTGGTGGAGTGCTATGGAATCACAGGAAATTATTTTGCCTTACTCAAGGTAATTTTCCGAAACACCATGGATCTGGATAATTTTCTTCATCAGATTCAGAAATATGGAGAAACCAGTACCAACATCGTACTGTCCACCTACAAACATACCCACACCTGTATCCCTGATTGACAAAAAAAAGAGCTGACATACTGCCAATCACGCAGTAGTCAGCCTTTTTTATTTCCACTCATATTTTGTCAGATGTCCTTCTGTCTGCATGTGATCAAAATTATGCTGGCGCAGTGCCTCATATAAGACAATCGCCACAGAATTGCTCAGGTTCAAAGAACGAATGTTTCCGATCATGGGAATCCGGATTGCCGTTGCCTGGTTCTCCAGCAGAATTTCTTCCGGTATGCCGGCACTTTCTTTTCCAAACATAATATAACAGTCTTCCTCAAACTTCACATCTGTATATTTCTGAGGACCCTTCGTTGTCGCGTAATAAATCTTTGCCCCTGGATTCTTCTTAAGAAAATCCTCATAATCCAGATAAGTCGTCACATCCAGATCCTTCCAGTAATCCATCCCGGCCCTCTTGATTGCCTTTTCGTTCAGGCGAAAACCCAAGGGTTCAATCAGATGCAGCCTGGTTCCGGTTGCCACACAGGTTCTTCCTATATTGCCCGTGTTTGACGGAATTTCGGGTTCATGGAGTACAATATTTAATCTTGCCATATTCTTCACCTTCACTGATAAATTTTGTACAGCTCATCGCTCTGCGGCTTGTCCAGGTAACGCACTTCCCCGCCATTTCTGAGAATTCTGTCATTTCCATCCATGGCCTGGCCCACAACTGCTGCGGAAATTCCCGCTTCCTGCAGATGGCGCACCAGAATTTCCCCGTGTTCAGTGCCAATCAGCATCGAGCCGCTGGACATGAGAACATAAGGATTCAGTCCGAACTGCTCACACACCTCGATCGTCTCCTGACGAATGGGAATCTTCTTCAGATCAATCTCCAGCCCCACGCCAGAGCCTTCCGCCATCTCCCAGAGTGCTCCGAAAATACCGCCTTCCGTCACATCATGCATCACGCGGACTCCATGTTCCATGGCAATTTTACTCTCTGGTATCACAGACAGATATTGGTCAAATTCCTGAGCCGTCCGGACAAACGGATCGGAAAATACTTTCCGAAGCTCCTGCTCCTTTTCTTTTGCCACAATAGAAGTCCCTTCCAATCCGATCCACTTGGTCACAACCAGATCCTGCCCTGCCTCCAGTTTTTTCTCGAACAATGCATCTTGGCGCTTCATCTTTCCCACTCCGGTGACAGAAAGAACGGGCCTGTTCACCACATCTGTAACCTCTGTGTGCCCGCCGATCACTTCCATGTCCAGTTTTTCGCAGGTATTTTCCATATCTTCCATAATCTTCTGCAGTTCTTTTTCCTCTGTCCTGGGAGGAAGCATGGCTGTCACCATAACTGCCACAGGCTGGGCTCCTGCCGCCGCCAGATCATTTGCCGTGACATGAATACAGTGACTGCCAATGTCTTTGGACGTTCCAGTAATTGGATCCGCGGACATGACAAAAATCTCATCTTCTCCCAGCTGCAGAGCCGCACAGTCCCGTCCCACTCCAGGCCCGAAGAGGACTTCCTCCCTGCGGTGGGATATCTTTCTTATCACGGAGCGTACCAGAACCTGCTCCGGCAATTTTCCTATCTTCATCTCATTCTCCTACCAGACAATCATGGAAAGAAGCGTCGGCACCACCATAGCCAACACCAGAATTGCCACGATTATCGCTGTAAATATTTTTCTTTTCTTTGGATCAAACATTCCCATTCCAGACATTTTTCTCACCTCTCTCGCAGTCTCTAAGGCCATACCCTGACTTTCGTCATCTTCGCATTATGCGTTAAGGGATCCCGTCTCTCATAGTCAAACAGATAACCGCTCCCATCTTCTTCCACTTCCAGATGGGCTGTCTTCGGAACCTGATTGGCTTTTCGATATGCCCAGATCTCCCTCTCATACGGTTTCAGATCTCTGGCCCATTTCGGCCGATTCTTCATATTCTCCCTGAGATACAGGTCAAAAAGCATCTTTTTCTTCAAAATCCCGGAATCGCCACAGACAACTGACTCCATAAATTCCAGCAGAATCTCATAACGCCGGAGCCTGGAATGCGAAATCGTATCATAGCCTTTCTGTTCATAGAAATCACCAAGACTTTCATAAAAATCAAACGCATTCGCAAAATATTGTTCCAGCTCCGGAAGTGTATTGGTAAACTGTCCACTATTATAATACACTTCCACCATAGTTTCCACCTTTTTCAAGCGCAAAATGTCTCCATAGGCCAGCCACCTGGTGGAGAGGACTTCGTAAGGCTCCTTTGACTTATACACACAACCGTATTCTTTGGTTTTTTCACACATATAAGATCCCTTCAGAACTTTCAGGAAACCCAGTTGAAGCTGCTCCGGTCTCAGTTCATAGACATCCTCAAAAGATTTTCGAAAACTGTCAAGGTCCTCAAATGGAAGCCCTGCAATGAGATCCAGGTGCTGATGGATATTGCGCATATCCTGTATCCTTTTCACCGTCCGGGAAATTCTGTCGAAATCCACATGTCTTCGGATCTCCTGAAGTGTCTTCACATTGGTGGACTGCACACCAATCTCCAACTGTATCAGCCCCGGACGCATCTGCCTCATGAGATCCAGTTCTTCCTTTGTGAGAAGATCTGCCTCGATCTCAAAATGAAAATTGGTCACCCCATTGTCATGTTCCAGCAAATACCGCCAGATTTCCATGGCATGCTCATGTCGGCAATTAAAGGTGCGGTCCACGAATTTCACCTGGGGAACCCTGTGATCCAGGAAAAACTGAAGCTCTTTTTTTACCAGATCAAGAGAGCGGAATCTTAACTTCTTATCTATCGAAGACAAACAGTAACTGCAGGAAAAAGGACACCCCCGGCTGCTCTCATAGTAAATGATTCTGTGTTCGAAATCTGCCAGATCTTCATAGGCAAAGGGTACCTCATCCAGATTCATCACCGGGCGGTCCTGCGTAGACCAAATCTCACGCTGATGGTCACACCAGGTGATCCCTTGAATGTCCTCCAGACCATTGTCTGATCTTCCATCATAGAAAAGAACAAGTTCCTTGAACGTCTGCTCTCCTTCTCCTCTCATCACCCCCGCCACCCAGGGATTGTCTCCCAGAAACTGCTCCGCGTCATAAGATACCTCCGGTCCGCCCACCCAAATCGGCACCTCAGGGCAGATTTTTGAAAAATCCTCCATAAGATCTCTCACAAAAGATATATTCCAGATATAGCAGGAAAAGCACAGAAGATCTGGAGCATTCTGGTAAAGATCTCTGAGAATTTCATCTTTTGACTGATTAATGGTATATTCCCGCAAAAGAATTTCAGGGCCTGTGTTTCGCACACAGGCCCTGAGATTATATACTGCAAGATTAGAGTGAATATATTTGGCGTTGCACGCCGCCAGTAAAATTTTCATATTCTCTGACCTTTCTGTCTGTGTATCTTTCTTTATCATCTGTCTTTTTAGTATAACAGATCAGTCAGAAAAAACAACTGTACATCTTTTTTCCGCCGCGCAATTTTCTCAGAACAGAAGACTTCCCACCTGGTAGACCAATACCGATGCCACATACGCCAGTAAAAGCTGAAAACAAATGACAAACACCGTAAATTTGGTGGAATTGCTTTCTTTTTTCACGGTTCCGATTGTGGCCATACACGGTGTGTACAGCAGGCAGAAAATCATAAGCGCATAGGCATTTACCGGTCCGAATCCGAACTGCTCCAGAGCTGCCGCCATACTGCTCATTCCCACAGCGGAATTGACATTATTGACACCAAACAGGACGGAAAAACTGGACACAACCACTTCTTTTGCCGAGAGACCGGAGATCAGAGCCACCGCAATCTGCCACATGCCAAGTCCCGCCGGAGCCAGTATCGGTTCCAGCCAGTGTCCCAGCATCGCCCCGAAACTCTCTTTTACATCCGTCACCATTCCGCCGGCATTGAAGTTCAGAATGAACCAAATGATAATGGAAGCCACGAATATTGTGGTTCCCGCTTTTGTGAGATAGTCCTTCACTTTCTCCCACACGTAGATGGCAATTGTTCTGGCATTCGGCATCTTATACTCCGGAAGCTCTATCAGTAAAGTTCCGTCATTTTCTCCTCTGGAGATCTTGCTGGAAATCTTGGCAATCAAAATTGCCATTCCCATGCCAATTACATAGAGAGAAAATGCCACAAACATTGCCGCATGCGGAAAGAAGATGGAAGAAAACAGAACATAAATCGGAAGACGCGCGGAACAGGACATAAACGGCGTCAGCAAAATCGTCCTTCTTCTGTCTTTCTCGCTTTCCAGTGTACGGGAGGCCATGACTGCCGGAACTGTACATCCAAATCCCAGTACCATGGGCAGAAATGCCTTGCCGGACAAACCGACTTTTCCCATAATTCCGTCCATGACATAGGCAACCCTGGCCATATATCCGCTGTCTTCCAGAATTCCCAGGGCCAGGAACAGAATAAAAATGTTCGGCAAAAAGGTTAAGATTCCTCCCACACCTGAAATAATTCCATCGACAACCAGAGAAATCACCCAGTCAGAGGCGTGCAGGTCTGTCAGAAATACCGACATAAAGCTCAAAAGCCGATCCAGTCCAACCTCAAACACACCTTTTAACGCATCTCCGATTGTAAAAGTAAAGAAAAATACCAAAGCCATAATTCCCAGAAAAACCGGAACTCCCCAAACAGGATGTGTTAAAATCCGGTCTACTTTATCTGTCTTGTCTTCCTTGTTTCCCCGATAAAACAGGGTCTCCTCTATGACTTCTTCTATGTAATCGTATTTTTGATTGATAATCTCCTTCTCATAACTCCTGTCAGCAATCTTCTCCGCGCCTTCAAGCGGATACTGATGCATAGTCTGGGGATCTCTCTCCAGATATTTAATTGCTGTCCAGCGGCGGAAATTGAGATCCGGATACTGATTGGCTGTCAGTTCTTCCAACTGGCTGATCTTTTCTTCCAGCTGAGCGGAATACCGCACCACCGGTCCATGAACTTCCTCCTCGTAGTGATGTTTTACTGCGTGGAGCAGCACATTCAGTCCCCTTCTCTGTCTCGCTGAGACAGGCACCACAGGGATCTCCCCCAGAACTTCCGGGAGCCGGTGCATGTCAATCTCCATACCTCTCTCTTTTACAATGTCCATCATATTCAGTGCCAAAATCACTGGCTTTCCCAGTTCCAGCAGCTGCATCGTCAGATAAAGATTTCTCTCCAGCGAAGAGGCGTCCACCACATTGACAATGACATCAATATCATCTTCCATCACACAGTTTCTAGACACGGTCTCCTCAATGGAATAAGAAGTCAGACTGTAAATGCCTGGCAAATCCACCAGATTCATTTTCTGTCCTTTATAATTGGCAACTCCCGTCTTCTTCTCCACCGTCACTCCCGGCCAGTTCGCAACTTTCAGGTTTGCGCCGGTCAAAGCATTAAACAAGGTTGTCTTTCCACAGTTTGGATTTCCCACAAAGGCTACCTGTATTCTGTCGTCACTCATCGCTGCATTCCTCCACTTCAATTCCCCCTGCGATCTTTCTTCCCATTGCCCAGCGTGTTCCACGAACTTTGATAATCGTAGAGCCGTTTTTCTTGTGATTCAAAATCTCCAGTTTGGTTCCTTCCAGAATTCCAAGAGCTTCCAGCCTTCGCTGAACACTCTCACGTTCTCTGACTTGCACGACTCGGTAAAAATTTCCTTTTTGTCCTTCCAACAATGTCATCTTCTTAATCTTTTCCTTTCGTGTTCCTAAAGCACAATTATCCATGTAGTCACAACAAACTGTAATTATTATAAGAAAGCCGTAGAAAATTGTCAACGTTAAGTATTGTCTTCCTATCTGCCGAAATCTGGTTCCAAAAAAAGCAAAAAAATCCTCCTGGCAGTTCGGATTCTTCTCTCATCTGCCGGGAGGATTCTTCATATCTATCTCAACACAGAAATATTTATTCTTCAGCCTTCCAGAGGATATTTATCGGTCAGTTCTTTTACAATTTCTTTCGCTTTGGACGCATTGTCCTTACTCTCGATCATAAGCGCAATAGCCTGTGCAATCCGGTCCATGTCTTCCTCATTCATTCCTCTTGATGTCACTGCCGCTGTTCCCAGACGCACACCGCTTGTCACAAAGGGAGACTGAGGATCGTTTGGAATCGCGTTTTTGTTGCAGGTAATATTCACCTCATCCAAAAGGTTCTCCAGCTCTTTTCCGGTAATTCCCTTGTCTACCAGATCCACCAGCATCAGATGGTTATCGGTTCCGCCGGACACCAGCTTCACACCTCTGCTCATCAATCCCTGGCTCAATGCTTTGGCATTTTTCACCACATTTTCCGCATAAGTCTTAAACTCTGGCTCCAAAGCTTCCTTCAGGCACACCGCCTTCGCCGCAATCACATGCATCAGAGGGCCGCCCTGGATTCCAGGGAAAACTGCCTTGTTAAAATTGAATTTCTTCGCAGTCTCAGCGTCGCTGAGTATCATACCGCCTCTCGGGCCGCGAAGAGTCTTGTGTGTTGTGGTAGTCACCACGTCGGCATATGGAATGGGGCTTGGATGCTGTCCGCCCGCAACTAGACCGGCAATGTGTGCCATATCCACCATAAGGTAAGCACCTACCTCGTCTGCGATCTCGCGGAACTTTTTAAAATCAATCACACGTGCATAGGCACTGGCGCCTGCGACAATCAGCTTCGGCCTGCACTCTTTCGCGATCTTGAGTACCTGATCATAGTCAATGTATCCGTCATCGTTCACTCCGTAGCTGACTGCGTGAAAATAGGAACCAGACATATTCGCAGGACTTCCGTGAGTCAGATGTCCTCCATGGGCAAGATTCATACCCAAAATGGTATCACCTGGTTTCAGCATTGCATAAAAAACAGCCATATTCGCCTGTGCGCCGGAATGCGGCTGTACATTAACATATTCACAGCCAAACAGCTTCTTCGCACGCTCAATCGCCAGACTTTCCACACCGTCCACGCACTCGCATCCGCCATAATATCTTTTTCCCGGATATCCTTCCGCGTACTTGTTGGTCAGCGTGCTGCCCATAGCGGCCATAACAGCCTTGCTCACCCAGTTCTCCGATGCAATCAACTCAATATGAGAATTCTGTCTCGCTGTCTCTGATTCGATCAGACCTGCAATCTCCGGATCTACCTTCCGAACTTCCTCTATTGAATACATGTCCTATTATCTCCTTTTCCATTTGTAATAATACTTTTCCTATTATATCCACAAAAAAGCTGAATGTCAATGCTATAAAGACATTATTCCGTCATAGAAAAACATGCTTTTCGAGAAAATCCATCTTTTTTGAATATTTTTACTTTTTATCAAAATAAAGTCTTGATATTCTCCTCAAAGTATGGTAGTATACTGGATGTGGCAAGGTTGCCATGTTTGCCTAGTTAGCTCAGTTGGTAGAGCAGAGGACTGAAAATCCTCGTGTCTCTGGTTCGATTCCGGAACTAGGCACGATACAGGGAGACTGCACCGCAGTCTCTTTTGTATTTTCCGCATCAAAAACCCACAACATTGTTGTGGGCTTATTTTTTATCAGACGAGGGAAGACTCTCTCGCGAGTCTTGAATCTACAGAAAAAGAAAGGATGAGAACTTATGAGCGATTACAGAATCGAGACGAAATGTCTGCATTCCGGCTGGGTTCCAAAGAAGGGTGAGCCCCGTATGCTCCCGATTATTCAGAGCACAACTTTTAAATATGACACAACCGAAGAAATGGGTCGTCTTTTTGACCTGAAAGATGAAGGATATTTCTACACCCGTGTTCAAAATCCGACCAACGACATGGTAGCTGCTAAAATCGCCGACCTGGAAGGTGGTGTGGCCGCTCTTTTGACTTCTTCCGGCCAGGCTGCCAATTTCTACGCTGCCCTGAATCTGTGCGAAGCCGGGGACCATCTAATCTCCACTTCCACAATCTACGGCGGTACTTTCAATCTTTTTGCAGTGACATTCAAAAAAATGGGAATCGACTGCACATTCGTAGACCCGGATGCCAGTGAGGAGGAAATCGCAAAAGAATTCCGTCCGAATACCAAATTTGTGTTCGGCGAAACCATTGCCAACCCAGCTCTGACCATCCTGGACATTGAAAAATTCGCGAAACTGGCCCACGACCACCATGTACCTCTGATCGTGGACAATACTTTTGCGACCCCGGTCAACTGTCAGCCCATTCAGTGGGGAGCCGATATCGTAACCCATTCCACCACAAAATACATGGACGGACATGCTGCCCAGGTCGGAGGCGTCATCGTGGACAGCGGAAACTTCGACTGGGATGCCAATGCCGACAAATTCCCCGGTCTGACCACTCCAGATGAATCCTACCATGGATTGATCTACACGAAGAGCTTCGGAAAGAAAGCCTACATCACCAAGGCAACCGTGACTCTGATGCGTGATCTGGGATCCATTCCTGCCCCGATGAATTCTTTCATTCTGAATTTGGGACTGGAATCCATGCCTCTGCGTGTGGAGCGCCATTGCTACAATGCTCAGAAAGTAGCAGAATATCTGATCGCTCATGAAAAAGTGTCCGGCGTCAACTATGCCGGCCTTCCCCAGGATAAATATTATGAACGTGCGAAAAAATACATGCCAAAAGGCACCTGCGGTGTTATCTCCTTTGAGTTGAAGGGCGGACGTGAGGCAGCGGTGCGTTTCATGGACAGCCTGAAGCTTGCCACCATCGCAACTCATGTGGCTGACGCCAAAACCTGTGTGCTTCATCCGGCCAGCCATACCCATCGTCAGATGAATGACGAACAGTTGAAGGAAGCCGGTGTATCTCCGGGAATGATCCGCTTCTCCGTGGGAATCGAAAATATCGATGACATCCTCGCAGATCTGGAACAGGCATTGGAGAAAGCCTGACTTTTCAAGATGAAATTCATAAAAAATGCGTTCTCGGGACTTTGATGTCCTTGAGAACGCATTTTT
>ERZ1643247.1196-NODE-1196-length-25554-cov-23.958940_pt1 | contig 25554 bp, 29 predicted proteins | sample MGYA00579264_ERZ1643247 | MGnify/ENA primary metagenome ERZ1643247 (study PRJEB29033, sample SAMEA4952262) | chicken gut metagenome | biome: Broiler Chicken; feature: Gastrointestinal Tract; material: Caecum | place: Ireland | collected 2018 | study: Broiler... | reverse complement strand
GTTATGCAGAGATGTCTGAGCGGCCTAAGGAGCACGACTGGAAATCGTGTGTACCTCGCAAGGGTACCGAGGGTTCAAATCCCTCTCTCTGCGCCAAGCGGCGGCAAAGCGCCGATCAAAAGACACGGTTCTTTGACCGTGTCTTTTGCATACCGCGCGTATATTTGCGCCTGTACGGGCGGCCCCGTTTTTACGGGGCAACGGAGGAATTTATGGAAAAAATAGCGAGTTTTACCGTCGACCATACCCGCCTGCTGCCAGGGCTGTACCTTTCCCGCACGGATAAAAACGGCGGCACGGCGGTTTCTACGTTCGATCTTCGCTTTGTCGCTCCCAACCGCGAACCCGTGATCGATATGCCCGCGCTCCATACCATCGAACACCTCGGCGCAACGTTTCTCAGGAACAGCGCCCGCAAGGAAGAGGTGGTCTACTTCGGGCCGATGGGGTGCCGCACGGGATTTTATCTGCTCATGTTCGGAGAACTTTCCGCACAAAACGTGCTTCCGCTCGTTGCGGATATGTGCGATTTTATTCTGTCTTTTGAAGGAGAAATACCGGGGGCAAGGCCGGAAGAATGCGGCAACTGGCGGGAACAGAATCTCGAAACGGCAAAATTTTACGTAAAGAAATACCTCGGCGAGCTTCTGAGCGCCCGCAGAACGCAGTACCCGGGCGCCTGAGTTTTCAAAAATACCGAAGCGGGAGAGCAAAAAAAGAGCGCGCCGTGCGGCGCGCCCGTTATCAGCATTCCGGCAATTTTTCGATTTTTTTGAGGCTGTACCTGGAATAGTTGCCGCATACGCTGAACGCGTATCCGTCCAGAGTGAACTGTATCACGTTTACGTCTGCGGGTTTATTGAGAAAGTAAACGTGCTTCCCGTAAAATTCCACTCTCCGCCACATGGAGGCGAGCGAGCCCGCAACATACTTTATATAGCTTTCCCGCGCCGTCCAATGGATATAAAAATCGGCAAGGGTCATGATTTCATATTTTTCCCGCAGGGTAAATTTATTGAGCACGGCGGGGCGGGGCTTGCCGGAAAGAGACTCTATATCCAGCCCCACTTCCTTTTTGCCCACGGCGAGCGCCAAAAGCCCCTTGCTGTGCGAGGCGTTGAAAAACACCTTGTCGTTCTTCAGATACGGTTTTCCGTTGATGGTTTTTGCAAATTCCGCGTCGGGTATGTTATAATACTTCGCGAGAATAAACTTTGTAAAGCGCTCGGAATCGACGGAGGCGTAGGTATAATAAATATCGATCATGATTTGCCTGCCTTGCGGTTTTTCTGTCTTCTATTTTATTATATCATAAAATGTGGGCAACGCAAGGATTTTCTGAAAAAAAGGAGTATAAATTATGCGAAGATCCGAAATCGCGAAAAACAACTTCATGCGCGGGCTGAATTGCTGCCAGTCGGTATTTTGCGCCTTCTGCGACCTGACGGGGCTCGACGAGAAGACGGCGATGAAGCTTTCCGCACCGCTGGGCGGAGGCGTGGGCAGAATGCGCGAGATCTGCGGCGCTGTCAGCGCCATGATGCTCGTGCTCGGTTCGGTGTTTTACGACGCCGATCACCCGACCACGGAGGAAAAATCCGCGCTCTATGCCATCGAACAGGAGCTGGCGGGCAGATTTCGCGAAAAATACGGTTCGATCGTCTGCCGTGATCTGCTGCGGGGCATTATTTCCGACGACGCGCCTGCGGCGGAGGAGCGCACCGCGGAGTATTACGCAAAGCGGCCCTGCCCAAAGATCTGTGCGGAAGCGGCAGCCATGCTGGAAGAATTTTTGAAGGAAAAGGGAAAACTCTGAGCTTACGGCATAGTGCGGCGCATTATGGCTGAAAATTTGGCCCGCGAGCCGAACGCGGAAAATCGATCGTAAGGAGATAAAAATGAATAGAACAGAACGAGCAGAGCAGATGAGAAGCAAATTATTCCCGGGCGGCGTTTCCGAATTTGCGGAGACCGACCCCGAATTTGCGTCGTTTTTTGAAAATTTTGCCCTCGGCGAGGTGCCTGCGGAAGGCGGTATAGACGATAAGACCCGCTCGATGGCGATCCTTGCGGCGCTCATGGGCTGCCAGGGAACGGAGGCGTTTGAAAAGATGCTCCCCGCGGCCTTTGCTTTCGGCGTTACGCCCGCAGAGGCAAAGGAGATCGTATACCAGGGCACGGCGTATCTCGGTATCGGCAGAACATATCCGTTTTTGGGCGCGGTCAACGCCGTGCTCGCCGCGCGCGGGGAATCGCTGCCGCTGGCGGGACAGCAGGCGACCGCGAGCGAAGCCGATCGCCTCGAAAAGGGCGCGGCGGCGCAGGTGGACATATTCGGCGAAGGCATGCGCGGCTTTGCGGAGTCCGGCCCCGAGGAGACCCGCCATATAAACCGCTGGCTTTCCGCAAACTGCTTCGGAGATTATTACACCCGCAACGGGCTCGACTATAAGCAGAGGGAGATGATCACGTTCTGCTTTTTGGCGGCGCAGGGCGGCTGCGAGCCGCAGCTCACCAGCCACGCGATGGGCAACATGCGCATCGGCAACGGCAAGGCGTTCCTGATCGGCGTCGTTTCGCAGATTTTGCCGTATATCGGCTATCCGCGCAGCCTCAACGCGCTCAGCTGCGTCAATGCGGCGGCGCAGAAGATGAGCGAGGGGAAGTGAGCATGAAGAATATGCCGTTCCCCGAAGTCAAGGGCAATCTCGGTTTCGGCTGCATGCGCCTGCCCATGCGGGGCGATGCCGTCGATTACGCCGCTTTCTGCGAGATGGCTGACGCGTTTCTCGTGCAGGGGTTCAATTATTTCGATACGGCGCACGGTTATCACGACGGCCTGAGCGAGCCTGCCGTGCGCGAGTGCGTCGCAAAGCGCTATCCGCGCGAAAGTTTTGTGCTCACCGATAAACTTACCGACGAATATTTTTCCTCGCAGGAGGAGATCCGCCCCTTTTTTGAAAAGCAGCTCGCGCTGTGCGGGGTGGAATACTTCGATTTTTATCTGATGCACGCGCAGAATGCGGCGTATTTCGAAAAATTCAAAAAGTGCCGCGCGTATGAAACCGCTCTGGAACTGAAAAGGGAGGGAAAAATACGGCATTTCGGCATTTCCTTCCACGACGGCGCCGAGGTGCTCGAACGCATATTAAGCGAATATCCGCAGATAGAAGTCGTGCAGTTGCAGATCAATTATGCAGATTTCGACGATCCCGCCGTGCAGGGCAGGGCATGCCTGGAAGTGTGCGTGCGGCACCAAAAGCCCGTTATCGTCATGGAGCCGGTAAAGGGCGGCATTCTCGCCCGCCTTCCCGCCGAGGCGAAACAGGTGTTCGATTCGCGCACGGAGGTGACCCCGGCGAGCTTCGCCATTCGCTATGCGGCGAGCGCGCAGAACGTGTTTATGGTGCTTTCGGGCATGAGCGACCTCGCGCAGGTGCGCGAAAACGTCGGCTTTATGCGCGATTTTATTCCCTTTACGGAGGAAGAGTACCGCACGGCGGAAGAGGTCGCGTCGGTGTTCCGCCGGGCAGATCTCATTCCGTGCACCCGCTGCCGTTACTGTACGGCGGGTTGCCCGAAACATATCTCCATTCCCGACCTGTTTTCAGACATGAACGCGAAAACGATGTATAAAGACTGGAACAGCGACTGGTATTACGGCGTACATACCGCCAAGGGCGGCAGGGCGCGCGACTGCATCGGCTGCGCCAGGTGCGAGAGGGCGTGCCCCCAGCATCTTCCGATCCGCGAACTTTTAAAAAAGGTCTCCGCCGTGTTCGATGTTCCCGAAAACGGCATATAAAATATCGCCCGCCTCCGCGCATGCGGAGGCGGTTGTCGTTTAAGCTTCAAAAGAGTTTTTGATCGGCACGGTCGGGCGCCGTGCGGCGTTCCGCAGAGATAAAATAAATAATTTGCAGGGCGCCCGATTTTAAAAAGCATTTGCAAAGTAAAAAACAAAGCCATGGAAACCATGGCTTTGTTTTCTGGTGGGGGCGGTAGGGCTCGAACCTATGACCTCATGCATGTCAAGCATGCGCTCTAACCAACTGAGCTACGTCCCCGAAATCGGCGCCCGAGCGCCGTTAGCGTTATTTATAATACCATTTCGGCGGGCGATTTGTCAATTAAAATTGCCGCAAAACGGCAATAATTTTTCAAAGTTCGTATATTTCATATTTGCGCTCTCGCGGGAATACAATAATTAACAGTTTATCGGTGAGAGGTCGTTATGCGTGAATTTTATACGATGACAGCCGAAGAAGCGCTTTCGGCGCTCAACACGGGCGAGCTCGGGCTTTCCGAGCAGGAAGCCGAGGCGCGCCGCAAAGTTTACGGGGCGAACGAGCTGCGGCGCAAAAAAAAGCGCGGGCCCCTACGCCTTTTTTTGGCGCAGTTTACCGACTTTATGACGGTCCTGCTCATCTGTGCGGCGGCGATCACGGCGGTCACCGCGTTCGTTACGGGCGATAAGCACGAGCTTGTGGATACGGGCATTCTGCTCTTTATCATATTGCTGAACACGTTTGTCGGCTTTATTCAGCAATACCGCGCCGACAACGCGATCGAAAAGCTCAAACAGCTTTCCGTAGGCAGAACCAAATGCGTGCGGGGCGGCAGAGATATCCTGATCGAGAGCGACCGCCTCGTGCCGGGAGACATCATCTACCTCGAAGAGGGAGACAGGATCCCCGCCGACTGCCGCATACTCGACAGTTCGCAGCTCCGCTGCGACGAGTCTGCCCTGACGGGCGAATCGAAGAGCGTTTCAAAGAGTGCGGACGCATGCAAAGAGGGGGCGGGCGTGGGCGATCGGAAAAACATGCTCCATTCCTCCGCGTTCGTGGTCAGCGGGCAGGCAAAAGCGGTCGTCGCGCATATCGGGCAGGATACGGAGATCGGCAAGATCGCTTCCCTTTTGGAAGAAACGGACGCCGCTTCGACCCCGCTCGAAAAGATACTCGCCAAACTCGGCAAGATCATTTCCGCCGCCGTCATCGCGGTCGCGGCGGTCATCTTCGTGTTCGGCATATTTTTCAAGGACAGCACGCTGATCGGCAACTTTATGTCTTCGGTGGCGATCGCGGTCGCGGCGATCCCGGAGGGCATGCCCGCCGTCGTTACCATCATCATGGCGATGGGCGTGCAGAAAATGAGCCGCGAACGCGCCGTGATACGCAAGCTCCACGCGGTGGAAACGCTGGGCGGTTGCGACAGGATATGCAGCGACAAGACCGGCACGCTGACGCAAAACCGCATGACGGTGGAAGAGGTGTGTTTCGGCGTCGGCGGAGAAGACGCCTCCGCGCGCGAAAAAATGCTGCTCTGCATGCTCGCCTGCAATTCCGTAAAGGGGAAGGACGGCGCGCTCATCGGCGATCCCACCGAGGTCGCGCTCGTGCGGTATGCGGAATCGGAGGGCTTTTCCGAACCTTATACGGTCAGGGCGGTCAATCCTTTTACGTCCGAGCGGAAGATGATGTCCGTCGCGGCGGATTCGCGTTCGGGCACGCTGTGGCTCGTTAAGGGCGGCGCGGATATTCTGCTCGCGCGTTCCACGCATATCCTTGCGGGGGGAAAGGTGCGCCCGCTTACTGAGGAAGACAGGGCGCAGCTCCTGTCGGAAAACAAAAAGATGGCGGAACGCGCCCTGCGCGTGCTCGGCTTCGCCTATAACGAATACGGAAAGGAGGCGGAGAGCGGGCTCGTGTTTTTAGGGCTCTGCGGCATGATCGATCCGCCCAAAAAGGGCGTACGGGAAGCCGTCGCCGAATGCGGCAGGGCGGGCATCGTGCCCGTCATGATCACGGGCGACCAGAAGGCGACGGCGTTTGCGATCGCCGCGCGGCTGGGGATCGCGGAAAACGAAAGCCAGGTCGTTACGGGCGGGCAGCTGGATCAGATGACGGAAGAGGAGCTTGACCGTGCGATCCCGGAAAGCCGCGTGTTCGCGCGCGTCAGCCCCAAGCACAAATCTCTTATCGTAAAGCGGCTGCAAAAGGCGGGCGGCGTCGTCGCCATGACGGGAGACGGCATCAACGACGCGCCGAGTATCCGCGCGGCTGACATCGGCATCGCGATGGGTTCGGGTACAGACGTTACCAAAAGCGCTTCCGACATGGTCATCGCCGACGACGATTTTTCCACCATCGTCAAGGCGGTCAGAGAGGGGCGCAGGGTATTTTCCAACATCAAAAAGACGATACAGTTTTTTCTCGCCACGAACCTTGCGGAGGTGCTGTCTATCCTCGCCGTCACGCTCGTGCTGTACAGCTTCGATTTTTTGACGGCGACCCAGCTTTTGTGGATCAACCTCATTACCGACAGCCTGCCCGTCCTCTCTCTGGGGGCGGAGAAAGAGGAGAGAGACATCATGCTCCGCCCGCCCAGCAGGGCGAACGAATTGTTCGGCGCGCGTTCCATGGTCTCCGTGCTGTTTTACGGGCTGTTCCAGACGGCCGCGGTGCTGTTCGCTTTTGTATACTGCAACGCGCGTTACGGCAACGAAACGGCGGTAACGGTCACCTTTTTCGTGCTTTCGTTTTTGGAGCTGTTTCACTCCTTCAATATCCGTTCGGAAACGGATTCTGCCTTCGGCAGGGGATTTTTTGCCAATAAAATGTTATTCGTAACGGTGCTGGTCGGCATAGCCGTAAACGTACTGCTGTGCGCCGTTCCCGTTTTGCGCGCGGCGTTCGCGCTGGTGCCTCTCACCGCCGGGCAGTGGGGCTTCGTGTTTGCCTGCTCCCTTTCCGTGATCCCGGCGGGAGAGCTGTATAAGCTGATCCTGCGCGTTCTTGCAAAGCGCGGCGGCAGGCGCCGCGCGGGTGCGCGCGCCCGCCTGCATGCGATGTAAGGCGCTTGTACGGAGTGATAGAGGGGAAAAAGAAAGAGGAGGCGGATCTTTTTCCGTCTCCTCTTTTATCGCGATCATTCGGGTTTTACGCTCACGTTGATCTTTGCGGATACGCCTTCCATAAAGCGGATCTCCACGGGATAGTCTCCCGCGATTTTGAGCGGCTCTTTGAGAACGATCTTCTTTTTATCGATGTCGTAACCCATATCGGCGAGCTTGTTTGCGATCTCTTTTGAGGTAACGCTGCCGAAGACCTTTCCGTTTTCGCCGCATTTGATCGCCACGTCGACCGTCGTTTTATCGATCTTCGCGGCGAGTTCCCTGATCGCCTTGATCTCCTCCGCGCGGCGGCGTTCTTCCGCCTCTTTTTGCAGCTTCAAGCTGTTCACCGCTACGGAAGACGCGATCTCCGCCAGTCCCTTTTTCAGGAGAAAATTTTTGGCGAAGCCGTCGCTCACGTCTATGATGTCGCCCTTTTTGCCCGTGCCTTTTACGTCTTGTTTGAGTATGACTTTCATATTTTTTGACCCCTTTGCAGTAGTATCGTATCTATTTTACATGCAAACGAGAAAAATGTCAACCCGTATCCGTAATAAATTGCCCTCTTTGTGCGCATATTAACGGCAGGAGGTTGTTATTTATGGACAAGATCAACAACGCGATCGGCTGCGAAGTGACCGACTGCATGTTCAACTGCGACGGAAAAAACTGCACGCTCGATAAGATCACGGTCGGCAACGACTGCAACTGCGACGCGGAAAGCTGCACTTGCTGCGAAAACTATAAGAGCAGATAAAATCGATAAGAAAAAGAAAAAAGCGCGCGCCGCAGAATTGCGGCGCGCGCTTTTTCTGCATAACAAATGCTCGCCGCGCGTCAGAGTTTGTTGCGTTTGAGCTCGGCTACCGCGCTCTTCAAAAAATATTCGGCGGTCGAATCGTGGCTGATGCGTTCGAGCGCTTCGTCGTAAGTGTACCAGCCCGCCTCTTCGATCTCGTCGGTATTGAGCTGGATCTCGCCGTCGGAGACCATGACGATAAAGCCGAGCATCAAAACGTTTTTCGGCTCATGATAGCGCGAGCCCATGTAACGGTATTTGACCGCGTTGAGCCCCGTTTCTTCCTTGATCTCCCGAACGATCGTCTTTTCTGCCGATTCGCCCTTCTTTACGTACCCCGCGAAGAGGAGGTATTCTCCGTTCGTGTGTTTGGCGATGAGGAATTTTTCCTGCTTCCTGTCGACGACGGCCATGCTCACAGCCGTTTTAAAGGGAGGGAACATGAACTTGCCGCACGTTTCGCAATAGGGCACGAGCCCTTCGTTTTCACAGAATTTCAAAATGAGTTTGCTTCCGCATTCTTCGCAATGCATAACCGTTCTCCGTTCGGGCGGCACGCGCCGCTCTTTTTTCTCTTTTTTTATTTACTCTACATAGAATAAACCATTTTGAGCAAAAAGTCAATAGTTGTTGCGAAAAATCTATAAAGATTTGCAAAAATTTTACAAAATTCGTGCGTAAATAACGTTGCTTGCATAAAAAAGCGGCGGGAAGAAGCCCGCCGCAGACATCATTTTTTCAATACACTGTGCACGCGGAGCGCCGTTTTGAGATAAAACGGGAGGCAGTATCCGCGCTTGCGCAAAGTTTTTACGAAGCCGAGCGGTGAATTTTCCGCCGCCGCGACCCACAGCGCCATATTCTCCTTTTTCAAACTTTCGTCGAGCGCGCGGAGCCGTTCGCTTTGGCCGTTTATCGCTTCCCGCGCATAATACTTCAAAAGTTCTTCCGTTATATAGCGGAAGGCGAAGCGGTAGCGTTCCGCCGCGAGCGCGGGCTTTACGCCGTTGAAATAGGAAACGAGGGATAAAAGCTCTTCCTCCCCGGCGGGTTCGGCAGGTTCGCCGTCTGCAAGGTACGCAGAGATGCTCGCGGCGCTTTCGGCAAACAGCAGGGGGGCAAACGTTTCCGCATATTTCCCTTTGCAGCCTGTTGAAGCGAGCTCGCGTCGTGCCGCGCAGTGGGCGGGCAGCGGGCGTTCTCCGTTGAAAACGCGCGCCAGCGGGTCTTCGCGGCTTCCTGTCTTTTCGTTTTCTCCGTAAAAAACGAGGTTTTCCTCGGCATGTTGCAAAAACCCGAAGAGCGTTTCCGCGCCCGATGCGCTGAATGCGGAGCGCGCGTCCGCCCGCACGACGTATCTGCCGCCGTATCTGCCCGTATCGGGGCAGACGGAAAAATGTTTGTCTTCGGGCGTGGCGACGGAGCCTGCGTCGCCGTTTACGGCGATCTCGGCGTATTCGGGCAGGGCGGAGAACAGCGGGGCGAGCGCGTCCGCGTCGGCGGATTCACCGAAGGCGAGCACCACCGTTACGGGCGGTTCGTGCGCCTCTTCGGGCGCTTCCTGCACGGTCTGTTTTTTTCTTCGGAAAAATGCCATTTTGCGCTCCTTACGTTTCTTCCGTTCTATCATACCACAAAACGCGCGTAAATTCAAGCGGAAGAAAAAAGCCTTGCCGCGCACGGTTGCGTTTTTTGCGGAAACATGATAGAATTTAGCTATGTTCGAATGGAAATCGATCCGCGCGGAGGGCGCGGTGTTCGATCTCGACGGCACTCTGATCGACAGCATGGAGATCTGGCGCGAGATCGACGAGGAATTTTTTGCAAAGCGCGGCATGCGCGTGCCCGAAGGGTATCAGGAGAGCATTGCGCATCTCGGCTTTCGCGACGTTGCCGCCTTCACCATCAAAAATTATCTTCCCGCAGAGCGGGAAGGCGACGTGATCGCCGAATGGAACGGCATGTGCCTCGCAAAATACGGCGCGAAAGGCAGCGAAAAGTATTTCAAACCGCGCGCGCTCGATTTTCTGCATTCCCTCAAAAAAAAGGGGGTAAAGATGTGCGTGGCGACGGCGTCTTCTCCCGAGCTTTTCGAGCCGGTGCTCAAAGAGGGCGGCGTTTACGGCCTGTTCGAGGGATTTTTTACGGTGGAAGACGCAAAGCGCAACAAAAGCTTCCCCGACATTTTTCTATTGGCGGCGGCGCGCCTCGGCTTGCCGCCCGAAAAGTGCGCGGCTTTCGAGGACAGCCTCACGGCGCTGCGCGCGGCAAAGACTGCCGGCATGCAGACGGTCGGCGTGTACGATCCGTCCTCCGAAAAGACGGCGGCGGATATGGAAGCGGAGGCGGACGCCTACGTCCGCTCCTTTGCGGAATTTTTTTGAAGAAACGGCGCGGCGCCCGCGATAACAGCGGGCGCCGCGTTCTGTATTTTTAAATGTTTAGCCGATCTTGCGCGCGAAAGGTTTGTAGCAAAGAATGCCGTCTATTTCTTTGAGTATATCGTCGGAAAGTTTGAGTCCGCTCGCGGCGATGTTTGCGGCGATCTGCTCGGGTTTCGACGCTCCCGTAATGACGGAGCTGATCTCGGGCAGGCGCAGGATCCATGCGAGCGCCAGTACAGACAGTGTAACGCCCAGCCCGTCGGCGATCTTCGCGAGTTTTTCCACTTTGTCGAGGTTTTCCTCCGTAAGCAGGTTGTTGATCTGCCTGTCCGCCTGATGCGTCGCGCGCGAGCCCTCGGGCAGGGGCTGCCCCTTGCGGTATTTACCCGTAAGAAGGCCCTGGGCGAGGGGGGAGAACGGCACGATGCCGATGCCGTTTTTGCGGCAGATGCCCACGATCTCGTCTTCGATGTATCTGTCCGCCATGTTATATTGCGGCTGGATCACGCTCATGGGGCGCAGGTGCAGCTCCTTCGCGATCGAAACGGCCTCCGTGATCTGCACGGGCGACCACTCGCTCACGCCGTAGTAGAGGATCTTGCCGGCGGCTACCATGTCGGAGAGCGCCTGCATCGTTTCCTCGACGGGCGTCGTCGGGTCGAAGCGGTGGCAGAAGTACATATCGAGGTAGTCGAGCCCCATGTTTTTGAGCGACCTGTCCAGCTGTTCGACGATGTGCTTTCTCGAAAGGCCCCAATCGTTCGCGCCCGGCCCCACGGGGAAGAACACCTTAGAGGATACCACGTAGGAATGCCTCGGATATTCGCGCAATACCTTGCCGAGGAATTTTTCCGCGTCTCCGCCGCTGTATGCGTCCGCGCAGTCAAAAAAATTCACGCCCGCGTCGTAAGCGGCGCGTATGCTCGCCTTGGCGGTTTCCGCCGCGGCAGAACCCGAAAGATCCGTCATCCAGCTGCCGAGCGCGACCTCGCTCACTTTCAGCCCCCATTTTCCGAGATTTCTGTACTTCATAAAAACCCCCTGCTTTATCAGTTTGTTTTATTATACCCCGTGCCGGGCGTTTTGTCAACGGAGAGGGAAGGAAAAGGCGGGGGAAAGATTTTCTTGCAATTTCTTTCGCGTTGTAGTATAATACCGAAGGATAGGAGCGGTTATGGCAAATCTGATCGACGAAATGGAAGCGCGCATCTTTGCGGCGCAGCTCGCGCGCCTTTCCCGCATTACGGGAAGAACGGTAGACGGCGCGTTTATCTCGGAAATGTACAAACAGGTCAAGGCGAGGTATCTGGAAGAGCTCAAAAAGAGGAAAATACGCCTCAGAGAGCTCGACGGCGCCCGCCTCGACGAGATCGTGAGCTACATATTTTATTATCATATTTTTCACACGTCTCATTTTCCGCCGGAAATCGTAAAAAAGGCGGAGTCGGATCCCGCATACAGGGAGGTGCTGGTGCGCGACGTGGCGGTATACATCGTCATCAACGAGCATCTGAACGTGGAAAAGAGGTCGAACACCTCCGAGTATTCTCCCGAGATCGCGGCATACAATATGGCGTGCAGTTTTTCCCTGTACGCGTTGGGCAGCATCAAGGGGACGGACCGCCGCATGAACGGCATGAACAACCTCTTCAAAAAATCTCTGGTCACGATCAAGAGCGTCGTGGGGCTGCTCGCGGCGGGCAACAGCTGCGACGCCGTCATTTTATGGCGGCACCTGCACGAACTCGAATGCGTGCTTGCCGTGCTCGGAAAGGGCGACGACGAGCTCTTTTTCCGCTATGTGAAGCACATGGAATACCTCAACATGGAGGGCAACCCGCATGCCGACGAGCTCAACGCCCGCCTTTCGGAGGAATGCAAGGCGTTCGGGGTAAAGGAGCGCAATGCTTTCGTCAATTACGGCTGGCTGCTGCATGTGCCGGGTTTCCGCGAGGGCATGGGCAAGGAATACAGGCTGAATTTCAAGGAAGGGCTGCAAAAGGCTGCCGGGCTCACCGAACGGCACGCCGCGTATGCGAGCGCGAGCAAGATCCTGCACCCGTCCGCCTGGGTCGTTGCGATACGCGACGACAAGTTTTACAAATTCACCGTTTTCGAATTATATAAGTCTTTGGTCGGCATCGTGGGCGGCATCAAAGACTATCTCCTGCGCTATCGCGAATTTTCGCAAAGGCCCGCCGAGTGCGACAATTACGGCAAGAGCATAGACGGGTATTTGAAGATGATCGAGGCGAACAACCGCGTCGTGGCGATCAAATACGCCGAACGCAGGCACGAATAAAAAGCGAAGGGCGCGCATTCCGGCGCGCCCTTCGCTTTGCCCGTTTCGATCGGGAAGGGGTAAAAATAAAAGAGCGGCGGATCTTCCGCCGCGGTTCGTCCGCTGCTTACAGCTTCGTCTGCTTCGGCTCGCGTTCGCGGTACGCTTTCACGGCGTTTGCGAGCTGATCGGGGCAGGAGGTGTTGTTGCGGCACTTGATGCCTTTGAGCGTGCCTTCCACCTCGTCGAGCGTTTTGCCTTCCACCAGGCGGGAAATCCCTTGCAGGTTGCCGCCGCAGCCCCCGATAAATTTTACGTTATGGATCCTGTTCTCCGCGTCCACGTCGAAGATGATCTGCCGCGAACACGTCCCTTTTGTGTTGTAAGTAAACATTTGCTGAATAATACCTCTCTGTCAGTCGACCAAATTTTCATAGATCACGGCGTAAACGTCCGCCGCTTTAAGTTCCCATTTTTTATAGATATTCTGCGCCGTTTTTCTGTCGGGAACAACGAATTTCAGCTCCAACATGGGCTGGGCGGGCGCAAGAATGCGCAAAAATACCGTATAAGTGCCGTCTTTGTTCTGATAGTAATCCGACTTGCATTCCTGGCGGTTGCGGTACCTGGCGCTGTTGTTTTTTACGAAAACCGAAATTTCTTCCCGCGTGCTTTTCGGAATATTGATATAAAAGTTCGCGAGGCAGCTTCTGCCGTCCGGCGTGATGGTGTAGAGGGTGTCGTCATTGGTTTCCACCGTGCAGATAAAGCCGTCTTCCAGAAGCTGGCTTATGATCATCACGCAGTCCATATAAGTGACCCAGTCGTTGCTGGTAGAGCACATGTCGACCAAAGTGCGCTCGGAAAGCGCGCTTTCCATTTTATCGAAGACGAAAAGCAATATTAATTTGTTTATGAACGTTTCGCCTTGGATCTGCATGCGTCATTTCCTCTGAGCCGTGTGTAAAATATTCCGTACGGACAAAAATCCGCTTTATGATTAAAGCGGATCGTTTGTCCGATGTTGAGCTTGGTAAAAAATACGCTTTGGCAGTTATGCGAACTTTTTGAGCGCTTCGATGAGGTCGTCGCAGTTATCCGAATGAATCTCTACGATGAGCGGTTTAGACAGATCGAGGCTGAAAATACCCAAAATGGACTTCGCGTCGACGACGTATTTATCGCTTTTGAGGTCGATCTCGTAAGGATAATCCTGCACGACTTTGACGAACTCTTTTACGTTCTGCGCCATTTGAAGAGAAATTTTGACGGATTTCATAAAGTAAACCTCCAAGTTTGATTTCCTATATTATACATAAAAAAATTCGGAAAATCAAGATATTTCCGAAAAATAAGTTAATAAAAAATCAAATTTGTGCTATAATGATACGCGAAAGGAAAAAGTTATAAAATTTGCACAGAAAGGAGGGGCGGCATGCAGACGGACGCGAGCGGCGTGGAGCTCTTTTTGCAGAAATGCGACGAGGTCATGCAGTCTAAATTCATCATAGCCGATACAAAGATAGGGGAACTGCTCAAAGCGATCGCCACGAGCGATCTCCTGTACGCTCTTTTCCGCGACATCACCAAGGATTTCGACTATACCGCCGCGCAGAAAAAATATATGAATTATCTGCCCGAAGGCACTTTCGGCAGGCGCAAGCTGCTCTTTCCGGAAGACCCCGTGGAGCGGCTCGCGTTCGTTTTCTGCCTGTTGGTCGATTTCGATACGGGCAGGATCGACCTCGGCGGCTTTTTGCAGGAATATTTTTATGAAGACGGCAGCGTGTACGGCAGCTTTTACGCCTTTTCCAATCAGGTGATAAAGCCCTTCAAAAACGCGGTGCGCACCATGGTGCGCGGGCGCCGCGCCGCACCTTCCGAGCGAGGAAGGGCGGAGCTCGTGCGTCTGGTTTCTTCCGAACGCGACGCGGTGTACGCTTCCCGCATGCCGGACGATAAAAAGGTAGACGCGCTCGTGATCCTCAACGCGCTCTCCGACGAGGCGGAACGAGGTTCCCCCAAAACGGTGGCGGGGCTTATCTGCGGCTACCGCTATTTTGCGGAGCGTGCCGGCTGGAAGAGCGCCGCGCTCGGCGAGCTGTTGCAAAAATTCGTGAACGCGGAGGACATCGTATGAGCCTGCGGGAAGAAACGGTCAGCAAAAATTATGTTTTTAGGGGCAAGATCATCAACGTCCGCTGCGACGACGCCGTTCTGCCCGACGGAAAGCCGTGCAAAAGGGAGATCGTGGAGCACGGGGGCGGCGCGGCCGTCCTGTACGTGCGCGGCGACGACGTTCTTCTGGTAAAGCAGTACCGCTACGCCTACGGGGAAGAACTGTACGAGATCCCCGCGGGAAAGCTGGAAAAAGGGGAAGATCCCGCGGTAACGGCCGCGCGCGAGCTGGAAGAGGAGGCGGGGTTCATTCCCGAAAAGATGATCCCGCTCTATGTTCTCTATCCCACGCCCGGCTATACCAACGAAAAGATCTACATATACCGCGCCGAAGGGGTCAGAGAAGGGCGCGTTCATTTAGACGAGGGGGAATTTCTTTCCTCCGCCTTTTACCCGCTCCAAGAGGTGTGCGACATGATCGGGCGCGGCGAGATAAAAGACGCGAAAACGATCGTTGCGATCCAACGGGAATTGCTCGACCGCGCGTCGGAAAAATAAAAAACGGAATAAACAGCGTGCCCCGCGGCGGAAGCCGCGGGGCACGGTTTTCAGAGGGCGCGCTTACGATAAATTATTTGCAGCAGCCCGAAAGAATGTTGCACAGACCGCCCTTTTTGATGACGCAATACGCGGCGGCGATGACGAGCGGCGTATAGCAGCTGTTGAGTATGCCGTCGAGTTTTCCGTTTCCGCAGAAGCAGAGAATGAGCAGTATGATGAGAAGCCACAGGCAGGTATTATTGCCGAAAGTTCCGAAACAGTTCATTAAAAATTCCTCCTAAATTCTGCCGCGGGGCGGGTATGTACGATTCTTTTGCAGCCCCGCAGTGTTCAGGCATGCGGGCGGCTTTGCCGCTTTCTGCCTATACTCATATGTACGTGCTTTTGCGGAAAAATGTTCCGCCCCGTTCATAAATCGCGTCTGCGGGGCGTAAACTAAGGGTAAAACGGGCGCAGATCCCGCGCGGAAGGGGCGTGGGCAAACAATTTGTACTTTCATTTGCTTGCTAACGGGCGCGATTTTTGTTATAATAATATGCGCTCGAAAGCGGTTTGCGCTCTTCGGGCGGCGCGGTTTTTCCGCGCAAAGATCCCGATATGCGCGGGCGGACACGCTGACGCGGTCTGACCCGTTCACGCGCATAAATACATTTTTTTCACGGATACTCGGTAAGAGATCCGATGGAGGCTTTTATGAAGAGCAAATCTAAAAGAATTGCTTTGTATGGGGTATTTGCGGCGCTCATAGTAGTGGTGTTTTATCTTGAAACGCTGATCGGTAGCTTTTGGATAACGCCGCCGGCGATCGTGTCCTTGTCGCTCCTTTTTACATTTTGTCTGTCGGCAGATTGGCGATTGGGGTTAGGCGGCGGTATCCTGTTCGGCTTAACGTCTTGGGCTTTGGCGGCAATATTCGGAAACCCCGCGTTTATTTTCCCTTGGGTATCGGTTTTACCCAGAATCTTTGTGGGTATAGGCGCGTATGGAGCCTTCCGTTTGACAAAGTGTTTGGTAAAGGACAAAGCAAATCATTTCGTAACAGAATATTTGCCTTATTCGATCGGGGCGTTGTGCGGAATAATAATCAACACAGCTCTTGTGGTTACGGCGCTTACGTTGTTTTTACCCGAAATGGGAAGCTTGGGTTATTGGTTGAGTGCGTGCATAACGATAAATTTTCCGGTTGAATTGATTGCTGCGATTATTCTTACTCCCGTACTGAGTAATGCGTTAAAAAAGGCATTCGGGAAAAAGACGGTAAGGGCAGATAAAACTGTGAAAACAGACGAATCGAAATCTGATATTGTTTCTGAAACAGGAAGTGCACGAAAAAGTTAATACTTGGGAGCGCGGAAGATGGTCATTTGCATAGATGTCGGCAATACGAATATCAAATACGGGATATTCAAAGGGGACGAGCTCGTCGTGAGCTTCCGCGTGGCGACCGAGCTCAAACGCACGAGCGACCAATACGGCACGGCGATCATCGACATGCTCGCCGTCAAAGGGATCTTGCCCTCCGACATTCACGGGGCGATCATCTCTTCCGTCGTGCCCTCGCTCAACTATACGATCTCGCACATGTGCGCCTATTACCTCGGCGTGGAGCCCTTAATGGTCGGCGCCGGGCTGAAAACGGGGCACAACCTGCGGGTAGACGACGCGCGCGAAGTAGGCGCGGACAGGATCGTGAACGACGTCGCCGCCATCAAAAAATACGGCGCGCCGCTCATCGTCATCGATTTCGGCACGGCTACCACTTTCAACGTCGTCAACGAAAAGAAGGAATTTATCGGCGGGGCGGTCGCGCCCGGTATCCGCGGGTCGATGGACTCGCTCGTATCGGGCACGGCAAAGCTTCCGCGCGTGGAGATCGAAAAGCCTGAAAGCGCCATAGGCAAGAACACGACCACCAACATGCAGGCGGGCATCGTGTTCGGCTTTGCGGGGCTCGTGGGCTATATCGTCAAAAAGATCAAAAAGGAAATGAAAGCCCCGGATATGAAGGTCGTCGCTACGGGCGGATTCAGCGAGATCATCGCGGGCGAAGTTTCCTGCATCGATCATGTAGACAAGCTTCTCACATTGCAGGGGCTGAAAATTTTATACGATTTAAATCAGACGGAGGGTAAAAAATGAAGAGCGTCGGCGTGGCGATACTCGGTTTGGGCGTCGTGGGCGGCGGAACGTACAAAATTCTGCGCGACCACAGGGAATTTTACAGACAGACGCAGGGCGTAGACATCACCGTGGAGAGCGTTCTGGAGATCAACAAGCAAAAGGCGCTCGCGCTCGGTATCGAGGAGAGCAAGATCTCCGACAATATCGCGGAGGTCATTTCCAATCCGAACGTAGACGTCGTCGTGGAGGTGATCGGCGGCGTGGAGCCCGCAAAGAGCTTTGTGCTGGCGGCGCTGCACAGCGGCAAGAGCGTCGTAACTTCCAACAAGGAGCTCTTCTGCAAGTACTGGCACGAGCTGGAAAAAGCGGCAAAACGCACCAACGCCGGGCTGTACTATGAAGCGAGCTGCGTCGGCGGCGTTCCGATCATCCGCACCCTGATCGACGGCATGCAGGCAAACGTGATCGAAAGTCTTACGGGCATCATCAACGGCACGACGAACTATATCCTCACCCGCATGACGCGCGAGGGGATCGGCTACGAGGCGGCGCTCAAAGGCGCGCAGTCGCTCGGCTATGCCGAGGCGAACCCTTCGGCAGACGTGGAGGGATACGACGCGGCGTATAAGCTCTCTATCCTTTCCAGCCTCGCCTTCCATACGAAAGTCCCTCTGGACAAGATCTACCGCGAGGGCATCACCAAGATCCAGGCGCAGGACATCGCGTACGGCGACGAGCTCGGCTACGTATTGAAGCTTCTTGCCATCGGCAAGAACGGGGAAAAGGGCGTGGAAGTGCGCGTGCACCCCGCATTTATCCGCAAGGATCACCCGCTCGCTTCCGTGAACGACAGCTTTAACGCCGTCTATCTGAAAGGCGACAGCGTGGGCGACATCATGCTCTACGGCAGGGGCGCGGGAGACATGCCCACGGGCAGCGCGATCGTTTCCGACGTCATCTATGCCGCAACGCATAACGACGTAAAATACGCTACCTTCAAAAACGGCGCCACGGCGGAGGCGGGCGTGAAGTTCGTAACCGACTTCAAGAGCCGCTACTATATCCGCTTTACCGCCAAAGACAGGGCGGGCGTGCTCGCAAAAGTCGCGGGGATCTTCGCGAAATACAACATCAGCATCATCGACCTTATCCAGAAGGGTGAAGACTGCGAAAATATCCCCATTATCCTCATCACGCACGAAACGAACGAATATTCCGTCCGCCGCGCCCTCGAAAAGATCGGCGCGCTCGAAGACGTCGTTTCCGTCGACAGCATGATCCGCGTGGAGCGCTGACTATGGTCAACCGCAGCGGAGAATTGCAGCAAACGGTCACGCCGCGTTTCCGCGGGGGCGAGGGGTATGCCAGACTGCGCGACCTCACGGCGGGCAAAAAACCGCAGAACGTGCGCGTTTTCAGCGAAATGACGCTGGAAAAGGGCTGTTCGATCGGCGCGCATACGCATACGGACGACAGCGAGGTCATCTATATCCTGCGCGGCAGGGGCGTATATGAAGACAACGGCGCGGCCGTTGTGGTCGGCGCGGGAGATACGCTGATCGCGTATGCGGGCGATTCGCATTCCCTGCGCAACGAATCGGACGAGCCGCTCACCTACCTTGCGGTCATCGTAAAGGCATAACGGAAGTAAAATCACGGCTTTCCCGTACTGCGGGAAGGCCTTTTGCATTAGGAGAAGAAAGATGAAAGGCGTCATACTCGTCAATGCGTATATCCGTTCGGAAGGAGCGGTGCGCCAGGCGGAACGCATCAAGGAAGAGCTTGCGGCGCGCGGGATAGGCGCGCGCATCGAAAAGAACGGCAATTTTTTGTGCCGCGTTGCCGAAAACCGCATTTCGCTTGCCGAAAACATGGATTTTTGCGTGTACCTGGATAAAGACAAATATCTTTCCCGCATGCTGGAAAAGTGCGGCGTGCGCCTTTTCAACAGCGCCGAGTCTGTGGAGCTTTGCGACGATAAAATGCTCACCTACATCGCGCTCGCGGGAGGGGGCGTGAACCTGCCCGACACACTTCCCGCGCCCCTTTGCTATTATGCAGACGCGAAAGTGCGGCGAGAGTATGTGAAGGAGATAGGCGCCGCGCTCGGCTATCCGCTCATAGCCAAAAAAAGCTTCGGCAGCTGGGGCATGGACGTGGAGCTTATACAAAACGAAAAGGAGCTTGCGGAGGTCGCCGAAAAATTCCGCATGAGCCCGCACCTGTATCAGAAGTACGTTGCCGCGCACAGGGGAGAGGATTACCGCGTGCTCGTTGTGGGCGGCAGGGCGATCGCCGTCATGAAGCGCACGAACCGGCGCGATTTCCGTTCCAACATCGAGTGCGGCGGCACAGGCAGCCGTGCGGAAGTGCCCGCGGATTTTATCGCGCAGGCGGAACGGTGCGCGGAAATTCTCGGGCTGGATTACTGCGGCGTAGACATTCTTGACGACGTCGGCCGCCCCGTGGTGTGCGAGGTCAATTCCAACGCGTTTTTCAACGAGGCGGAAAAGGTGACGGGCGTGAATGTGGCGGGGGCGTTTGCCGGGCATATCGCTTCGGTGTTAAAATGCGCCGAAGCTGAATAAAAGGCAAAAAAAGCGGCTTTTGTTTCGCATAAAATGAATAAAAATAAAAATTCGGCGCGAAACAGGTTGCTTTTTTTTCTGTGACATGATATGATGAACGCAATGTAAAAGGGACGTCCCTTTTTGCGGATCAAAGATCCGCAAAAAGGCGTTTTCATGCAGAAATAAAAACGGAGAGGTAGATTTATGAAAAAAATCTTGATTGCCGCCGTATCCGCGCTCTTGGTCGGGGCGTTGGCGGTATCTTTTGCGGCATGCGCGAAGCAGGAACGTATGCGCGTTGTAGACGTTATGCTCACCGGCGAACAGTATTGCTATGCCGTGAATAACGAAAAGACGGACGAACTGATGACGGACATCAACAATGCATTGAAAAAGCTGGTCGGGTCTAAACCGTACAATCCGGAGCTCGATCCCACGACGGACGCGGAAGGCATCAGCTACGATTACACCGGAGACGGCGTCGCGGAAGAAAAGGTTACCATCAAAGCGTTGTACGACGCGGAAGAGGCCGGCACGCTCGGAACGATCGGGAGCGACTTTTTGACGAGCCTTCCCTCCGGTGCAGACAGGAACCAATATCTGGTCGTTGCGACGAATGCGGAATTCCCTCCCTTCGAATCCACCAGCGGAGACAGCTTTACGGGGATCGATATGCACGTTGCTAAAATCCTCGCCCAGGAACTTCACAGGGAACTCGTGATTCTGGACATGGATTTCGAAGTCGTTATCCAAACGGTCAATAACGGAAACGCCGATCTCGGCATGGCGGGGTTGACCTATAACGAGACCCGTGCGCAGATGGTCACTTTTTCTCTGCCTTACTATCAGACGACGCAGCGTATAGCGGTGCGCGAATCGGATTATCATCTGTTTGAAAACTGCACGAACGAGGCGGAGGTGCGCGCCGTGATCGAAGGCATGGGCAACATTTCCGCGGGCGGCGCAGACGGGCAGAGCGGTTATGCTTATATCGCGGGCGACGTCAATTTCGGCGAAAAATTCGTCGGGTTTGACAACGTTACGGCAAAAGGGTATACGAGCGTGGCGCTTGCGGTCAGAGATCTTTCTTTGGGTAAGGTAAAATTTGTCGCGGCGGACAAAGATACGTTGCAGGACGCCGTGGATACGACGAACGAATCCATCGGCGCCTGACGGCAGCATAAATAAAGGAATCAGAGAATCATGCAGGTGATGTGGGAAGCCTTTTACGATCAGTTCGTTACGAAAGGCGGATACAGAAATGTATTAGAGGGTTTGCGAAATACGCTGATCATCGCCGTTCTCGGTTTGGTGATCGGTATCATACTCGGTACGCTCGTCGCCTGCGCGCAGGTCGCGGGGCGGCGCAATAAAGTTGCAAAAGTGTTTGCGAGAATAGGCGACGTTTACACCGCCGTTTTCCGCGGCACGCCTATCATCGTGCAGCTGCTCATTTTCCATTTTATCATATTTGCGGGCGTCAATATCGACGGATTGATCGAGGCGGTCCTCGTGTTCGGCCTCAACAGCGGCGCATATGTTTCGGAGATCATGCGCGGCGGCATTTTGTCCGTTGACGCGGGGCAGATGGAAGCAGGCAGAACGCTCGGGCTTTCCTATACGACCACGATGCTCAAAGTCGTGTTTCCTCAGGCGATCAAAAACGTGGTGCCGACCCTCGGCAACGAGCTTATAGCGCTCACTAAGGATACTTCCGTTGCGGGCTACGTCGCAACGATGGATCTTACGCGGGCTTTCCGTCTGATCGCTACCGCGAATTACGAGTTCATCATACCGTATCTGATGCTCGCGCTCGTTTATCTTGTAATAATCCTGATCATGACGGTGATCGTCAGGCTTATCGAAAGGAGGCTGAGAAAGAGTGAACGAAGATAAAAAACAGCCTCTTCCCGAGGCCGAAAAGCAGGACGTGAAATCGCCCAAACCCAAATTCGTGAAGACGGAAAAGACCCCCGTGGAGCCGTGCGATCCCGAAGCGCTCATCGAGGTACAGCACCTGACCAAGAGCTTCGGCGAGCTCACCGTTCTTAACGACATTTCCGAAAAGATCATGCAGGGCGAAAAGGTCGCCGTGATAGGGCCTTCGGGCAGCGGCAAGTCTACTTTTTTGCGCTGTCTGAACGTGCTGGAAGATCCGACGGACGGCTATGTGTTTTTTGAAGGGAACAACCTGTGCGATCTGCGCGTAGACATTAACGTGCAGCGGCGCAGAATGGGCATGGTGTTCCAGCAGTTCAATCTGTTCAACAATATGAACGTGCTCAAAAACATCACCCTCGCGCCCGTACACATCGGCTTGCAGGAGCTGAAAAGGGCAAAGCGCAAAAATCTCGGCATAAAGATCGGCAATCTTTTCCGCGGAAAAGAAAAAAAGAAGGCGCTCGTACCCATCGAAACGAGCGTGAAAAAGATCAGGGAGGAAGCCAAGGCGAACGCGATGCGGCTTTTGGAACGCATCGGCCTTGCAGACAAGGCAAGCGTGTTTCCTTCCACCTTGTCCGGCGGGCAGCGCCAGCGCATCGCCATCGTGCGGGCGCTCGCGATGAACCCGAAGGTGATGCTCTTCGACGAGCCTACTTCCGCGCTCGACCCTGAAATGGTCGGCGAGGTGTTGGAGCTGATCAAAGAGCTTGCCGACGAGGGCATGACGATGGTCATCGTCACGCACGAAATGGGCTTTGCGAGAGAGGTCGCCACCCGCGTCATGTTCATGGACGGCGGCAAGATCGTAGAGCAGGGGCCTCCTTCCGAAATTTTCGGCGCGCCGAAAAACGAAAGGCTCAAAGACTTTTTGTCTAAGGTATTATAATGATAAGCGCCGCGGCAGACAGCCGCGGCGCTTTTGCATTCAGATCTGTTTTACGATTTGTCTGCGGCAGGGTTTTCGCTGTCGGGCAGCGCCGGGCCGTGTTCTTTCAGATACTTGTCGAGAGCCGCCTGCTTTTCTTTTTGTTTGACGGCGTAGATAGATTTTTTGGTCTTGCTGTAAATGACGCAGCCCGCTATGAGCAGTCCTGCGGCAACGATCGCAGGGATCAGCCAGCCGAGCGTTATAAAATTATACAGAACAATTTGTTCCAAGTCAAGCGTTTTGGAATAAAATGTTCCATAATATAAACATGAATAAATTTGCAGAGAGGGTGCGCGAACTTCGTATGGAAAAGGGACTTTCGCGCAAAGAACTTGCCGAAAAACTCGGCACGTTGCAGCGGAATATCTCGTACTGGGAACTGGGGCAGCGCGAATGCGGTTTCGATATGCTCATAAAAATATCCGACGTGTTAGATGTTTCCGTCGACTATCTGTTGGGTAAAACGGATTACTGAAAATTTTTTGTGCGCCGCGCAGCTCTTTGAGCTGCGCGGCATAACTTTACAAAAATTGTGTTTTTTTGACGATTTTATTTGAAAAAAAGCGCAAGATATGGTATAATAAAGGATATAATAGGGCGGTACGTGCGTCCTTTTCAAAGAAACGAGCGGAGGGAAGAATGGCGAATCAGAAATACAGTGCCGAAGACATAAAGATCCTCGAAGGGTTAGACGCGGTGCGCCTTCGCCCCGGTATGTACATCGGGTCTACGGGCGCCAAGGGGTTGCATCATATTTTGTGGGAGATCGTAGACAACGCGATCGACGAGGCGGCAAACGGCTTTGCCAACCGCATCGAGGTCAGGCTCTATAAAGACGGCAGTGCGTCTGTCGAAGACAACGGCCGCGGTATCCCTACGGACATTCACCCGAAAACGGGCGTTTCGGGCGTGGAGGTCGTATTTACCCAGCTGCACGCGGGCGGCAAGTTCGACGAGCACAACTATTCCTTCTCGGGCGGTCTGCACGGCGTGGGCGCGTCCGTTACCAACGCGCTTTCCGAATGGCTGAAAGTGGAGGTGTACAGGGGTACGGTATTCCACATGTCTTTCCATTCCTATTACGACGAGGAAAAGGAAAAATACATGTCGGGCGTACCGAACGAGCATCTCGTAAACACGGGCGAAAAGACGGACAAAACGGGTTCGTTTATCCGCTTCAAGCCGGATGCCGCCGTGTTCGATACGGTCAATTTCAATTTCGACGTAGTATCCAAGCGCCTCAAAGAGCTCGCGTTTCTCAATAAAGGGTTGGAGATCAACCTCGTAGACGAGCGCGTTCCCGAAGACAAAAAACCGATCACGGTCAACTATAAGTACGACGGCGGGCTGAAAGATTTTGCCGTATATCTCAACGAGGGCAAAACGGCGCTTTATGACGAGCCGCTCGAATACAAGACGGAAAAGGACGGCATTCTCATCGAATTTGTCGTACAGCACACGACGGATTTTACGGAAAGCCTCTTTTCCTTCGTCAACAATATCCCCACCCCCGAAGGAGGGTTTCACGAAACGGGCTTCCGCTCGGGGCTCACCAAATGCCTCAACGACATCGCCCGCGCCACGGGCGCGCTCAAAGAGAAGGATCAGAATCTCATGGGCGACGACTTCCGCGAGGGCCTCACGGCGATCCTGTCCATTAAGATGAAGAACGTGCAGTTCGAGGGGCAGACGAAGACCAAGCTCGGCAATCCCGAAGCGCGCCAGCCCGTGGAAACGGCGACCATCGAAGGCATGAACGAGCTGTTCAAAGACAGCAAGAACAAGACCACCTTCGACGAGATCGTCAAAAAGGCGCAGGCGGCGGCGCGGGTGCGCATTGCGGCGCGCCAGGCAAAGGAAGTGGCGCGCGCAAAAAACTCCATCGAGAACCTTACGCTCGTCGGTAAGCTCGCGTCCTGCACGGGCAAAAAACCCGAGCTCAACGAGCTGTTCATCGTGGAGGGCGATTCCGCGGGCGGCACGGCAAAGCAGGCGCGTATCCGCCAGACGCAGGCGATCCTGCCCCTCCGCGGAAAGCCGCTGAACGTCGAAAAGAAGCGCATCGATCAGGTGCTCGCCAATGAGGAGATACGCACCATCATCTCCGCGCTCGGCGCGGGGTACGGCTCCGATTTCGATATGGAAGAGCTCAAATATCATAAGGTGATCATACTTTCCGATGCCGACCAGGACGGCATGCATATCCGCTGTATCCTTTTGACCTTCTTCTTCCGCTACATGCGCGAACTCATCAATAACGGAAACGTATATATCGGCATGCCGCCGCTGTATAAAGTTTATAAGAAGGATATTACGGAATACGCCTACGACGACGAGGAACTGCAAAAGAAGATAGAGATTGTCGGCAAGGGGTATCAGATCCAGCGCTATAAAGGTTTGGGCGAGATGAGTGCCGAACAGCTTTGGGAAACGACGATGGATCCCGCAAGGCGCAACCTCATTCAGGTAAACATAGAAGACGCCGCCGAAGCGGAACAGATGGTCACCGCGCTCATGGGCGACAGGGTGGAGGCGCGCAAGGAATTTCTGGCGCGCAACGCCAATTTCAACAAGATCGATACTTTTATCGACAGGGTAAACATTTAACGGGAGGACAAGGCTTTGGCAAAACGAAAGGACAAAAAGGGCGATCAGCTTCCCGTACCCGAGGAGCAGAAAGGGCAGGTCTTTCTGACCCCGCTCGAAGAAGTGCTGCCCGGCTCCATGCTCCCGTATGCGGAGTACGTTATACTCGACCGCGCCCTTCCCCGCGTGGAAGACGGGTTGAAGCCCGTACAGCGCCGCATTCTGTATACCATGTACGACATGGGTCTCACCCCCGACAAGCCGCATAAAAAGTGCGCGCGCATCGTGGGCGACTGCATGGGCAAATATCACCCGCACGGCGACTCTTCCGTGTACGACGCGATGGTGCGCATGGCGCAGGATT
>ERZ1643247.1195-NODE-1195-length-25565-cov-130.062172_pt1 | contig 25565 bp, 20 predicted proteins | sample MGYA00579264_ERZ1643247 | MGnify/ENA primary metagenome ERZ1643247 (study PRJEB29033, sample SAMEA4952262) | chicken gut metagenome | biome: Broiler Chicken; feature: Gastrointestinal Tract; material: Caecum | place: Ireland | collected 2018 | study: Broiler... | reverse complement strand
ATCTTTTCTGGCTTGTCAAGAACTTTTTTCTTTTTCTTGAAAATTTCTTTTTTCAAGTTTTTCTGTTCTTTTCGACAGCTTTAATAGATTATCACAAACCTTATTGTTTGTCAAGAACTTTTTTCAAAGTTTTTAATCTTAAAACTGTCAGCGGAGAAAGAGGGATTTGAACCCTCGCACGGCGTGAACCGTCTACACCCTTAGCAGGGGCGCCTCTTCAGCCACTTGAGTATTTCTCCATTGCCTGAATCATATTAAATAATTCAATTTTTTGCTCTGCATGAGCAATATGTATTATACCTCTATTTATGTTTTTTTGTCAATTACTTTTTTTAATTTTTTTCATTTTCTTTTATGACTTTTTCAATTCTGCTTTTTACTTCCTGTGCGATCTCTACTGTCTTCATATCTTTATACTCTTCATATAGAAGAGGTTTCAGAAAATGAACCTGTACATTTACCTTTTCAATGGACTTAGTATCAAAAGATTTATAAGAATCAATAAGAGCCACCGGTACAATAGGACATTTTGCCTTCACAGCAGGCTTAAAGCTTCCCCCTTTAAATTCATGTACATTATTTGGATCCTTTGTTCTGGTTCCTTCTGCAAAGATCAAATAATTTCTTCCTGCCTTTACTTCCTTAGTCACCTGAATGATCACCTGCATAGACTGTTTCACATCTTCTCTGTCTATGGCAAAAGCTTTCATACATGCGAAAACCTGTTTCAGAAATGGTATATTCTGGATCTCCTTTTTCATAACAACTGAAAAAGGGGTAGGGCAGGCCTGTATGATCGCAAGCACATCAAAAAGCCCCTGATGATTCGGGAAAAACATAAAACCGTTCTTTTTCGGTATATTTTCCTCTCCATGAACCTCAATATGGATACGTCCTCCGGTAATCGCCCGGTTATCTATGAATCTGAGGAGTTTATATCTCTCTTCCTCTGTATATTTCTCTACATGGCTGGCATAATAGCATAGCTTACACCAATAATAAGGCACCAGCAGGATATTATATGCCACCATTAATAAAATTCTCTTCACTTTCTTTTGCTCACTTTCTTCTTTGATTTCCGCAGGCAACGAGCCAGGCGGCCACATCTAATTTTTCCAGGCAAAAGAAGTGTGCATTAAAAATCTGTGTTTTCTTTTAATGCACACTCCTGACAGAGCCTTGATCAGCTTATCATATTTTGCTGATTAAAACGCTTGTCCAGCTCTTCTTCATAAGATGGATTTTCTTTCTGAAAATTTTCAAAGTCCTTCTGATATTTTTTATAAGTCCCTGTTCCCATAAATTTTTTATAAGCGGCTCTGGAATACTGGCTCATTTCTCCTGTCACATCTTTTGCAGGAACCACAAAATATCTTTGCCCATCCTTCTTTACAAAATAGAAGGACAATCTCGGACATTTCAGATTTTTTTCTCCATCTTCCGGTTTATAGTCAAACCACACATAAACCAGTTGGCTGTCTCCGCTTTTTCCCAGAGAATCTGATTTTTTAAAATCTATGCTTTCTGCTTTATAGGCTTTAAAAAGTCTTAGATTGTAATCAATTTCTTTCTGGAGATCCTCCTGTATCTCTTCATCTTCTGACAGATCATAACATTCTTTCACTGCTTGGATATTCTGTTTCTGATAAGAACGGATCAGAAATCTTACCACAGCTTCCGGAGAATTAGTATCCTCACTTTTTTCTCCGCAGCCTGCCAGGATCAATATACAGGCAGAGACAGCTAAAATAAATATAACCCCTTTTTTTATTGCTGTCATGAAACTAATTTATTTCTCTCCTCTGTCAGAAGCAACAGTTTCCTGATTCACCTCTTCATCTTTATCTCTTACTTTTGCAATACTTGCCACTGTAATATCATCCTTCAGATCCATCAGTTTTACTCCTGATGTGATCCTTCCCAGAATGGAAATATCTCTACACTCCAGACGGATGATAATTCCCCCTGTAGTGATCAGCATAATTTCATTATCACTGTTTACAGCCTTGACACCGATCACATTTCCTGTTTTTTCTGTGATCTTATAGCATTTCACACCTTTTCCGCCTCTGTTCTGACGGGTAAATTCCCCTACAGAGGTACGTTTTCCAAGGCCTTTTTCTGATACGATCAGAAGGTAATCCCCCTGGCAGGTAAGCTGCATACCGATAACTTCATCCTCTTCCATCAGGTTGATTCCCCTTACGCCCATGGAAACCCTTCCGGTAACTCTTACATCCGTTTCTTTAAAGCGGATACACTGTCCGAATTTTGTTACCAGTATAATATCTTTCTTATTATCTGTAAACTTCACTTCAATAAGCTCATCATCTTCTCTCAGGGCAATAGCGGCAAGACCTGTCTTTCTCACATTTGCATAATCCTCAATCGGTGTTTTCTTTACAAGTCCGTTCTTTGTTGCCATAAAGAGGAAGTTCCCCTTCTTAAACTCATTGATAGGGATCACTGCTGTGATCTTCTCCTCAGGCTGAAGCTGAAGCAGATTGATAATAGCCGTTCCCCTGGCTGTTCTGCTGGCCTCCGGGATCTCATATGCCTTTATCCGGTACACCCTTCCTGTACTTGTAAAGAACATGAGATAATGATGAGTTGTAGTCATCAGCAGTTCTTCTATATAATCATCTTCTATGGTGGACATACCTTTGATTCCCTTTCCGCCTCTGTTCTGGCTGCGGAAATTGTCCACGGTCATCCTCTTTATGTAGCCCAGTTTTGTCATGGCTATCACTGTATTTTCCTTCGGGATCAGATCTTCCATAGAAATATCATACTCGTCATAACCAATGGAAGTCCTTCTGTCATCGCCATATTTTTCTGCGATTTCCAGGATTTCTTCCCGTATCACACGAAGAAGCAGATTTCTGTCGGACAGGATCGCCTTCAGCTCTCTGATTTTTACTTCCAGATCATTAAATTCATTCTGAAGACGTTCTCTCTCCATTCCGGTAAGCTGGTACAGACGCATATTTACGATTTCCTGAGCCTGTACATCGGTAAAGCCAAAAGTCTCCATTAAGGTATCCTTCGCTTCCTGCCTTGTTTTGGAATTCCGTATGATCTGGATCACCTGATCGATCACGTCCAAAGCTTTCAGCAAACCGGATACAATATGCGCTCTGGCTTCCGCCTTATTCAGATCATACTGGGTCCTTCTTGTGACTACATCTTCCTGATGCTCCAGATAGTAGTTCAGCATTTCCAGAAGGCTCATGACTTTAGGCGTATTTCCCACCAAAGCCAGCATGATCACGCCAAAAGTATCCTGAAGCTGTGTATGTTTATAAAGCTGATTCAGGATCACGTTGGCATTGGCGTCTCTTTTGAGTTCAATGCAGATACGCATGCCTTCTCTGTTGGAGTGGTCATTGATAGCAGTGATCCCTTCTACCTTCTTATCCCTTACCAGTTCCGCGATCTTTTCGATAAGCCTTGCTTTATTGACCATATAAGGCAGTTCTGTGACAATGATCTGGGATTTTCCATTCGGCATCGTCTCAATATCTGTCACTGCGCGTACCCTGATCTTACCCCGTCCTGTACGGTAAGCTTCCTCAATTCCTCTGGTTCCCAGGATCGTGGCTCCGGTAGGGAAATCCGGACCTTTTACAATAGAGAGGATTTCCTCAATCGTAGTCTCTCTGTTTTCCTCGATCTGATTATCAATGATCTTTACCACTGCGTTAATGATCTCTCTCAGATTATGAGGAGGGATATTGGTAGCCATACCTACTGCAATACCGGATGTGCCGTTTGCCAGAAGATTTGGATATCTGGCAGGCAATACGGTAGGTTCCTTCTCTGTACCGTCAAAGTTTGGCACAAAGTCTATGGTATTTTTATTGATGTCGGCAAGCATTTCCATGGAAATCTTACTCAATCTGGCCTCTGTATAACGCATGGCGGCAGCGCCGTCGCCGTCCACAGAACCGAAGTTTCCATGTCCGTCTACCAGAGGATACCTGGTAGACCAGTCCTGGGCCATATTGACCAGAGCTCCATAGATGGAACTATCCCCATGAGGATGATATTTACCCATGGTATCACCTACGATACGGGCGCATTTTCTATGGGGTTTATCAGGACCATTATTTAACTCTATCATAGAATAGAGGATTCTTCTCTGCACCGGCTTTAAGCCGTCTCTTACATCCGGAAGCGCCCTGGAGGCAATAACGCTCATAGCGTATTCAATGTAAGATTCCTCCATTTTTTTCTGCAGGTCCACTTCCTGGACTTTGTCAAAAATATTATCTTCCATCTGGTTTCTCCTTTAGATCCGGATTTCTTAAATGTCCAGATTTTTTACATATTTGGCGTTCTCTTCGATAAATTCTCTTCTGGGCTCTACTTTATCTCCCATTAGGGTAGTAAAGGTCAGATCCAGTTCAGAGGTAGAATCCTCATCCATGACTACCCGCATAAGAATCCTTCTCTCCGGGTCCATAGTCGTCTCCCAAAGCTGATCTGCATCCATCTCTCCCAGACCTTTATAACGCTGGATAGAACATCCCTCCAAGCCGATCTCCTGTAAGATATCTGCCTGTTCCTGCTCTGTATAAGCATAATAGATCTTCCGGTTCTTCTCCAGCTTGAATAAAGGCGGTTTTGCCAGATATACATATCCCTGTTTGATCAGCTCCGGCATAAACCGGTACAAAAATGTAAGGAGAAGGGTTGCGATGTGGGCGCCGTCCACATCTGCATCTGTCATAATAATGATCTTATGGTATCTCAGCTTAGTGATATCAAAATCCTCATGGATACCCGTACCGAAAGCCGTGATCATGGCTTTGATCTCTGCATTGGCATAGATCTTATCCAGCCTTGCTTTCTCCACATTCAGGATCTTTCCTCTCAGAGGAAGGATTGCCTGGGTTGCCCTGCTTCTGGCAGTCTTTGCAGAACCGCCTGCAGAATCTCCCTCTACGATATAGATCTCACATTTGCTGGGGTCCTTGTCTACACAATCCGCCAGCTTGCCTGGCAGAGACATTCCGTCCAGAGCAGATTTCCTCCGGGTCAGTTCTCTCGCCTTTCTGGCTGCATCTCTGGCTCTCTGAGACAGGATAGATTTCTCCACGATGATCTTGGCCACTGCCGGATTCTGTTCCAGATAGATTTCCAACTGACTGCTGACCACACTGTCAACCGCGCCTCTTGCCTCGCTGTTTCCCAGTTTCTGCTTGGTCTGGCCTTCAAACTGAGGATCTTCGATCTTCACACTGATAATAGCTGTAAGTCCTTCTCTGATATCCTCCCCTGACAGATTCTGCTCGTTATCCTTTAACAGCTTATTTTTTCTGGCATAATCATTAAAAGTTTTTGTAAGGGCATTTCGGAATCCCATGATATGGGTTCCGCCTTCAGGAGTGGTGATATTATTTACAAATCCATAAGTATTTTCTGTATAGGCGTCATTATGCTGCATGGCCACTTCTACCATGACACCGTCTTTTGTTCCTTCAAAATACAGGATATCCTCGTAAAGAGGCGTGGTACTCTTATTCAGATACTGGACAAATTCCCGGATTCCGCCTTCGTAATGGAAGACAACCTCTTTTGGCTCCTCTTCTCTCAGATCTCTGGCAATGATCTTCAGTCCTTTAGTAAGAAAAGCGATCTCTCTGAAACGATGTTTTAAAGTATTGAAATCAAAAACCGTCTCCTCGAAGATTTCCGGATCCGGGTGGAAGGTAACCATAGTTCCGGTCTTGTCAGGATCGCAGTCTCCCACTACTTTCAGGCTGTACATAGCCTTTCCTCGTTCATACCGCTGCTGGTAGATCTTTCCTTCATGGCAGATCCTCACTTCCAGCCAGGTGGACAGAGCGTTTACTACAGAAGCTCCCACTCCGTGAAGTCCTCCGGATACCTTGTATCCTCCGCCGCCGAATTTTCCCCCTGCGTGAAGAACAGTAAACACCACCTCCACTGCCGGGATCCCGGCTTTATGGTTGATCCCTACAGGGATTCCTCTTCCATTATCTGTAACTGTAACTGAATTATCTTCGTTTATTGATACTTCTATAGTATCACAGGCACCGGCTAGAGCCTCATCTACCGAATTGTCTACGATCTCGTAAACCAGATGATGAAGGCCCCTGGATGAGGTACTGCCGATATACATACCGGGCCTTTTTCTTACCGCTTCCAGACCTTCCAGAATCTGGATCTGGTCAGCACCATACTCTGTGTTATTTTCTGTACTCATGTAATTCCTCCTGTGAACCGGACCGTGCCGGGAATAATAGGCGTCTGTCAATAGAAATTATGTAAACTTTTAAGAAGGACAGTACACTTTCCCGTCAACTACCTTGAATATTTTATTTATATGAAATCTTTTGTCAATAAAATCATCCAGCCCCGTGCAGGTGATCATGGTCTGCACCTGGCGGATACTGTTTAAGAGATAATTCTGCCGGTTGGAATCCAGTTCGGATAAGACGTCATCTAAAAGCAGCACCGGCATATCTTTTATCCTTTTTTTCACTATATATATTTCTGAAAGCTTCAAAGACAGGGCGGCAGTCCGCTGCTGTCCCTGGGAACCGTATTTTCTGATATCCATGCCGTTGATCTTCACTCCCATATCATCTCTGTGAGGACCTATGGAAGTCATCTTAAAACGGCAGTCTCTTTCCTGATTCTGGGAAAGAGCAGAAAGAAAATCCTCTTCTAAGGTACTGGGCTCATAGATCAACTGGATCTCTTCTTTTCCCCCGGTGATATTACTGTGTATCTCCCGGATGATCCCGTTCATCTCTTCTATGAAATCCCGTCTGCTCCGGATCACGGAGCAGCCATAGTGGACCAGTTGTTCATCCCAGACCTCCAGGGTATTCATGAGAGAAGGCTGGAAAGCCAGATCCTTCAGCAGTTTATTTCTCTGGTTCAAAATGTGATTATAATTGGAAAGATCCGAAAGATACAGTTTATTAAGTTGACATAATTCAAGATCCAGGAATCTCCTCCGCTCTCCCGGTCCGTTTTTTATGATATTCAGATCCTCCGGGGAAAAAAATACAAGATTCAAAATTCCGAAGAGTTCCCCGGCTTTACGTATGGGAATCCCGTCAATAGCAATACCCTTTGCTTTATTTTTCTTCAGATGCATGTCGATTTTCCGGGAAATCCCCTCTTTTTTTACAAACATACGGATATGAGACTCGTCCGCATGAAACCGGATCATTTCTCTATCCTTGCTTCCTCTGTGGGATTTTGTCGTTCCGCACAGATAAACCGCCTCCAGGATATTGGTCTTTCCCTGGGCGTTATCTCCGTAGAAAATATTCGTCCCCTTATCAAAATTCAGGGACAGGGTTTCGTAATTTCTATAGTCCTTCAGCTCTATGGATTCAATATACATAGCTCACTTAACTTTTTCCGGGATCATTTTTCGATCCGGATCTCCTCTCCATTATAGGAAATCACATCTCCGTCATAGAGCTTCCGGCCTCTCCTGGTTTCTGTCTCCTGATTGACCTTTACTTCTCCATCCTGGATCGCATACTTGGCTTCTACCCCGTCTTCTACCAGATTCGCGGCTTTCAATGCCTGGCCAAGCTTAATATATTCTTCTCTTAATTTGATAATTTCCATTTTTTTCCCTTCTTAATCTGTTCCTGAGGAACTGGTTTTCATTTTTCCGAAAGACTTTGAAACCCGCGTTATCTTCCCGCAGCGTTAAAATTTACAGGCAGGATCAGATAAATATACTGCTGCTCTTCATCCCGGATAAAACATGGAGCTTTTGGATTCATCAGATAAATGCTGATCTCCTCATCATCAATAACTTTCAGGGCATCAATAAGGAATTTGGGATTAAACCCGATCATGATATCCTTGCCCTCTTTTTCAATATCAATATCTTCTTTCATGGAACCGATCTGAGAATCTATGCTCAGTTCCATCTGTCCGTCTTCAATATTGATGATGATAGGTTTTTTGTCGCCCTCTTTTACAAGAAGGGTTGCTCTGTCAATACAGTCTAAAAATTCTTTTTTATTGATCTTTACTTTTGTCTCATAATCACTGGAAAGCATCTGATCGATCTTAAAGTATTCTCCCTCGATAAGGCGGGACACTACAGTTGTATCATCAAATTCAAAAAGGATATGATTTGTGGAAAGGTAGATATCTACCATATCTTCCATTTCTCCGGAAAGGATCTTGCTGATCTCATTTAAAGTCTTGCCGGGAACGATCACTTTACGGTCTTCGCAGGGCTCTTTTAAAGGAACGCGGCGTATAGAAATACGGTGTCCATCAAGAGAGATCACTCTGAGGCGGTTGTTTTCGATCTGAAAAAGTTCCCCGGTCATTAATTTGTTATTTTCATTTAAAGCTATAGAAAAGATCGTCTGACGGATAATTTCTTTCAATGTAAACTGCGAAACCCGTATACATTCATTTTTTTCAATAAGAGGAAGATAAGCAAAATCCTCTCCTGATTTTCCGGGAATATTAAATTTAGCTTTTTCACAGGTGATCGTCGTGTTTAATTTTTCATCTGTTTCTATTGTAACATCACTGTCTGGAAGTTTCCGGACAATTTCGGAAAAGATCTTGGCATCCAGCGCGATGATCCCTTTTTCCAGGACCATTCCCTGAACCCGGGTTTCAATGCCTAATTCCATATCATTGGAAGTAAACTTAATGTCATTTGTAGAAGCATCGATAAGGATACATTCCAGGATAGGCATGGTTGTTTTAGCCGGAACGGCTTTCATGACGATATTTACACTTTTCTGAAGTTCGGCTTTTGAACAGAATAATTTCATAATGTGAATAACTTCCTTTCTGTGGTGGAGTGTATAATATAAAAATAAAAAGATTAAGTAATCCGCAGTAGCCGCCGTAGGGGCTGTGAATATGTGTATAAGTGCCGAAACCCGTGAAAAATACGGCTTTCGGCATATGGATAACTTTGTGGGTGAAGCTGGAAGTTCATGTGAGAACCGGGTTGATAAAGGTGTGGACAAAAATCCGGTCTTTCGGGGAACTTTAGCTTTCCACATAAAATACACATAATATTCACTTTAAGATGTGGATAAAATTACTGCTTGGAAGGATTGATCTTTTTCTTCAGGATATCGATCACTTCACGGGTGGATTCTGACGTTTCCAGTTCCGCTTCTATCTTGTTGATCCCATTCATAATAGTAGTATGGTCCCGGCCTCCCAGGTACTGGCCGATGATCTTCAAGGTACAGTCTGTCATATGACGGCAGAGATACATAACGATCTGCCTTGGGAAAGCGATCTGGCTGTTTCTTCGATTGCCTATGATATCGGCAGGGGTCAGATCAAAGTGGTCAGCTACAATGTCGGTGATCAGCTCAGGCGTGATCACCCGTTTTTCATTTGGTGAGATGATATCTTTTAAAACCTTTTCTGCCAGGGCAAGATTGATCTCGCTTTTTTCCAGATTGGCATAGGCCATGATCTTATTTAAGGAACCTTCCAGTTCACGGATATTCGATTTTACATTTCTGGCAATGTATTCGATCACTTCATTATCAATAGAATATCCATCCAGTTCCTCTTTCTTTCTGAGGATCGCCATCCGGGTTTCATAGTCCGGAGAAGAGATATCTACGATCAGTCCCCATTCAAACCGGGAACGAAGCCGGTCTTCCAGGATCTCCATGTCTTTTGGAGGTTTATCTGAGGATATGACGATCTGTTTTTTCGCTCCATGAAGAGCGTTAAAAGTGTGGAAAAATTCTTCCTGGGTGGATTCCTTTCCGATAATGAACTGGATATCATCGATCAGCAAAACGTCAATGTCCCGGTATTTTTCCCGGAATTTTGACATTGTAGAGTTATTTCCGTTTCGGATGGAATCGATCAGTTCATTGGTAAAGGTTTCGCTGGTAACATAAAGTACCTTGGCATTTGGATTTTTCTGCAGGACAAAATGGGCGATGGAATGCATCAGGTGAGTCTTTCCTAATCCAACACCTCCATAGATAAACAGAGGATTGTAAGCTTCTCCCGGGGATTCTGCCACGGCCAGAGAAGCTGCATGGGCCATTTTGTTGTTGCTGCCCACTACAAATGTGTCAAATGTATAACGTGGATTCAGTCCCGCCTTTACAATATTTTCATTGAGGGCAGTGTCCTCTTCTACGGCTGATTCCTGGATCTCATCCTGGATATCTTCGGGGAGGACCAGAGAAATCTGATAATTTTTTCCTGTGGCTTCCACGATAGCTACCTGAAGTGGAAGAAGATATCTCTTATTAATATAGTCTACCCCGATGGTGCCGCTTGGAACGATGATCGTGACCGTATTTCCCTCGACTTTATATACCTGGAGAGGTTCCAGCCATGTAGTAAAAGCAATGGGAGATAAATCATGCTCCGTCCTTACCATATTTAGAATTTCCGGCCATTTTTCCTGTATAACGTGCATTTTCATTCTCCTAACAAGTATTTTATGCCTCTTTTCACACACAAAAATATATGATTGACTGATCACATCATTCAATCATCGGTAAAAAAAAGTATTATTATCTATATATTATAATAAAAAGCGGTATTAATCAATGAAAATTTAAGAAACCGGAGGCAGAAAAAGAAAAAAAGAATGTGGAAAAGTGGATATCTGGAAGGAAATATATTTATATAGGAAGGAACAGGTATTTAAAATCCATATGGAAATAAAAAAATGTGTATAAGTGAATATGTGGATAAAGGGATGTGGATAATGGTGATAAATATTATCTGTAAACCTGTGGAAAAAAGCAAATGTGAAAAATGTGTATAATGTCAAAAACAGTATCCACATGTAAAAAAGTATTGAAAAATAAGGATTTTTGAAAAAATATAGGGAAAGAATGTGTATATATTGAAGAACTTATCCACATATTATCCACAATTTGTGGATAAATTTACGTAAACCAGAAATTGTGAAGAGATATGTGGATAGGAAATGAGGATAACTGGGATTTAATAAAAGTTACCCACATTATTCTGTGGATAAATGTGGATAACTTCTTTCTGCAATTCAGCCATAAGAGTAGATCCGGCTGGGGTAGCAGGGAAAAAGCAGCCTTATCTGGGAATCCGGGCTGGATAGTGAAAAAAATTTTAAATAACTTTGGCAAGAAATACTTGACGAAATAAGGGTTTGTGAATATAATTGAAATGATGTTTTCTATCATGCATAACTAGGAGAGACGTTCAAAATTCGGTAGACGTCCATTAATATAAGGGAGGTGCCTTGATTATGAAAATGACATTTCAGCCTAAGAAAAGACAGAGATCCAAAGTTCATGGATTCAGAGCTAGAATGAGCAGTAAGGGCGGTAGAAAAGTGTTAGCTGCCAGAAGAGCAAAAGGAAGAAAAAGATTATCAGCTTAAGACCGCAGACATGTGGTCTTTTCTTCTCTTTGCAAAGCTGTTAAAGGTAAATTATGAAATATTCGGAATCGTTGAAAAAAAACTGGGATTTCCAACTGGTCTATAAAAACGGAACATCTTACGCAAATCGGTATTTAGTTATGTATGTATTAAAAAACCAGTTGGGTCGCAACAGAATCGGGATATCCGTAAGCAAGAAAGTCGGAAACAGTGTGGTGAGACACCATCTGACACGGCTGATCAGAGAAGGTTATCGTTTGAATGAGGAAAAATTTGCCTGCGGATATGATATGATAGTGATCGTAAGAGTGAGCGGAAAGGAACAGGGATTCCGTTCTCTGGAGAGCGCCCTGCTGCATTTGGGAAAGCTCCACAAGATTTTGAGAAGTGAAGAGAATGAAAAGAATATTGATCAAAATGATTAAATTTTATCAGAAATATTTGTCCCCGCTGAAGAGTACATGTTGTCCGTATATACCCACATGTTCTCAGTATGGTTTGGAAGCTATTGAAAAATACGGGGCCTTAAAAGGAGGGCTCCTGGCCGCATGGAGGATCCTGCGGTGCAATCCTTTTTCAAAAGGCGGGTATGATCCGGTGCCGTAGGGTACGGGCGACAAGGATATAAGGAGGATACTGTTTTGGGTATGTTACTGACGAAAAGTACGATGCCGATCGTAAACTGGGTGGCAGAAGTCCTTGGCTGGCTTATGAACGGTATTTACAGCATCGGAGTCCATAATTTAGGTTTATGTATCATAATTTTTACTGTGATCATTTATGCGTTTTTGACTCCACTGCAGATCAAGCAGCAGAAATTTTCTAAAATGAATACGATCATGCAGCCGGAGCTGCAGAAGATCCAGAAAAAATATAAGGGAAAGAAAGATCAGAATTCTCAGATGAAGATGCAGGAAGAAACTATGGCCGTATATGAAAAGTACGGTGTTTCCCCTACAGGAAGCTGTCTCCAGCTTCTGATCCAGATGCCGATCTTCTTTGCTTTATATCAGGTTATCATAAAGATCCCGGGATATATCGGAGGGATTAAAGAGGTATTTGGTGATGCAGTGACACAGATTACCGGCGTCAGCGGATATTCTGATATCATCAGTCAGTTTATAACAGATAATTCTATCAGAAGCTATAGCTGGGTACAGGGACAGGAAGGCAGCGCCAATCAGGTTATCGACTTTTTATACAGCCTGTCACCATCTCAGTGGGACAAGCTGGCAGATATCAGTCAGTTTAAGGGATTCGCGGATGTATTGAACCAGACGGCGGACAAACTTCAGCCCATGCAGAATTTCCTTGGACTGAATATTGCAGATAATCCCTGGGCTCTTATCCAGGCAGGATGGTCTTCTCATCAGTATCTGATGATCGTGGCAGCCGTACTTGTGCCGGTACTGGCATGGGCGACACAGATGATCAATATGAAGTTAATGCCTACGGCGACTTCAAACAGTAATGGAAACGGATCACCTTCCCAGATGGAAGCGACTATGAAGAGCATGAACCTCTTTATGCCGCTGTTTACGGCGTTTATCTGTTTTACATTCCCATTTGGTATCGGTATTTACTGGATCATTGGTTCTCTGGTGCGTACGATCCAGCAGCTTGTGATCAACAGACATATCGATCATATGGATATGGATGCTTTTATCCAAAAGAACAAAGAAAAAAGAGAAAAGAAGATGGCGAAAAGAGGGGTTATCTCTCAGAATATCAGCCAGCAGGCCAGAATGAACGTACGCAATATCGAAGAGCCAAAGAGAAAGACCATGGCAGAAAAGAGCGGGTCTGTGAAAAATACTTCCGGATATGAATATAAAGTTCCAAAGACTAAACCGGGAAGTCTGGCTTCAAAGGCGAATATGGTAGCCGCATTTGATGAGGAAAACAAGAGAAAGAAGAAGTAGAAGGTAAGGGGGAAGAGGAATGGAATTCAGAGAATTCTCTGCAAAGACCGTGGACGAGGCCATAACAAAGGCCAGTATTGAGTTTGAAACTTCCAGTGAAAATCTGGAAATTCAGGTAGTCTCCCAGGGAAAGGCGGGCTTTTTAGGGTTTGGCGCAAAGCCGGCTATCATTAAGGCCGCAAAGAAGGAAACAACGGAAATTTTCCCGGAAGAGAAAGCTGAACCGGTAAAAAAATCAGCCCCGGCCAAAAAAGAAGAAAAGAAAACAGAAAAACCCCTGGCTGTTAAAGAAGAGAAAAAAGAACAGAAGAGGGAATATAAAAAAGAAACCAAAAAAGAGACCAGGAAAGAAAATCCTGTAAAAGCTCAGGAAAAATCCCAGGAAGCAGCTCCTGCTGAGAAAAAGCCTGAAGAAAAAACCAGAGAAGAGAGAAAAGTCTTTGTAAGAACAGAAGAAGAAATCTCTCAGATCAAAGAAGAAGCAATGAAATTCCTGACCGGAGTATTCAATGCTATGGGGCTTCAGGTTCAGATCAAGATGGAGTACAAGAACGAAGAGGGAAACCTGAACATAGATTTTGAGGGAGAAGATATGGGCATCCTTATCGGAAAGAGAGGACAGACCCTGGATTCTCTCCAGTATCTTACCAGTCTTGTAGTCAATAAAGGAAGACAGGGATATATCCGGGTTAAACTGGATACAGAAGATTACAGGAACCGGAGAAAAGAAACGCTGGAAAATCTGGCCAGGAGCATTGCCTATAAGGTCAGAAAGACCAGAAGACCGGTATCTCTGGAACCTATGAATCCTTATGAGAGAAGGATCATTCATTCTGCCCTTCAGGGAAATCGTTATGTGGAGACCTACAGCGAAGGAAATGAACCATATCGTCATGTAGTAGTAAAACTGAAAAACAGATAGTAGCATAATAATAGTGGATTATTCTAGGTGAAAGCGTGAATAAGAGAGATTCTTTGGCGCTTTCACCTTTTTTCATGATAACATCTTGTTTATACTGTATCTGAAAAGAAAGGAGAGAAAAATATGGCAAAGACCATAGCGGCTATTGCCACAGCTCTGGCGGCTTCAGGGATCGGAATCGTAAGGATCAGCGGTCCCCAGAGCAGGGAAATAACAAGCAGGATCTACCGTTCTAAGGGAGGAAAAAAAGATATCCGTAAAGTTCCTTCCCATACGATAAATTATGGATTTATCCAGGATGGGGAGGAAACGATAGATGAGGTTCTGGTAATGGTCATGGACGGACCAAGAAGTTATACAGGTGAAGATACCGTAGAGATCGACTGTCATGGAGGCGTCCTTGCCATGCAAAAGATCCTGGATACTGTGATCAAATACGGCGCCAGTCCCGCCGAGCCCGGAGAATTTACTAAAAGGGCTTTCTTAAACGGCAGGATAGATCTTTCTCAGGCTGAGGCAGTGATCGATGTGATCAACGCGAAAAATGAATATGCCCTGAAAAGCTCTGTGAGCCAGCTGAAAGGAAATATCCAGAAGGCTATCCGGGAAATCCGGGAGGCGATCATTTATCAGATCGCCTATATTGAGTCGGCGCTGGATGATCCGGAGCACATTAGTATTGACGGATATGGAGAAACACTGTATAAAGAAGTTAAGAAGCAGGAAGAGAAGATCGACAGGCTCCTGCTCAGTGTAAAAGAGGGAAAGCTGGTAAAAGAAGGGATTAAAACCGTGATCGTAGGGAAACCCAATGCGGGAAAATCTTCTCTTTTAAATACCCTTTTGGGGGAAGAAAGAGCGATCGTTACAGATATAGCGGGAACTACCAGAGATATCCTGGAAGAGACCATCCTGCTCCATGGGATATCCCTGCGGATCATCGATACTGCGGGAATCCGGGATACGGAAGATGTGGTGGAAAAGATCGGCGTGGAAAAGGCTATCGATTCTGCAAAAGACGCGGATCTGGTGCTTTTTGTGGTGGATTCTTCGATTCCTCTGGATGAGAATGACAGAGAGATCATGGAGCTTTTAAAGGATAAAAAGGCTATTGTGATCCTGAATAAAGCAGATCTGGAGCAGGTAGTGACAGAAGGAGAGTTACGGGAGATCACTGCTCATCCTATTGTGTCTGTATCCGCAAAGGAAGAACAGGGGATCGATCTTCTGGAGGATCAGATAAAGGAACTGTTTTTCCAGGGAGAGCTGGCTTTTAATGATGAGATCTACATTACTAACGCCCGCCATAAAGCGGCTTTAGAGGAAGCCAGGAAGAGCCTGGAAATGGTGGAAAACAGTATTGAGATGCAGATGCCGGAGGATTTCTTTTCCATAGACCTGATGAACGCTTATGAAGCCCTTGGAAGCATTATCGGGGAAGCTGTGGGAGAAGATCTGGTAAATGAAATTTTTTCCAAATTCTGCACCGGAAAATAGGAGAGTTATCCACAAAAGCTTATAAAAATGTGAGTAATATCCACAGAAAAACATAAAAATGTGGAATCATCCATCCATATAAACAGAAAGGATTCAGGAAAATGAAGGTACTGGAAGAAAGTTATGACATTGCTGTGGTAGGAGCGGGACATGCAGGCTGTGAGGCGGCTCTGGCCTGCGCACGGCTGGGGCTGGAGACGATCATGTTTACCGTCAGTGTGGACAGTATTGCTCTTATGCCCTGCAATCCTAATATAGGGGGAAGCTCTAAGGGACATCTGGTAAGGGAGGTAGACGCCTTAGGGGGAGAAATGGGGAAGAATATTGACAAGACCTTTATACAGTCGAAGATGCTGAACGTATCCAAAGGACCGGCAGTCCATTCGCTTAGAGCCCAGGCAGATAAACATGCGTATACAGAGGAGATGAGAAAAACTCTGGAGAATACGGACCATCTTACCATCCGCCAGGCGGAGGTGACAGAGCTTCTAGCGGAAGACGGGGTCATGAAAGGGGTTAAGACCTATTCAGGAGCCGTCTACCATACAAAAGCGGTGGTGCTGTGTACAGGGACCTACTTAAAGGCCAGATGTATCTACGGAGACGTGAGCAATTATACAGGGCCAAACGGTCTTCAGGCGGCAAATTATCTTACAGATTCCCTGAAAAATCTGGGGATCGAGATGTACCGGTTTAAGACCGGAACTCCGGCCAGGATTGATAAGCGGAGCATTGATTTTTCCAAGATGGAAGAGCAGTTCGGAGATGAGAGAGTGGTTCCTTTTTCCTTCTCCACAGACCCGGAAGATGTGCAGATCGATCAGATTTCCTGCTGGCTTACCTATACCAATGAGAAGACCCATGAGATCATCCGGGAAAATCTGGACCGCTCTCCTTTATTTTCCGGTATGATCGAGGGAACAGGTCCCCGTTATTGTCCCTCCATTGAGGATAAAGTGGTAAAATTCGCGGATAAGAACCGGCATCAGGTATTTATTGAGCCGGAAGGACTTTATACCAATGAAATGTACATCGGCGGTATGTCCAGCTCTCTTCCTGAAGACGTCCAGTATGAAATGTACCGCTCCGTAAAGGGACTGGAAAACGCCAGGATCGTGCGGAACGCTTATGCCATAGAATATGACTGTATTAACGCCAATCAGCTTTATCCTACCCTGGAATTTAAGAAGATCAAAGGGCTTTTCTCAGGGGGGCAGTTTAACGGAAGTTCCGGCTATGAGGAAGCGGCCGCCCAGGGACTGGTGGCGGGGATCAATGCGGCTATGGAAGTCCTGGGAAGAGAAATGCTGGTATTGGACCGTTCAGAATCCTATATCGGTGTGCTGATCGACGACCTTGTGACCAAAGAAAACCATGAACCTTACCGTATGATGACCAGCCGGGCAGAGTACAGGCTTCTTCTGCGCCAGGATAATGCAGATCTCCGTCTCAGGGAAAAAGGATATCAGGTAGGTCTGGTGACCAGGGAACAGTATGAGTATGTACTCTGGAAGAAAGAAAAGATACAAGAAGAAAAAGAAAGGATGGAGCATGTTCATGTAGGGGCTACCCAGGAAGTGCAGGAGCTTTTAAAAGAACATGGAAGCACCCTGCTGAAAAACGGTATTTCTCTGGCAGATCTGATCAGAAGGCCGGAGCTGTCCTATGATATTGTGGCTCCTCTGGATAAGAACCGGCCCCAGCTTCCCCAGGACGTCAGGGATCAGGTAAATATTAACATTAAGTATGAAGGCTATATAAAGAGACAGGAAAAGCAGGTAGAAGGCTTTAAGAAACTGGAGAAGAAAAAACTTCCTCAGGATCTGGACTACAGCCGGATCAGCGGTCTTCGCATAGAAGCCAGACAGAAGCTGGAGCAGTTTCGGCCGGTTTCCATAGGACAGGCGTCCAGGATCGCGGGAGTTTCTCCGGCAGATATATCCGTGCTTCTGGTATATATGGAAACATACAGAAGAACAGCAGGTAAAGGAGAAAAAGAATGAGTTATGATTTGTCCATTTTAAAAGAGGGGATCCGGGAATACGGCGTTACCCTGACAGACCGGCAGGAAGAGCAGTTTATAAGATACTACCAGCTGCTGGTACAGTGGAATGAGGTGATGAACCTGACGGCTATTACAGAGTTCGATCAGGTGCTTTTAAAGCATTTTGCAGACAGTCTGTCTATAGCAGGAACCCTGGATATGGGAAAAATCCATTCCTGCATTGATGTGGGCACCGGAGCCGGATTTCCGGGGATCCCTTTAAAGATCGCTTTTCCTCATCTGAAGGTAACTCTTCTGGATTCTCTGAATAAAAGGCTGAATTTTTTAAATGAGGTCATAGGGGAACTGGGGCTGGAGAAAATCCGCACGGTGCATTTAAGAGCAGAAGAAGGGGGAAAAAAGCCGGAGCACCGGGAAAAATATGATCTTGCCGTATCCAGGGCAGTTTCCCGTCTGTCGGTACTCTGTGAATACTGTATGCCTTATGTGAGAAAAGGGGGATATTTTGTTTCTTATAAGGCAGGACAGGCAGAAGAGGAGATCAAAGAGGGAAAGAAGGCTATCGCTGTCCTGGGAGGAAAGCTGGCAAAGACAGAGAATTTTCATCTTTGCAATACAGATATGGAACGGACCCTTGTGGTGATAAAAAAGGTGAAGGATACACCGAAAAAATATCCCAGAAAGCCGGGAACGCCGGCAAAGGAACCTCTTGGATCGGAAAAGTAACAGTGATTTAAATAGAAGAATAGGAGGGTATTTTTATGGCAAAGTACAAATGTAATGTATGCGGGTATGTTTTTGACGAGGAGGAACAGGGGATTCCTTTTTCTGAGCTGAAGGAATGTCCGGTCTGTCATCAGCCGGCTTCAGCTTTCTCTGTTTATGAGGAGATCCGCCAGGTAAAGAGAGTGGAGAAAAAGGAGGAGAGCCTGGATTATCCCAGGGAGTTTGCAAGAGAAGATGAAAGCTGCCGGTATATGAAAGAGATCCATGAGATGGCAGTTACGGGGAAAAGCATTCATGCAGCCATGGGAACCAGACTGCCTATGCCTTCCTGGGAGGATATCCTGATCCTGGGAGCCCAGCTGGATCCTATGCCTTTAGATGAGCATGCTCAGGTAGATACAACCACCGTTATCGGAAAGCATGCTAAGAAACCTCTGATCCTGGAAAATCCGGTGTATATTTCCCATATGTCCTTCGGCGCTCTCTCAAAAGAAGCAAAGGTGGCCCTGGCAAAGGGATCTGCTCTGGGAAAAAGCGCCATGTGTTCCGGTGAAGGGGGGATCCTTCCGGAGGAGATGGCGGCGGCAGATAAGTACATATTTGAGTATGTGGGGAATCTTTACAGCGTTACCCCGGAAAATCTGAGAAATGCAGACGCCATTGAGATCAAGATCGGCCAGGGAACAAAGCCGGGAATGGGAGGTCATCTTCCCGGAGAAAAGGTCACCCAGGAGATCGCAAAGATCCGGAATAAGCCTGCAGGCCAGGAAATAACAGCGCCTTCCAGGTTCCCCGGGATAAATACGAAGGAGGACTTAAAATGCCTTGTATCCCAGCTTAAAATGGCTTCAGAAGGCCGTCCGGTAGGCGTAAAGATCGCAGCAGGAAGGATCGAGAAAGATCTGGCTTTCTGTGTGTATGCAGAGCCTGATTTTATCACGATAGACGGAAGAGGAGGAGCCACAGGTTCCTCTCCTCTGATGCTCCGGGATTCAGCCAGTGTGCCTACTATATACGCTCTTTACAGAGCCAGAAAATATCTGGACAGCATAGGCTCTGATATCAGCCTGATCATTACCGGCGGTCTTCGTGTATCTTCAGATTTTGCAAAAGCCATCGCCATGGGAGCAGACGCAGTGGCTGTCGCTTCCGCGGCCCTGATAGCTTTAGGATGCCAGCAGTACCGGATCTGCGGCACCGGTATGTGTCCCGTAGGAGTAGCCACCCAGGATCCGGAGCTGAGAGCCAGACTGAAAGCAGAAGCCGGGGCCAGAAGAGTAGGAAATTTCCTCAATACTTCCCTGGAAGAACTGAAAATGTTCGCCCGTATCACCGGCCACCAAAACCTCCACGACCTGTCCACCGAAGATCTGTGTACCATAAACAGAGAAATCAGCGAACACACAGATATTCCTCATGCATAATATTTATAATGCAGAATTTTAACTCAGTCTGCTAAAAACTTATGTAAACAATTTATGTAAACAATATATAAACCACATAAACCTATACTGTGAAGCAAAACCTTCCCTCCAGAGAAAACCAGGGAACTGCTTCACCATGTACAAGAAAACCAGAAGGGGACTGCTTTATGCGAATTTGCATGGAGCTGCCGTATGAAACATATATCAGGAATATTTATACATTTTATGCGAATTTGTCGAGCATAGCTTTGAGACTACAGGCTCAAAGCAGCGCAGACTGAGCAAGAAAATGTATAAATATTCTAAATCTTGTTCAATGCGGCAGCTCTTACGCAGACTGAGCAAGAAAGCAGCCCCTTCTGGTTTTTTGCAAAATCCTCCCGGCAGTTCCCGTCCGTTTTTCTCAGCTACAAGTCTTTTTGTTTCACAGAAAAATCACATTCTAACCTAATTTTTATCACATTTTTACCATAAAATAGAACAGTCAAAAAAGATTAACAAGGAGGGAGTATCTTGATTGAAGTAAGGAATCTTGTAAAAAAGTACGGAGATCATGTAGCTGTAGATCACCTGAATTTCACAGTGGAAAAGGGTAAGATTTACGGTTTTCTCGGTCCGAACGGCGCAGGAAAGTCTACGACTATGAACATGATCACCGGATACATCGCGTCTACAGAAGGGGATATTCTTATTGACGGACACAATATCCTGGAGGAACCTGAGGCGGCAAAGAAGAAGATCGGGTATCTTCCGGAACTGCCGCCGCTGTATCAGGATATGACTGCAAAAGAATATCTGGAATTTGCAGCAGAACTGAAAGGAATCCCAAAGGAAAAGAGACAGGGAAATATTAATGGAGTTATGTCAACTACAAAGATCCAGAATGTGAAGGACAGGCTGATCAAAAACCTGTCAAAAGGGTACAAGCAGAGGGTAGGACTTGCCCAGGCACTGCTTGGATATCCGGAGATCATCATCCTGGATGAGCCTACTGTTGGACTGGATCCAAAGCAGATCATAGAGATCAGGGATCTGATCAAAGGCCTTGGGAAAAATCATACGGTGATCTTAAGTTCCCATATCCTGTCAGAGGTCAGCGCAGTCTGCGATTACGTGCTGATCATTGATAAGGGTAAACTGGTGGCCAGCGATTCTCCGGAGAATCTCAGCCGTCTTATGTCCGGAGCAAATTCTCTGGAAATGACAGTAAAAGGAAAAGAAAGCGAGATCAGAAAGGCCCTGGATCTGGTGGAAAATATTGAAGATGTGGTTTACCATAATTCTATTGTTCCCGGAGCCTGCGATTTCACGATAAAAATTTCCGGTGATGTGGATATGAGAGAAAATATTTTCTTTGCTCTTGCGGAAGCAAAGTGTCCTATTTTGAAAATGCAGTCCTCCAATATGTCTCTGGAAGAAGTCTTCCTGAAACTGACAGATGACAGGAACCCGGAAGGACGTCCGGCAGAAGAGGAAATTTTTGAAGACGAGATTGAAGAGGAGGGAGAAGAATAATTATGCTGGCAGTCTATAAAAAAGAGTTAAGAAGTTACCTTACTTCTATGATCGGATATGTATTTATCGCTTTTATCCTGCTGATCCTGGGTATTTATTTTACTGCTTACAATCTCCAGTATGCAAGCCCGGATTTCGGCGCTACTTTAAGCGCAGTGACCTTTCTCTTTCTGATCATTACTCCCATATTTACTATGCGGATACTTTCAGAAGAAAAGAAAAATAAAACAGATCAGCTGCTGCTTACTGCTCCCGTACCGGTGTGGAAGATCGTAATGGGAAAATATCTCAGTATGATAACCATCTATCTGATACCTGTAGTGATCGCTGGGTTTTACCCTTTGATCATGGGAAGATACGGAACCGTTTCCTATACTACTACTTATACGGCGGTTTTTGGATTTTTCCTTTTGGGATGCGCGCAGATCGCTGTAGGACTTTTCCTTTCCTCTATAACAGAGAGCCAGATTATTGCGGCAGTAATTACCTTTGCCGTTTTGTTCTGCAGCTATGTAATGGATGGGATTTCCAGTTTCTTTTCCAGTACGTCCAGCGCTTCCTTTATGACTTTTCTGGTAATTTCAGTATTGATCGCCCTGGTGGTATATCAGATGACAAAGGATATGATCTTATCCTCTGTCCTGGGGATCGTACTGATCGCCGTGAATGTTGTACTGTACATTGTAAAGTCTGCTCTCTATGAAGGACTGATCCAGAAATTGCTGGATCTGCTGTCTATTGCTAATCATTTTGACAGTTTTGTAGGCGGTATCTTAGATGTGTCAGGGATCATTTATATGTTATCGGTTATCTGCATTTTTGTTTTTCTTACCATTCAGTGTATACAAAAACGGCGTTGGAGCTAAATTTGGAAAGGAGATGCAGATATGAATCAGCCAAAAAAGAAATTCAGTTTTAAAAAATTGAAAGAAAGAATAAATATTAAGAATATTATTAGTAATATTAAAGAAAAGAGACTGGAAAATAAAAAGATTCTTCGACATGGATCATACAGTATCGGCGTAATGGCGATCGTGATCGCCATAGTGGTGGTGTTAAATCTGGTTATCCAGGAACTGCCCTCCAGCTTCAGAGAAATTGATCTCAGCAGTGAGAAACTGTATACTATCGGGGATCAGACGAAAGAGCTGCTGGATGATCTGGATAAAGATGTAGACCTGTATTATATTGCTCAGGATGGAACGGAAAGCACAGATATCCAGCGGCTTTTGGAAAGATATAAGGAAAGATCAGAACATATAAAAGTGGAGCAGAAAGATCCGGCTGTTTATCCCACCTTTACCCAGCAGTATACATCAGACTCCGTTAGCAATAACAGCATTATTGTAGTATGCGGAGATAAAAGCAGGGTAGTAAACTACAGCGATATGTACGAGACAAGTATCAATTACCAGACTTATACACAGGAGACAACGGCTTTCGATGGCGAAGGTCAGCTTACAAGTGCTATTAATTATGTGATTTCTGATAATATGCCGGTCCTGTATACTCTGGAAGGACATAATGAAGCTTCAATGGGCACTGCTATGACAGAGACAATACAGAAGGCAAATATTGAGATCCAGTCTCTGAATCTGCTGACTCAGGATCGTGTTCCGGAGGATGCGTCCTGTCTGTTTATTTTTGCTCCGTCTACAGATCTGTCTGAGGAAGAAGCTAATAAGATCATTGAGTATCTGGAAAACGGCGGAAAGGCGCTGATCATTTCCAATTATACAGATGAAGAGATGCCTAATTTTGAGTCTGTCCTGGAAAATTACGGAGTACGTCCGGTAGATGGCATTGTAATGGAGGGCGACACCGCTCATTATATTTCCCAGAATCCATACTACCTGCTTCCAAATATTGAAAGTAATGATGTGACATCTAATCTGTCTTCCCAAAGCAGATACGTGCTTATGCCTCTGGCTCAGGGAATTGAAACTCTGGATAATATCAGAGATTCTCTTGATATACAGAGTATCCTTACAACCTCTGACAGCGCATATTCCAAGACAGATCTGGAAAATATGCAGACCATGGAAAAGGAAGACTCGGATATCGACGGTCCTTTTGATCTGGGAGTTTCTATTACAGAAGATGTGGGAGACGACGCTCAGACCCAGATTGTTTATTACGCTTCCAGCAGTATTTTTGACGATACGATTGATAGTTATGTATCCGGAACAAACTATGAGCTTTTATCATCCTCCTTGTCCTGGTTATGCCAGTCCGAGGCTGATAATACAAATACCATCTCTATCCCAAGCAAGAGTCTGGATACATCAATGCTGACAATTTCGGCAGCAGATGTAAACTTCTGGAGTATTTTTGTAACGGCAGTAATACCGGTTTGTATTTTACTTATTGGTTTCGGAATCTGGATGAAGAGGAGAAAACAGTAATATGAAGAACAAAAAGGGTTTAATTGTTGGAATTATTATATTAGTTCTTTTGCTTGGAGCATATTTTCTGCTCAGATATCTAAACCTTGATGAGGAAGATACAGAGGAAGAGGATGCTGCGGAAACGGTATTTGAGATTGATGCAGATGATATCAGTAATATTCAGATTGTTTCCGGAGAAAATACCTTTGATTTTTCTCATGGGGATGATAAGTGGAGTTATGTGGAAGATGATAAGTTTCCTCTCAGTGAATCGGCGATTCTTGATAAAGTATCTTCCCTTACTTCCGTATCTTCTATGCGGACTATTGAGGATCCGGATAATTTAGCAGATTTCGGTCTGGAAAATCCCGAAGTGACTGCTACAGTTACGGATACTGATGGTAAGGAAACAGAACTGGCCCTGGGAGCCACTAATGATGCGGTTTCCGGGTGCTATATGAGCATGAATGGAGATACAAGTAAGATTTATCTGGTAGACACCACTCTGAAGACAAATTTGGAGTTTGATTTAAGTGATATCGCGGAAAAAGAAGACATTCCAAGTATTACAGGAAGCACTATAACCAGTATAACGATCCAAAAACCGGAAGGAACTGCAAAACTGTTTCAGGACAGCGGTTCCGAAACCGGATGGACTTTTGAAGATACAGATGGAAGCAGTGTTCCTGCAGATAGTTCTTTAGTATCCACTTATACCGGAAACTTTTCCGCTTTGGCATGGACGGATTATGTTACTTACGACCTAAACAATCTGGGTGCCTATGGACTTGAGAATCCTACTGTGATCACAGTGGATTATCAGCAGGAGGAAGAAGCGGATGGCTCCAATACAGAAAGCAGTGATGACAGCGCAGAAGAAACAGCAGATGATTCCACCAAGGATGACACAGAGGAAGATTCTACAGTAACTGTGGATAAACAGATGGTCATGCTGGTAGGCAGCCAGACAGAGGATGGAAACTATTATTACGGAAAACTCCAAGATAATTCCTGTATATATACGATAGGGAGTTCTACAATCCAGAATATTACAGATATGAAGAAAGCAGATTTTCTCAGTACAAAAGTAGCAGATTATTCCTTTGCGGATCTTGACACTGTAACTTTTACAAGAAATGGCGAGACATATGTGGCGTCTAAAGAAACTGTGGAAAGTGAAGACGAGGACGGAGAAACAACGGAAGAGACAAAATATCTGATCAATGACAAGGAAATAGAAACTACAGACTTTAATAGTTTTTATAATCTGATCACAGCTATGATCTGGCAGAGTCAGGATGAAAATGCTCAGCCTTCCGGAGAACCCGATCTGTCTGTTAATTTCTATAAAGAAGGCGGAACCAATGTAACTGTAGATTATTATTCTTACGATACAAACTTCTACCTTGTTATAGATTCAAAAGGAAATCATTCATTGGTAAATAAGATGGATGTAAGAGAACTTCTGGAAAAATTCGATTCGACAATGGAAGAATTGAAAGAGTAATGTAATAATGTTTCACGTGAAACATTCAAAAGAGTTTCGCAAGGAGTGTTCAATGCGCAAATAATAAAAGGGGACTGTCGCATTAGTCATATTTCAGGAATATTTATACATTTTATGCGAATTTGTCGAGCATAGCTTTGAGACTATAGGCTCAAAGCGGCGCAGACTGAGCAATAAAATGTATAAATATTCTCGATTTTGATTAATGCGACATCCCCCTTTTATTATAAATCATCAGACAGGGCGTTCGGTATCATTGATGATTGCTTCG
>ERZ1643247.1194-NODE-1194-length-25594-cov-104.225068_pt1 | contig 25594 bp, 19 predicted proteins | sample MGYA00579264_ERZ1643247 | MGnify/ENA primary metagenome ERZ1643247 (study PRJEB29033, sample SAMEA4952262) | chicken gut metagenome | biome: Broiler Chicken; feature: Gastrointestinal Tract; material: Caecum | place: Ireland | collected 2018 | study: Broiler... | reverse complement strand
TTACGGGATTTTCAAGGGCTTTACGCACCTTTGGTTTTAGGAAATTACATTCCCAGCCTGTTTTGCAACTTCCTCAGCAAAGTTCTCTTCTTTCTTTTCGATACCTTCGCCTGTCTCGAAACGTACAAAAGATTTGATCGCGATCTTTGCGCCGTTTGCCTTAGCAACTTCTTCTACGTATTTTGCAACAGACTGTTTTCCGTCTTCTGCTTTTACGTATACCTGGTCTAAGAGGCAGATCTCTTTCAGCTCTTTGTTGATACGTCCCATAACCATACCGTTGATGATCTTCTCATTAGCGTCTGGTTTTTCGTTCTTAGCAGCTACTGTAAGGATTTCTTTCTCATGATCGATGTACTCCTGAGAAACTTCGTTTCTGTTGGTGTACAGCGGTTTCAGAGCGGCAGCCTGCATAGCTACATTCTTAGCCATTTCCTTAACAGCGTCGTTGATCACGTCTGTCTCAACGTCTACTAAAACGCCGATCTTTCCACCCATATGTGTGTAAGAAGCAACGAAACCGTTCTCTTCAGAAACTTTAGCGAATCTTCTGATCTGAAGGTTCTCGCCGATAACAGCAACCTGTCCTGCCAGAGCTTCCTGTACAGTTTTGGTTGTATCGAATTTCCATGGCTGAGCCAGGAATTCTTCGGTTGTAGCAGCGCTTGTTTCCATAGCAGCCTCAGCAACCTGAGCTACATAAGCCTGGAATTTCTCATTCTTTGCAACGAAGTCTGTCTCAGAGTTTACTTCTACAACTACTGCGCTCTTCTCATCTTCAGAAACTAAAGTCTTGCACAGACCTTCGGCAGCCACACGGCTTGCTTTTTTCTGAGCTGTTGCCAGACCTTTTTCTCTTAAGAATTCAATAGCCTTGTCCATGTCGCCGTCTGTAGCTGTAAGAGCTTTCTTACAGTCCATCATGCCGGCTCCTGTCATCTCTCTTAACTCTTTTACCATACCTGCTGTAATAGCCATCGTATATTTCCTCCTGAAAGTTACTGATTATTCTTCTGTAGTCTCTTCTGTTTCAGCTGTTTCCTCTGCAGCTTCCTCTGTGAAAAGATCTTCTGCGTCAGCAGCCTCGCCCTGATTTGCCTCGATCACTGCGTCAGCCATTTTGGAAACGATTAATTTTACAGCTCTGATAGCGTCGTCATTTCCAGGGATAACGTAGTCTAATTCTTCAGGATCACAGTTTGTATCAGCAATACCGATCAGAGTGATTCCCAGAGCATGAGCTTCCTGTACACAGATTCTTTCTTTCTTAGGATCTACTACGAAGATTGCGTCTGGAAGTTTCTTCATTTCTTTGATACCGCCCAGGTTCTTCTGCAGTTTTGCCATTTCTTTTTTAAGTTTGATAACTTCTTTCTTAGGCAGAACGTCGAAAGTTCCGTCAGCTTCCATAGCTTCGATCTCTTTTAATCTTGCGATTCTGCTCTGGATAGTCTTGAAGTTTGTCAGCATACCGCCTAACCATCTCTCGTTAACATAGAACATACCGCATCTCTCAGCTTCTGTCTGGATAGCGTCCTGAGCCTGTTTCTTTGTACCTACAAACAGGATTGTGCCGCCGTCAGCAGCGATATCTGCTACAGCTTTGTAAGCATCGTCCACCATTCCTACAGACTTCTGCAGGTCGATGATGTAGATACCGTTTCTCTCTGTGTAGATGTATGGAGCCATTTTAGGGTTCCATCTTCTTGTCTGATGTCCGAAATGAACACCTGCTTCCAGTAACTGTTTCATTGAAATAACACTCATTTTTTTCTCTCCTTTTGGTTTTTCTTCCGCCGGCTTCATCTCCTCCGGGACTTTTTTAAGCACCGTCCATTGGAATTCACAGGCGTGATATTTTTGCAACGGCAGTATTATAGCATACCTGTTTTACCCATTGCAAGGCTTTTTTCCAGATAACCCGAAATTTCTCATCAGCCAGGACTGAAGAAGAGGCATCCAGCTCTGACATCCCTCTTCCACCGTACTTTTCGCCTGGTCAGACACACTTTCTGTAGCAAGGCTTAATCCGTGCTTTCCTTCAGGGTAAAGATGATATTCCACAGGGATCCCTTTTTCTCCCAGAGCCTGTACAAACCGGAAGGAATTCCAGAAAGGTACGGTCTCATCTGCAAAAGTATGCCAGAGGAAAGTCTTTGGTACCTGGGCGGTGACCTGGTTCTCCAGAGACATCTTTTCTTTCAGTTTCTCATAAGAATCTCCCAGCAGGTTCCGGATGCTTTCTATATGGGCGATCTTCTCATCGGAACTGATCACCGGATAGCAGAGGATCAGCCCCTGAGGCCGGAGTTCTTCTGAGGAACATCCCGCTGCCTCTGCCATATGTTCTTCCTGCCAGAAGACCCCGTAGCTGGCTGCCAGATGTCCTCCTGCGGAAAATCCCATGACCAGGATCCTATCTGTGTCAATATGCCACTGCTGCGCCCGGTCTCTTAAATATTTCACACTGAGGGCCGCTTCATGGAGCGCGGTGGGATATACAGCCGGGGCGCAGGAGTACCGGAGTACTGCCGCGTGATAGCCCATAGCTGTCATCTGAAGAGCAATGGGTTCTGCCTCTCTGTTGGAAGTCCTGGCATAAGCGCCTCCCGGGCAGATCAGTACCAGGGGCCGCTTCCACTTTGGTCCTCCGTCTAAGAAATCTTCCAGGATATATGTATCTAAATGGGTGTCTTTTGCTGAATTTTCTGTCTGTATGGATATTCTTTCACAAATCATAGCTTTTCAATCAGCAGGCCGTCCCGGTAAGCTTTCAAAAGCTCCTGGAGCTCTGCTATCCTTTCTTTAATTTTCAGTCCGTTGTCTGTCTCTGCCACGGTTTTCCTCTCGGTAGTCTTCTTGATCAGGATACTGGCGGACAGGATATCGCTTTCTTTTGTGATGGCGTCCTGCGCGGAAGTAAAAGGTTCATGGGCTGCCAGGATCATGCCCCAGGAATTATAGATCAGAGTATATCCGGCGATCCCTGTTACTTTCTGATAGGCTTTGGAAAAACCTCCGTCTATGATCAGCAGCTTGCCTCCGCATTTAATGGGGCTCTCTCCTTCTGTGTGATGCACCGGCACATGGCCGTTTACAATGTGCCTGCAGTCTCCGGTGATCCCGAACTCTTTGAAAATATTTTCCACCACCTGATCGTTTTCCAGGAAACGGTAATAGGGATTTTTCTTTTCTTCATGAGTCTCCTTTTCCGCCAGGAAACACCGTTCAAAAGTAGCCATCTTATCTTTGCCGAACAAAGGGGAGGAAGGAGCCGCCCAGATAAACCAGAGGATATCCTTGCCCTTCTCTTTTTCTTCTTTATCTATGGCGACAAAGGCCTTCCGCACATAGGTTTCCAGAATATCATATAGAGCCTTGCCCTTGTATGAACTTCCGTAAACTTCTACTTCTTTGAAGCTTCCATCCTCATTTAAAGGAACACAGCCATGATAGAGAAGGTTCCGGTTATAGATTTTATAAAGGCTGCCCTTTTTCAGAAGGAAACGCATATGTCGCTGGAGCTTTTCACTGTTTTCAAAAGCAAAGCTCAGCCGTTCCATCACTTCAGCTTCCTCTGGAGACAATTCATAGGGTTTTTCCGGATCAATCGTAGGAAAGTTCTTATCCAGAAGCTGGTAGGTTTTTTCTCCCAGCCGGATGGTTCCCTCCTGGTAATTGATATGTTCCAGAAGAGCCCGGTCTTCCATTTTAAATTCTTTTCTCTTTTTTACCAGCTGACCCTCCAGCTTAAACTGGATAATGGAAATAGCCTTGTACATTTTCATATTCAGGGCCTGTTCCTCGGGATTCGCATCGCTGTGTCCTTTAATCCTGAAGCAGCTGCAGGGATCGTCTTTATAGCAGGTCATGGCAAAAGTGGCCAGCGGCAGAAGGTTAATGCCATATCCGTCTTCCAGGATATCCAGATTGGAATACCTTACGCAGTTGCGGATCACTGTAGCGATACAGCAGGCCTGCCCCGTGGCTGCTCCCATCCATACGATATCATGGTTTCCCCACTGGATGTCCACAGAGTGATAATTTTCCAGCACGTCCATGATCTTATGCGGTCCCGGTCCCCGGTCGTAAATATCCCCCAGTACGTGGAGGTGGTCCACAACCAGACGCTGGATCAGTTCTGACAGATCCACGATAAACTTTTCCGCGCAGCCGATCTCGATGATCGTATGTATGATCTGCTCATAATAAGATTCTTTATCCGTGATATCTGACCGTTCAGTGATCAGTTCCTCGATCACATAGGCAAAATCCTCCGGCAGAGCCTTACGCACCTTGGACCGGGTGTATTTAGAGGCGGTATTTTTACACACCTCTATAAGGCGATATAAGGTGATCTTATACCACTCCTCCATGTTTGGCTCCTGCTTTCTCACCAGATCCATCTTTTCCTTGGGATAATAGATCAGCGTTGCCAGAGCCCTCTGTTCCCGCTCGCTTAAGGTATGGCCGAAGACTTCTTTGATCTTTCTTCTCACAGAACCTGATCCGTTTTTCAACACATGGGAAAAGGCCTCGTACTCTCCGTGGATATCGGTCAGAAAATGCTCCGTTCCTTTTGGCAGGTTCAGGATAGCCTGAAGGTTGATGATCTCTGAGGAAGCTTTGGCAATGGTGGGGTACAGTTCTGCCAGGGTTTCCAGGTACCTGATTTTCATATTTTTCATTTTATTGCCCCCGATACTCTTTGTTCTTATCATTCTAACACAAAATCCGGTTCAAAGATACATTTCCCATGTTTTCACAAAAATATGGCCGAAAACATCTGGAAATAGTTCTGTTTACTACTCCGGATATCTTCGGCCATTATGCTGTGTACTTTTACATTCTGTCAGGTGCTTCAAAGCCCAGAAGTCCGATACAGGTTTCCAGTACTTTTCTTGTCAGGATAAGCACCTGTATCCAGGAAGTTTTCTGGCTTTCATTCTCCTCGCTGAGGATCTTGGTTTCGTGGTAGAAACTGTTAAAAGCATTTGCCAGTTCATAGATGTAAGAACAGATCTTGTGAGGCGCTTTTTCCTGGAACGCGGGCTGGATCACCCAGTTCAGCTTTGCCAGGGCCATCATCAGGGCTTTTTCGCTGTCATTTACTGCTCCCAGGATCTGACCGGACTGGAGATTTCCCCCTTCTTCTTTATATCTGTTCAGAATAGATTTGATCCGGACAATGGTATACAGGATATAAGGGCCTGTATTTCCCTCAAAAGAAGTAAATCTGTCCACATCAAAAACATAATCTTTGGAGGCCTGATTGGAAAGGTCTCCGTATTTGATTGCAGAAAGTCCCACCATCTCGGCCGTCTTATGGGCGTCGTCGCCCTTTACGCTGCGGTTCTCCACGATCTTCTTATACATTTCCTCGTTGATCTCGCTGATCAGCCGCTCCAGACGCATGACCCCGCCTTCTCTGGTCTTAAAAGGCTTGCCGTCCTTACCGTTCATGGTTCCGAACCCTACGAAAGAAAGCTCTGTGTCCTCCGGCACCAGATGAGCCTTCTTGGCGCAGCGGAATACCTGGACAAAATGAAGCTCCTGACGCTTGTCCACTACATAGATGATCTCGTCTGGATGATAGTCCTCCTCACGCTGTATAATGGTAGCCAGATCTGTAGTGGTATAAAGAGACGCGCCGTCGGATTTCAGGATCATACAGGGCGGGATTTCCTTTGTGTCGCTTTCTTCCTTCACATCTACAACCAGGGCTCCCTGGTCCATATAAGCGTAACCTTTCTCTTTCAGATAATCCACCAGCTTCGGAATATAAGGATCTGCGTCGGATTCGCCTTTCCACAGGTCAAAATCCACATTAAGCTTTGCGTAATTCTTCTTCAGGTCTGTGACAGATACCTTCATGATCTGATCCCATAAAGCACGGTAGCCTCTTCTTCCCTTCTGGAGTTCCAGGGTAGCTTCCAGAGCTTCATTTTTATAATCCTCGTCTTCTTTAGATTTTTTGCTGGCTGTAGGATAGATTTCTTCCAGCTCGCTGACAGTGAAAGGTGCTTCTTCCGGATACTCTCCCTGATAGTTTTCATCAAAATATACCAGGTCCGGCTGTCTCTTGGAAAGTTCTGTGATGATCAGCCCCATCTGCAGTCCCCAGTCTCCCAGATGCACATCACCGATAACTTTATGTCCCAGGAATCTTCCCATCCGCTTGATACTCTCTCCGATAATAGCAGAACGGAGATGTCCCACATGAAGAGGTTTGGCCACGTTTGGTCCGCCGTAATCGATCACAATAGTTTTTGGATTTTCTGCCTTTTCCACTGACAGGTTTTCATCTCCGGTCATCTCATTTAAGTAAGAGGCCAGGAAATTTCTATCCAGTTTCAGATTGATAAAACCTGGGTTCACTGCCTGGGCAGACTCAAAAATATTCTTTTCCTGAAGTTTTTCTACAACATCGTTAGCGATCATGATCGGCGCCTTATGATAAGTCTTGGCTGCCGCCATGGCGCCGTTGCACTGATATTCGCACAGATCCGGCCGGTTGGAAACCGTCACCTTTCCGAATTTTTCCTCATACCCGGAAGCCTTAAAAGCTTCCATCATTACTTCTTCTATACAACCGATAATTGTTTTCATCTTTTCTTACTACTCCACTTCCACTTTTTTCGCTGCAGCCACCGCCAAAGCTCCCTGACCGATATGACAGGACACACTTAAGGACAGAGGCGCCATGTAAACTTCCATTCCGAAATTTTTCTCCAGTTCCTTTTTCCACTCCTGGGCTTCTTCCTCATTTCCGGCGTAAGCTGCCTCCAGACACATCAGGCCTTTGTCTGTATACTCCTTGAATCTGGTCTTCAGATCTTTTTCCATAGCCTTTATCATGATCTTCTTTGCCTGTTTCTTTCCTCTGGCTTTAGAAAAAGCGTCCAGACGTTCTCCCTGGATCTGAAACACCGGTTTCAGATTCAGTACTGTACCCAAAGCTGCTGCCGCAGGAGTGATCCTGCCGCCCTTTTTCAGATATTTGAGAGTTTCCAGAGTGATATAAATACTGGATTCATGGGCTTCCCGTTCCAAGATCTCTTTAATCTGCGCTGCGCTTTTCCCTGCTTGTGCCAAAGCCATCGCATCCAGCACAGACTGGCGCTGAGTTACAGAAATGCGCTGATTGTCCACCACCTGGACTCTTCCTTTAAATTCCCTGGACAGGACCATAGCTGTCTGGCAGGAATTGCTCAGACCGCTGGACATAGGAATATGCACCACTTCCTCATAATTTTGAAGCAGTGTCTCCCAAAGCTCCATCACATCTGCCGGTGAAGGCTGAGATGTGGATATGTCCGCCCCTTCTTCCAGTCTTTTGTAAAACTCTTCCTGGGTAAGGGTAATATCTTCCAAAAACAGCTGTTCATCAATATAAAAAGGCATGGCAATGACAGTAATTCCCATCTCCCTGCCCTGTGCCTGAGTGATTCCGCTGTTGCTGTCCGTCACAATAGCGATTCTCTTTTTTCCCATGATCTTCGGCTCCTTTTCCTGTTTTAGGTCACTATTTTTTATAATACCATAGTATTCCCCTTAATACAATTACTTTTCTTTTTACATAAATAGATTTATGATAGAAAAAATAAAATCTAAGGAGGTTTTTCAATGGGTTACAAATCTCAGGCTTATGAAAATCAGGCAAAATCAATTATCAAAAATCTGGAAAAACGAAATATGAAGGGCTATTATTGCGAGACCGGAGCGAAAGCCCTGGAACTGGTAAGATCCATCCTTCCAAAAGGAGCCGTTGTCACCAATGGAGGTTCTGAAACCTTAGTAGAAACAGGGATCATGGATCTGATCCGCAGGGGCGACTACGAATACATAGACCGAAAATCAGCAAAGACCCCGGAAGAGTCCAGGGCCTTATACGGCAGGATCGTTACTGCCGATTACTTCCTTATGAGCACCAATGCCATCACTAGAGAAGGGGAGCTGATCAACGTAGACGGCGTAGGCAACCGGGTAGCCTGTCTGATAAACGGACCGGAACACGTTCTGGTCATCACCGGCATGAACAAAGTGGTCCCTGATCTGGAAGACGGCATCCGCCGGGTACGGAACATCGCCGCTCCGCCTAACAGTATCCGGGTAGGGTCTAAGACTCCCTGCTCTGTCACCGGTTTCTGTGCCGACTGCCAGAGCGAAGATTGTATCTGCTGCCAGACCGTGATCACCCGCCGGTCCATGAAACCGGGACGGGTCACCGTGATACTGGTAGGAGAAGAATACGGATTTTAATCCGCCCTGCGGGCTCACAAAATCCTACCCCCATTCGAAATCCGCCCTGTCGGGCTCCTTTCTCATGCGGGGGCGGGCCTCAAATTGAGATGGTTTCTCATGCAAGCATGAAAACCATCTCAACTTTCTTTATCCTATGACACCACGGATTTTTCCGCCCTGCGGGCTCACAAAATCCTACCCCCATTCGAAATCCGCCCTGTCGGGCTCCTTTCTCATGCGGGGGCGGGCCTCAAATTGAGATGGTTTCTCATGCAAGCATGAAAACCATCTCAACTTTCGGCCCTGGTGTCATCACATCCTTCTCAGGGCTTCGATGGGGCTTAGGTTGGCGGCTTTTATGGAGGGGAGCAGGCCGAAGACCAGGCCGATGACGGTGGAGAATGCTACGGCGGCTGCGGCTGCCGGGATGCTGATCACCATGGGCATGGAGGACATCCTGGCGATGACCGCTGCAAGGAGGATTCCTGCAAAGACTCCCAGGATACCGCCTATGCTGGTAAGGACTGCAGCCTCTGTAAGGAACTGGCCCAGGATCCTTCTTTTATTGGCGCCGATGGCTTTTTTCAGACCGATCTCTCCTGTACGCTCTGTTACGGATACCAGCATAATGTTCATTACGCCGATGCCTCCTACCAGGAGGGAAATACTGGCGATCCATAACAGCTGCCGGTTGGTGCTTTCACTGATCTGCTGAAGCCCTTTGGCCTTTTCCATCATATCTTTTGCCTTATATTCCATTGTATCATTTGTTGAATTGATCTTGCTGTTCAGGATCTCTGCGGTTTTCTTTCCTGCTGAACTCATAGCCTCCGGAGAAACTGCCTTTACCGATACCTGCTGGGGCTCATCATACTGGTATACCACCGGCCATACTGCGCTGGGCATGAGCACCATTCCGCCGCTGCCTGTATTATAGTAGGTATAGTATTCTTCCCTGCTGTTGATCACCGGCTGATACTCTTCTGTCTTTTTTATCACTCCTACAATGGTAAAAGGTTCTCCCTTTATTTCTAAAGTCCTCCCGATTTCCTGACCTTTTTCGAAGAAATTTGCCGCTGCTGTCTCATCTAAAAGGACCAGCTTCTTTGAAGCCTTATAATCGCCTTCGGAAAAACCCCGTCCTCTTATAAGCTGATATCCGCAGGTATCCAGATAGTCCTCATCGATCCCCAGGACCATTCCTCCATCCAGACTTTTGTCCTGATAGAAAATACTGTCCGCATACTGTCTCATCAGATATAGAGTTGCCGCCTCTACTTCTTCAAGATCCAGGATCTCTTCCTTCTGTTCCTGGCTGATCACAGGGACCCCCTGGGGGAGTCCTTCATATTCCATCTGATATTCTCCCCCATTTCCGTAAAGGGTGACCTCGATAACATTATCCCCTTCACCGATAAGATTTTTCTTGATCTGCTCATTGGTGCCCTCGATCGTGGACACAATGGAGATCAGCGCCGCGATACCAATAATGATTCCCAGCATAGTCAGAAAAGAACGCATTTTATGAGCCCAGATCCCCTGGAAAGATAATCTTATATTCTCAATCATATTCCCTTCCTCCTAATACATGCTGTAAAGTTCTTCAATAGAAGCCTCACGGACTCCGGCTCCCTCCCGGACATTCTTGCCGTAGGGAAAAGCCAGTTTATCCTCAAGGGTAATTCCTTCTTTGATCTCCACTGTAGAGCCGTAAAAAGTTCTTCCTGTAGTTACTTTCTGCTTTTTCAGCCTCTGATCTTCTCCTTCTTTATACACAAACTCTTCGCCGTTCTGGGTCCGGATATATTCTCTGCTGATAAAGATACCTGTAATTTCTCCTCCTTCTGCCGGCATGTCCACAGAAACCATCTCATTTGCCTTAAAACCTTCGCCATCCTGGATCACCGCTGTAAAAGGATAATAAGACTGCTCCTGCATACCGCTGGAATAGCCTTCCTGAGGATAAGGAGAAACTTCCGTGATCTCTGCCTGGAATCCTATCTGGGATTCATAAGCCATGCCTGTCACTATCTGACCCGGTTTCACACTGTCCAGCTGATATTCCCCTACCATTCCCCGGATATAGGCTCCTGCGGCACTTTCCACTACAATAAACGGCTCTCCGTCTACCTCGCCTTTGGCAGGGTCCCCGACCTTTTTCACAGTACCGTCCAGGGTACTCTTTACCACTTCCCCTGCAAGCTGCTGTTCTACTTTTTTGATCTTCAGATCCGCCTCTTTTATATCCAGGTCCATATCAGAGATTTCTTTTTGTTTTTCACTTATGGCTTTCTCCAGTTCTTCCTTGGAATAGCCCTGGATAATATCTTCCTCAGGGATAAATTCTATAAAATCTTCCGGTATATCCATCCATTCTTCGTCTTCGGGGATCTCCTCTTCAGGCGGAGGGAGTACGTCCCACTGGTCATACCCCAGATATGTACGGAACCATACCTCCGGCTGTACAGGTTCAGCAACGGTATTCCCGTCCAGGAGCATAGCCGCCAGCAAAACTCCATCCTCTTTATCTTCCGCCCTTACTTCCAGCAGACAGTATACCGGAGTCTGGCTTAGGGTTCCCGTATCATCAAATCCTCCCGCCCAGTTTAAAAAAGCTCCCTGTATCAATACATTCTTTGTGCAGAGGAATCGATAAGGATCCTCCTTGGTTCCGGTTCCCATAAAAGGAACGGCGTTTTCAAAGACGCCCTGGCCTTCTGTGTGTTCTCCCGGATCAAGGGAAATATCCTTATACAGCCGCGGATAAACCCCGGAAGGTCTTGGGGACTGCGGCATCTCTTCTTCTGGCTGCTGAGGCATCCCCGGATCTGCAGGATCCTCTGGTTGCTCTGATCCTTCCGGCTCTGACGGTTCTTCTGGGTCCGCAGGAATTTCCGGATCTTCTGTTTCCGGGTTCTCCGGTTCTGCCGGTTCCTCTGGCTCAGAAACTTCTCCGGATCCCGCAGGAACTTCATATTCCGGAGGAGTTTCCGATCCCGGCGTACTCTCTGTTTCTCCGGTCCCGTTTTCTTCCACGGGATTTTCCGGTCCTGGGGGAATTTCGCCTTCCCCGCTTTCTCCGGACGGCTGATCCTGGCTCTGCTCTGCCGCCGTCCGGACTGCCGCCGGATCGGCTTCCTGGATCCTGCCTAAAAATTCCACCTGATACTCTTCTGTCCGGGATACTGCCTGGGCCTTATCCTTTTTCAGTTTTTCAAGTTCCTGCTCCAGTCCCTTTTTCTTTACCTCCAGCTGCTGCCGGGTCAGCTTCTCCATCTCAAGGTCGATATTCACCAGGGTCATATCATAAGAAAGCAGAGGATCCCCTTTCTTCACCTCCTGGCCCTCCTGGACATGCACTGCAGACACGATCTGCTTATCCTGGAGATGAACCTCCTGGGAAACCTGAGAAGCTATAGTCCCGTCCAGACTGGTGCCGTTTTGCCAGATACTCTGGGAAAGATCCGATACCGGATAGACGTCTACCTGGGAACTCCTGAGATTTTGTCCAAGATACCAGGCTCCTATTCCCAGCACTCCAATACTGGCCGCTGTGATCACAATCGTCTTTTTTTTTATCTTCATATCTTTCCCCCTATAATTCCGGCGAACTGTTTTCCCCTTCTGCAGGCTCCTGGAGTATTGCCTCCTGAGACGTCTCTTCCTCCGTTATGTCCGGGGTTCCTTCCGGCATATCCCCGGTCTCCTCCGGCAATGCTTCTTCCGATATGTCTCCGTCTAAGGGAATCTCTTCTCCGGAAGATTCTTCCATATCCCCTGCATAAGCCTGTGCCGGATCATGGGTGGTCTTCATTCCTTCCTCCAGAAAGTCCTGCGGATAGGCCACATAATCTCCGCTGTCTACTCCGTCCTCGATCTTATACTGCATCATCTCCTGATCATAGGTTCCAAGAACCACTGTTCTCTTTTCCAGAACTCCGTCCTTTTCCACCCATACATACGGTTTCTTGTTCAGGTCCGCGATGAAAGCTTCATTCAGCCACACGCCAGGTTCTCTCTGAGACAGTCCCATATCCTGTTCTATATAAACATGCTGACCCAGCAAAAGTCCCTGGGAAGACTCCAGATCTACATAAAAAGGATAAGAAGTGGATGTGGTCTGACCGCTGTCTTCGGTTCCCATGGAATAATACATACTGCTGGTATTATTCTGAGGGTTCTTTGTATCCACTGCTGAATAGGTTCCCGTCCATACCTGGTCTTCGTCTACTCTGGAACGCACCACCGCCGGGCTTCCCTCTGTGATCTCTCCGATATTCTGCTCATTGACCCGCCCTTTGACCCTGTATTCTCCTGTTGCCAGAATCGTAATAAAGGCCTGGCTGGAAGGATCTCCATACATATTCGATCCTTCCTGATCCTGATTCTGAACAGACTTTACCACACCTTTCATCTCACTGGTAACGGTAGAATTGTCGATCTGGCTCTGGATCCGGTTGATCTCTACTTCTTTGGCTTTTCTGTCATATTCACTCTTCTTCAGATCCATCTGGGCGCTCTGGATCTGTGTGGTATAGGAAAACTGCTCTTCTTCAGGAGCATCCTTTTTTTCTTTTTCCAGCTGCTGGATCTGCGCCTGGAGATTCGTCATCTCCCCTGCAGCCCTTTCCAGGTCCAGCTGCGCCTGCTGGATATCCATTTCCAGGGAGGCGGTATCATATGTAAAAAGAGGTGTTCCGACCTCCACATCATCTCCGGCCTTTACCAGCACCTCTTTGATCTCCCTCTCTGAATCTTTCTGGATCTCCAGTGTTTTCTGGGATTCCACCACTCCTGCCAGCCGCTGGGTTCCTGACACATCATTCATGGATGACACGCTCATTACATAGGCCAGCTCTTCTGTATGCTTTCCTCCGGAATCCCGGATAAAAAAAATCCCGGCCGCCAGCCCTCCTATACAGACTGCTCCACAGACTCCACCGATAATCTTATACTTTTTGTCCATATAAACCTCTTTTCTTTTTTCAAAGTTTCTGAATTGTTCCTGATATTTCAGTGCAATATCCTGCCGCTCCCTTTTATCTTTCTACTTTTTCTCAGTATATCAGAAAACTCCTCCTGTGTCCTGAAATATTTATTAAATTTTAAAGTAATTTTTTAAGAATTTCTTTCGGATATATATAAACAATAAAATATGTCGAAAAATGCAGAACTTTGTCTATAAACGGCGAAATAGGATTTTTTTCGTTGAAAATAGAGTTAATTTGTTGGTTCTTTGGTATGCTGTATGCAGCCTGAGAAAGGAGTGTTTCTATGAAGAAAACCGAATCCTTAATTCGCCGTCTTGGTATCTGCTCCGTATACCGTGGTTACTATTATCTTGTCTATGCTGTAGAACTGGTCCTCAGTGATGAAGAGTATCTCCTTTACATGACCAAACGGCTCTATCCTGACATCGGGAAACACTTCCACACATCTGCCTCTAATGTAGAACGGTCCATCCGTACTATTGTTACGATCTGCTGGAATGAGGGAAACCGGGAACTGCTGGATCACATTGCCGGATACCGGCTTCTCCGCAAACCTACTACAGGAGAGTTCATATCGATCCTGGCCTTTCATCTGAAGGTACAGAGCTGATTAAGGCCGGCTATCTGGCGGTTGCATGTTCTTTCCATCTCTGTTAAAATGAGGAAGGGTTATGAATATTTTCTGCCCGGGATGAGGCGGATTTTTGTTTTTCCGCTTACGGCCTCATCCGATTCTAGAGATTATAACAGGAGAAAAAACATGCATTTAAAAAAGACGAAGATTCTGCTGGGGATCATAATATCCGGGATCTGTCTTCTGAACGGATGTACCTCAAAAAGTGAACGTTCTGCCAGAGAAGCCGTAATCCAGGATCTGGAGAAACTGCAAAGTTCTGACAGCGAAACCATACAAAACACCATAGACACCCAGCAGCTCCTCTCCTCATCCCAGTATACGGAGGAAACCGCAGAAGAACTCGGCGATATCTACTCCCTGTTTTATAAAGACTTCTCTTTCAAGGTAAAAAAGGTAATTGTAGATGATGATAAAGGCACAGGTAAAGCAGTGACCAGCCTTATTACGATCGATGCCCGCAGCCTGGCAAAAGACTATGTCCTGTCTCTGCTGCAAAAGCAGGTAGAGTTAGAAGCTGATCCCGAAGAAGTAAAATTTTCACTTAATGATTCCTGCATCCTGCTGAAAGAACTGCTGGAAGAAAATGATTATGGCACAGAAACTTCTGAAACAGAGATTTCTCTGAAAAAGGAGGGAGATTCATGGCAAGTGATCCATACCTCGGATCTGGACAGTCTTCTCACCGGAGATTTTGCTTCTTATATGTCTGATTCCCGTCTCCTGTCTCCGTCTGAGATCGTAGATGCCCATTTTAAAACCATTAAAAGCTTTGACAGCCAGCAGTTGACCACCTATCTGTCCCTTGACCAGCTTGTTTCCACAGATGATTCCTATAATCATTCCCTGGCGGAGGCTATCGGCGAACAGATCCAAAGGTCTTTTGACTATGAGATCACAGGGGAAGATCAGAAGGACAATCAGGGAGATGTTCAGGTTTCTATTACCAGTCCCGATTTTGAAAGTATCCTGTCCTCCTATAAGCAACAGCTTACTCAATGGCTGAAAACCTCAGAGTCCCTTTCCCAGGGCGCTCAGGGAAGACGTGAAAAGGAGCGGGACCTGTTACTCTCCTGTATCGATGATAATAAAGACACAATTTCCAAAGATATTACCATTCATCTTTATAATGACGGGATCAACTGGAAGATCCAGATGGATTCTGATATCGCAGAAGCTGTTTTTGGGGATATCCCCTCAGCTATCGATTCCATATCCCAGGATATAGAATGAAAATGATCCTACGATAAAAGGGAACTGCCGCAAATGAGCAGTTCCCTTTCTTTTACTTTTCTATCTTATTCTTCCGGCGCCTCTTTCGCCACTACCGCGATCCCCAGCTCTTCAAGCTGTTTTGGATCTACCACATCGGGAGCCTCTGACATGAGACAGGAGGCATCTTTTACCTTCGGGAAGGCGATCACATCCCGGATAGAATCCTCTTTTGCCATGAGCATGACCAGACGGTCCAGACCATAGGCCAGTCCTGCGTGAGGCGGAACACCGTATTTAAAGGCGTCCAGAAGGAAGCCGAAACGTTTGTAGGCCTCTTCTTTTGTAAAACCAAGGACCTCAAACATCTTTTCCTGGATATCATCCTGGAAGATACGGACAGAACCGCCGCCGATCTCATTTCCGTTAAGGACGATATCATAAGCTTTTGCCCGGACTCTTCCCGGATCAGAATCAATATACTGTAAATCTTCCTCCATAGGCATGGTGAAAGGATGGTGCATAGCCACAAAACGGTTTTCTTCTTCTGACCACTCCAGAAGAGGGAATTCTGTGATCCATACAAACTTGAATTCATTCTTGTCCAGAAGTTCCATCTGTTTTGCCAGTTCCAGACGAAGAGCACCCAGTACATCCCAGACCAGTTTGGTCTTGTCTGCCGCAAAGAGGAGAAGGTCTCCGTTTTCTCCATTCATAGCCTGGATAAGGGCGGTCATTTCCTCTTCCTTCATAAATTTTGCAAAGGAGGATTTTACTGTGCCGTCCTGGCCGATAGCAATATAAGCCAGTCCTTTTGCGCCATATCCTTTTGCGAATTCTACCAGCTTGTCGATCTTCTTTCTTGGCATAGCTCCCTGTCCCTTGGCGTTAATACCGCGGACGCTTCCGCCATTTTCCAGAGCGCCTTTAAATACTGCGAAATCACAGTCTTTCACTACGTCGGATACATCAGTAAGCTCCATTCCGAAGCGGATATCCGGCTTGTCGGAGCCAAAACGGTCCATAGCTTCCTGCCAGGTCATTCTCTGGATCGGAAGGGGAACTTCCACGCCCAGAACTTTCTTAAAGAGGAATGCCAGCATCCTTTCATTTACATCGATCACATCATCCACGTCTACAAAAGACATCTCCATATCGATCTGTGTAAATTCCGGCTGACGGTCTGCTCTTAAGTCCTCGTCCCTGTAACATCTTGCCAGCTGGAAGTACCGGTCATAGCCGGAACACATGAGAAGCTGTTTAAAGATCTGGGGAGACTGGGGAAGAGCATAGAAGCTTCCCGGGTGTACACGGCTGGGTACCAGATAGTCTCTGGCTCCCTCAGGAGTACTTTTGATAAGAGTTGGCGTCTCGATCTCCAGAAAACCTTCCTCTGCCAGGAACTGGCGCACCAAAGTAGATACTCTGGAACGAAGGATCATGTTTCTCTGAAGATCCGGTCTTCTCAGATCCAGATAACGGTATTTTAATCTTACTTCTTCTCTGGTCTTGCTGTTTTCCTCAATAGGGAAAGGCGGAGTCTGGGCTTCTGAGAGGATCCTCAGCTCTCTGGCCCGCACCTCGATCTCTCCGGTAGCCAGATTTGGGTTCACCGCGCCGGAGCGGGCCTCTACCCGTCCCACGACAGCGATGACAAATTCGCTTCTCAGCTTTCCTGCCTTTTCAAATACTTCCTGGTCGATCTCTCCATTTTCAAAGATCACCTGCATGATACCCGAACGGTCTCTTAAATCCACAAAAACGATCCCGCCCTTATTTCTGCTTTTCTGCACCCAGCCCATAAGGGTAACGGTGCTGCCAATATCTGCTTTTGTCACTTCCGCGCATCTGTGGCTTCTTTTCAGCCCCTTCATTGATTCTGCCATGACATAAATCTCCTTCTTTGTTCCTTTTAGTCGTTATATACTTCCTCGATCACGCTGTAGCCTTCACCGGCAAGCTGCTCTTTCTGGAATTTTTTGTTTTTCTTAGCGTATACGATATTTACGCTCTGTCCCTCCTGACGCTCTATTGCGGCTTTCTTCATAACCTCCAGAAGTTTCTCCTGGGAAAGTTTCTTATCCAGAAGGTAAGCTTTCTTTTCTTTTGTGCCAGGAACTTTAAATCCTTTCTCCATAAGGAGCATAACGATACGCTCAAAACCGATAGAAAATCCTGTGGCAGGTGTAGGGGTTCCTGTAAACTTGCCGATCATCTCGTCATAGCGGCCGCCTCCTCCTACGCTTCCGGAAAATCCATCAATGGAAATCTCAAAAATAGGACCTGTATAATAGGACATACCTCTTACTAAAGTAGGATCAAATTCCAGAGTAAAGTTGGCGGTTTTTGCCTCCATGACACACTGGATAATTGTGGTCAGGTCATCTGCCACCTTAGGATCCAGGAAGCCTTCCAGTTTTTCCTTGCAGTATTTTACTCCGTCTATGCCGGAGCCCATAGTCTTAAAGAGGTCCAGATATTTCTCTACGCTCTCTTTTGCAAATCCGGCTTCTTCCAGTTCTGCCGCTACGCCTTCCATGCCGATCTTGTCCATCTTATCCAGGATGATAAATACCTGGGTAAAGGAGTCTTCCGGGAAACCGCTGTAGGCAGCCATAGCTTTCAGGATCCTTCTGTCGTTGATGCGGATGGTAAAGCTGTCAAAATCCAGTTTTCCAACCAGAGTAGAGGTTGCCAGGATCACATCGATCTCCGCCAGGAAAGTAGGATCTCCCAGGATATCAATATCGCACTGCATAAACTGGCGGAAACGGCCTCTCTGGGGACGGTCTGCACGGAATACATTTCCGATATGGAGAGCCTTGAAAGGCTGAGGCAGCTCATTGGCATTGTTGGAATAGAAACGGCACAGAGGCACGGTAAGGTCATAGCGGAGTCCGCTGTCCACCAGATCGTCCTGGGATTTTGCCTCTTCGATCTTTAATTTTTCTCCTCTTTTCAGGATACGGAAAATAAGTTTTTCATTGTCTCCTCCCTGTTTGCTGGTCAGATTCTCAATGTGTTCTACGCAGGGAGCTTCCATGGAAGTAAATCCAAACTGTTTGTAAGTATCCTTGATCAGCCCGATCACATAGTCGCGGATCTCCATTTCCTTAGGCAGGATATCCTTCATGCCTGTCACTGGTTTTTTCTTTAACTGCATTGTTCTGTTCTCCTCTCTTTTTCCTGGTCTCCCATATGGACCACTTTCATAAATGCAAGAAATACCTGCATATCAAAATTTTTGATTTCCTCTATCATCAGCCGTATGGCTGTTTCCGGATCAAAAGCCGCCCGGTAGGATCTTTTCTCCGTAAGAGCCGCATAGGTGTCGCAGACTCTCAGGATCCGGCTTCCCAGAGGAATCTCCTCTCCCTGGAGATTCTGGGGATAACCGCTTCCATCATAATTTTCATGATGATAATAGATACTTTCCAGCACAAAACTGGAATATCCTCGGTTCACAAGGGCCTCACATCCCAGTTGAGGGTGCCGGCGTACATATTTGATCTCCTCGACTACCAGAGGATTCTCTTTGCCGGACACATATCTGGAAAGCCGCAGTTTTCCGATATCGTGAAGGACTCCCGCAAGGGCCAGCTCATAGCACTGATCCTTTGGCAGGCCCATGACCTCGCCTACCTGGTAAGCCAGATTGCTCACTGCAATTCCATGGTTGATCACCGATATCAGATCATAGTCGATCATCTTCAAATTTCTTTCAGCCATGTGTCAATCCCGACCTTTTTCCGTTGAATCATCTCGTCAATGCGGTTTATGTAATTGGTCACGTCCTTTACATTTTCCGCTCGTTCTATCCGTTCTCCGTTCTGGAAGACAAATTTGGTGGAGGCTCCGGCTCCCGCCGCCATGATAGATTGTTTTTCCTCCATCATTAGTATATTGTAAATTCCCGCTTTGTCAACTTTTGCAAAGCCGGTATTTTCCAGATTTCCGCACATATTTTTCTGGCGGTAGAGATAATAAGGCCCCATTCCCATCTCATAGGCATATTTCATAGCCATATCCATGATCTCCTGATTATTCTCAAAAGTCATTTCCTGATACTGGTCACGGAAAATGTTCAGTCTGGCCGCCCGTTTCACAGCAAGGGAATGGACGGTAAGACTGTCAGGAGCCAGCTTTTTCACCTCTTCCAGAGTATGTTCCACATCTGCCTTATGTTCTCCCGGAAGACCTACGATCAGGTCCATGTTGATATTGTCAAATCCACAGTCCCGGGCCAGTTCAAAGGCTCTGACTGTATCCTCTACCGTATGTCTTCTTCCAATGATCTCCAGGGTCTTCTGGTTCATAGTCTGGGGATTGACAGAGATCCTGGTCACAGGGAATTCCCGGATAGCCATAAGTTTTTCTCTGGTGATACTGTCCGGTCTGCCTGCCTCGATGGTATATTCTGAAACGTCCTTTACCGGAAAACACTCCTGGATATGGCCGAGAAGCCGCCGAAGCTGGTCCGGCTCCAGGGTCGTGGGGGTTCCCCCTCCGATATAAATGGTATTTAACGGCCTGTCCTTCATAGCCCGGGAAATAAAATCCAGCTCTTTCAGTAATGCGGTAAGGTAATCCTCTACCCGGTCCCTCCATTTATCCAGAGGAGAGGAACTGAAAGAACAATATAAGCAGATACTGGGGCAGAAGGGAATTCCCACATAAAGACTGTATCCCTTCTCATAATCTATATCCTTCAGGATATCCCGTTCTCTGTTGGCAATGGCTATAGCCAGAGCCGTCTTTTCATTGCTGGTAAAATAAGTTTTCCGCATAAAGTCTGCCGCTTGGGCGTTGGTCATACCTTCTTCGATCAGTCCCATAGCGATCTTGACAGGACGGATCCCGGTAAGATCCCCCCAGGGAAGGGTCTGTCCCGTCTCCTGCACCAGCAGTTTATACAGGATCTGCTTCAGTGTGTTTTTTCTCTTTTTCCGGTCTTCTTTCTCATCATAAGGGGCGGAATCTTCCAGGTTCCTTTCCCTGGTATGAACGCCGATCACTACCCGGTCCCCATAAGAAATGGAAATCAGTTTTTCATAGTCTTCCGGTTTCTTTTCTTCCCAGGCGCCATACATCTCAACATCTTCTTTGGGATAAAAGGCTTTTATCAGGGTATACGCATCATATTCAAACTCTTTTTTATTAAAAGAAATTCCTATCATTTCCTACTGTCTCTTCTCATCTTTTCTTGTTATAAGTATGGATTATGAGCCTTCTCAAAAGCAGCGTCTGTCTCTTCTCCATGCCCTGGATAGATCTGAGTATCTGCCGGCAGGAGTGTAAAAAGCCGGTGAAGACTGTCTTTCATCTGACTCATGCTGCCTGTAGGCAGATCTGTCCTTCCGCAGGATCCGCAGAAAACCGTATCTCCCGACATGCAGACTCTTTCTTCTTTCAGCCAGTAACAGCAGGATCCTGAGGTATGTCCGGGAGTATGAAGTGCTGTGACAGAAAAGCCGGCCAGAAACTCCTCCTGTCCGTCTTCCAGCCAATGATCTGCTTTCACAGTATAAGGCTGCCCTGACCATGCCCCGGACAGATTCCACATAGGATCCGCCATCAGCTTTTCCTCCTCTTTCGGAGCATAAACAGGGATCTTATAATGATCCCGCAGCTCATTAACCGCACAGATATGGTCGTAATGTCCATGGGTCAAAAGGATCCCCACCGGTCTGCCTTCCAGTTTTGCAAGGGCGGCTTGGATCCGTTCCGCCTGGGCTCCCGGATCCACGATAAGGATCTCGGCCGTTTCTTTATTCTTCAGAAAATAGCAGTTGGTCTGTACCGGACCAACTACGATTCCCCGCAATATCAGATTTTTCATTTTTCTTTATCTCCCTTATCCTGCATTCCGCTCGATATCTTTGACACTTTCGATCTGGCGGATCTTTTCGATAATTCCATTTAATTCTTCCTTGCTGGCTACTTCAAAAGAGATATTGATGGTGGCCATTCCCTGCTTGCTGGTCCTTGTGTTCAAGGCAGAAATATCGATCTTTCTCTCGGTAAAGATCTTGGAAATATCTACGATCAGGCCGGTACGGTTGTAAGCATATACATTCAATTCTGCCATATACCGCTCACCCGCTGTATTCTCCGGCGCCTGCCACTCAGCGTCAATGAGACGGTGACGGTCTTCCTCGGACATGTTGATCACATTGATACAGTCTGTCCGGTGGATGGTCACTCCTCTTCCCCGGGTAACGTATCCTACGATCTCATCTCCGGGAATAGGATTGCAGCATTTGGAGAACCGCACTGCTACGTCATGGATTCCCTTGACTACAATACCTCCCTTAACCTTGCCGATATGGAGCTTTTCTTTGTTATCTGCGGCAGCTTCCAGGACTTTCTCATCTGTCAGTTCTGCCTTATGGTCTTTGTTATAAGCTTCCTGGAGCTTGTTGATCACCTGTCCTTCCTTCAGGCCTCCATGGCCCAGAGCCGCCAGAACAGAATCCCAGTCCCGGAAACCATATTTTTTCATAACTGCTTCCTGATATTTGGGCTTCAGGATATTGCCCAGGGTAATTCCTTTTACTTTTGCATACTGGACCAGCATATCCTTACCCTTCAGGATATTGTCCTCTTTTAATTCCTGTTTGAACCACTGATTGATCTTGTTTTTGGCCTGGGTGCTCTTTACCACTTTCAGCCAGTCACGGCTGGGACCTTTGGAGTTCTGGGAAGTAATGATCTCTACCTGATCTCCGTTTTTGATCACATATTCGATAGGTACAAGTTTTCCGTTTACTCTGGCTCCTACCATCTTATTTCCTACTGCACTATGTACATTATAGGCGAAATCAATGGGAGTAGAACCGTTTGGCAGGGTTTTTACATCTCCTGCGGGAGTAAAGCAATATACGCTTTCTGAAAACAGGTCCAGATCGCTTTTTAACAGACTCAGGAATTCTTTATTGTCAGACATGTCTCTCTGCCATTCCAGGATCTGACGGAGCCAGTTCATTTTTTCCTCCTCTGACTGAGAGACCGTTGCTTTTCCGTTATTGTTGGATACTTCTTTATATTTCCAGTGAGCGGCAATACCGTATTCTGCCGTCCGGTGCATTTCAAATGTACGGATCTGGATTTCAAAGGGCTGACCGTTCGGGCCGATCAGCGTAGTGTGCAAAGACTGATACATGTTCGGCTTCGGCATGGCAATGTAGTCCTTGAAACGTCCGGGGATCGGCTTATACATCTCGTGTATGATCCCCAGGGCCGCATAACAGTCTTTCACCGTATCCACAATGATCCGTACCGCAAACAGATCGTAGATCTGATCCAGGGTCTTATCCTGATTTACCATTTTCTTGTAAATACTGAAGAAGTGTTTGATCCTGCCGTCGATCTGGGCATGGATACCGGCGTTATTGATATGCTGCCGGACCTCTCCCACGATCTGATCGATGAAGGCCTGGCGTTCGCTTCTTTTCAGATTGATCTTTTCCACCAGATCATAATAGACTTCCGGTTTCAGATATTTCAGTGACAGATCATCCAGCTCGATCTTGACCTTGGAAATACCCAATCTCTGAGCAATAGGGGCGTAAATATCCATGGTCTCTCTGGCCTTTTCCTTCTGCTTTTCCGGGGGCATATATTTCAGGGTCCGCATATTGTGGAGCCTGTCTGCCAGTTTGATAAGGATGACCCGGATATCCTTGGCCATAGCCAGGAACATCTTTCTTAAATTCTCCGCCTGGACTTCTACCTTATCGGCGGAATAGCTTAACTGTCCCAGCTTGGTGACTCCGTCTACCAGCAGTTCCACCTCATCCCCGAATTCCTGCCGGATCTCCTCGGATGTCATCACTGTATCCTCTACCACATCATGGAGAAGACCGGCCACAATGGTCTCTTTATCCAGTTCCAGATCCGCCAGGATAATGGCCACACACAGGGGATGTATGATATAGGGTTCTCCTGATTTTCTCACCTGGCCCTTATGGGCGTTATTGGCGATATTGAACGCTTTTTCGATCATGGTGATATCCGTGGAAGGATGATATTTTTTCACGCTGGATATCAGTTCATCATACAAAACTTCCGGACTTGTAAAGTCTTCCATTGCTTTCACGCTGGCATCTGCCTTTTTGATCTTCTCTATTTCATCTTTCTGAAGTGTCGATTCTCTTTTTTCTTCCATATGATCCTCACCTGATTTCTATTTGCCTTCATAACGGATTACAGATGCCACGTCATATCCTGCCAGTCTATCCCTTCCTTTCAGTCCTGCAAGTTCCATGAGGAAAATCATCTTCACCACTTTTCCTCCAAGCTTTTCTATCATTTTCGCGGCAGCTTCCACAGTACCGCCGGTAGCGATCAGATCGTCGATGATCACTACTTTCTGTCCTGGCTTTACAGAGTCTTTATGCATCTCCAGAACCGCGCTTCCGTATTCCAGATCATAGCTCTGTTCAATGGTCGCTCTTGGAAGTTTGCCTTTTTTACGGATCAATACCAGGGACTTATGTAAATTGTATGCGATAGGCGCTCCAAAAATAAATCCTCTGGATTCCGCTGCAGCGATCACATCTACGTCCACTCCCTCCAGAAGTTTCTGAAGAGAATCCACTGCCAGTTTAAATCCCTCTTCATCCTGAAGAACGCTGGTCACGTCCCGGAAAATGATTCCCTTCTCCGGAAAGTCGGGAATGCTGATGATATAATCTTCAATATTTTTCTTTTCACAACTGCCCATCTTATCTCCATCCTTTTTATATCGAATAATGTCTTTTATCAAATTAATATGTAGATTTTAGTATAACATCTTTTTATCTCATACGCAAATTTTTTATCGGATATTCTGAATGACCATTTCTATACTGTCCCTTCCCATATAGGAATTAATGGAAGGATAATAGATCATATCCCATTTGTCCTTCTCCTGAAGCCGGCTTGCAAATGCATCCCCGTCTCCGAACCAGACCCCCTCTGTCCGGAATCCATAGTCATCTGTCAGATTCATCTTCACTACGTTCCGGTTTTTCCCAAGGACCCGGAAATTCAGCACTTTCATATCTTTCTGGGCAAAGACCGGTTTTGTATTTCCTTTTCCGAAAGGTTCCAGAAGGGAAAGCTGGCGGATCAGAGGAATGGTTACATAGGACATCGGCATAGGCACGTCAATGACGATCTTTTCTGTCATGTCATCCTGGGTCAGCGTGCAGTTTTCATTCAGTTTTCTTCGGAAAGTCTCCACATTTTCCTCAGGGAGCGAAAGCCCTGCCGCCATAGGATGTCCCCCGAATTTCGTAAGAAGCTCCTTACATTTCACCAGTTCCTGGAACATATGATAAGCCTCTATGGAACGGCCGGAGCCTTTTACCCCTTCCTCTCCTTTTGTCAGCACGAACACCGGCCGGACATACCGTTCCCGCACCCGGCCGGCGATGATCCCTGCCAGACTTTCGTGACAATCCGGAAGATAGATGACCAGCACCCGGTCATTTTTCAGATCTGTATGTTCCACCATCTCTACAGCTTCCTCCACCCCTTTTGCCGTCATATCCTTTCTGCTGTCATTTAAATCCTTCAGGTCCTGGGCCAGGGTGGCCGCCTCACTGGGATCTTCCGCCAGAAGGAGCTTTAAAGCTCTCTTGGCTGTGCTCAGCCTTCCGCTGGCATTCATACAGGGACCGATAACAAACCCGATATGATAGGCTGAAATTTCCCTGTTTTCCAGATTATTGACACGGATCAGCGCTTTTAATCCTTCGTTTTCCGGATTCTGCAGTCTTCTCAGTCCGTCTTTTACCAGAATGCGGTTCTCATCTTTCAGGTCCATCACATCTCCTACTGTGGCGATAGCCGCAAAGGGGATCAACTCCTCCGTTTCTTTTCCCGGTATTCCCAGCTTCTCATAAAGCCCCTGGATCACCTTAAAAGCCACCATGGCCCCGCAGATTCCTTTGAAAGGATAGGGGCAGCCCGGCTGTTTTGGATTTACCACTGCGTCTGCCGGCGGGAGGATACTGCGAATTGTTCCGTCCTCTTCTTCTTCGTAAGGCACCTCATGATGATCGGTGACCAGCACCGTCATTCCCAATTTCTTTGCATAGCGGATCTGCTCTCCTGCGCTGATCCCGTTATCGCAGGTAATGATCGTATCCATCCCTGCCTCTGCCGCCAGATCGATCAGTTCCCGGCTGATCCCGTAGCCGTCCTTGATCCGGTCGGGAATGTCCGCATCTACTAAAGCCCCTGCTCTGGTAAGGCCTTTTAGCAGTATATAGGTAGAACATACTCCGTCTATATCATAGTCTCCGATAATCCGGATTTTTTTCCTATCCCGGATCTTCTCTGTCAGTCTGTCCAGGAGCTCCTCCATTCCCTTCAGTAATTTCCAGGGATGAAGACCGGACAGCTTTCCATGAAGGTAGGTATCGATCTCCTCATCTGTGATCTGATCCCGGTTGCGGATCAGTCTGGCGATCACCGGATCAATGCCAAACTTCCGTCCGATTTCCTGAAAATCCGCCCTTTTGGC
>ERZ1643247.1193-NODE-1193-length-25616-cov-7.391964_pt1 | contig 25616 bp, 13 predicted proteins | sample MGYA00579264_ERZ1643247 | MGnify/ENA primary metagenome ERZ1643247 (study PRJEB29033, sample SAMEA4952262) | chicken gut metagenome | biome: Broiler Chicken; feature: Gastrointestinal Tract; material: Caecum | place: Ireland | collected 2018 | study: Broiler... | reverse complement strand
ACCTCATCTTCGATAAACTGTTTGCGGACAGTCCGCTTTTTGCAAATGCCCTTATGCGCATATAATCGATATCCGCATCTTCGGGGCTGTCAAGTGCCGCATCGGCGTTCGCAGTGATCTTCGGCGCGATGCCTGTCAAAAGACCGGCCGCACAGCAAAGCACCATGATAGCCATCAGTAGCAAGCTGATCCACCTCTTTGCCTTTGCCATTTTCCACCTCTTTTTATGTATTATTCCGCCCCCATACCGCGCGCGTATGAGGGTAAGAATCCCAGAATATCGGTTTTCTGAACGGCATTTTAAAAATCGGTTTCCCGAAAAAGAACTATGACTATTTACTAAAAAACCGATTTTTGTATAATCAGTATAGCACCCCCCACATTTTGTCAATAGTTAATCGATAATTTATTTAAAATTTTTCAAAATTTGTTTCGTAACTTCATTTTGTCTGTTTTTTCAAAAAGCAGGCGAGGCGCCCGCAGATTTCTGCAGGCGCCTCGCCTCTTCCTCCCCCGAACGGGAAGAATGTTTACCGGAACTCTTCGTACTCTTTCAGGACCTTTGCCGAGATGCTCGGCGGGATCTTTTCGAACGCCTTTTCAAACATCGCGCGGGTGAGCGGGATAGGCGTTTTCGACTTCGCCGCCTGCAGCTGCTCGAGCGCGAGACGGCACGCCTCCTCTACGATGCCGCAGATGTCCGCGGCGGAATAGTACGCCTCGCGCACCGAAACGCGCCCGAGCGGCGTATCCTTTACGGTCAGCCGTTCGGTCATGTCCAGCACGTCCTCCGCGGTGACGCCGTCCAGCGCGATGCCTTCGAGCTTGCTCTCGATGATGGCGCGCTTCGCTTCGAGGTCGGGCGGGGTGACGTGGATGAGGTGCGAAAAGCGCTTGTAGCGCAGGTACGCGGGGTCGATGACGTCCGGGCGGTTGGTCGCGGCGATCATGATGCGCTTGGAGCCGTCCACGCCGAACCCGTTGATGCGCTGCAAAAGCTCGGTGGTGACCGCCGCCTTATAATCCTTCGTGTCCTGCGTGCGGCGGCTGAAGATGGATTCGCATTCGTCCACGAACAGGATCGCGCCGTCGGGGCAGGCGTCCAGCTCCTGAAAGATCTGCTTGACCGCCTGTTCGGACTCGCCCACATACGATTTGAAGATGTCCGCGGGCGTGACGATGAAGAGGGGCAGGTTCATCGCGTTCGCGATCGCCTCGGCGAACATCGTTTTGCCCGTGCCGGGCGCGCCGTACATGAGCATGCCCAGCCCCCCTTCGAGCTTGTAATATTTGAGGATGTCGGGGTTCTGCGCCATGAACAAAAAGCTCATGACCAGCTTTTTCACGTTTTCCAGCCCCTTTACGTCGTCGAAGGTGGTATCAGGCACTTTCTCCTTCATCACCGAACCGTAGCTTGCGGCGACTTCGCTGAGCTGCTTGTACTGCTCCGCGTACTTTTTGCGCTCCGCGTCCCCCGTGACCCGCTGCGAGAGGGTGCGCGCGACCTGCGCCGCGTGCGAATACTCGCTGCGCAGGCGGCTTTTTTCCTCGTCGCGCAGATCGTTCCTGTCCTTCCTGCCGCCGAGGATGCGGCGGATCTCCGCGATGCTCGCGGCGTACTCCTGCTCCAGCTTTTCGACGGAATCCGTCTTATCGTCCTTCGGCGCCCTGCCTATCCCTGCCATGACCTTTCCCCCGCTGCGTTACAGAATGTCGCTGATGTCGTCGGTGCCGCCGGCGGGTTTCGTACCCGCGGACGGAACGGAGGGCGCGCTGCCCGCGCCGCTCTCCTGCCCTGCCCCGCGCGCCTTCATCAGCTCCGCGATGAGCGCCTGCGCCTTGCTCGGACCTGCGGGGGCGGGCGTCGCCTTGCCCTGCGCGATCTTCTTCTCCTCCTGCTTTTTGCGCTTTTCGTCGCGCTTGTTCATCGTAAGGCGCATGCGCGTGCACGACGCGCGCAGCGATTCGGAGATGTCCTGCGCCATCTTCTGCTGGCCGAGGATGTTGTCGATGGCGACGTTCATCCTGTTCTGGTTGTTGCGGATGACGCGGCGCATGCGGCGCTTGCGCTTCCACCGCGCAAAGAAGCCGTACGACTGCTCCAGAGACCCCTCCTGCAGCGCCGTGTCGAAGTTGATCGCCGTGTCGATGAACGAGATCGCCTCGAAAATGCAGGACATGGCGACGTTGATGCCGTCCAGCATTTTGATGACGTCCTTCATTTCCAGCGCCACGTCGAGGAACGAGAGCAGCATCTGCGGGCGGAAATCCTCCTCGCCGTACGTCTCGATGAATTCGATGGTCTTTTCGGCAAGACCCATGATCTTGCCGTCGTACTCCTGCATCTTCTGCTTGCGTTCGCGCTCCAGGCGCAGTTTTTCCGCCTCCTGTCTGAGGTCGTTGTTCGGCCCGTGGACCTTTTCCGCGAGTTGTTTGGGCATGGTTTGCACCCTCCTTTCCCTTATTCTTTATTTTACATACTTTGCGAGCGCGGCGGCAAGCGCTTCGCGCTCGGCTTGGGCATTGTCTGCCCAGTCGTGCGCGTACACCCTGTGCAGCTTCCAGCCGCAGCGTTCGAATGTTTCGACGTAGCGCATGTTGTAGTCGAGGTAATTGTACTTTTTCCCGACGGGCAGCTCGCACCAGATGCCCAGCTCCGCGCGGGAAAGATCTTCCGAAAGCACGGCGACGGGCATGCGCACCGACCCGTCCGTCACGCCGTAGTTGCACACGACGCGCTCGCGCGCCACCCCGCAGGAAACGACGAACTCCGCCACGCTGCGCACGAACCCCGCAGGCGGCTGTTCGGAGACGAACTGCTCCCTGCCGCCCGCGGCGAAGCGCCGCGCCAGGGCGAGGTATTCGCGGATGTAGGCGACGTTTTCGCTCGTGATGTCCTCGGGCAGGACGGAGTGCACGACGGTGACGCTGCACTGCGCGCGCGTTACCGCGACGTTGAAGATGCACTTGCCGAGCTTATCGCGGTTGAGCTGCCCGAAGCTGTTGACGACCTTCCCCTCCGCCGTGCGCCCGTAGGTGAGCGAGAGGATGAGGTGCTCCGTCTCCTGCCCCTGCACCGTTTCGATGGTCTTGAAAAAGGCGAGCTTTTCGGGCACGTCTTTAAAGTTCGAGAGCGCGCGGGTGAGTTTTTGGTACAGCTCCCCGTCGGCGCGGACCAGCCTGCGGATGTGCTCCGTCTGCTCCTCGCCGAAGGCGACGACGCCGAAGGAGGCGTGCAGCACGCCCTTCTCCTCGTCGTAGTACTTTGCAAAATGCGCGCGGAGGCAGGCGAGCACCTGCCGCGCCTCGGCGGCGTTCACCCCCTTTTCGCACCTGCCTTCGGGGACGTACACGTCGGCAAAGCCCAGCCCCTCCGCAAGGGGCACGGGCGCGGGGAAGGTGCGAAGATACGGATAGAACGCGCGCTGGGAAAAGGCGATGAGCGCCTCCGTTTTGCTGCGGTAATGGCAGACGAGCTCCTCCGCGCGGAACGCGCGGTTGCGCAGCGCGAGAGTGAGCGCGGACAGCTCGGGTTCGAGCACCGTTTCCGCCGTGCCGTCCTCGGCGACGATGCGCCGCTCGTACTTTGCCGTAAAGTGTTTGATGGGCGGCATCTGCCATTCGTCGCCGACGATGACGCACTGCTTCGCGCGGAAGAGCACGGGCAGCAGGTTGACGGGTTCGAGCTGGCTCGCCTCGTCGACGATCACGACGTCAAACGATTCGTATTCCGCAGGGCGGAAGAGCACGCTCGCCGTGGAAGGCGAGAGGAGGAAGCACTTTTTGAGCTTTACGATCTCCCGCGCGTATTTTTTGAAGAGGGAGCGCAGCGTGGCGGAAGGGTCGCGCTCGGCGGCGAGGAAGGCGAAGTCGGCGTCCTCCGCGTCGATGCGCGCCATGCACCTGCCCTCGATACGCAGAGCGTTCGCATGCTCCGCCGCGCGTTCGGCGGCGGACAGTTTTTGCAGGTTTCGCGCGGCGGCGGCGCCCATGCCGTTGCGCAGCAGTCCCAGTTTTTTGCCGTACGCCGCGACCAGAAGGGCGCAGAAGGAGTGTTCGAACGCCCCTTCGAACCCGCAGGCGGGCGGCCCCTCCTCTTCGAAGGGGGCGAAAAAGGCGTGCAGCGGCAGCTTGTTCTTTTCGCCGCGCACGATCTCGCCGTAGCGCAGCGCGCTAGCGAGCATCGAACGGTCGTCCGCCTCCTTTGCGTACAGCTTCAGGTCCGCAAGGGTCAGGAACGCCGTTTCCGTATACGCATTGCGGAAGAAGCGCGCCCCGAACGACTCCAGCCCGTCGCACAGCCGTTCGCACCCCTTTTTCAGCTCTTCGTCCGCCCCGCGCAGGCGGCGCGCACAGTCGACGTCTTCCGCCGCCGTATGCACGCGGAAGGCGGGCAGCGCGAACAGGACGTGCACCGCGAGCACCGAAACGGCGAATGTTTCGGCGTCGGCAAACCCCGCCGCGGGGATGGGAATGCCCGCGCGCAGGGCGTACGCGCCGCACGCCGAGGCGAGCGCCGCCTTGGCAAGCTCCGCGCGGCACGCCGCGACAAGTTCGCCCAGCGTGTATTCGGCGGGGCAGCGCATGCACGCCGCGACCGCCGCCGCAGGCTCCTGCGCGCGCTCTGCCGCCGCAAGCATCTCCGCGACGGAGACCTTTTGTCCGGCGCTCGCCGCGAGCACGGAAAAGAGGGTCGCAAACTGCTCGCGCGAGGGGCGCCTGCGCAGGATGCGGAACATCTCCTCCGCGATCGCGTCCGCTTCCGCCGCGCAGCCCTGCGCGGCGGCGTATTCGGCAGCGGCGTCCGCCGTTTCGCGGAAGGAGGGCGCGGCGATAAAGCTCAGCGCCGCGAGCTTTTCGTGGTATTTTTTGGCTTTGAAATCCAGCGCCTTCGGCTTTGCCGCGTCCTTGCCGTACCTGGCGAACGCGGCCGCCGCGGCGGAGAGGAGCTCCCCTTCCCGCCCGATCGTCTGCTTTTCGAACAGCTTCTGCACGTTGTACAGGTGCGCCTTCCGCTCCTGCTCCCTGCCGAGGATGCGTTCGGCGCAGCCTGCGAGCGCGGCGAGCGCCTCTTCGGAGAGGAAAGCGCCGTCCGCCCCGTAAAAGAGGGAACGGTCGCGGCAGATCGCCGCAAGTTCGGTGTTCGTCAGGCATTCCGCCGCGCCGAACCCGCCCGCGGGCAGATACCGCGCCGCAGCGCCGTCCGACAATGCAAATTTGTTCTGCGCGTTCCCGCCGCGCACGGCGCGGTAGTCCTCCAGTGCCCGCCGCAGCGCCTCGCATTCGCGTTCCGCGCCCCGCGCCGCCAGCACGCACTGCGTCGCCGCGTCGTCCAGAACGGAGCGCATCGCGCCGTACACCTCGGCGAGCGGCAGCGCGTCCGCCCCTTCGCCGCACTCGGGCAGCAGGGCGAGGATGCCGCCGCGCACCCTTTCCGCCTCTTTGGCAAGCGCGGACGCGGCGGTGAACGCCTCTTCGCCGTCCGACGCGGAGACGCCCGCCCACGGGCATTTGCGCAGCGCATGCGCGCCGCCGCCCGTCATCGCGGCGAAGCAGCCGCCCGCTTCGCGCACGGCGGAGAGGAGCGCCGCATAGTCGCCCTGCGAAAGCGCCGCCGCCTCTTCGGGCGAGGCAAAGGGCACGGCGGGCGCGGACGGATCCTTGTAATACGCGTTCAGCGCGTCGTAATAGCTGCCGACGGCGCTGCTTTCGCCGAACATCTTTTCCGCATACCACGAAAGGTAGGTGAGCGCCTCGGTGCGCTCGTTGTTTGCCGCGTCGCGCGCGCGGTGCGCCGCGGCGTCCTGCGCATATTCGCGCCGCGCGGCGAGCAGGTCGCGCAGATCGCGCCTGACGGAGGCGGGGTTGACCTTCGCCGCCTGCGCCTCCGTTTCATAGTCCATGCGCAGCACGAACCTGCGCAGCGGCTGCGGGAGTTTGGCGTACACCTCCGCGAGCGCGGAGAGCTTTTTGGAGGAGAGCAGGATCTTTTTGTTTTCGGCAAGCAGCGCCGCCACCATGTTCGCGATGGTCTGCGTCTTGCCCGTGCCGGGCGGGCCCTTGATGATGAGCGATTCGCCGTTCACGACGCGGCGGATCATCTCCTCCTGCACACTGTCGTGCGGGAGCACGAGGTCGGGCTCGAGCGCGCATTCCGCCGCGGGTTCGGGCGTGCTTTCGGTGAACACGCGGCGCACCAGCGGATGCGCGTACAGCTTTTCGCGGTTGCGGCGCAGGTCGTAGTACATGCACAGTTCGCCGTGGTTGTACTGCGCGATCGCGACGGTGTCCCGTTCGAAGGCGAACACCGTCCCTTCGCCGCCCGCCTGCCTGCAGCTTGCAACGTATTCTTCCACGCGCGCGAAATATTCTTCGCCCGTGCCGAGCGCCGCAAGCTCGAGCGGCTCATCGCCGCTGCCGTCCGGGCGCGGGAAGCCCGCCGCGACCTCCTCCCCCAGCACCTGCCGCAGCCGCAGCAGGAAACAGGGATTGACATACGCGTCGTCGTCGACGAATTCGATGCAGACGGGGCTGGTGCTCACCGAACGGATGAGGCGCACGGGGAAGATGAGCAGCGGCGAGAGCACGACGCGCGTCTCCTCCGCCGAACAGGGCACCTTCCAGCGCACCGCGCCCACGCTTAAAAAGAGCGGGTTGTTGCCCTTTAAGTTCAATTCTTTGTAGACGTTCTCGATAAACTGCGCCAGCTGCTTCGCGTCCTTCGACCCGTCCGCCGCGCGCCACTCGAAGTCGTTGATATCCCTGCCGATGACCTGCTCGCCCGCGAGCGCGCTGCCGCGCAGCACGGTGTTGCCCACCTTGCCGAGGCGCGCGGAGAGGACGCGCAGCGCATACGCCGCCGTATCGGCATGCTGCGCGTGCGTGAGCAGGTACGTTTTTGCGGGATCCGCGTACAGGTCGACGAGCTTGTTGCGCGCGGCATCGTCCGCGTGCAGCAGCTCCTCTATAAACGGTTCGAGATAGTTTTCCATAGCAATTCCTTTATGCGGAAGGGGCGGCTCCCCTTTCCATTGTGCGAAAGGCGGCTCCCCTTTCCATTGTGCGAAAGGCGGCTCCCCTTTTACAGAGGCAGCACCCTGCCCTTTCTGCGAGGCATCGCCTGCCCCTTATGCGAAGTCGATGGTATGCCAGACTTTGTCTGCATCGCGCAGACAGTCTTTGGCGAATGCGCGCGCGTCGCTCTCGCGCACCTGCACGAGGTAGCTCGGCGAGCCGACGCTCGAAAAGTACTTGCCGCCCGTGTTGACCAGCCATTCCGCCTTCCTGCCCTTGGTCACGCCCAGCTCCGTCCAGTACCACTCCTTCCACGGTCCGTACATGACCGTGTGCTGAAAGGCGTGGTAGCACTCGTGGCAGACGGCGTCGACCGTCCAGGCATAGTCCTTTATGCAGTCGCGGCGGTACTGCACGCGCTTGCCGCCGTCGCAGCACAGCCCGCCCGCGCCCTTTGTCTCCAACTCGTTCAGGACCTCTACTTCGGGCACGAGGGGCACGCCCAGCGCGCGCATGATGAGTTTGGTCGCCTCGGTCAGCCGCGCGCTCTGCACGGCGGCGTCGAGCGTGGGCCACACGGAGGAATCCTCCCCCGCGAGGGTGCAGTAGCGCACGATCGCGCCGCAGGTCTCGAACACGGTCAGCCCGCTCTCCACGATCCTGCGGATGTTCTTCGGGTCGACGGCGCGGATGTCGTCGTAATCGAAGGCGCGGCGGGTGTCGTCCTCCGCGTCCTCCGAAAAGCTGCCCCAGCCCTCGTCGAGCAGCAGCCCCTGCGTGGGGAGCGCGGCGAGGTAGGGCGCGGCGAGCGGCGCGTTCTCCGCCGAATGCGCCTTCGCGGCAGAAATCCAGTCCTTGTGCTGCGCGAACGCCTGCACGGCGCGGTTCAGCCCGACAAAGCCGAGGAAGGGCATGCCCTTCCGCACCTCTTCGCGCCCGCCTTCGCCGAGCATGCCGTTCTCTTCGAACAGCAGCGCCGTCTCCTCGAACAGCGGCATCGACAAATATACAAAACTCACGTCCAGCGCGGAAAACCCGCTGCTTTTGCCCGCTTTAAGCGCCGCGTCGTACAAGCTCCGCCTGCCCGACGTATCCAATACGAACACCTTGCGCCCCGCCCTGCCCGCGCGCAGCGCCGCACGGAATACGGCGTCCGTACTCTCGCGGCAACGCTCCGCACCGCACAGCAGAAGGTCTGCGCCCTTGCCCTCGCACAGCGAAAACACCGCTTCGATCTCCTCATCGGAACGCCCCGCAAAGGCGGCAGCGCGCAGGGCGTACGCCTGCCCCGCCGCGTTTTTGCAGGCGAACAGCTCCGCTTCGTCCGCAAAGGGGGTGCACAGCACGATCACGCCCGCGGGCGCGCGTTCCTCGGCGGAACGCGCGGGGAAAAATTCGTACGCCGCATAGGGGTCGGAAAGGGAGCGCGCGTTCTCGGCAAAGAACGCCTCGGCGTCCTTTCCGTGCAGCTGCGCCGCCCTGTTTTCGGCAAAGGCGCGCACCTTATGTAGCTCCGCCGCCATCTCCTCGCCCGCGGAGGGGAACGCGGCGGCGCCGAACAGCGCCCGCCCGTCCTCGGCAAGCGCCTCCGCCGCCTTTTCCTTTCCGGCAAAGAGCGTGGCGACTTCGCGGCACTCCTCCTCGGAGGAGGTGGCGCTCTGCCAGTCGTAGGTGCGCACCCGCGCCGCCTCCGCCGCGGCGTCCGCCATAACGGCGTGCGCCCGCTCCGCGAACGCGCCCAGCCGCTCCAGAAGCTGCGCCGTGTTGCCGTACCCCTTTTGTTCGGCTTCGGGCTGCTTTTCGGCGCAGTATGCCGCGAGGGCGGCATAGTCGTCCTCGTTGTACCCTTCGGTGAAATAGGCGAGCGCAAGCTCCTTCGCCTGCACGCGCCACAGCAGCGCCTCCGCGTTTTCGCGGTTGCGCTCGTTCAGCCAGCCCTGCGCGAGCAGGGCGCGCAGCGCCTGCGCCTGTTCGGCGAGCGCCTCTTTCTGCACGCTCGTATGGTAGATGGTATTTGCACGCTCCAGCGTTTGGGTGACCGTCTGCATGCCTTCCTCCCTGCCCGCCTGCGGGCGGCGCGCTGCCCTCGTATCCTCTTATTTATCCCCGTCCGAAAGGGGAATAACGGTCTGCCGCGCGCGCTGTTCCTCCTCGCGCTCCTGCGCCGCGCCCTGCGCCTTCTGCAAGCGTGCGAGCCGCTCCTGCATGCGGCGCTCCGCCTCGGAATTCCCCTCTTTGCGCTGTTCGGGGATGCGGCTTTCGCGCTGTTTGCGCTGCTCTTCGCGCTCCATGTGCAGCTCTTCGCGGATGCCGCGCCAGGCGTCGCGCACCTCTTTGGTGAACCCGCCGTGCACCTTCACCATATCGAACACGGAGAGGATGTTGTTGACGACGCCCTTCATTTCGGCGCTGCTCATCCTGCCGAGCAGCGCGCCGCACAGTTCGGCAAAGTCGATGTTTTCGGCGAGCATGCTCAGCATGGCGGGGTCGTTTTCGTACGCTAAAATTTTGTTGCTGAGCCGCCCGAACTCCTTGCTGCTCTTTTCGCGCAGGCGGCGCAGCGAATTGCGGTCCTCGATCTCGCCGCGAAGGTCCGAAAGCTCCGCGTCGAGGTCGGCGCGCTCCTCTTCGAGGTCGACGGACTGCTCGTCGCTCTCCTCGGCGCTCATTTCGCCGTTCGCGTACTTCACGACCAGCTCGTTCAGCTCGCCGTCGATCTGCTCCTGCCGTGCGCGCAGTTTCGCGCGCTCCTTTTCCAGCTGCTTTGTGCCGCACAGCTTTTCGGTGTCCTCTTCAAAGCGGCGTAGGGTGTCGCGGAAGATCTGGATCTTATCCACATACTTCAGCCCCTCGTGGATGGTGCCGATGCCGTACGGGTCGGTGAACCCGACCTTGGCGTCGATGTATTTTTCGTCCGCAATGTCTTTTTTGCGCTGCGGCGCCTCGTTCAGGCGGCTCCACTCCTCGGCGCGGGCGAGCGCCTGCCGCAGGCTCTCCACCGCGTCCTCGTCGCAGGTGTAGTAGGCGAGCTTCTTCTGGTACGCGACGATGCCGTCCGTCACCTGCCCGGCAAGGTCGGCGGCGTTTTTGGTGGAATTGTCCCACGCGGCGTTCACCGCCTGTTCGATCTTATCCAACAGCTCGCAGCTTTCGCCGAACAGCTCGGCGAGCCTGTCGCCGATGTTCAGGCGCATCACCGCCTTCGTCCCCTTGCGGGTGACGTCTATGAATTTGCGCGTCTCTTCGCGGATATCCATCTTTTCCTCCTTTTTCTCCTCCTGCGGCACGCCCGCAAGGATGCGTTCGCGCTGTTCGGTATATTTAACGAGCTTCTGCGCCGCCTTCCGCTCCCCGAGTTTGAGCGCGAGGCGGATGAGCTCGCCGACGGCGCCATTCTCCTTCGCGCCGAAGCCCGTATTGACCGCGCGGATGACGAGCTGTTCTATATCCTCCACGATGCGCTCCGAAAGCGCCTGGCAGGCGTCGCTCGCGTAGCCGCGCGCGTCCAGTTCGGCAAACGCCTCGTCGAACGGCACGCCGTTCGCGCGCAGCGTTTTGCAGATCCGATCGAGTTTTCCGTTCATCCGTTCTCTCCTTCGCACACGGCGTTGATCAGCTTTTTCACCGCGTCCGCCCCGCCGCGCGCCGTGGTCTTGTACAGGTATACGTCGTCGTCGAGGAAGGTGTAGTCCATCCGTCCGCCGTCGTCGATGAGCCGTTTGACGAGCGCGAAGCGGTTCGCCTCCAGCGCCTTGCGGATCGCGCCCAGCCCGTACCTGCCGAAAAAGCGGTGCCCGCCGCTTTCGTTGAAAAAGTACAGGCAGAGGGAGGCGCCGTCCTCCGTTTCCGCGAGCACCTGCCCGATGCGCGCCCTGTTGCGAAGCGCGGTGAAAGTGCCGCCGTCCTCCGCCACGCCGCCGCCCCTGCCGCAGGCGATGATGCCCAGGTACAGCCCGCGCTCCGCCATGCGGCAGGCGTCGAAGCGGTTGCCGACGGACATGCCGAACAGCCGTTTGAGCTCCTCGCCCGAAAGGCGGAAGATGCCGAACAGCGGCGCGCGCTGTTTGGCAAAACAGGAGTACAGCGTTTCGAACGCCTGCCTGTCCCGCCCGACGCGCATCGGCTCGACGCGCTCTGCGGCGGTGTCGATGCCGAGTTTCGCACGCACGCGCGAGCGGTTGTACGCAAAGTTGAACTTATCCAGCGCCGTGAGCTCTTCGGGCGCAAACGCGAGCATGTTCAGCATCATTTCGGCGGCGCGTACGCGGATCTGCTTCCACTCGTACCGCCCGAGCACGCCCTCCTGCACCTTCAGCTCCGCGTCGCTGAAACAGACGGCGCTGTAATAGGCGTAGGCGATGCGGCAGCGCACCGCCTCGCTGCGGTTCTCCTCCACATAGTCCTTGTCGTAGTAGTACCCGAGGCGGGTGACGGCGAGCGGGTTGCCCAGCCGCGCCGATTCCCTGCACAGTTCCACCGCCTTATCCAGCCAGGTGCGCCCCTCCTGCCCGCGGCGGGCGTTGGTCAGCCACCTGTAATAGCTGCGCTCGGAGAGGGTGAACAGCTCTTCGTTCTCCCTTGTCACCGAAAAATCGGAAAAGGCGCTCATCAGCCCGTGTTTGCAATGCGGGCACGCCCAGCCGCCGTCGTACAGCTCCAGCGGCGTTTCCACCTTTTTATGACATTGCTGGCAGATCATTGCGTCACCTCCCCGCCGTCCGCGACGATGGAAAACTGCATCGTGAGCGGCTCCGCGCTGTAATTCCCGTCTGTCACGCGCACGGTCACGGTATACGTCCCCGCATCCGAGGGCGCCGACCCGAGCAGTTCGCCCCGTTCGTTCCTGTATTCGGACGCAAACGCAACGCCGCTCTGGCTGCATGCCGCGACGGGCGATTTGGGGGTGCCGTCCCATACGAACTCCGCCGTACCGTCCTGCCACGAAAGGGTGACGGTCTGCGGCTCGATCGTATAGGTGCAGGTCGCGTTCGCCTCGATGGCGAAGTTTTTGCCCGTGATAAACTGCGCGGTCATCGTGTGCGTGCCCGCCGCTGCCGACGCGCCGTCGTAGCGCAGGTCGGCGAGCAGCTCTTCGAGCAAGCTCCCCGAAAGCCCCTCCGCGCCGACGACTTCGATGCTCTTCGCCGTGCCGTCATAGGTGAACGTCCGCTCTTCCTCCCAGATGAGCGTGACGCCGCGCTTTTCGATGGTATACCCGTGCGTCTGCTCCGCGGCAAAGACGTAGTTCGCGCTCACGCCGCTTTCGGCGAGCCGCGCCTGCACGGTATACGTCCCCGCGTCGGTGCCGTCCCCGCCGCCGACCGTATAGGTGAGCGCGCCGAGCACGGCATCTTCGTCCGCCGCCACGACGTTCCCGAGCGCCTCTGCCGACGGGCGCTGCGCTTCGCCGTTATAGGCAAAGGAGCTGCCGCTCCAGCGCGAGACGGTGACCGTGCGCGGCAGGATGGTATAGCCTTGCTCCGCGCTGCCTTCGATCGCGAAGTTGCTCTCCGCGCCGAGCGAGGCGGTCATCGTATATTCCCCTGCATCCGTCTGCGCGCCCGTGCAGGAAAGATCGTTCAGAAATTCCGTGAGCAGGCTGCCCGAAAGCCCCGCGCCGCCGACAACTTCGATGCCCTGCGCCGAACCGTTGTAGGTAAGTTCCGTCGACGTCTGCCAGACGAGCGCGGCGCCGCGCCGTTCGATGGCATCATCGTGCGTCTGTTCCATATCAAAGGCGTAGTTCGCCGTTTCGGGCAGCTGCGCCTGCACGGTATGCGCGCCCGCGTCCCTGCCGCCGCCCGCCGTGACCGTATAGCCGAGCAGCGCGAGCGTTTCCGCCTCCTCTCCCGCAACGATGTTCCCGAGCGCCGCCGCGTTCGGGTACTGCACTTCGCCGTTATAGGTGAGCGTGCCGCTCTCCCAAACGGAGACCGTGATCTGCCGCTTCCCGATCGTAAAGGAGTGCTCGGCGTTTTTCAGGGTATAGTTCCCGTTTTCGACGGAGGCGTACGCGGTATAGTCGCCCGCGTCCGTTTTCCCGCCCGATACGGTGAGGCTGAGCTCCCCGTCTTCTCCGACGCCCTGTGCCGTCGCCGTGGGAAGATGTTCCTTCCCGTCGTAGGTGAAGGACGCCGCGCCCCACTGCACTTCGGCTTCATACGGCTGTATGGTGAACGAGCGGGAGGCGTGCCCCGAAGCGATCGCGTATTTTTCCGCCGTGTCGCCCGTGAGCGTCAGGGTGATCGTGTAGTCGCCCGCGTCGCGCACGGAATCGCGGCTGAGCGAATAGGTCAGCTCGTCGCTGCCGACCTCCTGCCCCGCCGCCGCTTCGCACACGATGGCTTTGTCCGCCGCTCTGTATGTAAGGTCGGACGGGAGCGTCCAGGTAAATTCAAGCTGTTTTTTGGCGATCTCCAGCTCTGCGGATGCGGACGCCTCCGCCGTGAGCGAGGTGATCGTATCCGACGAGAGGGTGACCGTAACGCCGTACGTTCCGCTCTGCGAAGGCGTCGGCACGCCGAGGTTGCACACCTCGCCGCTGCCCGCGTCCCCGTCGGGAGACGTCCAGCTGAACGAAACGTCCATGCCCTCCACGGGCGAGCCGACCACCGCTCCGAGCGTGACTTCCGCGCCGTACACGACGGAGAAGCCGTTCTCCGACGAAATGCTTACGGACGCGGGTTCCAGCGCCCAGACGGGATAGACGGTGACGCGGTTCTCGCTTTCGCGAAGAACGGACGCAGCGTCGCTGAGCGGCAGACGGCTGCCGCCGCCCTCCGTGTACTCCCACGCGACGGTAAAGCCGTCGCGCGCGGGCAGTTCGTCCAGAAGGTCCTGCACGGTGCTCGGCACGGCGTAGCGGTAGCCGAGCGTCTGCCCGCCGACGGAGGTCTGCTTGTAGCCCTCTGCCGTTTCGTACAGATCGTCGTTGTCCTCGCCGATATACACGGGGTACACCCGCTCGAACCCGACCGTGACCGAGGCGCTTTCGGTAAGCGTCTGCCCGAGCAGCGAGGCGAGCGAATCGTCGGCGGGGTCGCCGAGGATCCAGCCGCCGAACTCCGTATACCCCCAATGCAGGTCCTCGTCCGACGTCTTGTCGGCGTGCGCAAGGTACGGGTACTCCGCCTCGTACGCGCGCAGGTCGAAGGCCTCCCCCTCCCTGCCGTACCAGGTGGGCAGGATGTTCCCCTCCGCGACCGCGTACGACTCCACCGTGTAGGAGAAGGTGACGCAGATCTCGCCCTCCTCCAGCCCGAGGGGGCGGAAGCCGTTGGCGACGCGCAGCGCGTTTTCGGGCACGGCGGCGCTTTCGGCAAGTTCGTAGAACAGCACGCGCAGTTCGTCGATGTGCTCCCTGTCCGCATAGACGGTCAGGTCGTTCGCCACATACGAAAGGGCGCGCGTATTGTTGAGCACGAGGTCGCCGTCCCGCTCGAAGCGGACGACGGAGACGCCCTCCGCCGCGAATACGCCGCAGTCGAGCGCGCCGACGGGCTGCCCGTCAAAGCTCTCGGGCACGACGACCGTATCGCCACTGCCTTCCAGCACGCCCGTCACCTCGTAATACCCTTCTTCCTCGTTGTACGTATAGGTCAGCGTGCGCAGCCCGCCGCCGAACCCCTGCCCGAAAAAGCCGTTGCCGAACAGGAACGCGGCGTAAAAGCAGGTCGCCGCCAGAAGCAGCGCCGCAAACACCGCCGTGACGGCGCCGCGCGCGAACGCGCGCAGTTTTGCCGCGTACAGCGCGGCAAACAGCACCGCCGCGAGCACCAGCGCATGCACCGCGATCCAGGAGATCTCCGCCGCTTTCGTGATGACGGCAACGCCCGTCTCCATGTTCAGAAAGATCGTGAGCACGGTCATCGCAAGGGTGACGGCGAGATACAGCGCGACCCACAGCACCGAATAGCGGAAACGGAAATTCGAGAAGACGGCGCACAGCAGGAACAGCACGTCCGCCGCCAGAAGAATGGACGGGCCGACAAAATACACGCCCGCAAAACCGCCCGCGCCGAGCACCGCCAGCACAAAAACATCTGTAACGGCGGCAAGCGCCGCGCACGCGAGCAGGACGCCCTTGCGGCTTGCGATGCGCTTCGCCGTCAGCGAAGATCTGTATACACGTTCGCTCATACGTCCTCCTTACACATCCGCCTTGCGCGGCTTTGCGATGTACCCGTGCGCGCCGATCGCAAGTTTGTCAAAGACGTACCTGTCCTCGCCTAAGACGAAGAGCAGCACGTCCTCCTCTTCGAAGCAAAGTTTCGGCTTGCCCGCGTACTTCATGCGGACGAAGGGCGAAAACATGCCCGCGTACCGCCTGTACCGCTTTTTCGCGCCGTCGTATTCGCCGCCCGCCGCCTTCGCCGCGCCGCTGCAGAAGGCGCACAGCCTGCCGTGCATGCTCTCCTTGGAAAAGGTGCGGCCGCAGCAGTCGCATACCTGCGCCTCGCTCCGCTCGATCATCGTCATTTTGTCGCGCGCAAAGGCGAGGCGGGGCGTATATTTGCGCACGCCCTTATCGTCGGTGAACACCACTTCGGGGTACGGGCAGTCCTTGCATTTGTAAACGGGGTCGTCCTCCGTGCCGAGGTTCTCCGTCTGCGCGGCGCAAACGCAGCGCGAACAGCCTTCGCGCCGCGGGTTTTCGCTGCACGTCATGAAGCGAAGGTGCCTTGCGAATTCGCTGTAACGCAGGATGTCGTCCGCGTCCGCATCCGTGATGCCGAGGTCCTCGCGCGACGGGTCGAGCATGACCGTGCGGCAGAACACTTCGCCGTCCTCGTCGGTATACGAACAGAACACGCCGTTGTTTTCGATGAGCGTGCCCGTTCCGCAGTTGGTGCAGAACAGGCTGAGGCTGTCGTTCAGCCCGACCGTCGCGCGGAGCACGGGTTCGCCGCCCGCGTACACGTTATAGGAAGAATTGATCCAGCGCACGTGCGAGATGCCGAGCACCTTCACCTCCCTGCATTCGAGGCGCACGTTGTCGTGCGAAATGGTGCGCAGCAGCGCGTCCACCGTTTCGCAGTCCTTTTCGCCGCTGAAACAGACGCTTTGCGCGAAACCGTCCGCATTCTTTTTTCCGTAGAGCAGCGTCTCCATCGCGGAGAGCACCGCGTCGATGGTCTCGGAGGAGTCCGCGTTGTCCGGCCTGGCGCCGCCGTCGCCCGAAGGGATGATCTCATACAGGTATTCGTCGATCTTTTTCGCCTCTTCTTTGCGCAGCGGAACGAGCTTCCTGCCCCGTTTGCGGAAGTACACCTTTGCGAGCACGGGCACCGCCGCGCCCGTGCCGCCCGAAAGCTCGCAGCGTACGGATACGCCGTAGATGTCCTCCAACCCGTCCTCGCGGCTGCCCTCGCGCACGCTCACGGCGGGCAGTTCGCGGAAAAAGCGCGCGGCGATGTTTTGCAGCGCGCGCAGGCACAGCTGTTTTTCCGCCTCGCCGACTTTGCGCACGTTCTGCTTGTATTCGATGAGCGAATAGCGCTTATGATAGCTTTCGGCGACGCGCTCGATGAGGTTGAGCCAGACGGCGGTGCCGTCGTCCTGCGCTTCGCCGCGCAGCGCGGCAAACCAGGACGCGCCTTCGCCGGTCATCGCCTGCTTTGCGCCGCCGCCCATGGCGGCGGTCCTGTCCTCGCCCGCGTATTCAAACGTGTAGGCGTCCGTCACGATCTCGCGCCCGTCCGCACGCCGCACGATGTCGGGCGGGACGCACCCGCCTTCGACGAGGCGGCAGATGCTGCGGAACGCCTCTTCGTACTCTTTGCCGATGATGATCTTTGCCATGCTCCCTTACCTGGACGGCTCCCCGTCGTTTTCGAGTATGTCCTTGATGTCCCTTACCTTGGCGGCCTCTTCACGCAGGTTCTTGCAGAACCCGGCGCCGCCGTCGTGCCTGAAATCCCACGCCGAACGGATATACGTTGCGAAGGTGCGCGCGAGCACGGGGCGGATCCTGCCGCGGCGGTGCGCCGCCGCACACACGGGGCAGTCCGCCTCCCACTTTTCGTCGAATCGGATGACGTGCGGGCGCGGCGAACAGGTCGCGTATTCGCAGGCGGAACAGCTTGCGATCGCTTCCGCGCCGATGCCGATGCGGCATTTGGGGAGGCAGTCGCGCTCGGTGCAGAGTTCACACAGCTGCATGAGGTCGCTTTCGCTCGTATTTTTGTCCTCGCGGTATTTTTTCAGGGCGGCACAGCGTTCCGCCAGCCCCGTCTTTTCAAAATACCCGCAATGCGAAAGGGCGCAGATCTTGCGGCAGTACACTTCCCTGTCGCCGTATTCGCCGCTGTTGCACATCACGCCTTTGCTCCGTTCGTTGACGGACATGCAAAGGTACCCCTCTTCGGAAACGGAACGGGCGAACACCGAATCGCATGCGTCGCAGCGGAAATCGTACACGCTGATCTCCTCCATGCGCGTTCCGTTCGGATCGTTTTCGCGGCAGCGCTCCGTTTCGGCGCAGTACAAATCGTTCCGCTTTTTGCGCAGTTCGTACTCTTCGAGGGAGTACAGGCGGACGTTCCCGCAGACGGGGCAGCGGACGGTGACCATGCGCTCGTTGTTGCTGCCCGCGATGATCGTCGCGTCGCCGCTGCTGCTGGACATCAGCCCGATGCGCAGGAAATAGAGCAGCACATACCCTTCGAGGCGGTGCATGTCCGCCAGCGAATAAATGCGCACGTTGTGCGTCTGCCCCAGGCGGAAGATGCGCCCGATGCGCTGATCCATCGCGAGGGGGTCGGGCGTGACCTGGAAATTGATGATGACGCTCGAATCCTGCAGGTTGACGCCCTCGGTGAACGCCGCGTCCTTGACGACGAGCACGGCGTCCTCCCGCGCGCGGAACTGTTCGACGGTGCCCGCCTTGTCGCTCGCGGTGCCGACCAGCAGCCGCGGCGCGAACTCCGCGTCCGCGCGCAGCGCCTGCTCGAACCGGTCCGCAAGGCATTCTTCCTTTTTCAGCTCATAATCGAAGAACACGAGCACGCGCTCGCCGCGGTGGCGGCGCAGGATCTGTTTTGCGACTTCGTATTTGTGCGCAAACCCGTCGCCGTTCCCGTCGTATCGGTACGGCACGAGCCTGTATGCCGCGTCCGGCGGAAGCTCGCGCATCTGTTCCCAGTAGTACGCGCCCGAGCCGACTTTGGTGAATACGGGCGGCTTTGCCCCGACCGTGTTCACGATGCGGCTGCCGATCATCTCGGCGTATGCCTGCCGCAGCGTGCGGTTGCCGCGCACTTCGGCTATGTACTCCATGAGCGGCATCGTTTTGCCGTTCACCGCAACGGCATGCCCGCCGTAGAGGTCGGAAAGGTCGATGGTCAGCTCCTCGCCGTTCAGCCCCTTCGTCGCAAGCGGCGCGGGCGCCTCCTGCATGGGGAAAAAGAGGTAGCTGCGCAGCTCCTTCTTTTTGGTGAGAAAGTTGTGCGGCTGGCGGATCATGATGGAGCGCAGCACGCCGTTATGGTAAGCGCCCGCCACGCGCCTGAGCACGTCCGCACGGATCTGCGGCGCCCCGTCCAGGAATTCCTGCACGATGCGCGTGCGCTCGCTTTCGGGACGGGCGGCGAAGTTCGTTTCGTGCGTCTTTTGCAGGTATTCGTCGAACGCCGCGCCGTGGCTCTGCGTCACTTCGGCGAGCTTCACCTTTTTGATGAACTCCATGACCGTCGCCGCGCCGCGGCAGACGTGTTGTTTGTAATACGCCTTCTCCTTGTTGTACTCCTCGCTGCGCTCCTTGTCCTCCTTTTCGTCGAAGTCGGAGGGATTGCCGCCCTTGCAGCGGATAAAGTACCAGAGGCGGAACATGTGTTCGAGGTTGCCCGAGTGCGGCGTCGCCGAAAGGAGCAGGCAGTAGGTCATGTTCGCCTTCTTTTTCGTCTCCATGAAGAGGGACAGAAGTTTCATCGCGCGCGCGTACTTCCCCTCCTCCGCGCAGAGGTGGTGCGCCTCGTCCACGACGATGACGTCGAAAAGCAGGCGCTTTGTCTCCTCCGGCCACTCCACGAAGTCCTCCGCGCGTACGATAACGGGGCGCAGGGGACGCAGGAATCCGCCCGCGCGTTCGCATTCGATGCGCGAAATATCGATGTCCGCGCCCACCGCCTGCAAAACGCCGGCGCCCAGCCCGAACTGCTCTTCGAGCACGTCCACCCACGTCGCATACACCTGTTCGGGCACGACCAAAAGCAGCGAGCGCACTTTGTTGCGCACGGCAAGCTCGCTCAGCACGAGGCACGCCTCGTACGTTTTGCCGCTGCCGACCACGTCGGCAAGCAGCCCGAACCCGCGCAGTTCGCGCAGAAAGGCGAGCGCCGCCGCCTTCTGGTGTTCGAGGATCACGCCGTCGTTGAACCCCTGCTTCTCTTCGATGCCGTATCGGCTGCCCGCGCGCTTTTTGAGCGCGTAGGGGTCGATCTTGAGCATGGAAAAATCGTCGTAGCGGTCGAGCGCTTCGACGGCCCTGTTCATTTCGGCGATCTTTGCGTTGTACGGCTCTTTGACGGAGGAGAGCTGCGAACGCTGCTGCTCCCTGTCGAAGGCGTTTTCGCCTACTTCTATCCGGAAATTCTTTTCGCTCATATCTCCAGCCCTTTCAATCGTCCGCCTGCACGAAAAATTCGCGCATGCCTTCAAACCGAATTTCGATCTGCGAAGCGGGCACGACGTAGCGCATGCCCTCCCAGCCGCTCGGCCAGCGCGCGTACTCGATGACCGCCTGCCCTCTGTTTTCGCGCAGGTCGTTTATGATGTACGGGTACGCCCTGCCGTCGCCGTCCACGCGCACCCCCTCGCGGAAGTACAGCCGCGTGTTGTGCAGGCGCACCCGCCTGCCGTTGTGGTAAAAATAAATGGTCGCGCCGCCTTCGCCCGAAACGACTTTCAGCCCGATGACCTTTTCCGCGTTGCGCCGCCACGGGTGATTGTCCGTATTGCCGATGAGCAGGTACGTTTTGTTGTCCATCGTATAGTACTGCCTGCCCAGCCGCGGCGCGTACTTGCGCGCGGCGATGTCCTCTTCGGTGACGGCGGCGGCGTAGATCTGGTCGTTCTTCACGTCCTCCAGCACGGAGACCTGCCCGAAATTGGAAGAGGTGACGAATATGTTCCCGTCCTTTGCCAGCGGCGTTCCGCGGTTGACGAAGATGGAGAGGAACTTTTCGCGCGTGGCGTTGATGATGAACCACGTCGCGTACGAGAGCGCAATGACCGTCTGCAGGTCGTAATCCATCAGCGAGACGATCGCCCCGCCCACGGCGGGCGCGTAGGTGGAATCTTCAAAGGAGCGGATGGTGAACCCGTCCTCGTCGTCGCGGAAATCGTCGAAGGTATAAAACGCGGCGGCGGGGAAGTGTTTTTTCACTTCGCGCTCGATGTATTCCTGCAGGGCGTACGTTTCGATCACCCCGCCCGAAAGGAAGACCTTTGTCACGCCCTCGTTGACGGGGCGCGCCAGCTCTTCCAGGATATAATCCGCGATGCGCCGCGCAACGCCTCCGTTTTCCGCCACGCCGACGCAGGCGCGGAACTCCCCGCGCGTCAGCCTGCGCTGGATGTAGAGGTCGCGGCTGACCGCGACGGGCACGCCGCCCGCAAACACGCTGCCCTCCCGCAGGGGCACGCTCAAAAGCATTTTCGCTTTTTTGATGTCTTTCAGAAAAAGGTACTGCTTGGAATGCAGCCCGCGCTCGCAGATGTGCCCTTCCGCCCCGTAGGAGGGCGTGCCCACCGTTTCGCGGCGGAGGATGCACCCTTCGATGTGCGCGGCGACGGCGTCGTCTATGTCGTTCCCGCCGATGTCGCAGGGCGCGTTGTGCCCGTCCGCACCGTCCACAACGAGGCGCCCGTTTTTCAGGAGGGTCGCCTTCATGACGGAAATATCTTCCTCGCCCATGTCGAACACGAGCATGCTCTCCCCTTTGGCGAGCATGCCGCGGCGGTAGGCGTACATGCTCAGCGCCTTGGTGGAACTGAGCACTTTGGCGGGCGCGGCGCCGAACGCCGCCTGTACCAGCCGCTCCAGTTCGCCCACGTACACCTTACCCGAACGGGAAGGATGCACCAGCGCAAGGCGCGGCGTTTTGCCGAACGTCAGCCCCGTGCGCGCCGAAAGCCGGGCGACGCGCGCATAGGTCATCGCCGCCGCATAGGCAAAAAAGCGTTCGCAGACCTGCTGCGGCGTTTCGCCCGCGAGAAAGGTCATGTCGTCCTTGACCATGCGGTCAAAGTCCTCCAGCATCCTGCGGCGGACGGGGAAATAAAATTTAGGGAAGTTGTTCCCCTTGTAATAGTACGCCCGGTTGCTGTCTCTCGTCTGCGTGTCGTACGACGGCAGGAGCAGGGAGAGCAGCGACTTTATTTTGACGACGTTGACGAAAGAATCGCCCTTCGCCCTGTCCACTTCGTCGCCGAACGCCCATTCCTTAGCTGCCTCGTTGTAATAGGCGATGGCGGGGAGCGCGACTTCCGTCAGCATCCCTTCTTTCATCAGTTTTCCGTACGAGATCCTTCCCTCGGCTTCATACGCGTACGCTATTTTGAGCGTATCGCTGCCCAGGTCCAGCCCGATGTTCAGCACGGTCTCCATCGCACCGTTTTCTCCGTGTATATATTCAGAGATATTATACCATACACCCTATAAAAACGCAATGATTCATTCCAAAAAGCAATAAATTTGTTGTTTCGGTTTTTTACCGCTTTTTCCCGCCCGCGCGCCCGTACGGGCGCGCGGAAAAACGGTGCGGCTCAACGCCGCACCGCTATCTCTCCTTTATATGCCGCCTTGAAGGGCGATCTGTTTCAACGTTCCCAATACAATTCTGCCGAAAACCTCCCTGCTGCCGGAACGGAAAAATCGGCATAGGCGGAATCAGCTACCCGCACCGTGCGGAAATCTGTTTTCGCCCCGTTGACACGCACCTCGCGGCACGCTTTCCCCGCAGGGAGCAGGATATGCGCGTTGATCCTTTCCGCGGGAGAAAAAACATCGTACCGCATCCCCTCGTCCGTACGGATCCAGCGCACGTCCACATAGACGCCGCTGCTTTCATATCCCGTGATATAGCGAAGCTCCCTGTACGGAGTGACAACAAAGCGCGGCGAAAAATCGATCTCACGGTACAGGCAATCGGCATCTTCGACCCCCGCAAGCCCCTCATCGACTGCACTCAGCAAGGCGGCAGCCCCCCAGCCGCTCGGGCCTCCTCCCTGCGGCATGGAGTCTTTCGGCGAATAGAGAAAATAGATGTCCTTATCCCGCTCGAGCATCTCCGTAAACCGGGAAACGATGTCCCACCCGTACGATTCATACCCGTTGCGGAACGCGGCTTTTGCAAGTTCTCCCGCCGTAAACGGCGAAAGAGCCCCGTTCACATACTGCCCTGCAGAGTAACCCGCAAACTTCTCATAAGGAGGATCGATGCTGTACCACTCCGCAAACGCCTCTCCCGTTTTTCTGCGGCGCAAGTATTCCTCTATGATCTTGCGCGACTGCCGCACATCCGTTACGCCGCGGTTTATGTCATAGGTGTTGGAGAGGGACAGCCGTTCCGCCTCTTTTTCGTCCAGCCCCGCGTGCCCCAGGTGCCGCTGGTGGATAAAGAAATTTCCGTTCCATAAATAGCGGAACATATTCTCTTTCAGCCGCTCCGCACGGCTGCGCCACATCGCCGCCTTATCTCCGTCCCCCATCCGCTCCCTGATCTGCGCAAGGTCGAGCATGGCGCGATATACGCCGGAGTTGTCCCCGTGCATGACCGACATCTTTTCATCGGCATGGATCCGTCTGTCTGTGACCGCCGCATACGCCGTAAAATCCCAGGTATCGATGGTAAAGGGGCGTTTGACCAGCCCGTGCGCGGCATCCCACCTCTTCGGCGACGAGGTGATATATTCAATACCGCGTTCCAATTTAGGCAGGACGCTCCGCAGCCAAGCCGCGTCGCCCGAGGCGCGGTAATACTGCATCGCGCCTTCCACGACGAGGTATTCGATGTCCGCCTCCAGCTCCAGGCGGACGAGCGACAAATTGTCCTCCTCGTATATCCGATAGCACGGCGGATCGACGAACGTCCAATGCCCGTCGTCGAGCTGCTTGATCAGCTCAAAATAATATCCCTCCTCCGTCTGCGTATCCAGAATGAACTGCAAAAAAGATCTGAGGTCATGCTCCCAATGTTTGAACGCCTTCATCTCGTGCACATGATCGCGGATCCAGTTTTTGTAGCATCCAAGCACCCTGCCGTCTATAAAGACCAGCCGCCTGTCGTCCTGTATGGCATTGTGCAGTCTGTGCAGAAATTCGCCGAGACGGCTGTCGTCCGTCGTCAGCATGCAGGGCAGCACCATTTCCTCATTGTTATATGTTCCGTTTTGTTTTCCGTCGGCAAACAGCGACGGAAGCCTGTGCCTGAATTCGATCATATCCGCCTCCGATAAAAACTTTTAAAAAAGCCCGAAAAAATTGCTCACAAGAACGACGGCAACCATGCCGCAGGTAATGCCTGCCATCTGCATTTTCGATAATGCTTCACGAAAGAGCAGCCACCCCGCCAAAGTAGACAGGATGATATTCCCTCCGTTGAACAGCGGGAAAAAGACGGCGTTTGCCATTGCGCCCGACAGGTAAATGTTCAGGCGGTTATACACGCACCCCGCAACACCGCAGGCAAGCGTCAGGGCGCCCGCCGCAAGGACTCTTTTTTTTACGGGCAGAACGGCGCTCCCTGCCGCCGCGGCCCCGCCGTCCGACGGCTGTACCGCGCTTTGCTGTTCCGCTGCGGGCGTGCTTTCCGCTGCGGGTCGCCTGCGCCTTCCGAACAGCGCCGCCCCCGAGCCGAGTATCGCCAGCAACGCGATCACGACCGCCGAGGCGAAGATCATCATTTCATCCGTACGGGCGGCGTCCGCAGCCTGGTGGAAGCGAAAGATGATCCCCGTCAGCGCAGAAAACAAGAAGAAAAAGGCTGCATAGATCTTCCACTTCCAGGTAAGTTTCTGCTTTTGCTCTGTGCTTTCCCTCCGCGGGCGATAGGTGATCAGAAAGACGGCTGCGAGCATCAGCACGATGCCCGCGATCTGCCAGGGAGAGACTGCTTCCTTCCAATATACCGCGTTGAATACCGTCGTAAGGATAAAAGAAGAACTGCCGATAAGCGACGTAAAATGGATCGGTCCGTTTGCGAACGCCTGCATTTTGCAGAATAAAAACCCAGCAAGCACGATCCCGTACAGCGCCCCGTACAAAAAGGTATCGGAAGAGTATCCGTGCAGCCCGCCGTTAAAGGCAAGCAGCAGAACGATCCATACTGCCGCAACGCCGCCGTTGAAAGCAAACTCATTCACCCTGCACCGTTTGAGGATGGGCAGATGCAGCAGCATGTTGTTGGCGACCGCCGCCAGGACCGAAACAGCCAAAAAGAGATATAGCATAGTATCAGTATAGCTTTCCGACACTGACAAATCAATTCCCTATTGCGTCCTATTACTCCGATTTCATATCATTTTAATTTCTTTTTTCTGATGTATTGACTTTTTTACTTCGATTGTATAACATATAGATATGGCAACCATTTACCTGACGGAACATTTCCCCGAATTGAAACGGTCACGGTTTCTCTACCAGCTGACAAAGAACCGGAAACTGACCGACATACCGCACAGGCACGATTTTTATGAATTCGTATATATCCTGAACGGCATTGTAACGCACTGCCTCGACGGAGAAAAGTTTAGCATGCAGGCGAATGATTTTTGTCTTCTCGCCCCGCAGAACGAACATTACTTTTGCGCGCAGACGCAGGACGCGGAAGTTTTTTCCCTGTCCGTAACACAGGACAAATACGCGGCGGCGCGATCCCTGACGGAAACGGACGCACGGTGCGGCGCGATCCTCTGCGCTGACAGCGATTCCGTAGCGAAAAGCGCCGCCCATCTTCCCTTTTTACCCGAGCGGGAACGCATGATCCGACTGAATCTTTTGTTCTGCCGCCTGTATCTGCTTGCCGCAGACACTGCTCCGACAAAAAACGAAACCGCCCCGCAGCTCCTGCAACGGGCTCTGCAGGAAGCCTGCAAACCGCAGAATATCGCAAACGGGGTCGCCGCCCTTACCGCCGTCACAGGGTATTCCCGAGCGCACCTGTGCCGCCTTACGAAACGCTGTTTCGGAAAAACGCCCTATCAGCTCATGCACGCCGCGCGCATGCGGATCATCCGAGAATCTCTTTTGACAACAGATAAGACGCTCGAAACCATTGCGGACGAAGTTGGTTACGCGTCTTTAAGCCAGTTTTACGCCGCCGTCAAAAATCACTTCGGCATATCGCCCGGCGAGATCCGCCGTAAAAATAAATATCCGCTTTGAACAGAACCAACCCCGAATAAAAACTTCCTGCCGAACAAGCGGTCTCACCCCGGCAAATACGCTCCTGCCGCAGCGCACGAAGCAAATTCCTGCGCGAAAAATTCCGAATGAGCGCATTTTTTATTGACAAACCTGTTTGAAAATGGTATAGTAGTCAGGCGTGCGGGGGCGTAGCTCAGTTGGTTAGAGCGCATGCTTGACATGCATGAGGTCATAA
>ERZ1643247.1192-NODE-1192-length-25620-cov-5.983415_pt1 | contig 25620 bp, 24 predicted proteins | sample MGYA00579264_ERZ1643247 | MGnify/ENA primary metagenome ERZ1643247 (study PRJEB29033, sample SAMEA4952262) | chicken gut metagenome | biome: Broiler Chicken; feature: Gastrointestinal Tract; material: Caecum | place: Ireland | collected 2018 | study: Broiler... | reverse complement strand
CCCATGTTGATATCGATGCCGTCCGGGCCAAAGGCCGCCGCCTTTCGGGCAGCCAGGCCAAAATCAAAGGGGTCGCTGCCAAACAGCTGCAAAAACACCGGGTGCTCGTCCTCCCGGGTGTCCGCCAGCTGGGAAGTCTTTTCATAACTGTATTGAATGGCCTTGGCGCTGACCATCTCCGTGACGGTGTAGGCAGCCCCAAAGGCGGCGCACAGCCTGCGGTACGCTGCGTCGGTGACGCCTGCCATAGGGGCCAAAGCCGCCCGGCCCACAATTTCCACATTGCCAATCTGCATGTTGCAATCTCCTGTTTCTTTCCTTCATTTTGGGGGAGGCACTCCCCGAAACTTGCCGGAACCCTAACTCAAGCCCCGCTGCGCAACAGCGCCCCAGGTCCCCGGCCCGGCGCCTGCGAAACGCCGGAAAGGGGCTTTTCTGTCAGCTTCGCCTCTTCCGTTTAGGCTGTGCGCTCTGCAGCACTTTGGAAAACACCATCTGGGAGCTCTCCGCAAATTTCAAGCCGGCTTCCCGGGTGTAATCCTGTTCCTCAATGGTCAGACCGTAGCTGGGCAGGAATTCCTTCATAAAATAGTCCGCCTCCGGCAAGCCCATGTCCCGGATGGCCTGGGTAATGGTCTGCTCCGCCTGGGAGAAATCCCGGTTGCCGCTGCGGCGCTCTTCCACACACTTGATCACGGCGGAGATCTTGTCCGCCGCTTTCACCAGGGGCCGGAGGGTTTGGTCCTCCTCCCCGGACATGGTCATAATCTCCCGGTACTGATCCCGCAGGTCCTCCGGCAGCATAGAGACCAGGTGCTCCACCGCCATGTCCTCCACCTCTGCGTACGCCCTGCGGATCTCCTCGGAGTGATACTTCACCGGGGTGGGCATGTCCCCGGTGATAATCTCCGAGGCGTCATGAAGCACTGCCAGCATGGCCGCCCGCTCCGGGTTGTAGGCCTTGCCGAATTTCTGGTTGCCAATGGTGGCCAGAGCGTGGGCCACCAAAGCCACCTCCAGGCTGTGCTCGCAGATGTTCTCGCTGCGGGTGTTGCGCATCAACCCCCACCGGTTGATGTATTTCATACGGGACAGCATGGCGAAAAAGTGATACATGAGACTCCCCCCTACCTGCTGGCGGCCGGCGGCCGCCCCCAGAACGTTCCCTTATTATACAATACTTTTCCCCTTTTTGCACCTGGGAACCCGGTTTTTTTCCCGCGCAGCCTTCCTGGGGGAACAGGAAAAAGGGCTTTCGCCCCAGAGGAAACTGTGGTATACTATACCATAGATTTACAACCCTAGGAGGTACACACTCTTATGGCATCTGGCAACGAAACGAAAAAGAGCTTGCGGGACAACTATTTTCTCAAGGCTTTTTTCCTGGGGCTTGGGCTTTCTTTTCTGGTCTTTGTGCCCTTTATGGTGGTGGACGGGGGCCGTTTTCTGTTTTATGGGGACTTTAATGTACAGCAGGTGCCCTTCTACCGGCTGGCCCACGACGCGGTGCGCTCCGGCAACTTGGGGTGGAGCCACCTGACGGACTTGGGGGTCAACTTCATTGGCTCCTACAGCTTTTACCTGCTGGGCAGCCCCTTTTTCTGGCTGACCATCCCCTTCCCTTCGGAATGGGTCCAATATTTGATGGGCCCCTTGCTGATTTTAAAATTCGCCTGCGCCACTTTAACAGGCTACGTGTACATTCACCGGTACACCAAAAATCAGAACTCCGCCCTGATCGCCGCGGTACTGTACGCCTTTTCCGGGTTTTCCATTTACAACATCTTTTTCAACCACTTTCACGAGGCCATTGTGGTCTTTCCTCTGCTGCTGGCAGCCTTGGACGAGTACATGGCCACCCGCCGGCGGGGGCTGTTCGCCCTGGCCGTGGGCCTGTGCTGTGTGGTGAATTACTACTTCTTTGTGGGACAGGTCACCTTTACGTTGCTGTACTTCTTTGTGCGGCTGCTCTCCAAAAGCTGGCGCATCTCCCTGAAAGATTTTCTGCTGCTGGCCCTGGAGGCCGTGCTGGGGCTGGGGCTCTCCTGCCTGTTGCTGGTGCCTTCGGTGCTGACCGTGCTGCAGAACTACAGGGCCACGGAGTACATCAACGGCTGGAACGGAGTGCTGTACAACAATGTACAGCGGTATCTGCACATTTTGGAGTGCTTCTTCTTCCCGCCGGATCTGCCTGCGCGGCCCAACTTCACCCCGGACTCCGGGTCCCGGTGGGCCTCCCTGGGCGCCTGGCTGCCCCTGTTCGGCATGACCGGGGTCATCGGCTGGCTGCAGCTCAAGCGTAAACATTGGCTCAAGCGCATGCTGTGGGCCCTGTTCCTCATGGCCTTGGTGCCCTTTTTAAACGCGGCCTTCCAGATGATGAACAGCGCCTTTTACGCCCGGTGGTACTACATGCTCACCTTGATGATGGCCCTGGCCACCGTGCTGGCCCTGGAAAACGAACGGGTCGATTGGAAACGCTCCATCACCTGGTCCCTGGCCATTACCCTGGCCATTGCCCTGGTGGTAGGCCTTATGCCCACCGTGGAAACGGTGGAGGGCGTGGAGACGGTCTCCTTTGGCTTGGAGGAGTATCCCACCCGGTTCTGGACCTATGTGGCCATCGCCCTGATCTCCCTGGCCGGAGCGGTCTATCTGTTCTGCTTCTGCCGCAAGCACAAAAAAGCTTTTTACCGGTCTACGTTGGTGGGGCTTTCTCTGGTTTCCGTAATGTATTCCATCTACTTCATCGCCCTGGGGAAAACCCAGTCGGAGTACACCTGGGACCACCTGATTCCCTACTCCCTCAACGGCGGCAAAGACGTGGACCTGCCCGACCTGCAGCAAACCCGTTCCGACTTTTACGAGAGCCTGGACAACGCGGGCATGTTTTGGCAGATTCCCACCATCCAGGCTTTCCACAGCGTGGTGCCTGGCTCCATTATGGAATTTTACGACTCCATCGGCGTGCCCCGGGATGTGGCCTCCCGGCCCACCACAGACCACTATGCCCTGCGGGGGCTGACCTCGGTCCACTGGCTGTTTGACGACGACCACGACGACACCTACTTCGCCGGAGAAAACATGACCGACCCGGCCATGCCCGGCTACGCCTATTACGGCAACGCCAACGGCTTTGACATTTGGGAAAACCAGTACTACATTCCCATGGGTTTCAGCTATGACTACTACATCACCCGCAGCGAATACAACGCCTTAAGCCAAGGCAGCGAAGACGCCATTGGCGACCGGGAGCTGGCCATGCTCCGGGCCGTGGTGGTGGAAGACGACCGGGTGCCCGCTGTGGAAGACGTGCTGGAGCACCTGCCCCTGGACGACCGCTACTTCAGCCAGGACGGTTATTTCCAAGATTGCCAGGACCGGGCCGCCACGGCCTGCACCTCCTTCCAGTACACCAACACCGGTTTTGTGGCGGAGGCAAACTCGGCGGAGTCCCGGCTGGTATTCTTCAGCGTCCCCTACGAGGCGGGGTGGAGCGCCACCGTCAACGGGGAACCAGCCCCCATTGAACGGGTGAACGTGGGCTTTATGGCCGTAAAAATCCCCGCCGGGGAAGAAGTGGTCATTGAATTCACTTACCACACGCCGGGCCTTCTGCTGGGCTTTGGCATCAGCTTGGGCTCTCTGGCCCTGTTGGTGGCCTACCTGATGGTGATGCATCGGATCCCGCCCAAGCCCGCCCCCCACCGGGGCCCCTCTTTGCTGCGGGTGGGCAGCTTTTCGCAGTACGCCAAAAGCCGCCACACCTCCTTCCGCCGGCCGGGAGCTCTCGTCCCCCACATGCAGCGGGAGGCAGCCGTGCCCCAGGAGGAGGCGCCCTCCGACGCCCCGCCGGAAACAGAAGAGCCTTCCCCATCCCCACCCCTCCAGGAGACGCCTCCTGCCAGTGAAGGGGAGCAAGATCCCCAAAAATAAGGAGAGATTCTTATGGAACCTACCATTTACTTTGTCATTCCCTGTTACAACGAAGAAGCCGTGCTGCCGGAAACCACCCGCCGCCTGACGGAAAAGCTGGAAGCCATGCGCCAGGCGGGCCTTCTGGGTCCGGACAGCCGCATTCTGTACGTCAACGACGGCAGCAAGGACAAAACCTGGGAGCTGATCTCCCGCTACCACCAGGAAAACCCCTGGGTGGAAGGGGTCAAGCTGGCCCACAACCGGGGCCATCAAAACGCCTTGCTCTGCGGCCTGATGACCGCCAAGGACCGCTGCGACGCGGCCATCAGCATGGATGCGGACCTGCAGGACGACATTGACGCCCTGGACCAGTTTGTGCAAAAGTTCCGGGAGGGGTGCGATGTGGTCTACGGGGTGCGCAACAAACGGGACACGGACACCTGGTTCAAACGCACCACCGCCGAAGGCTTTTACAAAGTCATGAAGCTTTTGGGCGTGGACGTGGTCTTTAACCATGCAGACTACCGCCTGATGAGCCAGCGCGCTCTGGAAGGCCTTTCCGAATACAAGGAGGTCAACCTGTTCCTGCGGGGCATTGTGCCCCTGATTGGGTACCGGAGCGACTACGTGTACTACGACCGCCACGAGCGCTTTGCCGGTGAGAGCAAATATCCCTTGAAAAAGATGCTTTCCTTTGCTTTGGACGGCATCACCAGCTTCAGCGTAAAGCCCTTAAAGCTCATCTCCTCCTTGGGCATTCTCATTTCCGTGCTCAGCGTTTTCGGCTTGCTTTACGCGCTGATCTCCTATTTTGCCGGCTGGGCCGTGTCCGGATGGACCGCCATTGTGTGCTCCATCGGGCTGTTGGGCGGCCTGCAAATGCTCTGCCTGGGCGTGGTAGGCGGTTACATCGGTAAAATTTACAGCGAGGTGAAGGCCCGTCCCCGGTACCGGGTGGAGACCTATTTGGAAAAAAAGCCCCAGGATACCCAAGAGTAATCCCCGGGGTAGTAACCCTTCCCTTTCTACTGGGTCCAAAGCCTGGAAAAGACAGGAAGCACAGGACATGGAACAACACAGGGGCGTCCCCGAGAACGGAAGATTCTCTGGGCGCCCCTTTCCTATAGGCAAAGAGTTATAACCTTTAGCCTTCTATTTTGTAACCTTTAGAGACTTCCTCCAAGGAAAAACCCATGCTACAATGATGTTAAAGAGAATGGAATGGAAAATTCCAGAAAGGATGGACCAACCGTGGAATACGCAACGCTGCAAAATGGAAGAAAAATGCCCATGCTGGGCTACGGCACCATTGGCCAGGCCGGGGAGCAGATCACCGACAACGTGGCCTTTGCCCTGCATCACGGCTATGAGCTCATCGACACCGCCAACCGCTACGGCAACGAGGTAGAGGTGGGCCAGGGCCTGAAAAAGTCCGGCCTGAAGCGGGAGGACTACTTCCTGGAGACCAAACTGGGCCCCACCCTCTACGAGAACGAGACCGCCATTGACGGCACGTTGCAGCGTCTGGACGTGGACACCATCGACCTGATGATCCTCCACCACCCGGTGAACAACTACCTGCACGCCTACGGCATGCTGGAAAAGGCCTACAAAGCTGGAAAGCTGCGGGCCATCGGCGTTTCCAATTTCCCGGTGGAAAAGCTCCAAGAGCTGCTGGACCACTGCGAGATTCCCCCCATGGTGATGCAGGTGGAGGGCCATCCCTACTATCCTGCCGAGGCGGTGAAGGCCTTCTGTGACGCGCACCACATTGTGCTCCAGTGCTGGTATCCCCTGGGCCACGGCAGCAGCGAGCTGCTTCAAGACCCGGTGATCGGGGAGATCGCCCAGGCCCACGGCAAGAGCCCTGCTCAGGTGGTGCTGCGCTGGCACATCCAGATGGGCTTCTGCCCGGTGCCGGGCAGCAAGTCCCCAGCCCACATCCAGGAGAACGGGGAGATCTTTGACTTCTCCCTGTCGCAAGAAGAGATGGACCGCATGGCCGCCCTCAACCGGCACACCCCCTTTTACAAGGTGACGCCGGAGTCCTTACAGCGGCTGGCCACCACCAAGTGCAATTTTGAGGAATAAGGGCGTTCTGAGGAACCCTTCCCCTTTTCCTCTGAAAAATGAGGTGTATACCATGAAAGTATTACTGATCAACGGCAGCCCCCGGAGAAATGGCAACACGGCCATTGCTCTGGAGGAGATGGAAAAGATCTTCACCCAGGAAGGCGTGGAGGTGGAAACCGTTCAGGTAGGCAACCAGAACATTCGCGGCTGCATTGCATGTCTCTCCTGCAAGCAGAAGGGCAAATGCGTCTTTGACGACCTGGTCAACGAGACGGCCCCCAAGTTTGAGGCAGCCGACGGCCTGGTGATTGCCAGCCCGGTGTACTTTGCCTCCGCCAACGGCGGGCTCATCTCCTTCATCGACCGGCTGTTTTACAGCACCCTCTTTGACAAGTCCATGAAAGTGGGCGCTGCTGTAGCCGTGGCTCGCCGGGGCGGCGTCTCCGCTACCTACGACGAGCTGAACAAGTACTTCGCTATCTCCGGCATGCCCATTGCCACCGGCCAGTATTGGAACGCCATTTACGGCCGGGAGAAGGGCGAAGCCAAAGAGGACGCCGAAGGCCTGCAGACCATGCGCACCTTGGCCCGGAACATGACTTTCCTGATGAAGTCCATCGCTTTGGGCAAGGAACAGTTCGGCGTGCCGGAACGGGAACCTTTCCAGCGGACCAACTTTATCCGATAAAGATTCACACCCAGAAGGGGCTGCTGCGTCGTGCAGCGGCCTCTTTTCTATTTGTGCAAAAGAACACCGCCTGGCGCCTCCCTCTTCGGTCCGCCGAACCTGCCTGCGGCCAGGAACCGTCCGCCCCGCAGGCGTGCATATCGGGAAAAAATCGGTGTACACTAGAGAAAAACAAAAGGGGGATTTCCTTGTGAAAACCGTTTCCAAAGAGGCATACAGCCGGCGGGTGGAGGAGGCTTCCCCTCCCTCGCCCTTGGGAAAGGACTGCCTGCTGGCCTTTCTCTCGGGAGGGACCATCTGCACCTTGGGCCAGGCCCTGTGCAACCTGTACCAAGCCCTGGGCGCCTCTCTGCCCCAGGCCAGGACCGGGGTTTCCCTCTCGCTGATTTTTCTCTCAGCCCTTCTGACCGCCTTGGGCCTGTACGACAACCTGGCCAAATACGCAGGCGCCGGCACCTTAGTGCCCATCACCGGCTTTGCCAATTCTATGGTTTCCCCGGCCTTGGAATTTAAAAGCGAGGGCTTTGTCACCGGCCTGGGGGCCAAGCTCTTCTCTGTGGCGGGCCCTGTGCTGGTGTTTGGCATCACCGCTTCGGTGGTGTATGGGCTCATTTTGTACGGGCTCTCTCTGCTGTAAGGAGGGTATGGTGTGAAACGCTTGGGAAAATACACCTTGGAATTTCACCGCCCTCCTTCCCTGCTGGCCCAGGCGGCCGTGGGCGGCAAGAAGGAGGCGGAGGGACCTCTGGGAAAAGACTTTGACCAGACCTTTCAGGACACCACCTTGCAGGAGGACAGCTGGGAAAAGGCGGAGGCCCAGCTGCAAAAAGAGGCGGTCTCTCTGGTTTTGGGCAAGGCGGGCGTCCGGCCCCAGCAGGTGGACTACCTCTTTGCCGGGGATTTGCTCAACCAGTGCATCTCCTCCACCTTTGGGCTGATGGACTTTGGCATCCCCTTTTTAGGCCAATACGGGGCCTGTTCCACCATGGCGCAAACTCTGCTATTGGCGGCCATCCTGGTGGAGAGCGGGGCCGCCCGGCGGGCCCTGGCTGTGACCAGCTCCCACTTCTGCGCGGCGGAGCGCCAGTTCCGGCTGCCCTTGGAATACGGGGGCCAGCGCTCGCCCACAGCCCAGTGGACCGCCACCGCCGCAGGCTGCGCCCTGGTGGGGCTGGGCGGAACGGTGCAGATCCGCCGGGGGTTGGCGGGAAAAATCCAGGACCTGGGGGTCAAGGACCCGGCCAACATGGGCGCGGCCATGGCGCCGGCAGCTGCAGACAGCATCTGCGCCTTCCTCCAGGACACAAACACCCGCCCGGAGGACTACGACGGCATTTTCACGGGGGATTTAGGCTTGGTGGGCACCCGGCTGCTGTATCAATGTCTGGAGGACAACGGCGTAGACCTGCAGCCTGTCCACCAGGATTGCGGCCTGCTTCTGTACGACCGGGAGCGGCAGGACGTCCACGCGGGGGGCTCCGGCTGCGGATGTTCTGCCTCGGTGCTGTGCGGCCACCTGCTCCACCGCATGGAGCGGGGAGAGCTGCGGCGGATTCTCTTCTGCGCCACAGGGGCGCTCATGTCCCCCACCTCCTCCCAACAGGGGCAATCCATCCCCGGGGTGTGCCACATTTTGGAGTTGGTGCGGCCCTAAAGGAAAAGAGCCTCCCGGTCGGGAGGCTGCAGCCGGCCGCAGAAGCGGGGCCTTCGGCCCCTGTCTGCTGACTTTTTTGTTGCTGAGCGCCCTTTAAGACCGTGGGGCGCCGGTCTCGCCTACCGGCTCGGTCAGCGCTTGACGGTGCCCACTGGGCACCAGCGCCCCACACCCTGCAAACTTTTTGAAAAAAGGCTGTTACGTCCCGGTGGGACGTTGCCCAACAGCCGACCGAGCCGGCAGGCGAGAAGATCAAAAACTTTTACGTTTGCTTTCTTTTACTTTTTCGACAGTCCCAAAGAGCCTCCCGGTCGGGAGGCTCTTTGTGTTAAGAGCGGACAAAGTTCTCCAAGGGAGCGATGTCCACCCCTTGGCCGTGCTGCTCTAAAAAGGCCAGCAGCTTTTCTGCAATCTCCCGGTTTCCGCCGGTGGAATCGCTTTCAAAGTTCACCGGCAAAATGGGGTCGTGCACCGACAGCCGTAGCAGGAACCAGCCGTTCCCCTGGCCCGCCGGGAAGGACACACGCAGTCCCTCCCGGTTGTCCGGGGCAATGGCCCAGCCCTGCTCCCCGGCATAGGTCTCCAGGGCAGAGATAAGCTGCTCTCCCCGAGCCCGGAAATCCTCTTCCAAAATGGGCAGCCGGACTTCCGCCGCTTCGGCAGGCTCCCGCAGCGGGGCCAGCAGGTCGTTTAAGTCTTTCCCCTCTTTCCGGAGAGAGGCCATTTGAATGAGGATCTTTGTCACCAGGTAGGCGCCGTCGTCCAAAAAGTGGTTTTCCCGCATGGCCGCGTGACCGCTGGTCTCAATGGCCAGAGGGCAGTTGACGCCCTCTTGGTTTAAGCGGATGGCCTCGTTGATCACGTTTTTATACCCCCGCTTGAACCGGTGATGGTGCCCTCCCAGCGTCTCCTCGATGTACTCCTTCAGCCCGTCGGAGGTGATGGAGTCGGTGACGATGGTGCCCCCGGGGTTGCCCTCCAGGGCGATGGCGGAGGCCAGGGCCACCAGCCGGTTCCGGCTGATCTCCTCCCCCAGGCTGTCCACAGCGGCGCCCCGGTCCACGTCCGTGTCGAAGATCACGCCCAGGTCGGCTCCGGCGGCCTGCACCGCTTGGCAGATCGAGGCCATGGCCTCCTGATTTTCCGGGTTGGGCACATGGTTGGGGAACATGCCGTCCGGCTCCAAAAACTGGCTGCCGGACACATCCGCCCCCAAGGGCTCCAACACCTCTGTGGCATAAAAGCCGCCGGCGCCGTTGCCCGCGTCCACCACAATGTGGAAACCGGCCAGGGGATGATCGTAGTCCTGGGCCTGGACCCCCTCTTGAATGGTCTTCCGCAGCCGGGCGGCATAGTCCTTCCGATAGCTGCAGGGCTCCACCGTGCCAGAGGCCTCTCCGGCAGGGTGGCCCCCCTCTTGGGCCAGGGACAGAATTTCCGTGATGTCCGGGCTGTCCAATCCTCCCTGGGGGGTGAAAAATTTCAACCCGTTCCGGTGGTAGGGATGGTGGCTGGCAGTGATCTGCACCGAGCAGTCGCAGGGCAGGTCTACCGTCGCCCAAAACATAGAGGGGGTGGAGGCCAAACCGCAGTCCAGCACCTGGACCCCATAGCGCACAAACACCCGCTGCAGGGCGGCGCTGATCCGGTCCGCGCTGATGCGGGAATCGTGGCCCACTGCCAGCTTCAAACCTGCGGCCGCCTTGCTCAAGTGCCGTTCACACCACACCAGAAAGGCCGCCCCAATGGCCTCGACTACCTCATCGGTGAGGGTCACCGGTTCGCCGGGAACGCCCTCCACCGCCACGCCTCGTATATCTGTGCCGCTTTTCAGCTTGCTGTATTCCATAGCAGAAATTCCTCCTTGTTCCTTATTTCTTTACGCCGTACCCCAATCCCAACAGCCAGGCCTTGACCTGTTCCAGGTCGGGGCTGCACAGCAGGGGCAAAGCCTCCGCCAAGGCGACAGGCTCCCAATTCCACCACTGGGCCTCCTGCAGCAGCTGGGTCAATTCCGGGTCAAACCGGTTCTTGAGAAAGCGGGCGGGATTGCCTCCCACCAACGTGTACGGCGCCACATCTTTGGTGACCACCGAATAGGCCGCCACAATGGCCCCGTCCCCAATGTGCACCCCGGGCATCACCACGCTTTCCCGGCCCAGCCACACATCGTTGCCCACCACCGTATCGCCCTTGCGGGGCAGCTGGTCCAAATGGGGCGGGGCGTTTTCCTCCCATGCGCCCCCGAACACGGCGAAGGGATAGGTAGTCACGCTGCACAGCCGGTGGTTGGCCGCCCCCATAACGAAGGTGGTGCCGCTGGCCAAGCAGCAGAATTTTCCAATGGTGAGCTTGTCCCCAAACTCTGGGTAGTTGAACAAAATGTTGTTTTTCTCAAAGCCCGTGGGATCCTGGGGGTCATCGTAATAGGTGTAGTCCCCAATGGTCACATTGGGAGCCTGTACCACGTTTTTCAAAAAACAGGACGTCTTGTAGGCGTTGGGAAACACCTGGTTGGGATCTGGAATGGTTGTCGTCATATGCGCTCTTCCTTTCTAAAAAATGTGGGACTATCACCTCCTGCAGAGATTTGCCGGCGCCGTGGCCACGGCCTTCTTTTTTCGAAGCTCTTTCATAGAGCAAGTCGCCCAATTTCCACATAGATTGGAGAAGAACGCCTTCTCTGCCAGTATCTTATCAAAAATGGGAGGGGGATTCAATAGTCCTTTTCGGTTTGCAAGATTCACGAAAAGAAATTGCAAAATTCAGAAAAATCTCTTGACTTTCCCCCGATAACATGGTATAAAATAAAACATCCCAAACAGAATATTGCACGGCGTTGAAGGAGAAAAGTACCGCGGCATCCGCTTTCAGTGAGCGGGGGACAGTGGAAACCCTGTAAGTTGGGGCTGTGGGAAGAACACTCCTGAGCCTCGAACCCAAAGGCGACAGCCCGGTAGGGGAGACGCGTGGCGGCGCGTTACAGCCGTCCCCGCTTTGTTGGAAGCGGACAAAGGTGACCGGAAACGGTAAATTAGGTGGCACCGCGAATGTGGCAGCGATTCGTCCTAAAATTTTAGGATGCGCTGCGCAAAACATTCGGAGGTGCTTTTTTATGTGTTCCATTATGGGGTACGCGGGTAAGGACATTCTCCTGCAGAAGTTGCAGCTGGGCTTTGAGAAGACCAAATCCCGGGGACCGGATATGTCCCGGACCTTGGAGACCCCCTCGGGGTACTTGTTCTTCCACCGGCTGGCCATTATGGGCCTGGAGGAGGCAGGGATGCAGCCCTTCATCTTGGGCCGGGACGCGGTGGTGTGCAACGGGGAGCTGTACGGGTTCCGCCCCCTGAAGAAAGCCCTGGAGGAGAAGGGCTATGTGTTCCACAGCGGGTCGGATTGCGAGATCCTCCTGCCCCTCTACCGGGAGCATGGCCTGGACATGTTCCAGATGCTGGACGCAGAGTTTGCCCTGGTGCTCTACGACGGGGAGCGGGACCGGCTCATTGCCGCCCGGGATCCCATCGGCATCCGCCCTCTGTACTGGGGGGACAGCGCCACAGGCAAAAAGCTCTTTGCCAGCGAGCCCAAAAACCTGGTGGGCCTGTGCCCGGAAATCCGCCCCTTTCCCCCTGGGCACTACTGGGACGGGGAGCGGCTGGTGTGCTATCATGACCCTGCAGCGGTGGGATCCTACTGTCATGACGACCTGGAAGAGATCTGCCGGAACATCCGCGAGAAGCTGGTGGCGGGCATCGCCAAGCGGCTGGACGCAGACGCGCCCCTGGGCTTCCTCCTCTCCGGAGGCCTGGACAGCTCTTTGGTGTGCTCCGTGGCGGCGAAGCTCTTACAAGAACAGGGGTGCCGGCGGCCTATCCGCACCTTTGCCATCGGCATGGAGCAGGTCGCCATCGATCTAAAATACGCCCGAGAAGTGGCGGACTATATTGGCAGCGACCACACGGAGGTGTTCATGACCAGAGAGCAGGTGCTCTCCTCCCTGGAAGAGGTGATTCAAGCGCTGGGCACCTACGACATCACCACCATCCGGGCCAGCATGGGCATGTACCTGCTGTGCAAGGCCATCCACGAAACTACCGACGTGCGGGTGCTGCTCACCGGGGAGATCTCCGACGAGCTCTTTGGCTACAAGTACACGGACTTCGCCCCCAGCGCTCAGGCCTTTCAGAAGGAGTCCCAAAAGCGGGTGCGGGAGCTGCACATGTACGACGTGCTCCGGGCGGACCGGTGCATCTCCGTCAACTCCCTGGAGGCCCGGGTGCCCTTTGGGGATTTGGACTTCGTGCAGTATGTTCTGCGCATCGACCCGGAGAAAAAGCTGAACCGGTACGGCAAGGGCAAATATTTGCTGCGCCGGGCCTTTGAGGGGGACTATCTGCCCCTGTCCATTCTCTACCGGGAAAAGGCAGCCTTCTCCGACGCAGTGGGCCACTCCATGGTGGACGATCTGAAAGAATACGCCGCCTCTTTGTACACCGACGAGGCATTCCGCCGCCGTGCCCAGCAGTACGACTTTGCCCGGCCCTTCACCAAGGAATCCCTGCTGTACCGGGAGATCTTTGAAAAATATTACCCCGGCCAGGCCCCCATGGTGACGGATTTCTGGATGCCCAACAAGGAATGGGAGGGCTGCAACGTAGACGATCCCAGCGCCCGCGTCCTCTCCAACTACGGCGCCTCCGGCCATTAAGCCGGCCGGGTGGCCGGGGGGTTGCACCCCAGGCGAGCCGCCCTCTTGCGTTCCGCAAGGGCGGAAAGCCTCATACTGCAGCCAGACGGAACCACGCGAACGCGAGGAAACGACACACACGCCCGAGCGTCAGCGAGCGGCCCAAAGCGCGAAGTAAAATTCTTTAGGCCTTTTGAAAAAAGGCCACAGCAAGCCAACAACGCGGGCAGAAAAATCATCGACCCACACCAGGGGCCGCCGCCCCAAAGGCGGCGTGCGCGAAACAAAGTTCTTTGCCAAGCTTTCTTTCAAGAAAGCGGGGGAAGCGGGGGAGTTGAAAAGAGGGGAGGAATATGGTACACTGAGAAAAACGCGCTGCCCTTTGTTTTGCCAAAGAGCAGGGAGGAGGTACCATGTTGACCGAAAAGAAAAAGGAATTTATCGAGTTCATGCTTTCTGCCCAGGTGCTGCGCTTTGGCCACTTTGTCACCAAAAGCGGCCGCAACACCCAGTACTTTGTCAACACCGGCAACTATAAGACCGGCGCCCAGCTCTCCCGGCTGGGCAGCTACTACGCCCAGCTGGTGAAAGACACGGTGGGCGACCAGTTCGAGGCCATGTTCGGCCCGGCCTATAAGGGCATTCCCCTGGCCAGCGCCTGCTCCATCGCCCTGTATAACGACCACGGCATCGATAAGCCCTACTTCTTCAACCGCAAAGAGGTGAAGGACCACGGCGAGGGCGGCGGCACCGTGGGCTATGCCCCCCAGGACGGGGACCGGATTATCATCATCGAGGACGTGATCACCGCCGGCACCGCCGTGCGGGAGACCATGCCCATCCTGAAGGCCTGCGCCAACGTACAGGTGCCCCACATGTTCATCAGCGTGGACCGGTGCGAAGTGGGCCACACCCCCGGCAAAACCGCCATTATGGAGGTGGAAGAGGAGTTCGGCGTGAAGGTGCACCCCATCGTCACCGTGGTGGACATCCACGAGTACCTGAAGGACCACGGCACCGATCCGGAGCTGCTCAAGGCCATGGAAGGCTATATGGAGCAGTACTGCGTGCTGTGAGGGAACGCCCCCGCCGGGTTTGAAACGACCGCAGAAGAAGAGGGACCGCTTTTTGGGCGGTCCCTCTTCTCTCGTGTTATTGGTAGGTTTTCAGCACCTCGTTTTGGGTCCTGTCCAGCAGGAGGACGGACCCGCCCCGGACGGACAGCCAACACAGTTCCCCATCCACCTTCATGGGCAGGATGGGGGAGATAAACCCGCTGCCCTCCAGCAGGTGGGGATACTCCATGTAGGCCGAGGCGGGGGCGTCTTCCGCCACCAGCTGCAGCACTTCCTCCTCGGTGATAAACTTCCCCACAGTGGGTTCCGGAGCGGGGCGGAAGAGAAAGTAGGCTCCGATCAGCACCAGGACCGCCAAAATGGCGCCGCTGATCACCTGCCGGCGGGAAATTCTTCAAATCATACCACATCCTCCTTCCACAGAGCAGTAGGGCGGAATTCCCCTTGGGAAAACCGTCAGCCTTCCGGGGACAGGGGCGCCATCTCGTAGGTGCGCAGCACCTCCCCCTCCTGGGTTTCCAGCTGAATCAAAGTGGGGGCCTCCAAATCTTCCGCCCCCTCCACCTGGAGCCAGCAGGATTCCCCCTCCACGGTCATGGGGAAGCGGTACACCCCCTCTTCCGGGGAGTAATGGAGATAGGGCAGAAACTCCTGGACAAAGGTGTAGGGATTGTCCAGCAGCTCCTGCAGGTCCGCCTCCTCCAGGTAGTCCCCCTCCGGGGTGGGGAGGGGATTGGCCCAGCTCCACGCCAGGGCGCCGCCCACGCCCACAGCCGCCGCCAAAATTAGGGCGGCCACGGTCCCGGCCACGCGTTTCCCGTTCCTCATGAGGATTCCCCCTCTCGGTAGTACATGCGGAGGATTCCCTCATCCTCCCCTGGTTCGATAGAGGGAACCAGAGCCACGTACCGGGGTGTCTGATCCAGTTCCAGAGCGTTGGCCATAACCCAAGCGAATCCGCCTTGGTAGTTCATGGGAAGAACGTATGTGGTTTGGGTAATCCCGCTGCCGTAGAATTCCTGATGGAGATACTGGCTGTAGGCGGAGAGGGGCGCTTCTTCCTCCACCAGCCGGAGCACGTCCTCCTCCTGAATGTAGGTTTCCCCCAAGGCCGAGGGTTGGAGGGAGCGCCAAAGCAGCACCCCTCCCGCAGCTACACACGCGGTGATTGCCAGGGCCGCCCCCAGGGCCATAATTCGTTTCGCCTTCGTCAATGAACGGCACCTCCTTTTCCCAGCTTGTCCCCAGGGAGAGGGCCGGTGTTTCCCGGCAAAAATCCCCCTGTTTTTCTAAAATAAGCATACCATTTTTCCACAAAAAAACAAGAGAATTGCACTATTTTTTACCAGTATTTGTGAGAGATTACCGGGCCCCGTGGCGGCGGGAAGAGGGCTGCCGCCGGGAGCGTCTCCGCTTCCAGGTGCGCAGAGGGCTTTGGGCGTTGGCGATAATGTGATTTACAAAGTGGAGGGCAGCCAGCATGAACACAATGGAAAACAGCAGCATAGGAGCCAAGGCGATGAGCATGGGCATTGTCAAATCGGTCAGGGCGAAGAAGTCCCGCAGGAAAATCAGCGCTGCCAAAAAGCCGGAGAGCAGCACCCCAAACAGGGCGCCCCGCAGGCCGTTGAAGGGGGTGCTGATTTTAAAGAGCATAATAAAGCCTGTGGCGCAGGTGAGAATTACCGCCAGCGTGGACATCTCCGGATTTGTCAAGCCCAGAGGCTCGCTGAGAGCGCACAGCAGCACAATGTTGGCGGTCATGGTCAGGGCCGCTGGAATGCTCTGCCGGATCACGTTTAAAATGAACTTGCCCCGCAGCCGCTCCTTGTTGGGCTCTAAGGCTAGAATAAAGGAGGGCGTGCCGATGGTCAAGGTGGAAATCAGCGTCTGCTGCACCGGCTGGAAGGGGTAGCTGTAGTTGATGAAGATGAACAGCACGGCGATCAGCGCCGAGAAAATAGTCTTGGAGAGGAACAGGGCGCTGGAACGCTGCAGGTTGTTGATGGACCGGCGGCCCTCCTGCACCACCACCGGCATGGAGGCAAAGTTGGAATCCAGCAGCACCAGGCTGGAAACCGTGCGGGCCGCGTCGCTGCCGGAGGCCATGGCGATGGAGCAGTCCGCCTCTTTCAAGGCAAGCACGTCGTTGACGCCGTCGCCGGTCATGGCCACCGTATGGCCTTGGGCCTTCAGGGCCTTGACAAAGGCCAGCTTCTGCTGGGGTGTCACCCGGCCGAAGACGGAATACTCCTTCACCGCCTGGCGGATGTCCTCCTCCGTGCGCAGCGTGGTGGCGTCCACATACTTGTCCGCGTGTTCCAGGCCGGCTTTGCGGGCAATGTGGGCCACGGTGACGGCGTTGTCCCCAGAGATAACCTTCAGGTCTACCCCCTGGTCGGCAAAGTACCGCAGGGTGCGGGGAGCCTCCCGGCGAATTTTATCGCTGAGCAGCACCAAGCCCAGCAGCTTTAACGGACCGGAAAGCTCCTTGTCCACAAAGTCCTCCGGCGTTTGGACCAGCAGCAGCACCCGCTGCCCCTGCCGGGAGTAGCTTTCCACCTGCTCCCGGATGGAGGAAAAATCCTCTCCCAGGATAAACTCTCCCGCACCCATGACAAAGGCCCCCCGCCCGGGAAAGAAGGCGCCGCTCCACTTTCGGGCAGAAGAGAAGGGAACCAGGTTGGAGGCCCGCCAGGGGCTTGGCTCCGGGAAGCGCTCCTCTATCGCCTGCGAAGTGGGGTTGTCGTCCTGCAAGTTGGACACCAGCGCGCTCAGGGCGGCGGCCATGTCCTGTTCGGATACGCCCTCAAAAGGCACTAGCTCGTCCACCTGCATGGTGCCCTCGGTGATAGTCCCGGTCTTATCCAGGCAGAGAGTGTCCACCCGGGCCAACGTTTCCACACAGTACAGATCCCGGACCAAGGTCTTGTGGGTGGAGAGCTTCACCACGCTGACGGCGAAGCACACGCTCACCAGCAGCACCAGCCCTTCGGGAATCATGCCCACCATGGCGGCGGTGGTGCTGACCACGGAATTCTGCAGGGTGTCCCCCAGCACGAAGAACTGCTTCCAAAACAGCAGGGCCCCGATGGGCAAAATGCCAAAGCCCACCCATTTGACAATGCGGTCGATGGAGTCCATTATCTCCGAATTGCGCTGCTTGATGTACTTGGCGTCCCCGGCAATTTTGGTGGCGTAGTTGTCCGCTCCCACATGCTCCACCTGGGCGTGCACATTTCCGCTGACCACAAAGCTGCCGGAGAGCAGGCTGTCCCCTGGGCCTTTGACCACAGGATCCGACTCCCCGGTGATCAGGGACTCGTTGACCTCACACTCTCCCAGCACCACTTGGGCGTCGGAACAGATTTGGTTGCCTGCCCCCAGCACCAGGATGTCGTCTAAAACCACCTGCTCCACGGGGATTTCCCGCTTCACTCCCTCCCGCAGCACCGAGGCTTTTGGCGCCGACACAATGGAGAGCTTGTCCAGCGTGCGCTTGGCCCGAATGCTCTGAAAGGAGCCAATGAAAATGTTGGCCAAAATGACGCCCATAAACAGGGCGCTGCGGAAGGAACCCACCAAAATGACGGCGGCTGCCAAGATAAAATTTAAAATATTGAAAAAGGTAAAGACGTTTTCCCGAATGATCTGTCCTTCACTTTTGGTCTGCATGCCGCCTGTCCCGTTGTGCAGGCCTTGGCGCACGCGCCGCTGCACCTGCTCCTGGGCAAGGCCCTGCCGGGGATCCGGATAAAAACGCTCCACTGCCTCCCGCCGGCGGGGAGCCGGCGTGGGCGCTGTCTGTGTATTTCTGCGGGGCAAAAAGCTTCCTCCTCTCCTGTAAGGTCCGCCCTCCAAGGCCAGCTGCCGTCTGGAGGGGGCGCGGATATAGCAAAAACTTGTCGCTTTCAGTATACACCATAGGCCGCCGGTTTCCAAGCGCTGGGGAAGGAGATTTCCGGAAAATTTCCGCTTTTCCACAATTTCTGGAGAATCCCTGTTCTCCTCCTTTCCAAATATAGCCAAAATCAGGGGGCAGATACCCGAAAAACCCTGCAAAAACCAGGATTTTCGCAGAGTTCGTGGATTTGACAGAAATGATAGAAAAGTTTATACTATTCCTACAAGCTTGAACAGGAAAGGATGTTTCAACAAATGGCTGGAAAAAAAGCAGCGGAATTTATGATGATCAACCGCAGAAGTGGTAAAGCATTGCAGGCAACAGGCCTGGACAACGGCCTTGTGGTGGAACAGGCCGAGCCCGTGAAAAGCGACGCCCAGCTTTGGTCCCTCGTGGAAACCGGCGACACCGTAAAGCTGTTTAACAAAGCTTGCGGCAAGGTGCTGGATGTGATGAAAAACGGCACGGAAAACGGCACCTGGGCCCAGACCTGGGAAGATGTGGACGGCGAAAGCCAGCAGTGGAAGCTGGTGCAAGTGACCGCCACCTACAAAAAGATTGTGCACCCCATGTCCGGCAAAGTTTTGGACATTGTGGATATGAGCGATGAAGACGGCGCTCCCGCCCAGATTTGGGAGGATGTAAACGGCCAAGGCCAGCAGTGGAAGTTTGTCACCAACGTGCCCAAGACTTCCACCAAGACCGTGCGCAAAACCGCCCCGAAAAAGACGGCGGCGCAGACAGAGGAAAAAGCTTCCGCCGCGGAAAAGGCTGCTCCCAAAGGGAGAACGCGGAAGCCTGCCGCCAAAAAAACGGCGGCGGAAACCGCTTTGAAAGAGGAGCCTGCCAAATCTCTGCGCAAGCAGGAGGAGTCCCCCAAAACTCTGACGAAAACTGAGCCCGCTCCCAAGGCGATCCGCAAGACCAAAGAAACCAAATAATCCTCCAAGGCGCGGTGGCATTCCGCGCCTTTTTTGGAATTTCCCTGAAAAAAAGGGGCATTTCCCCGTTTACAAAGGGCAGAAAAACAGGTATGATGGTACAAGAGAAGTTTTTTGGAAAGGCGGTTGCAACATGGCGGACATAGTATCCATGGGTGAGCTTTTGATCGATTTTACCCCGGTGGGAAACACGGAAGACGGCAGGCTGCTCTTTGCCCGAAACCCGGGCGGCGCCCCGGCCAACGTGGCGGTGCAGGCAAAGCGCGCAGGGGTTTCCTCCGGATTTTTGGGCCGGGTGGGCAAGGACATGTTCGGAGATTTCCTGGTCTCCACCCTGCAGGACTGCGGCGTGGAGACCCAGGGCCTGAGCCAGGACCCGGACTACGCCACCACCTTGGCCTTTGTGCAGCTCAACGAGCACGGAGATCGGGACTTCAGCTTCTACCGGAACCCCGGCGCAGACACCCGGCTTTCCTTTGAGGCAACCGACCTCTCCTTGGTGGACAACTGCAAGCTGCTCTGCTTTGGCTCCCTGCTGCTGACCGCGGAACCCTCCCGCTCTGCAGTGGAGCAGCTGGTGGACTACGCCCGGAAGCAGGGCAAAATCACCGCCTATGACCCCAACTGGCGGCCTCCTCTGTGGAAGGGCCGGGAAGAAGAAGGGGTGCAGCGGATGAAGAGCCTCATTTCCAAGGCGGACATTATGAAGGTGTCCGACGAAGAGCTGGAACTGCTCACAGGAGAGGAAACTGTGGAGCAGGGCGCTTGGTCCCTGCTGGAGCAGGGAGTCTCCCTGGTGGTGGTGACCATGGGGCCCAAGGGCTGCCGGGCCTACACCCCGGGCAACACTTTGGAGAAAAACACCTACGACACCCACGTGCGGGACACCACCGGATCCGGCGACAGCTTCTTCGGCGCGCTGCTGGCCAAAATTGTCCTGTCCGGCAAGCGGCCGGCGCAGCTCTCCCAGGAGGAGCTGGCGGACTTTGTGGACTTTGCCAACGCCGCAGGAGCTGTGTGCGCCACAAAGATCGGCGCCATTCCCGCCCTGCCGGAGACGGAGGCCATTGAAGAGTGCCGCAAAACCGTGCCTCTGCTGCGGCTGTAACCAAACAGGCGCACTCCCTCTCCCCTAGGGGGCGCAAATCTTAGGATGTATACTTTCCTCTTGTATAGGAACCTCCCTTTGCTTCTTGGTGCGCTGCCAAACCGCACTTCCCTTGGAGCAAAGGGAGGTTTCTTGGCACCTCCTTCGGCACATATCTTTTCGGCGACCGCTCGCCCCGCGGGCAGTTTGCGGAATACAAAAGGCCCCAGCCCCTGGGGGACGCCACAAGAAACGTTTCAGAGGAACGGCGCACGGCCGTTCCTCTGTTTATTTGCTGGCCTTAGGCTTAGGAATCCCCCTGGTTCTATCAGGGGTAGGGAAAAAAGCCTTGGAGCTTTCCGGGCTTATGCGCCCAAGGCGGCTGCCACCTGCCGAAACACCCGGGCGGCAGCGCCTCTGTCGTCCGGGGTGGACTCTGCCAGCACCGTAATGCAATAGCGAGGGCCGCCGGCCCCGCTGACAAATCCGCAGTACCAGAAGTGCAGCAGCTCCTCCTCTCCCTCCTGCACGCCGGTTTGGGCTGTGCCTGTCTTAATGCCCACGGAAACCCCCTCCGGCGCCCCGGGACGGCCTGTCCCCACCTGGGCAGCGGAAAGCAGGATCTGCCCCAGGGTGGAAGCTGTCTCCACGGAGAGCACCTGTTCCTTCCGCTGATTGGATGGCGTCAGAGGCGTCTGTTCCTTTCCCTCGTCCACCAGCCCGGCAATCAAAGAGGGAGAGGTGTACGTCCCACCGGACACCAAAGTGTTCATCATGGCGCACAGCTGCAAGGGCGTGACGGTCAGCTCTCCCTGGCCGAAGGAAAAATTGGCCAGGGCCCGGGCATTGGAAAGGGTTGCCCGGGTGGGAAGGGTCCCCGATGCGGTCCACAGCCCCCGGCCAAATTCCTGAGCCTCTCCAAACCCCAAGCGTGCTGCCAGAGAGAGAATCTTCTCACCGCCCAGCAGCTGGGCAGCGTGTATAAAATAGCAGTTGCAAGACTGTTCCAGCGCCCTTTGCAGATCCACCTCCCCGTGGGCTGTGCTGTTGATGCAGTGAAAGTCCAGCCCCTCCACGGAGAGTGTCCCCGTGCAGGTGGTGGTAAGCTCCCCCATCCCCTCCTCCAACAGGGCGGCGGCCGTCACCAGTTTCCACACGGAGCCGGGAGCGTAAGCGGAAAATCCCCGGTTGATCAGGGGGGAATCCTCTCCCACAGTGGCCTCTTCCAGCTCCAGGGGGGAAAAATCGGGGACGCTGGCCAGGGCAAGAATCTCACAAGTGGGCACTTTGGTCACCACCACCGCCCCCTTTTCCAAGGACTGGGCCGCCTCCTGGACCAGCTGTTGGATGGAACTGTCCAATGTGAGGGCTACCCCTCCCTCCGTATCCTGCAGGGTGTTGGTGACCTGCCGGCGCATCCCTGCAATGGCCCGTCCCACAGCGTCCACCTGATAGGTGACGGAGATCTCCCCGCCGTATTGGGCCAGCACGTCGTCCATAGCCAGCTCCACTCCGGAAGCCCCTCGGCCCAGGCTGTCCAAATAGCCGACGATGTGGGGCGCCAGCTGCTCCTCTTCATACCGGCGGGGCACTTGGAACACATCCACCCGGGGATCCTCCACCAGCGTCTCCAAGGTGACTTGAAAGGGCTTGCCGTTTTCCAAAGCCAGGGCAAGCTGCTCCCGGTATTGGCCTTGGGTGACTGTCTCCAAGGCGCCGATGGCCTCAATGGTGGGCGCTACAGCGGCCACATACTGGGTCTTTCCTCCCACTAAGGGAGAAAGGTTCCGGTCGTAAATCGTCCCGCGGCCCTGGGCCACATCCAGCCGGTAGAGCCCCTGGTTCCCGGCAGCAGCCACATACTCCTCTTGGGTGGCAGCCCGGCCCAAAGAAACGCAGGCCCCGCCCAAAAGCAGCAGCAACAGGAAAAAAATGACATAGGTTTTCCTCTTCACCAAAACACCCCCTTTCCATGCAGTATGGAAAAAAAGGGACGTTTCATGCATGGGACCACAGACAAAAAATCACGGAGCAACCAGGAATGCTCCCGCTTTTTTGGAGCAAACTGTCTGTAAGCGGCATATTTCAAAAGGAGGAAACCAAGGTGCGTTCCAAATGGAAATACGCGGTCACAGGAAGTTTGGCCGGGCTCTGCAACGGGTTGTTTGGATCGGGCGGCGGGCTGTTTTTGGTGCCCCTGCTCACCCAGTGGACCGGGCTGGACCAGCGCAAAGGGTTTGCCACTTCTGTGGCGGTGATTTTGCCCTTGTCCCTGTTTTCCGCGGGGGTGTACTTTCTGCAGGGAGGAATCGATCTGCGCGGGGCCTGGCCCTATTTGCTGGGAGGTGCTCTGGGAGGCCTGCTCTCCGGTAAAATTTTCCGCAGGGTGCCCATGGTCTGGGTGCGCCGGGCCTTTGGGCTGCTGATCCTCTACGGCGGCATACGGGCGGTGCTCGCCCTGTGAACTGGCTGTGTTCCCTCCTGGTAGGCGCCGCCACCGGGGTGCTCTCCGGTTTTGGAGTGGGCGGCGGCACTTTGCTGCTGCTGTGGCTGACCTTGGTTCAGGGCATGGGCCAGTTCCAGGCGGGCGGTGTAAACCTGCTGTATTTTGTCTGCTGTGCCCTGCCCGCTCTGTGGGGACACTTCCGCCACGGCCTGGTGGAAAAACAGGCGCTGCTCTGGTGTGTCCTGGCAGGACTGCCCACCTGCGCCGCCGGAGCCTTTCTGGCCGCCTGGCTGGACACCGCTCTGCTGCGGCGAATCTTCGGGGTCTTCCTGCTGGTGGTAGGCCTGCGGGAGCTCTTCTGCAAAAAGGAGCCCCATGCAAAATCCGCCGCGCATAATTCCCACCAAAGTACACACACTACCCCTGAGACCCAAGCCGGCGGACAGGCCGGGAAATTCACAAAAAAGGGGTAATATCCATGAAGCTTTTGGACCGAATCGCCTTGCTTCTCACCGTGATCGGCGGCGTCAACTGGGGCTTGGTGGGCATTTTTCGCTTCGACCTGGTGGCATGGATCTGCGGCGGGCAGGACGCTTTGATCGCGCGCATCGTCTACACGCTGGTAGGCATCGCCGCCCTGTGGTGCGTCTCCCTTCTCTTTCGAGACCGAGACGACGCCCGGGAATAGAAACAGAAGGGAAAAGAGGGTGTTGCACAACGCAGCACCCTCTTTTCTTCACTCTGCAAAATCCAGAGAAATGTTTCCCATATTGGTGGTGACCTGCAGCAAGTGGGAGCCTTCTCCCAACTGGTCCTGCAAGTTGGAGTCCCCCAGATCGGTCTCCACGGTGATCTGGTAGTCCTCCTGACGGCCTGCGATGGTGCCTGTCACATTGCCGGAATCGGCGTCCAGGGTGATGGCCGGGCTGGCAAGCTGGTCCAGGCCGATGCTGCCCATGTTTACCGCGCAGGAAACGGCCTCGGAAACCTGGGTGGCACTCAGGTTCACATCCCCCATGTCGTTCTCCACGGTCAAGGTGGTGAAGGTGCTGCCCGCCACGCCCACGCTGCCGGCACTAGCGGTGATCTCCCCCTCTGTGAAGCTGCCGCTGGAAAGCTCTGTATCCCCCATATCATTTTCCAAGGTGAGATCTCCGCCCTGGCAGTTCTCCACCGTGACACGCCCCATGGACTGGGTCACGGTCAGGCTTTCGGAAGCGGCCACGTTGTCCAATGTCACGTCGCCCATGTCTCCCTGGACGGTCACGTTGGCCGCTTCCAGGTCCGATACATGTATGGCGCCCATCCCAGACTCCACATAGACGCTGTCCAGCAGCTTTTCTGGAACGGAAACTGTCAGGTCATACTCCTTGGAAGGTTCATGCAAGTGCAACAGCTGGTACCACTTCCAGCTTTTCTCGAACTGGTCCAAACTGGAGATTACCAAAGTGTTTTCCTGTATCTCCAACTGATACCCCTTGGGGGAATAGCGCACCATGGGGGCCGCCAGGTCCGGGTCCCCACACACGGTCACCCTGCCCAGAGAAGCCTGCACTTCGATAGCGGAAATGTTCTCCTGGGGGGCGAACTCCGCCTGGGCCCAATCGTCCCCCGGGCCAGGGGTTTCTGTGGAAACTTGGCCCTCTTCCGCCTGGGCGGACATCTCCACCCGGGGATAGATGAAGGCGTCCAAATCGCAGCCCATGGCCACAAACCCGGCGCCGCAGAGCAGTATTCCCGCGCCCAGCAGGATGCACCCTACAATGGCGCTGAGCTTGAAAAACCGCTGTTTCCGTTTCATACCACAACCCTCCCCTTTTTGCTAAAGCTGCGGCGGATCCACCGCCAGATGGCTCTTCCGGCCTTCACCGTGGCCTTGCCGGTAAAATAGAACCCCAGGGCGCTAAGAACCGCCAGGCCCAGCAAGGCAACGGACAGCCCCAGCTGAAACAGCCCCGCAGGCAGGCCGCCGGTAAACAGGCCTACATCTAAAATTAGGAAAGGTGTGCCTGCCACGCCTACCACAGCGCCCGCCAAAGACGCCAGGGCCAGCACCCCCAGCACAAAGGCCGGCAGGAACAGGCAAAGGTACACGCACAGCAGCACAATCACCGCCGCCAGCAGCAGGCTGCCCCAGAGAGGGAAGCCAAGCGCCAACAGAACAATCAGCCACACTTTTCTTCCCTTGCCGGTGGAAGCAGGCGCCTCCTCCTCTCCCAGGATCTCTCGGGCCACCTGCTCCGGCTCTCCCAGACCGGAAACGGCCTCCTCCTCGCTCTGGCCGTCCTCCATTCGGTCGTCGATCAATTCGTCATAGTAACGCAAGGTGCGGTACCGTTCCTCCCGGGGCAAGCCGTGGAGCGCCGCCGAAAGCTCGTTTAAAAACAGTTGCTTTGTCATGGTGTTTCATCCTTTCTCAATGGCGTTGCTCCGCCCTCTTGGGAGGCGGCGATGTACCGGTAGGCACGCATCACATCCTGCCATTCCACCAGAAATTCTCCAATGCGCTCCCTGCCTCGATCTGTCAGGTGGTAGTACTTCCGCAGGCGGCTGTTGTGCTCCATGGAATAGGTGGTCACAAAGCCCCCGGCCTCCAGCCGTTTGAGGATGGGATACAGCGTGGATTCAGAGATCTCCACAATGGGGTTCACATCCTTGATAATCTGATAGCCGTAGGAATCCCGCTCCTGCAGCGCCACCAGCACGCACACATCCAGAAGCCCTTTTTTCAGTTGGGCGTCCATCTCCCCACTCCTTTCCTCTGTGATCACTTATACTATACATCGCATAGTATAATGCGTCAAGGGGTATTTCTTTCTTTTTTCTTACACCTCCCTTCTTTCTTGAAAGAAAGAAGCAAAGAACTTTTACTTCGCGCCCTCCCTTTTGGGGAACAGGCAGCTCTCTCCCGCGGTTTTTGCTTTTCTGCGGAACGGGAGTTTCCTTCCCTTCTACGGAAAAAAGCAAAGGGCTTTTACTTCCCGCCCTCCTTTGGGGGAACAGGCAGCTCTCTCCCGCGGTTTTTGCTTTTCTGCGGTACAGGAGTTTTCTTCCCTTCTACGGAAAAAAGCAAAGGGCTTTTACTTCCCGCCCTCCCTTTTGGGGAACAGGCAGCTCTCTCCCGCGGTTTTTGCTTTTCTGCG
>ERZ1643247.1191-NODE-1191-length-25655-cov-113.462734_pt1 | contig 25655 bp, 47 predicted proteins | sample MGYA00579264_ERZ1643247 | MGnify/ENA primary metagenome ERZ1643247 (study PRJEB29033, sample SAMEA4952262) | chicken gut metagenome | biome: Broiler Chicken; feature: Gastrointestinal Tract; material: Caecum | place: Ireland | collected 2018 | study: Broiler... | reverse complement strand
GGTTGGGCATGGCGAACCGTTGGGACAGATAACGCATGGAAGCGCCCATTTCTCCATCGGGGCCCCCTTACATCAGTAACCTATGGGAAGCCCAAAACCCGCTGTTTATGCGGGTTTTTGAGGGCTGTAGAGACGGAAAGTCAGAGTGTCTTTTTCCTTATCATAGATAATCTCCTCTACAATGGAACGGATAAAAACCCCCTTCGTGTCATTTTCAATCTCTGGATCCCCTATTATGTCATATACAGTTTTGACCTTTTTTAAGAAATCTTCTTTTGTGTCAGGAGCAGCAGGCTCTTCCTGGAGCTGGGCAAGTTGTTTTTCAAGCCGTTCCCTCTCCTGCAGGAGCCGTTCCTTATTTTCTTTGTATTCCTCCAAAGTATCTACGCCAGTTTCATAGGCCATTTTAATCCGCTTCTCTCGGATGGCCAGGCTATCCAGCTCTTTTTTACACTGGTCCTGAGCAGTGAGCTCCGGAGCATTACGTTCTATGTAAGAGAGTGTAAAATCCTGACCGTTCAGGAGCTTATTCAGGTATTCTTCTATGCCGCTGATCAACCGGCTCTCACTGATCGCAGAGGTACCTTTATGGAATCCTTTTGCATATCGCCAGCAGGTGAAATAAGGATACTTTTTATTGCCGTGAGTGTAGGAAAGAGAAGCGCCACATATGGAGCATTTTACAAGTCCAGATAACCAGTGCTTGCAGGTGGCAACGCTGCGACGTTTCCTGGGCCTGAAAGTGGAGGCAATAAGATCCTGGGCAGTCTGAAACAACTCTGGTGAAATAAAAGTCTCATGCCTTCCTTTTGCAGTGATCCCGTTCCACTCCAAATCGCCTATGTAAAAGCGATTCTGGAGAATATAGATAATATTGCGCTGCTCAAACTGACCACCACGCTTAGTACGGATCCCCATGTCATTAATTTGCCGGGCGATAGCTGTAGGCTCCTTGTGGTAATTACAGTATTGCTCATAGATGTAAGAGACCAGCTTTGCCTCTTCCGGGACAACCAGAAAAGGTTCTCCGCCGCCAACGGCCTTGTATCCGAGAGGAGGCGTGCACTGGTATCCTCCTCTTAGTGCCTTCTCAGTCATGCCACGAGATACTTCACCGGAGAGGTTGATGGAGTAATATTCGTCCATCCATTCTATGATCCGCTCGATCAGAGATCCGAAAGGTCCTTCGATCAGGGGCTCTGAGATGCTGATCACCTCGATGCCGCATTGTTTTTTCAGTACAGATTTGTAGACGATAGATTCCTCCTGGTTCCGGGCAAAACGGCTAAACTTCCATACCAGGATCGTCTGGAAGGGAGTCGGCTTTGACTTGGCCAGAGCAATCATTTTCAGAAACTCTGGACGCTTCCGGGCATTTCTGGCGGAAATTCCATTCTCAATGAAGATATGTTTCTCTTTGATCAGAATCTTATGCTTCTTTGCATAGTCCAGCAAAAGCCTCTTTTGGGCGTCAGGAGAGAGTTCTTCCTGTTTGTCTGTACTGACACGGATATACAGGGCGCCGTCCGTGTACTCGTCTAAGAATGCTGCCATGTTCATCATCTCCTTTTTGAAACTATGTAAAAATAGGTACAAAAATAACAGCCAGCGAACTTTTGTTCCGCTTGCATGGCTGTTCCGAAGATGATACAATATTACCGACCAAAGTAAGTGCATATCTTCGGATATGTATGTAAAACCGTTCCTGTTGGCGCAGGGGCGGTTTTGCAATTTCTAATAAGTTATTCTTGAATTCCGGAAGAGTTGTTTTTGCCAAGCAATTCATAGATCGCATCTGCTAAATTTTGAGCAGATTCCTTATCCATAATTATGCTAGAAATCTCATTAGTCACTATTCTGACACGATCATCCTCATCACTGTCTATAGGTTCTGTTTGGCGTAACCGTATAACAAAAGAACCTTGTGTGTCATTGTAAGTACAGTAAAACGAATTAACATATTGCAACATGATTTGTATCCTCCATAATATTAAAAGAAGTATTTTCTGCTTTAAGACTACTGTAAGCCTTGTTTTTGTATTGCGAAGGGTTTGCATTATATCGTACTACTTTTGTAAAAGTTTCAACTGGATGATATTCTGCGTTACCTTTTTTTAATTGTAGTGAATTATTATGAAAGGATATATCTACATTGAGATTTAAAAGAGCAGCAATTTCCGCAATTTTCTTTAGCGAAAAATTACACTCACCGTGTTCCCAACGTGAAACGAGTGCTTGACTAACATGAATATATTTGGAAAAATCTTGTTGATTCATATTAAGTCTTAAGCGTTCCTTGGTGATGGAAGTAGAAACTTGGGCCATTAACTTTGCAGCAAGAACATCACTTGGATCAATTGAATCCTCAAATAATTCAAGTAAGTCATTAATAGTACATGTACATTTTTCAGCCATCTTGATTTTCCTCCTTCAAATCTTTTAGACGTTGTTCAAGACTAGGAATATGCCTAGTATAGTCGGTAGCTTTTTTTCCTGATCTTTCATAAAATGCGCTAAGAAAGTACGCAGTTCCGTCGTCAAAGATATAAATCAGAAAGCGAACATTAAATTGGGATTGTTGAAAATGAATAGAATAAAAATGTCCATCTCCTCCATGGATTATTTCATTATCATCTACAGTATGTACCATTACGCCGAAATCTTTTATATTTTTTAACTGCGTAATTAATATTTTAAAGAAACGTTCCTCTTTTCCTTTAAGTTCTTTTTTTAATAATGCTGATAGTTCCTTTATAAAACGCTTATGTAGGCGAAATTCATTCAACTCTCCAATTAATAATGCCAATGCTTCTTTTGTGTTCATTTTCAACTCCTATAATATTACATATATGTAATAAAATCAATAAAAGACCACTTTTTTTAAAATAAAAAATTATATATAATAAATAAAAATTTTCAACTTTCTTCTATGCTACCGATTCGTACAGTATTTGAATGACTTAAGCTCGGACAATCAGAAGTAAAACGATAGGCTACTCCGAAAGAGATGAAATATTTTTGCTGATAGGTGATCATCTTCGGATGTTCACTTGGTCGCTCTGGTGTTGCAGCACCGGGGCGGTTTTTTATGCAATCATTACTGAGTCATTGATTCTAAAGAATTCAACAAGTCTTCAGTACTCATATCTGCTGTAGAACTTGTATATGCATCTGTGATCTGAGCGGAATATTCTGTATATACATCTTGCAGTTTCCCGGCCCATTCTTCATAGGTTTCCTGATCGTCACCATTTTTTAACATCAGTTCAGCCATTTTTTCTACACCTTCATTGCAGATTTCAGCCAGCTTCTCTACTTTACTGTTCGAGAGCTCAGCAAGGGCTTCAATATCTCCGGATTTGTCCGCAGATTCTGTATTATATTCTTCAACAAGACCGGGTGTAGCCTCCTGGATCTGCTTTGTATAATCATCCAGAATGCTCTGATATGTAACCTCTTCTAAATCGCTAGATTCTGCGGTTTCAGATTCATTTCCAGCACTTTCCGCACTTTCTTCTGTGTTTGCTTCTGCCTGAGCTTCTTCTGATGTGTCACTTCCGCCACAAGCAGTTATAGAAAATGCCATGAAACTTGCAAGTAATAACGCTACCATCTTTTTCTCCATATTACATTTCTCCTTTTAAATTATTTTTTAAAACGCCGAAGCGGTCTAATCAATCTTCTTGAATTCCATAATCATTTCGTTGTATCCTGCCAGCCTTGCAATCTGGCTTTTTGTATATCCTGGATTTTCCAGAATTAAAGAATCCGGAATCAGAAGCTCCGCTGCAAAAGTATTGGCTTCCTTTTCATAGCAGTATGTTTTTAAATGCGTTCTAGTATCTAAAAATAACGCATTGGTTCTCATATGTAATAGCATATGTCCTAATTCGTGGGCCAGGACAAGAGCCTGCTCACTTTCTGGCAATGACTCATCTATGTATATAATGTTGTTTCGCTGGAAGTACTGATAAAACCCTCTGGTATTTCCAGATAAAGGAATGATTACCAAGATTAAATTTAAATGCTTAACAATTTCAAAAGGATTCCTGGTATTATACTTCCGCACAAGTGCATTGGCCTTTTTCTTTATGTCCATTACATCAATCCTTCTTATACTTTTTCGGTGTATACTTTTCCTTGTTTTTTTGCTTAGCCAGCTCCATTCCAACCTTCATAGCAGATATAATGGACTCTATCTCTTCCTGGGAGGCTGGGTTCCCATCAAACATTAATCCGTCTTGCCGAAGGAGCTGTTCGGTATTGCTAAGAATAGCAGAAATTTCTTTTTGATCTCGGTTTGTTAATGATGGCGTTGTTTTTGAATTCTCTTTTCCAGTCATAAGATAGTCCACGGTAACACCGAAAAAATCTGCTATTTTCTGCAATTTATCATTTTTAGGCTTACTTCGTCCACTTTTCCAATCAGAAAAAGTTGATTTGGTAATACCTGTCTGTCTTACTACGTCGGCATCTTTTAGGCCACGTTCATCTCGTAACTTACAATAAATTTCGTACATAATTACTCCTCATAATAAGTTTGAAAATCCGTACAAAAATCATTGACAAGTTCTGAAATCCGTGATAACATAATGATACAAAGTTCGGAAATCAAAACAAGCCATTGTTTAATAGGATAATATATCTGGTAAATGTATTATACCTGATTTCCGAACTAAAAGCAATAGAAAAAGTTCGGAAAGGAGGAAAAACTATTGTACGAAAAGTACAAAGCTTTAAGAGATAAAAAGGGAGTAACGGACTATAGGGTGTCTATAGAAACGGGAATCACAAAGTCTACATTTACAGATTGGAAAAACGGAAGAAGTACACCGAAAATCGAAAAATTAAAAATTCTGGCCGATTACTTCGGCGTAAAGATTGAAGATTTTCTGGAATAGGAGGTATAAGGATGGGAGATTTAGGAGCACCGGGAGCAGAATACATTGATCCAGATAAGCTGAAAGTATATACAGACATAATCGAGAGAATGGTAGAAAAATACGATGTGGACAGAGAAGAGATACTGGTGGGCTTCAGCTGCATTCCACCGTCCGATCCGACATGTCTTGTATATGTTGAATTGACAAATTGCTTTATGAATGAATATTTCAGAAAGAATATGAAATCAGATGGACGGTGGGTGTGTTGGAATTATCTAAGAGAAAAGATTACTGAAAATCCATCACTGAAGGGAACTTATAACCTGCGAGAAGGCATCCAATACAGGACCTGATGGAAGCAGGGACTTCCAATGATCCAAAGATTTTTCGAATGAAAGCCCATAAGGTATATCGCAGATTCTTGGAACGGCACGCCAGAATACGGGATTTTCCTCTATTTTCGGGAAAAGTTTCAACGCTACATATTTATATTTTGCGTAGTCAGTAAAATTATTAGAATTATTCTCTAAGTCAATGATTGTGCGAGACCCTTCTTCGAATAATTCGGCAATGTTTAATGAAGCGGAAGTTATTTTTTCATTTTTTATGTACGGAAGCAAAACGTTCATATCCATACAGCCCATTTTTGCAGGGAAAAACCAAGAAGATGCAATAGCTAAAGTTTCTTCAAACCATCTAAGATTAGTAGCTACATCCTTGGGAATCATCCAGTGACAAAGTTCATGTGTAAGCTGATAAATGAACTGCGGTACATAAAACTTAGGACAATTCACATAAATAGTGCTTTGATTTCGATAAGTCATTGGATAATTTTCATTTGAATAATCATTAATCAAGTTAAAACGCTTAGGGCGAACTTCGTAGTAGTTAGCATACAAGTCAATAAGCTCAGAAATTACAACACTAAAGTTCCCTAAATTATCTGGAGCAGGTAATAAGGTAAGGAAAGCATAATCAGGTGTTACGATAATTTCCTTAAAGGTCATAATAATCATTCCCTTCATCATTTGATAGGAAAATTATACCAAATAACCAGCAAAAAGCAAGAATGGACTAGCTACATAGCCGTAACAAGGACAACTTACAATACATACCTTAAAACAGAGGTGATTCAATGCAAATAATCAGTGAAATAAAAGTAAATGGGAAATGGGTGAATCAGGATCAGCTTCCGGAAGATATAGTGGCAAAAATTGTAGCTGAAACGATCTGCCGGGCCGGAAGGACAGTGGGATTCGAAACCACTCTAAAGAAAAAGACCGCCTAGGGCGGGAAAGGAGGGACAAGCATTGCACCGGACAACCATAACAGAGGCTCTGCTTGGAACAGCGGTGCTGTTTAATACAGTATTTCATATGCCGGCAGATGAGATTATAATCTGCCAGATATTTTCCTGGCTGGTGGTCTTTGGAATTCTGGTTGCTTGCATTGAGACAGCCAGAGACTGGGAAGAAAGAATTCGAAGGAGGAAAAGGTATGAATAGTAAAAGAGCATTTGAAATAGAACTAGAGCTTCATGAAGAATGCCGGGAGTACATAGAACACGGTTCTGAGCCAAGAGATGAAATCATGGAAGCCTGCTATCAGGCGTATGCGGCAATTCAGAACTATAAAATGGCACTGAGAAAGAAAGAAGCCCGCCGGGCGGGAACCCAGGCGAGCAGCTGAAATAATATATCACACCTCTATTATAGGGTAGGCGAGGAGAAAAAGCAATGGGAGAATTTGCCGATTTAAGTCAGGACTTGGTTCCAGTGTTCGCCCAGATCGAAGAGATTAAGGATCGCTACGGGATTACTTCCTTATCTCTGGAGAGCTTCCACACCATAGACCAGTTCTACGGATCACACGGTGGAAAGAATGACTTTATGGGATACCGCCAGCGAGACCGTACCGGGAACCTTGAAATGCCATTTATACATAAAAAGTAAAAGTCCGGAGATGAGAAATCTCCGGACAAGCCATATATGGCCTTAAATCACAAGTAAAGTATAGCATATATGGCCAGAAAAAGAAAGGGCAAACCGCCCTTTTAATACTTGATAAAGATATTAAAGATAGGACATAAAAGCTATGCCAGTAAAAAGAAAAACAACCAAATTAAGGCAGGGAGACATCATAGATGTTGAGGAATATCATGATGGAAATTATGGAGCCCCTGGACAAAAGAGGCAGAAAAAGAAAAAGCCTACCAAGGAGGACATTCGGAAAAATAATGCCTCCCAGAAAGCCAGACGGACAAGACTAAGGCTCCTGCAGTATTTCACTCCGGGAGATTGCTTTGCCACCTGGACATATGAGAAAAGTAGGCGGCCAGATAATATGCAGGCAGCATTAAAAGACTTCCAGAAGGCTATCCGGAAAGTTCGGGAAGAGTACCGGAAAAGAAACTATGAGCTTTTCTGGATCCGGAATATCGAAAAGGGAACAAAGGGAGCCTGGCATATCCATCTGATCATCAATGAGATTGGAGACACAGCCAGCATACTGAAGAAGGCCTGGGGCCATGGCGGGACCTATGCCACGGAGATCCGGTTAAGCGACAAGATCTATGATGAGGACTTTACCAAGCTGGCCGATTATATTACCAAAGATGAGCATACAGAATGTTTCAAAGCAGATGGAACGCCGGCCAAGCCCCGGATCCGGGAGGCAAACTATAACATATCCAGAAATATGCCTCTTCCGGAGCCGAAAGTGGACAAGCTCCTGAGGTGGAAGCCGGAACCAAAACCCAAGAAAGGGTATTACATAGCAAAGGTCGTGGAAGGAATAAATCCCGTGACCGGATTTAGGTACCGCAGATATACCATGATCCGGCTCACAAAGCGAAAGGAGGGCGGATAAAATGCGGAAAGTGACTTTATACATAGAGTGCAGTAGCACCTACATAGGTAAGAAGCTCCGCTTATCCGGATACGTCTTGGAATACATTACACGAGATCTCCCAGTGACCGGTCAGGCCTTCCGGGAAGGCTCCGGGACCTATAACCAGGAATACCTTTTGACGATCGCAGACGCCCTGGGCCACATGAAAGAGCCATGCGAGCTTCTAATCTGCGGCAGTAACCGGTTCGTTTTGAACATGATCCAGGACAGACTGCAGATATGGGCGGAGAAGGACTTTATCTCAAACGGAAAGCCGATTACGAATCAGGAAGAGTGGAGGATTGTCTGGGAGAAAATAAAAGAACACAAAGTAAGCATTCAGATCGGAAAGCACAGCTATTCCGGCTGGCTTCTTACAGAAATGGAGGACAAGATTGAGAAGAGTAAGAAAGCAGAAAAGCATCCTGCAGGATCAGGAGCGTAAACAATGCTATCTCTGTATGCTCCTGGAGGGAGACTACCGGGAGAAGATAGTAGAAGACCATCACATTTACTTTGGAAATCCAAATAGGCAGAAAAGCGAAATTTACGGATTTAAAGTAAACCTATGTCTAAGACACCATAGAGAGGGGAAAGAAGCAGTGCACAACAACATAGAGAACGACACGATTCTGAAGAAGCTCTGCCAGCAGGAGTATGAAAAGACCCACACCCGGGAGGGGTTTGTCCGGATCATCGGCAGATCATACGCCGGTGGGGGATTCAAAAAGCCTTGATATTCAAGTACGGAAAGACCTTTTGAAAGCTGATTTTTGAAAAAATGAGAAAAAAAGTGGGATAGAATCCCCACTTTCCACAAATTCTATGTGGATAAAACTCTTGAAACACTGATAAACACCAATATTTTTAAGGTGGAGGGAATTATGAACAAAGTGATTTTAATGGGCCGTCTGACCCGTGATCCGGAGGTAAGATACACCGCCGGGGAAGAAGCAAAAGCAATCGCAAGATACACCCTGGCAGTCGATCGCCGCTTTAAGCGAGAGGGAGAAGCTACTGCAGATTTTGTAAGTTGCGTGGCCTTTGGCCGACAGGCAGAATTTGCTGAGAAATACTTCCGCCAGGGCATAAAGATCCTGGTGACCGGCCGGATCCAGACCGGGAGCTACACCAACAAGGAAGGCAGAAAGGTCTATACCACAGATATTGTGGTAGAAGAACAGGAATTTGCCGAGAGCAAGAAAACAGAAGAAACCAAGCCGGCAGCAGGAAATGTAGATGAAAACGGCTTCATGAACATTCCAGACGGGATAGATGAAAATCTGCCGTTTAGCTAAAGGGGGCAGCCATGGAGAAACCAGAAAAATGGGAGACCTGCCTGAACGTCCTGAAGCAAGAACCAGACAGGATCCTCCTCATACATAAATGCCCGGGGTCCCATAAGAAAAAAGGAGACCTGGTGCTGGACAAGAAGAAATGCGAAGAATGCCAGCAGTGGAGAGGTTGGAGAGAAAAGACCGAAAAGGAAACTTTAAAGATAAAAATGTCAGACTGCAGGTATTGCAAATACTCAAGCAAAACGCAAAGCGCAAACAGCGCAATAACCTGCGATTACATAGGGATCACCGGACACCAAAGACCTTGTCTTCCGGGAAACTGCAGGGCAGCAGGCATCTTTCAGGGGAGGCAGAAATAATGGCAATGAGAGTGGATACCGCAAAAGCAAGGAAAGCTCTATATGGAATTACCATGGGGATGACAAATCAAGAGCTGGTGCAGTATTCAGGATATGGAGTATATACAATCAGATCCATACGAAAGAACCCGGAGAAATATAAAAAAGCACTCCAGGAGCAGGCAAAAAAGGAAGACGAACAGCGAAGAAAAAGAGAGTATACATCTACTTTCAAAGAAGAATTTGCCCTGGAGTGGACAGAGATTACAGAATGGATTAAGAAAAATGTCGGATGGAAGAAATGAGGTGGAAGAATGTTTTTAAAAATAAGTATGTTTAAAGGTCTGATCAAGTCTGCATGGAAAGGAAGCGGATTGATCGTTGGGAATGATGGGGACGGAATCTATCTGATGGGAAGCTATTGGTCTATATGGCTGGCCAGATGGGGAATAACCAACAAGGCCAAGGCGGCTATCATAGAACTGACTGGAGGGCTGCCGTCGGAGGGAACAGCGTATAGAGCATGGAAGGATCAGGAAAACCAATACGAAATGACGGAAATATATAATCCGGAAATGTATCGGCCAGATGCTAGAAAACTTAAAATTGAATACAAAAAAACAGGGATCATTATGAATGATCTGAGAAAAGATTACATGGTATTGCAGGATAAGAATAAATTCCGATGTCTGATGGTAGACCGATTTATCGCAGACATGGTTGACCTCAAAAGCCGAGAAGAGGGCGAAGAAATTCCAGTAGGACCATTAGGGAGATATGACCACATTAAGGGAACTACAGAAATATTTTGGCAAAATGAAGTATGTACACTAAAAGTAATGCCCTGCATTCCGATAGAAGAGACAAGAGACGCTTTTATGCTGGAACAGATGGAAAGATATGATTTTTCAGAAAGAAAAAAGATAGGAGAAGAACATGGATAACGAGATCATAAACTACGACAGTGCCAAAAATATCATACGTCGGGATCTGGAAAGCATGTCCAGGAAGTTTATCACCATTGGGTACTACTTGAAGATGATCAGGGACAAGGAGATGTACCGTCAAGATGGATTCAAGGATATCTGGGAGTTTGCACAGGATACCTATGGTATAAGCAAGTCTACCTGCAGCAGGTGGATGGCCATGAATGATAAGTTCAGCCAGGGCGGAAACAGCCCTTACCTGAAAGAAGAATACCGGGATTTTGGGAAAAGTCAGCTCCAGGAAATGCTCTATTTGACAGATGAACAGATGGAACAGGCTAGGCCGGACATGACAGCAAAGGAGATCAGGGAAATCCGGAAACCGGAGGCCCCTAAAATAGAACTGAAGAAGCCTGACGAAACAGAAAGAAAATATCTGAACGATGCTGCAAAACGCTTAATCTCTTCCTGGCGTGTTTGGTTCCTTCAGGATTTTACGAACCGTGTTTTGCAGGTAGATAGAAGTCCAATGGAAATAAAAAAGAAGATCGAAGGGAAAAGCAGGAGCTATTATTTCCGGACCGATAAAGGAAACGGGCATATAAATCTTTTTAATGATTATGTACAGATATGGAATGAAAGAAGTGACTGTATTGGAGACTTTGATTGGTTTTACCTGGCAGCGGCAATCCAGTCCATGTGGAATGAAGTAATCTTGGAAAAGACAGAAAAAAAGACAAAACCATATGACAGAGGATGTATTACCGGGAAAAGTCTAAGCGGGAACTGCGTATGCTGCGGAAAAGGCGGAGTGGAATGTTGCGCACAGTGCAAGGAAAAATGCAATGGGGAGTGTGGCTGGTTAGATGTTGCGCCAGCGCAACAGGAGCCTGAAGAGCAGATCCAGGGACAGATGGAAATACAGGACTATCCAGAAATCCTTCCGGAAGAACATATTGCATCAGACAGCAGAGAGCAGCAGGGAATCATTGCGATGGCGCAACAGGAGGAATCTGATCAGGAACCATTCATGAATCCTCCAGAAATCCATGAAGAAACTATAGAAATCATTGATCCCGCAGATCCGGAAGAAAAATATGAGGAACTATCCGATAAAACAGACATGGAACTTCTCCAGGATCTTCTGGACGAAGCGCATAGACTATTAAAGATCATGAACGAAGCCTATACGGACAATGATGTCCGTGTCCGCAAGCAGAAATTGATGATTGGCGCCTATGCCGGAATGATCGCCGATCTTGATCAGGAGGATATCCTGGAAACTATTAAGCCGGAGCTGCCGGTCTTCCGGAACAACGATCAGCGGAAAGAATGGCTGCGGAATTACCAGGCATGGGGCCTGTGGTACGAGGATACGCATATCGGCGCCAGGTATTATAAATACGATTTTGACAACGGTGCCCTGCTGATCGCAGAAGAATATACCAGGCCCGCCACTGACTGGTACGAAGAACATACGATTTCTTATCTTCACCTGGTAGGCGGTCCGGAACCACTGAAAGATAAAAGCGGTTGTGTCCCAAAATGGAACAGGCATGAAGTTTATGATAAGTACCCAAACAGTGAAACTGAACTGGTAGAGTTCCTGAAATACATACAAAAGGAGAGATAAATATGCTGACGATCAACACAAAAACAAAGCGGTTTACTTTAAAAGGAGATGAAGAGCAGAGCGAAAGGCTCTTCGGATTATTAGTATCGGAACTGCTAAATTTGGCGGGGGGGGTATTCCTGAAATTAGAGAAGCCCACCACATAGAAAAAGAGAATACAGAACATACATATAAGGGATTTCTATATATCCGTTGCCCGGAATGCGGGGAGGAGAAGGGACAGTGCTCTAAAAAGGGCATGCACAGTATCCATTGCGATAATTGCGGCTGCAATGAAGAGTTTACAGAACCGCTGATTCCTATGTATGTGAATTGTGAATGTGGAGGAAGGTACAAATATATGACAAACAAAAAAGAGGAAATGTTTGATATACCCTGCCTGAGCTGTGGAGCTCCAGTCCCAATCAGATACAACAGGAAAAAGAATATCTACGAGACCATTAAGTAAAGGAGCAGGAATGGATAAAAGAAAATTGACTCCTGGCCGGAAATACCTACATCACCGAAAAATAATTATTGATGGCCGGATAATGGAAGCGGAGCGCTGGATCCGGTGCCTGGAGGTTACGGGCGCCGGAGCTTCCTTCCGGCATGAATATGAAATATTCGAACTGACGGATCAGGAGATTAAGGAGGAACTGAAAGAATGAATTGTATAGACTGTGATGCACACAGGGAAGACCTGCAGACTGGAGACCATTACTGCTGGGAACTGAAAGCATTGGTATCGCCTGGGGACGTGAAATGCCTTAGGCAGCAGGAAGAGAACAGATTTAGAGAGCATATCATAGGCAGGTTTACTAGAAAAGATTAATTAAACAAGCATTGGAGGCGGAATAAATGAGCAAAGGAATGGCTGTAGCGATATTTAAAGATATTTATACCCCAGTTGCTACTGAAGAAGAAAAGATGGAATCTATAAAAATGGTTTTGAGCATGGGAACCCATAACGGAATCAGAAAGCAAGATTTTATAAATGTTCTTAGATATCTGATGGGGCGCATGGAAAAACAAGAAAACTAAACAAGCAGTGCTTATATAGGGCTGCAGGCAAGATATGATAGCCTGAAAGCGGCGATTGATATACTCCGGGATCAAAACACTGGATACCTGCAGGTGATAAAAGAGATTGAAAGGCTCTACAAAAAAGTAAGTGCAGATGGTTGGAGCAGACATGAATGGAGTAAAGAGTCGAAAGATTGGGAGCGATATACAGACGCACTACCGCAAGAAGTGTGGATTATGTGATCCGGAAAGGAACTCGCTGATCTAGCGGCAGTACGGGACAAGGACGAACGAGGGACCTTGTAAAAAAATCTCTGGAGTAAAAACCAGATAGGAAATAAAAAAGAGTAGAGAGCAGATAACGCAAGATAGCGCAACGGGAGCGCCCTGCCAAAGTGGGACGGCGGCCACAGCCGTTGATTGGCATATATGCAAAGCTGGGAGCCAGTAGTGGCGCTACTAAATGGAGGAAAAATATGGGTTATTTAATTAAAAGTAGTGTGATAGATGCCATAGAAGAGGATATGCAGGACACCATGATGTGCTACGAGGGACAAAGAGAGAAAGACATTATCGCATTCTGTTATGAATCAATGGAAAGGACTATAGAAAGTTTGCCTCAGTACAGAGTAGACAATGTGGTAGATGACACCGGCCTCACATCGGATGAGATTTCCAGGTTAAAGGAACGTGATACGGGGAAATCGGTTATTATCACAGGTTACAACCGAGCTGTAGGCTGCAAAGTTGGTGAGTGCCCAAAATGCGGCACAATGTCTAGGGATTACATGAATTTTTGCAATGAGTGTGGACAACGGTTGAAGTGGGAGGAAAAATAGATGAGATCAACATGTGAAATAGTAGCAGATTTAAAAGACGGGAAAGAGCCTACATATGAAGAATTGAAGATGGCTTGCCTGGTTCAGTCTGCACTGTTATTTTTCTATCAGCAGGATACTAAATCGTTGCTTAAAGGCGGGATAGGAGCCGATCTAGTTAAAAGCATGAACTATAAAGATGAGGCTACATCTTCTGTCGAAGGCGGAATTCCATCTTGGTATTGGACCGGTATAAAGAAAGATCCCTATGAATGGCTAAGCCCAAAAGATATCCCGGGAACAGAGGAGTGGAATAAGTGGCATAAAGTAGGGAATAAAATCCTTGAAAAATTCATGAAGTAAAGAAGGAGTGATAACCATGACAGAGGCGGAAGCCAAATTAATACTTGAGGTAAGAATAAGTAGATTCGATCATGCCGGAGACGTTAACGAAGCATTGGAAATCGCAAAGAAAGCTCTCGATGAAATTCAGCAGTACAGGGAAATCGGGACATTAGAGGAACTTGCAAGAGCAAAGAGATATATCAACCTTTCAAAAAGACATGGGACTATCGGAGAAATGATAGATGAATGTGCAGAGTATGAATCTATCGGAACTGTGGAAGAATGCCGGGAGGCTAGGGAGAAGCAGAAACCGAAAGTACTTGAATTTTATGGAGACAGCGAAGAAGGAAAAATGTTATGTCCGAACTGTGGAGAAGACTTATGGGACCTTAAAGACTGTGGATTTAGCAACTGCCCTTATTGCGGACAGGCTATTAGCTAAACTGCCATTTGGAGGAAATGAAGGGAAATGAGCGAAATTAAAAAGATAAAATGCAGAGTATGCGGAAACGAAATTGAATTAAAAAAAGAAAATAGATATACAGGAATTGAACGGAACATGTTAGGACCAGATTTTTTAAGAGATTGCTACGATTGTCCTGTATGTGGGTGTCAAAGCGTAGTCAACAACCGATTAAAGGCTTATGAAGAGGAAAGGGATGAAGAATGATTTTTGAAAACTCACCGTTTGAACTGATTGATAAAGCTTTTAAAAATCTATATCCGGAAAAAGAATACAGAGCATGTATTGAACCAGATATCACAGATGATCAGGGAGAAAAAGCATATGGGATCACAATTTTCTGTGAAGATGAGACTCCTATAGTTGCAATAAGTGCAGAACTGACCATTAAAGACGCTGCAGAAGTATTTGCTCATGAGCTGGCACATGTGGCAGCAGGAGAGGGAGTTGGGCATGGAGAAGAATGGGAAGAAGCTTTTGAGAACATACACAAGGAGTACCAGAGAATAGGCGAGGAGATGTTTGGAGAGAAAGAGGTGATGGAAAATAGATGATTTATTAGCCACAATCGGGATCTGCTTTACTATGTGTTTCTTCTTTGAAGGGATCGAAACAGCATTAACGCCTGGAATAAGTAGGATATACAAAATAACACATGTAGCATATCCAATAGTTGTTATAGCAATATTGTTTTATTTGGGAATGTAAAGAGGAAGAAAGGAGAATAACATGCTTACAGAAAACCAATTAAGTGATTTGGAATCCTCAGAACGAGAGCTGAGAGATAGAAAGATGATGCTAGACACAGCAGTTGATGTACAAGCCATTCTGAGACTTCTGGTAGATAAGGGGATAGTCACCAGGGAAGAAGTAACATGCATGAGAGAAGAGGTGAGAGAATCCCCAAAGTATAAAAAGGCTTACATATATCTCGAACAGACCGCAGCAGAAATACGAAAATACAATGCAGATCCTGCAGAGAGATTGCGGGAAATGTTTCGACGGAAAACAGGTGGGAGATGATGTTATGGAAAACCATTGTGTCTTCTGCGGATCCGTAATCCCAGAAGGAAGACAGATATGCAGAAACTGTGAGGTAAAAATGATGAACAAAGAAGGATACTCAGACCCAACAGCAGAAAGGGCAGTACATAATGCCAGCAGGATCCCGAAACATATCCGGAGCATCTACAGAATGCTCAATGCGGCAGCAGGAGTCTCTGGCCTGGAGATCATAGGACTTAGAGACAAAGAGACAGGAAGAGAATACAGGAGGTGATCCTGATGGAGTTAAAAGAAGCCCTGATCCAGTATTGTGAACTTAGGGAAGAAATCAAAGATCTTAGAGAAAGGATAGAAAGAGATGAGATAAGACTAAGAAGGATAGAGGAAGAAGGCGTGGTTTCTGATACAGTCAGAGGCACAAGGAAGGACGGCACAATAGGGCCAATCAAAATCACCGGATTCCCTATCCCGGAATACAGCAAGGTAAAAATAATGCTGAAGAAAAGAATAGAAAAGCTGCGGATAATGGAGGAGGAACTGCATAATGCGGTAAGCCAGGTAGATGATTTTATAAATGCAATCCCGAAGAGCGACCTAAGGCAGATGTTTCGGTTTTATTATATAGATGATCTCACCTGGGAAATGGTGGCTATGAAGATGAATTATCTATATCCAAACCGGAAGATAGAATACACGAAAGATAATTGTCGTATGAGGCACAACAGATATCTGGAAAAAGAAGAAATTTTGTAAAATGTTCGCCAATGTTCGCTAAAAATATGCTAGCATTAGAATGGCAGAAGAAACGAAATGATTCAAAAGTTTTTCTCCTCCGGAAAGTTGTATGACAGCAGGGTGTCACAGATCTGCTGTTGTATCAGGCTCAGACGGTAGCCTTTAGGCCGCAGAGATTGCGGATTCTTAAAAAGACCGTCGGATCTCTTTTCTTAATTTTACGGTTAACGTACTGCGCCGCCAGATGGCAGTCTACTTCATGGTTATGTTACTGCCTTACAAAAAGCGGGACAAGAAGTCCTGGAAACCATCACACAATCGGCATTACGGCGCATGTGGATTGTGAATGTTCGGAATAGCTTATATCGTAGAAGCAGACAAAGAACTAGCTGCTTTGTTCCAGGTTCAACTCCTGGTGTTCCGACTCTCCCTATGTGGAGATACTCCCCAATACATTTTTTTAAATACCCTGTAGAAATACGGGGTATTTTGTTGTATGATAAAAGAAAAAGTATCGGGGTAATAAATATGAATGAAAAATTAGAAAAATTATTGGAAGAAACAGAAGCGTCAGATTTCTGCTTAACTAATGCGAAGCTATATACTATAAAGCCACATTTAAAACTTCTTGCAGAAAGTATTCTAAAGACGGATAAATATAATTCATTAATTGACGGAATCGGAATATATGAGGAAGAAAAAGTACGAGGAATTATCAAATTAATGATAGAGGATTACGAAATAAATAATATGAATAATGATATTCTAGAGAATTCAAAATCATATCAATCCTTAAACAAAAAGGACAATAAAGAAGGAAAAATTTTTATTGTACATGGCCATGATGGAGAATTAAAATATAATGTTTCAAATTGGCTTCACGAGATTGGATTATCCCCTATTATTTTACATGAAAGAGCAAATGGTGGAGTTACATCTATCATTCAAAAAATAAAAGTGAATTCAGATGTGGATTGTGCAATAATACTTATAACTGCTGATGATGAGGGAAAGGCAATAAATGAAACAAATTATAAGAAAAGGGCTAGACAGAACGTTGTGCTTGAAGCTGGATATTTTATCGGAAAATTAGGAGAGGAACGAGTCATAATATTACAGGATGAGGAAATTGAAACTCCAGGGGATTTAGGAGGGTGTATATATATTTTTGCTGACCGATATGATGGATGGAGAGATAAGGTAAAGAAGGAATTTAAAACAATGGGCATTAATTATCATGAATAATTAGTATGAATAAGTATAGCAATGCATTTGAAGTGTAATTGGTAAAGTTCGGAGTAAATAAATATTGACTTAAATACAAGAAGAAAAGGCGTCTGAGAAATCAGGCGTCTTTTCTTGTATCTTTATGGAGATGGAATTATGCCGATATATAAACGCTGCAGCCGCTGTGGAAAGCGCCTGCCTGAAGGAACAAGGTGCTCATGCCAGAAGAAAAGACATCAGGAATATGACAGATACTCAAGAGACAGAAAGAGTAAGCAATATTACAACAGCAAAGAATGGGGGACGGCCAGAGCTGCGGCACTGGAAGCAGATGGAGGAATAGATGTATATGTATTCATGACCACAGGCCAGATTATATTGGCTGATACAGCACATCATATCATTCCACTTAAAGATAACTGGAGCAAAAGGAACGATATAGAGAATCTCATGAGCCTGTCACATGATACCCATAGACTTATCGAAAAGAAATACAAGAAAGATAAGGATAGAATGCAGAATGAGCTGAAGGAAATGCTGAAGCAGTACAGAAAGATGAAGAGGGGAGGGGCGGTCTGAAAAGTTTTTGGTTTTCGAGGAAGACCGCATGTCCTCCGCACCTTACATAAAACTCCGAAAACGATAAAAAAGTTGGCAATTAAAGAGAGGAGGGGAGGCAATGCCAAGACCGAAAAAGCCGATAGATATGCAGAAAGCACACCTTACGCTGGTAGAAAAACAGAATAGAAAAGCTGAAGAAGACAGTGTAACTACTGGAAATAATCAGTTAAAAACGCCTCCCCGGTGGCTGATAAATGACGTTGCAAAGAAAGAATGGCGCAGAATTGTACGAGAATTAAATAAGATACAGATTGTAGGAAACCTGGACTATGCAAATCTTGGAGGATACTGTAATGCATACGCAAATTATATACAGGTAACAGAAATATTAAAGGATCAGACTTATTATATCGAAAGAAAGACCAGGACCGGAACCATAATCGTAAAAAATCCACTGGTGGACATACAAACAAACTACGCAGCGGAAATGAGGAGATTTGCCGCACTTTGCGGACTGACCATAGATTCCAGATTAAAAGCTGCTGTTGTTAAGACAGAAAAAACTGAGGATATGATCACAGAAAAGTTCGGAAATATATAAAAAACTATTGACTTATGCCTAGACATATATTATATTATGACTAGGCATAAATAGGAGGTGAAAAAGTGTCGCCGAGAACAGGAAGGCCAATAGTAGGGAAAGAACCAAAAAATAAGCAAATCGCTTTAAGAGCGACAGAAACCACTGTAAAAAAATTCCAGGAATGTTCTGAGATTACAGGAAAAACAAAAACGGATTTGCTAGAAGAAATGGTGAATAACCTACATGATAGTCTAAAAAAAGAAAAATAAAACAACCGTCGCACCGACCAAAGCAACAACGGTTGTTTCCGAAAGAAGTTTCCTTCTGTAAATATTATAATGCAGAGTAGAGCTTCTTTCAAGAATTATTTTGAAAGGAGATTTATTATGGCAAGAATAAAAAATATTATTGAAAAAGCAGAGAGCATGACAGGAAAGATACCACAGGAGTATCAATTAAGTATAGAGCAGGTTGTTGAACTTCATAATGCATTTTCATGTGATTGGTTCAGAATGATTACTAATGGATTTCGTTTAGGATATATGCAGGGCATGAAGGCTGCAAAAAAGGAAATCCAACGGAAAGGCAGATTAAATGATTAAACAAGAGGTTTGGAAACAAATTCCAGGGTATGAAGGGATTTATCAGGCCAGTACTGATGGGCGAATTAAAAGCGTTGAACGAAAAATACAAAGATGTGATGGCGTCGAACAGGTGTTAAAAGAGCGTATTTTATCACCAGCGCTAAATGCTTCAGGGTATTATAATGTGTCTTTACGTAAAAATGGTAGAAGCAGATCTTATTTAGTAAGCCGATTGATTGCAATAACATTTATACCCAATCCGCATGCACTACCGGAAGTAAATCATAAGAATGAGATAAAAACAGATAACAGAGTAGAGAATTTGGAATGGATAGGAAGAAGAGAAAATTGCAATTTTGGAACACGAAATAGACGACATAGCGAATACATGAAAGGACGGCACAAAGGAAATGCGCATTCACATCCAAAACCAGTGTATTGCATAACAACCGGTGAAAGATTTTCTTGTATCCGAGAGGCAGCAGAGCATTACAAACATAAATCACAAAGCAGCATTAGCGCTTGCTGTAGAGGAAAAAACAAAACAGCTGGGAAACTTCCAGACGGAAGAAGGCTAGAATGGAAATATGACGATTCGTGAGGAATTAAAAGATTACTGCGAAAAATGTATTTCAGATGTACGTATTTCAGAGTATGAGGACTACATAAGCTGTACAAAACATAAGCAAGCAGCAAGACGGTTTTTAGAGGATATTGCCGAGGAGGAGAACTCTCCGGCATATCCTTTTTATTTTTCAGAGGAAGATGCCCGAAATATTATTGAATGGTTTCAAATGTTATATCATTCTAAAGGTGTACTGGCAAGACAACCAATAGAATTAACTATTTGGCAGAAGTTTATCCTTTGTCAGCTTTACGGCTGGAGAAGGAAAAAAGACGGATTAAAACGCTTTAAGAAGTTATTCGTGGAAGTAGCCAGAAAAAATGCAAAAAGCCAAATGATTGCAGGGGTAATGCTGTATGAGATTGCTGTTTCAGCGACAAGAAATGAAGAAGTTTATGAGGCTTATACAACAGGAGTAAAAAGAGAACAATCAAAAATTGTGTTTACGGAAGCAAATTTAATGCTTCGAGGATCTCCGATAAGAAATAAATTTAAGATCACAAGGGATATGATTTCCCACATAAAAACAGGGAGTTCATTAAAAACTTTGTGCAAAGAAGATGGGAAAAAAGGAGATGGAACAAATATTGCAATCCTTTGTGTAGATGAACTGCATCAGCATCCGACAATGGAGTTTGTAGATCTGTTTCTGGGCGCCAATTCAAAAGACCCAACTCTGGTAATTATTACAACAGCGGGCGTTGATCTGACGTATCCCTGCTATACGGTGGAATATGCATACTGCTCAAAGGTTTTAGATCCTAACGTAGACGTAAAAGATGAAACATATCTCATTGATATCATGGAACTTCAGCCAGAGCTTGCAGAAAATATGGACAATATAGGGGAAAAGCGATATTGGCATATGGCAAACCCGATCAGAATGTCCTACCCGGACGGGCAGGAGAAAATAGAAATTGCGTACAATGCCGCAAAAGCTGTCCCGGAAAAAATGACGGCATTTCTGAGGAAAATGCTGAATGTTTGGGTGCAGGCTCAGGACGGCGCCTATATGGATATGGCCAAGTGGAAAGCCTGCCAGGTAGACAAGATCCCTATAGACACAAGAGGAATGAGCGTATATGTGGGATTCGATATGTCGGCTAAGATTGACCTTACTTCTGTGGCTTTTGTGATTCCTTTTCGGTCCGGAGAATACGACTCCACAGGGAAAGAGATCATAAAATTCATAGTGTACTCTCATTCCTTCATACCAAACCGGGCAAAGCTCGCAGAGAGGAAGCAGAAAGATAAGGTAGATTATGATGCATGGGAAAGAATGGGATTTCTTACGGTGACCAATACGCCGATTGTAGACCAGAATGCAGTTATGAAGTATGTTCTGGACACCTGCAAAGAAAATGGCTGGAAGATTGAAACTCTATGCTTTGACCCGGCTAACGCAGGAAAGCTCATGATGGATCTGTCCGACAGCGGATATGATGTGGAAGAGGTATTCCAGAGCTATAAATCATTGAACGAAGCCACACAGGGGTTCCGAGAACAGGTTTACAGCAAAAATGTGCTTTATCTCTACAATCCGCTTCTAAATTTTGCTATGAGTAATGCGGTGATACGGCAGAACCAGGGATTGATTAAGATCGACAAGGACGCCACAACAAAGAGAATCGACCCTGTGGACGCTGTATTATGTGGATTTAAACTGGCCCTTTATCACGAGTTTACTCCAGGGATCCTGGAGGAAATTGACAAATTTTTAGAAAGTGACTGGTGACAGAATGAAGATTGTGCAGAAAATCAAAAAGACAGTACATAACCTGACAAGGCCGACAGTAAACCTGGATGATAAAGAACTGCTGGAGTGGCTGGGGATCACCCCGTCGAGCAAAAAGGCGGTAGCGGAAGTCACCTATTACACCTGCTTGAAAATGCTTTCTGAGACGATCGGGAAAATGCCGCTGAAATATTATCAGCAGACAGATAGAGGAAGAATACGGGCAGAACCTACAGAAGCCGGCATCTTAATGACTGTCCGGCCAAATCCATTTATGACACCCACAACCATGTGGACCACTGTGGAGCAGAACTGCCAGCACTACGGGAATGGATATATCTGGGTAAGGACACAGTTTACACCTTCCGCTTATGGAGGGGAATATCATTTTCTGGATATGTGGCCCATGCAGAGCAACTGCGTAACACCGATCATGGATGATATCGGGATATTCGGGAACAAGGGAAGGCTCTATTATCAGTACAACGATCCAAGAAGCGGCCAGCAGTATATGTTCCGCAATAGCGAGGTACTTCACTTCAAAACCTGGTACAGCTTTGATGGATTTATGGGAGAGCCGGTCCGCACGATCCTGAAGGCCACAGTTGACGGCGCAAACGCAAGCCAGGATTACATGAATAAGCTCTATGAGCAGGGCCTGACCGCCAGTATGGCCATGCAATACACTGGAGATCTGGAAGACGATAAAGTAAGAAAACTCAGGAAGAGGTTTGCAGATATGCTGTCAGGACCGAAAAATGCTGGAAAAGTTGTACCGGTTCCGATAGGCCTGACGCTTACGCCCCTGAACATGAGCATGACAGACGCACAGTTTTTTGAACTAAGAAAATACAGCGCCCTGCAGATTGCCGGAGCCTTTGGAATTAAGCCAAACCAGATCAACAACTATGAAAAATCCAGCTATGCCAACAGCGAAACACAGCAGTTAGCTTTTTTAGTGGATACCATGTCCTACCGCCTGAAAAATTATGAAGAAGAGATCAATGGGAAGATCCTTCTTCCGGACGAGATAAAGGGCCAGTATTTTTACAAATTTAACGAAAAGGCGATCCTGCGAACAGACAGCAAAACACAGATGGAGAATCTGGCAAAGGCAGTCAACAACGGGATCTATAAGCCTAATGAAGCCAGGGAGTATTTAGATCTTCCGTCAGAGGAGGGCGGCGATACACTGATGGTGAATGGAAATTATATACCGATCACAGATATAGGAAAGCAGTATAGAGGAGGTGAAGGAAATGGCAACGATTAACATCAGAGGAGACATCGTGGGAGATGATGATAAATGGATCTATGACTGGTTTGACATGACAGCCACCTGCCCGAAAGATGTAAAAGAGATTCTGAATACTGCCGAAGACGATGAACCTATCGAGGTTCTGATCAATTCCGGAGGCGGATCCGTGATGGCCGGGCAGGAAATCTACAGTGCATTAAAAGGAAATGACCGGGTGACCATTAAGATCCAGAGCCTGGCCGGGAGCGCAGCAGGTGTTGTGGCTATGGCCGGGAGAAGCCAGATCAGCCCAGTGGCCATGATCATGATCCACAATGTTTCTATGAGCGGCGCTTCTGGGGATTACCATGACATGCAGAAAAATGCGGAGATCTTAAAGCAGATGAATACAGCTTTAGCCGCAGCATTTGTAGAAAAATCTGGAAGGCCTATGGACAATATATTAAAGCTCATGGACCGGGAAACCTGGCTGACGGCCAATCAGTGCCTGGAATATGGTTTTGTTGATGAAATCATATCCGATCAGCAGGCTCCGGCCTATACAAACAGCTATTGCGGCATGTGGCTTACAGATGAAAAGAGACAGCAGGCAATCGCTGAAAAGAAACAGAAGGAAGCAAAAGAAGCAGAAGCGAAGGAAATCTTAGAGGATTTGGACTTTTATGGAGTCTAAGTCCTTTTTAAGGAGATTGTAATGAGAAAAATTGAATTAAGGGGAGAAGTCCTGCCGGGGTATGCTCCTGGCCTCCCCGATACTTACGGAAGACATGGCGAAAGGCTGTGTCTTATTTTAATTCCATAGGTAGGGTGGAAATTTAGAAAAACCTCTTGACTTTTGGCAGACATAATATATAATATGAATTATGGCAGACAAAAGAAAGGAGGGTGGAGATGTCACCAAGAACAGGACGTCCAACAGACAATCCTAAAAAAGAGCGTATTACAGTAAGGCTTGACGAAGAGTCTGGTAATATTCTTGATGGGTATTGTGAGCAAGAAAAATGTGAAAGAGCAGAAGCGATCAGGCGAGGGATTAAGAAGCTGAAGGACGACATAAAAAAATAAAACAACCGTCGCACCTACCACAGCAACAACGGTTGTTTTCCAAAGAAGTTTCCTTCTGTAAATATTATAATGCAGGATGAAACTTCTTTCAAGAACTATTTGAAAGGAGAATTTTCGCATGAATGATTTAATGAAATCAACAATCACTTCTATGGAAGTAGCAGAAATGGTAGAGAAAAGACATGCTGACTTATTAAAGGACATACGAAAATATGTCCGGCAGCTTAACGAGGGAAATATTTCCCCGGTTGATTTCTTTACAGAATCGGTACGTATTGACATTAAAGGACAACAGCAGCCATGTTATTTGGTTACCAAGAAAGGCTGCGAATTTATTGCTCATAAGATGACTGGACAGAAGGGCACTGAGTTTACAGCACGTTACATAAACCGCTTCCATGAAATGGAACACCAGGCAAGGCAGATCCCTATTACAGAACACCCGGGAGAAGTTGCAAGGCTGATTAATTCCCTTGCGACGATTATGAAAAATAATCAGTCAGCACCTAAGGAAATTGCAGAGAATACAAAACTGGTATGCGAGCAATACGGGATTCGGCTTATAGACGGATTTGTAAAAATACCAGAATATGAGCAGTTAGAGTTACCTATAAATTTTAGGGGGGGGGGGTAGCACAGTATGAATAATTGCTACGGGAGGCCAATGCCGCCTGACCCCTATGAGAAGGAAGTATCAAAAATCATTACACATGAGCAAGGCACTATCCCATATCTTGAGGGAAGAAAAATAACAGAAGCAATAAAAAAAGAGTATTATTTTTCCAGTGCTGAATGGTGGATGTGGAAAATGTTTCAAGTTGGATTTGCTTATGGGAAACGTGCAGAACGACAAAGAAGAAAAAGAAATAAATAATGGTAATAAGGGCACCTGTCAGACGGCAGGTGCCCTTTTAATAAAATGAAAGGGAGCGAAAGAATGAACAAAAAATTATTGGAACTGCTTGACAGTATCAACAGCAAAAAACAGGAAGTAAAAGACCTGGTGACAGCAGGCGATCTTGAAAATGCCAAAAAAGCCAAGGAAGAACTGAAAAACCTTCAGGAACAGTTCGATCTGCTGAAAGACATTGAAGATGATGATATTACCAATGCTGTAAATAAAGTAAAGACAGGAACTGTGGTACCTGTGCAGGACAAGAACCCAGAAAAAGAATTTGCAGACGCTGCAAGACGGGGATTTCGCAACGCCATGAACGAAGGTACTGCTTCTGAAGGCGGATATACAGTTCCGGAAGATATCCAGACCAGGATCAATACCTACCGGGAAGCAAAAGCTTCTCTGATCGATCTGGTAGATGTAGAAAATGTTACTACAAATAAAGGATCCAGAACTTTTAAGAAGCGCTCTCAGCAGACTGGATTCCAGAAAGTAGGAGAGGGCGGAAAGATCCCAGGCAAGAACACTCCGCAGTTTGAGCGGATCAGTTACGAAATTGAAAAGTATGCCGGATACTTCCCGACTACCAATGAACTGCTGGAGGACTCTGACGCTAATATTACAGGTACTCTGGTATCCTGGATCGGCGATGAGTCCAGAGTGACAAGGAACAAGATCATTCTGGGAGTGATCAATGAGAAGGAAAAAACAGAACTTAAAGGGCTGGACGAGGGCGTAAAATTTTCTGTGTCTATGGGAAAAATTCTTCTTTGATAAGAAA
>ERZ1643247.1190-NODE-1190-length-25660-cov-25.648194_pt1 | contig 25660 bp, 24 predicted proteins | sample MGYA00579264_ERZ1643247 | MGnify/ENA primary metagenome ERZ1643247 (study PRJEB29033, sample SAMEA4952262) | chicken gut metagenome | biome: Broiler Chicken; feature: Gastrointestinal Tract; material: Caecum | place: Ireland | collected 2018 | study: Broiler... | reverse complement strand
GGTATTATCTCATGGATAGGTGAAACTAGCACGGTACTAGTGATTTACCGTGTACCATAGCTTGAAAGTAAACATCAAATAAAACAGTGTATAGTAAAATAACCGTCAACCTTCTATACTAAAAGGTCAACGGCTATTGGCAAAGCTCTTTTACCATTGGATTCCATGGAAGATAATCATCAAGATATTCGGGATGTTCAAGGAAAGCACTTCCCGGCATATCTGCCAGGATATATTTTATATATTTCATTGGGCAAGCCCATTCGCCTTGGCAGTCTCAACCAGTGTGTAGAGCCCTGCACTTGCGGCAGCCCCTTTCGTCCTGCCTGCAAACAGCCAGTACTTGCTTCCAATTACGGATGGACGGATACAGTTCTCTGCCCTCGCCCAAAGAGCCTCGAGAAGTGGCTTCTCGCAGATAAAACGTTCTTTTTTCTTTTGATCAGGAGAGCGAGCCTCTAGTTCTGTCCCTACGTCAAAAAGTTTATTGAGCCAAAGGATTGCTTCTGCGGGTTTTGATGCTTCAGGGGTATGGACATCTTTAGGAAGTGCATCTACAAAAGCTGGCGCAGATGTGTATAACACAGACATCGCCTGACTCCGAAGATCCAATTGTATCCGGGATAGGCATCTGTATGGATGCCCCCCTTATATCCTTTCAGAAATGCTTCCGGGTATTTTCCGCCGTCCCGGCTGGTACTCGAAATATCGGCTAGGGCTTTCCGCATCTTTTAGGCTGTAATAACCCTACACATACGAAGTGGAAGTATTCTTTCGTCCGGATTCTTTCAGTACCTGCACACGAATTTCGTCGATATGCAGATAATGCTATTTCAGCTGCTCCTGCTTTAGGCGGTGGATTACATGCTGTAGCCAGTTCCGGCAGACAACCAGAGCCAGTTCGCCATAGTTGCCCTGCTTAGATTGACCCCCAAAGCTTCCCATCCTTTTTCCTGACGATACAGTGGAATGCCTGATTCGAATTTCTGATGGATCAGACATGCAATCGTAGACGCAGACGCCAGGGAATGCATAACAGGAGGATATGACACCGGAGCTTTCTCACTATAAGGAGTCTCCCTTTTCCGCAGGATCTGCAATCATAGGTTTCCCGGTAATGGTCGATCACCTTTAGCTTTCATCAATGGTATGGAGGACTTTACTGTGGGGAATGTTTTTAACCAGTTCCTCTCGCTGACCGGCATACTTCCTTTTACGATATCTGTTTTGCTTCCTCCCCAGTCCGAGGCCATTGAAGCTGCCCGCTCTCATACCGCTTATGTAAAAGGCAAAAACCATCCCCTTCATAGTGAACTGCTTTGATCCGTTCAGTCCTCCTGCCGCAAAACAGAAATAATGAATTGCTGTATGGAGCGAGGTTAAAGTTGTACTGGATGATATCAACCAACCCATTAATCTGTTTTCTAATATCTGTATAGCCGCATCGGATATAATTTTTCTACGCAGGAAATACCTCCTGGCATGACTGCACAGTTTTCAGGATTGTAGCCAGCAACTCACAGGAAGTATTTTCAAAAATTTCAACCGTTATTGTTCCGATTTGGAGTACCGTTGCAGGATCCGGACGGCCAGCACACTCAATGGGAAGAGAAATTTCTGCAAACTCATCTGCATTGCCGGATTACGTCCAGCCAGCATTGAATTTTTACCTGTTTATTTGGAGTAAAACCTAAAAACTCTAACCATAAATTTGCCGGAAAGCTCTAAAGATTTCGCTACACATTCTTATCTGACGCTTACATCCTATATCAGTTACAGTAAGAGTAATTACGAACCATAGAATTTATTCAAAATGCATCTGCGATACATATTTGACTGTCATTGCAAATGATTCTAGTCTACAGCACCGAAAACATCATCTGTAAAGACCGACCATTCGGCAAACCAAAGTTCTTATTTCTACAAAACAGGAGAGAAAAAATTATGGTCACAACAAATGTATCAATTCCCTAAACGGGCTTCTCTTATTTCTACTTTTTTATACTTTATTAAGGAGGGATTATATGCCTGTGTGTCAACGCCCTGAACGGGCTTCTCTTATTTCTACGGTACCCTCTCACACCCCGCATAAATACTGGCTTTTCAGGCTCATTTTTGCAGGTATTTGTCTGAATATTCTGAAATCAAGCTTTTTTCGACTATTTTCTGGCATGTTCATAATTTGTTCATATTTGGGGTTATTTTTCTGCCCGCTGCCACATAACCATTATACTTTAGCTTTCAATAAAATGAAAGCCACATTTCTTATATTTTCCGCTCCTTTATATTTCTCCCCACTTCTTTCATCTATCTTTTAATACTGTTTATAAATATGAGATAACATGCAAAACTTCCAATCTTTTTCTAAGATAGTTTGTTCTCTCTGCATATCTCAAATAAAACAGGCCATGTGCATCAATGCATCGATACCCGTTGTTTCCGCGAGGTTCACGGATGGTATCCAGATGATCTATCGGGGCGAACAAGCCTATCATAATAAAAGTATATACGCAAGAACACTTGCCGTTATATCTCCGAACATCTCCAACGCAATAAGAAAAACCAGATTCAGTGCTATATCCTTCAAGATGGAAGTGGTCTTTGTCAATTCTCTGATCTCATCCCGACTGGCTCTGTCAATATCCGGCAGCATCGGAATAACTTTCTTCCCCAATCCCGCATGTTTATATTTACCCTTATTATGTAAACTGTCAGTTTTCTGCCAGCTCGTCCAGAAAATATCCGGGAAATCATCCGCCACTTACAGAAACACCTTTTATCTGTATTGTCTTCTCAGGGTCTTTGCAGGCTCATCCTTAACAGAATCTATCTTATACTGGCAATCTTCTGTATACATCGTCCGATATTCTTCACCGTACTTATTATACGCATCAGCCAATTCATTCAGTTCAGGACAAATCAGACTTAAGAATGATTTGATACTTCTTTAAAATGATAATGATATCCCCAGGGAGATTTGTTTCTTTCCTGTACACATTCCTTAGGTCCATAGTCTTCCCACTCCTCATGACCATTCGCAGTAGCATCAGGCTCCTTCATTTCCTTATCTCTGTAGAACGATCCCCTATATATCTTATGAGGATTCAAAAGCATATCATCCTGTATGTAATGGTCAATTCCCGCCGGAATTCTTTCCCACGCTGTTACTATCTCAATATTCGCAGCATAAAGAACGGTTCCGTTATCCAATGTGCCGCACGCTGACACATATTCGTTGGGAACAAAATGCTGTACCACAAGCTTTGGCTCTTTCCATTGCTTTTTCATAATGGATTTCCCTCCTTATGCACTCAGAAGATCACGATTCCTTTTTCCGTTTCTGAATAATATAACTTCTATCTCCCTCTACATCCTGCCTGTACTTCTGGTAATGGCGCTGAAACGGATTATGGTAATGAAATACCGCTATTCCCAGAGCAATCACGGAAACCAGATTTCCTGCTGCCCGCCAGAAGAAATCCTGATGATCCAGCATACGGATATTCTCATCCCAGCCTATACTTCTGACCTTGTCCGTCCTTGCCACATACAGATTCGGAACTTTCCCCATAACAAAATGATTCCCATCAATCTGTGTCATATGAGGAATACGAAGCGGTTTCGGGGCTCCTTTCATGCTGAATGATGTAAACCTGCTGACTTCTTCATCCAGGTTCACGCAAACGTCTAAATGTTGCATAAGATAAACTGGTAGAAAACATACACGCTGTAGATGCCGATTGATCAAATCTTATTTTACTTTTGATTTGCTTAATACATACTCCACATTATATACGCCCATCTTCTCCTCTCTGGAGAAATGATTAATTTACAATCTGGAATATATCTCTAATTGATTTCTTTACCTTTTGGCATCCTTTTTACCATTTGCATGGATTGTTCCGGTTCCACCTTCAACAACACCTTCGCTTCGAATAACAGAGGCTATCGTGCCAAAGAAACATTTCACATCCATCCAAAAGCTCATGTGCTGGACATAGTAACCATCCAGCTTCGCTTTCACATCAATCTCCAATTCGTCCCGGCCGTGGATCTGCGCCCATCCCGTCAAACCGGGACGAACGTCGTTTGCTCCGTATTTATCACGTTCTTCGATCAAGTCAAATTGGTTCCAGAGGGCGGGCCTCGGCCCTATAACCGCCATATCCCCGACAAGAATATTAAAGAGCTGCGGCAGTTCATCCAGTGACGTTTTCCGAAGAAAATGTCCTACTTTCGTGATATACTGATCCGGATTCTCTAACATATGTGTTGGCATATCGTGAGGCGTATCTATCCTCATTGTTCGGAACTTCAAAATTTGAAAATGTTTTTTATGTATTCCTACTCGCTTCTGTTTAAAAAATACCGGTCCGGGTGAGTCAATTTTAATTGCAATAATCAATATAATATACAGCCATGAGAGACAAATGATCCCACATAGCGACATAACAATTGCTATAACACGCTTAATTCTATTTCTATACATACTCTACTTTTCCTTTCAACTACTTTTGTACTTCACATTTTTATCTCTGTACTTTATTTATTAATTTCATAGCAAACCTTTTTGCTGTTCCAATTAAATACTGACCTTCCTCTGATTTATGATAGCAGATAAAGAAAATGAAATTAGGAACTACACTGCATATTATAAATTTTATAACGACATTAATCGCAATATGGAATTGACACAGGCTACACAAGAAATAGCAAATGCCCCCAGTAACAACTAAAACAGCAATATATTCTATATATTTTCGTAAATAATGTAGCGGACTTACTTTCAGGCCATAACGAAATACAGCATAAGGCTCATACCAAGCATTTGTTGTAATTCTTGCAATAGCAGTTGCAAGATATATTCCTAAAATGCCCATGGTTCTCCCTAATACAATATCAAGTACCAGATTAATAGCAGCAGTAAGTAGTAATAAGTATTGGCCATATCTGAACAATCCCATTGTGTTTTTATATGCATATACTGCATTTTGCATCCCTACTATATAAAAATTTATAGCTAGAACTAATGGAATAGATATCCCTAAAACATACTCTTCGCCAAAACATAGCCTTACTATATCTCCAGAAACAAATGCTATCCCTATTGCTCCCCATCCGAAAATCCAAAAATTTGACAAATTGAGTATCTGAAAAAAACTATATTTCTTTTCGTCATTTTCAATTGCATTTAGATTACCTACACTTGCAGTTAAACTATTAAACAACTGAGACGTCAAAGAGCTAAGGGTATTGGTCAAAATGACATAATTGGATACTACACCAACTGCAACCAAGCCACTGAAATAGGTCAAGACAATATTGTCTGTATTATTGACTAGAATTGTACTAAGCTTATTGATTGTAAGTGCTTTAATATTGATAAAAAGACCTCTCTTTTCATCATGACTTAACGGTTTTACATTTCGCTTACTTATGTATGGGTAGTCTTTTTTGGCCCACCAAGAGACAATTACATTATTAACAAATACTCCTATTGTTTGAACAATTAAATATGCCATATAATTGTGGGTCATTAAAAGCACGGGGATTTGAATAATACTCTGCATAATAGTTACGGCATAGTTAATTCCTAAAACTATATAATTACGCTGCGCTGCTGTAAGTAGTGCACTTCTATAACTGAAAAAATAAGTACTTGCTGTATTAAAAAGATATAAGAGATATATTACATATAAATTCTCTTGAATATCTGGTTGTTCAGTTATAATAATATTAAGGAAAGGCATCATTAACAGACCGACTACTGCAACAACACAGCCTATTATTCTATATGCTTTTCCATAAAATCTCATTAATGTAGCTATTTTATCCCTATCATCTTCAGCCAATGGCTTATACAAAGCGAACCCTATCGCTCCACCAATTCCAAGTTCAGCTAAAGATAACATAGAAAGAATATTAGTAAATAATCCATTCACTCCTAGATACTCAGCCGATAAGCATCTGACAAAAACCATTCTACATATATAGCCCATAATGGTATTAAGAAAATAGCCACCAAATCCTGTTAGTATATTTATAATAGAATATTCTGACCGTGATCGTTGCATATATTCCTTGTCCTCACTTTCGATCTATTAAATCACTTTGCAAATCCAAATTTTCTGAGTATTCTTAAATAATAGTATCGTATTGGATTCACCAACTTATAATAATCAATCTGTAGGTTAAGCTCTGGTAATCCACCATATACAGCTTTTATATTTTTGTAACATTCTTTTGCAAACTTCTTATTTTTGTATTTTATTGCCAGCTTTAAATAAACTCCAGCATACAATTTTTCTATCTTGCTATCCCATTCATTTTGCTTATCATGTGGCATAAATTTACTTATTAGATGTTTACGAATATCTTTATAGCCTTCTATTGCAGAAATTTCCTTTTTCATAACATTTCCAGAAGAAAAATGTGATAAAGAATCTTTTCTTATCAAGTATTTCATCAATGGTTTATCAATAAATCCAGCTTTACTCCTATATGCAGCCATCATAAGAAACTGCAAATTCTGTCCACTTCTCGAAGGATAGATTTCCCTGTCTGGATACAAATCATCTAAAACAGACATTCGAATTATGTATGTTCCCGGCCAAAGATAAGTAGAACCATTAAATAATTCTTCAAAAACATCTTCCTTTTCTTTCATATAGTCATTTACTTCCAGCAAACGATCACTACCATCTAAATTATCCTCTGTAACATAATATCCATTTGTCCTAACGAAACCATATGAAGGATGTTCATCTAACCACTTTCGGCCTTCTAAAATAAAATCAGGTAAAATAATATCATCAGAGTCTAGGAGGGCAAGATACTCCCCTGTAACTTTTTTAAAAGCATTGTTGCAAGCAGCTCCAACGCCTTGATTATCTTGCTCTATATAGACAAATTTTGTAAGGGAATCTTCCAATTGATGTCGGTACTGATCTATAATATTTGACGATTTATCTGTTGATCCATCATTGACTAAAATTAGTTCTATATCATTTTCACTTTGACTCAAAACACTTTCTAAACAGCGTCCAATATATTTTTCACTGTTATAGCATGGAATAATCAGGCTAACCATTATTCTCTCTCCTTTTATCACCAATAAACGAGTTCAACATGTCATTTGTTTTCTTTAATTACAACGACTAATAAATTTTGTTACTGTTTTCTTCCTAATAGAAATTAAATCTTCGTATCAAACAAATCATATGGAAAACTCTCTATTAATCCCTTTTGCAACTCAGATAAGTCAGGCAGGGGCATTGGTCCTATATTCAGCGCTTCTTCTATACTTGATGCCACCTTGACAGATTTTCTTTCAGTTGAAAAATAATAATCATAATATTTCAGCAAATCAATGTCGTTATTATTCAATAAGACTGCTGGAATACCATAGGCTTCAGCCAAAATTATCCCATGAAGAGATGATGATATTATTAATCTGCTTCTTTTCATCTGGTCTATGAAAAATTTATAATCTGTTGTTCTAATGTCTAAACATTTATAGCCTCGAGACAGAAATTGCTCGATTTGAGAATAGTGTGGAATAATTAAGTAAGGAATTGTCTCCTCTATATGATCAGGTTTATAAACAAACGGCATTAATATTCCCGGATCGCCATAAATCTCTGGAACCGTATAACCTGCATCTTCTAAAATAGCTCGTGTAATCGGTCCTCTAACAGCTCTTATATCCAGTCTTCTATATTGAGCTTTATTATATATTTCCTTCAAAACACCGACTGATAATATGCCACTTCCCCAAACTGTTGCGTCAAAGTTACCCATATTCAAAATTGATCCAACCGTCATAAGATGTGTGATCTCATCTTTTGATAAAGCGCTATCCTGTTCGTAATTAAAATGTTGCTTTAACATCCACTCATAAACGACCAGCGCTAGTGCATCTCCAAGATTAGTTTTCTTACTCCAATATTCTAAAGTTATTTGACCTTCTATAGCTTTTTCTCCAGTCAAAGTATACTTGTTTCTTTCTCTTTCAAAAAGAATCTTTTGTAAAATTTCCCTCCACATACCTTCTTATCTCCTGTAAAGTACCCTCTTTATCTTTTCCAAAAGAAAGTTTACTCTTCTTGTTGATTGACTGCTACCTTTGTTAGATACTTGTAATTCTAAAACAGCTTCTGTTATTGTCTTATTGTTCCACTTCTCAAAAAACTCTTTACGCCTGGAATTTTTATCGACAGGTTTATATAAACAGGGATTCCAAGCTCCAACTTCGTGAGAAGTAGCCTCAACATATGCTAACTGATTCTTTATTTTTTTAAACATCTGTATCCCTTTTTCACTATGTAAAATGATTGCCGATGTTCCCTTGTCATCAGAAAATCCAGGATGGAATTCATCAACGCCCAAAAAATCACCAATTGTTATATCGCTGCATCGCTCTATCCCTTTATATTTACAATGAAAGCAAGATGGTCTTACGTATAAATTTTGAATAAACCCTTTGATATAAGGACTCTCTTCATATGATTCGCTGATTTTTTCTCCATTATCAAGCCAATAATCTAAAGTCCTGCTTCGTTTCCCAGGATGTTTATTCCTAAAAGACATTGCTGTTACTTTATGCTCACCACCCTTTTCCAATATATATCTTGCAAATACTTCCGGTGATGGCACACCATGACATATTAAATCTATACAAACTAAATTATCATAGTCTTGTCCTAAATAAAGCTTTAGTCCAGCTACCTGACAGGGAGTACCAGAGAACAATACTTTTCTTCTTGTCTGCAGTATTTCTTTTATTTGTGAATAAGCTTGACCGATAGTACTTTGTACATATTTCGTCTTCTTTATTTTTTCTAAGTCTAATACATTATCAGTTACTATATGTTTTACATTTACAGAATCATCAAAAGCGGCTCCACAAATCACACCATTTTCTTGCAGAATCTCTTTTGCTAAAACGGCAAAAAATCCTCCAGAGCTACTACTTAAATGTTCTTCTTCCCGTTTAGCATAACAAGCGTATGCCTTATCAAAAAGATTCACATTAGGTGATTTAATACCCGGACAGCTTTGTATACATTTTCCACAATTTATACATATATCCTCGGAAACTCTAGGATATAAAAATCCTTCTGAATCTTTAACCATACTTATAGCTTTTTTAGGACAAATATTATAGCAGGAATGACATCCACAGCATTTTTCTTTCGTTAAAACACTTATATTTTCTTTGTTATTCATACGCTCTCCAGAATATTTCTTACGTGTTTCCCATCATTAACATAATTTGGAATAAATCTATTTAAGTGATTTCGTATTTTATCTTCATTATCTATCATCCAGCAAAATGCTTCTGTAAGTTCTCTCTCATTCTTTAGATCCTGAACTGGCAATACATATTTTTCATCAGTGCCAAATAAATCAGTTGCGATTCCACGTGCTTTTACCGAATATCCAACAACAAGTGTCGGTACCATCGTTGAATATGCAGCAATGGTTGAATGCGTTCTTGCGCCGACAAACATCCTGCATTTAGAGATAATATATTTCAACTCTGGTGCTTTATGATCCTCAACCATGATTAAACGCTGATCATGCTCAAAATCATCATATAATCTTTGTAACACACTTCTGTCATCATTTTGTTGCCAGACAACATGCGGTATCAAAGCGATATTCATATTAGTATTTTGAAGAATATAATCTACCAAATTCTTATAATTTGCATAAGTGGCTCCACTTTGCTTTTCGTTGGATACAATCATAGGGCTTATATTAATTCCTATTACATTTCCATCATTAAAACGGTGATCCACTTCACATTTTTTTGCCTGCATAAAAAATGCAGGATCTGGAGCCAATACTACATTTGCGCCTATTCCTTTAACAGCTTTATATGTAATGCTTTCTCTTGCTACAATCATCTTATATGATTTTAAATCTCTGGATACATCATCATCTTTTACAATTTCCGGTTCAATAGAACATCCCCACAAAACCGTTTTGATACCGTTATCCTGATAGGCTTTGTTTAAGAAAGCATAAAACTTCTGATTTGTATAGCAGTAATTATCTCCCCCTACAGACAATGCCAAAGTAGACTTACCACTTAGTTCCTTAATTGTAGATAAATACGGTAGTCCATCCATAGCTGTGTAATCACCCATTATTTTTAATTTCATATACGCTTTAACAAACTGTAATTTACCTGGACTCCCCGCCTTAGCGTCATATATATCACAAAATTCTTCTAAACCATACTGCCTATCCTCGTCAATATTTTCTGAGGAAATAATTAAAGGCTTTTTGAATAATTCATATGTTCCCCTGACAATAGCCTCGCATCCATGGTTTCCGCAACCACCATTTCCATACAAAATAGTTTTCATGTTCGCTCCTTCGTTTACAACAAAATTATCTTTTTCTCTGGTTTACCTTGTATGATACTTTTGAATGATTTAGCATTCACAGCAGATAAAGTATCTATTATAGCTCCCTTATATTGACCGTGTGGTATTAAGAGCGATTAGTATATTCTTTAAAATGATAATGATATCCCCATGGGCTTTTATCTGTCTCTCTCACACATTCTTTAGGACCATAATCTTCCAGTTCTTTATGGCCATTTGCCGTTGAATCCGGCTGCGTCATCTCCTTGTCATGATAAAAAGCACCCATGTAAATCAAATGGGGTTTTTGCAGTTTATCATCTTGTATGTAATTATGGATTCCTGCGGGGATTCTTTCATAGGCTGTTTCTATCGTTATATTGGCACCATAAAGAACTCTCCCATCTTCTAATACTCCACAGGCAGATATATATTCGTTTGGTACAAAATTTTGAACTCTCATTTTAGGCAGTTCCCATTTTTTCCGCATTTTCTACTATCTCCTCAGGCAATTCTCTTATCTCTATATCTATTCTCAAACATTCAAAATAGCTTCTAATTATCTATAACTTAATCACACTTTTTGCTTTTTTAACACTAATATTCAAAGTAAAAATAGAAGTATTATAAGAATTGTAATCTCTCATTCTAAAACTTCTCTTATTTTTTTCATGACTTCCTTATTTCCAAATTGTTGTACATTTTTTGCTGCATTATTCGCAATTAATGAACGTAAATTCACATCTGCATATAACATCATTATTATATCTACAATTTCTTCAACATCGTTCTCGACTAAATAACCATTTACACCTGTTTTAATAAACTCTTGAGGTCCTCGAGAAGCAACTGCAATAACCGGTGTTTTCAGCACCATACTTTCAAGTAATGTTATTCCCTGTGATTCTACTAAAGAAGGATGAACCATAATGTCTGCCATAGCAATATAAGGATACGGATTACTCTTCTTTCCAAGCATTATTACATCATTCTGTAAACCAAGCTGTTCAATTGTATTTTTGACATTTTCTTCTTCAATCCCATCCCCAATGAGAACCCACTTAAAATTGATACCTCTCTGTTTGAGTAAATGTGCAATATAAGGACACAATGTCATATTTTTTTCTGGAGACATTCTTCCAACTGATATAATCTTAAAAATAGGCTTATTAAATTCTTTCGGTTTAAATTTCTGCGACTTATCATATAATTCATTCAAAATAATCATATTCGGAATTACTTTTATTTTATTTTTAACCTCAGGAAATGTCTCTACAACCAGAGAAGCACTACTCGATGAAACAGCAACAACAGCATCCATTTGTTGATACGACATTCTTAATATATCAGCAGCCTTTCCTGAAAAATTCATACACCCATGATGCCACCAGCTTATTTTTTTCTTTCCTCGAAAAGTAAACGCTGCCAATTCAGTACATATACCTGGGCGATATGCTATAATAACATCATAACTACTCTTTATTTCTTTAAAAAGTCTTTTCAATTTTTTCAAAAAACGCCGGTTTATTTTATCTCCCAATGTATAATAAATACGAAAAAAGAATGAAAACCAGTCTCTCTGTTTTATTGCCTTTAGTATACATGAAACAAAACTACCAAATGCAGAATCAATTGAACATAAGACAACATTTACTTCCTTTGGAATTTCATCGCTGTAATCTCCAAAATGCTCCAAAAGAAGTAAATCAACATCATACTTCTCATAATCCATATTCTTCAAAACGTCAATTAGAGAGCGTTCACATCCCCCAGCATCCAAATGGCCATTTATAAACAAAATTGTCTTTTTCATATTTACCTTTCAGTTTGCTTATTTATCAAGTATTTTATTCCTACTTCAAATTTATACATTAGCGTTAGTATTTTAAGTTTTATTGGTATTGGTAACTTTAATACCCTTATCTTTGAAAACATTTGTCGCACTCGATCTTCCGATAGGATATCTATACACTTTTGCAGTTTATCTTGTTTATTAAGCTGTGTTGTAGAGATAATATCCCCTACTGCATTATACACAAAAAAGAGTAAAACCAATTCAATTTGAAAAGAAAAATCATACTCTTCACAATCAGAAAAAAATGTTTCTATCCTTTTATGTAATTTCCTATAGTCCTCCCATTTATCTACTACAAATGTATGTGCAGCAGATTGTGGATTCATACAATAATGATAAAAGCAACATCCTTTCATATAATAAAAAGATTGTGCCTGATATATTAGCTGAGCTCCAAATAATAAATCCTCTGAAAAACGAATGCCTTCTTCATACCGTAACTCCGTATCTCGATGTTGCATTCTATTTTTAAATAAACAAAGCCAATTAGAAATAGTCGGTGGATATTCTACATTAGGCATAATTAATAGATGAGAAAAATATTCCTTTTTTAACTGCTCACGATTATAATATCCTGAACGAATATCATGCGTATAGACTTCACTTTTATCTCCAAATTCTTTTACACAATCACACATAACCACATCACAGTCATATTGTTCAGCTTTTTCCATCATAAGCTGATACATCGTTGGCTCTAAGTAATCATCACTATCTACAAAAGTGCAATAATCTCCTGTTGCAGTATCCAGCCCACAATTTCTTGCAGAAGATACTCCACCATTTTTCTTATGTATTACTTTAACTCTTGGATCTTTTGTGGCATACTGATCACATATTATTCCACTATGATCCGGTGATCCATCATCTATTAAAATAACTTCCAGATTTTTATAACTTTGATACAAAATTGAATCTACACATCTATTTATAACTCTCTCTGCTTTATAAACTGGAACAATAACACTTATTTTACCCATAATAATACATGACCTCATTTAATATCTGATATGACTAAAAAAATCCTCCTCCATTAACAAAGTAATTTGAAACTACATCTTTATATCTGAAATACAATATGTATTCGTCTACTCAACATCATCTATTCCAACTATGCAATCATTTGATTTTTTTTGCTGGAATTCCTGCCACTGTTATTCCCGGTTCTAAAAATGACTTTGTGACAACTGCATTAGCACCAACTATAATATTATCTGCCAATTCTACGTCACCAATTACCTTTGCACCAATACCCAGTTCTACATTATTTCCTATTCTAGGACACTTGTTATCCCTTCCGTTATTGCCAACACAATTATCCCCATGGAACATACATCCATTTCCTATTTTACTATTCGTATTTACGATTATAGTGCTTCTATGAAATAACTTAACATTTTGTCCCAACACACCTGGAGCAATAAAATATCCCAATTTTTCTCCCAGTCTGTTTGCCTTTCTCATATATAAAACATATTTGACTTTATTTTTCTCTTTATAAAATTCAGATATTCTTAACGCACACATAAATTTATAAATTTGATATTCTTCACAATGAGTAAACCATGCCATAAGTTTATTCTTAAATGTTCTTATATGGGGAATATATAGTTCCTTTTCTCTATCCAGTATTTTCTGAATATTTTCTTCCATCCTTTACTCCTCTAATCACGACTAAATAAATCTCTAGTATATACCTTGCTTTTTACATCATCCAATTCATCATTATATCTATTAGCGATAATCGTATCAGAAAGTCTTTTAAATTCATTCAAATCATTCACTACTTCTGAGCCAAAAAAACGTGTGCCATTTTTAAGTGTAGGCTCATATATAATTACAACTGCCCCCTTTGCTTTAATGCGCTTCATTACACCTTGAATAGAACTCTGTCTAAAATTATCGCTATTACTTTTCATAGTTAAACGGTAAATTCCTATAATAACAGTTTTTTCCAATGATTCATTCCACTCATTCTCAGAAGTATATTGATAATACCCTGCCATCTGCAAAACACGATCTGCCACAAAATCTTTTCGTGTACGATTTGCCTCCACAATAGCTTGAATAAGGTTTTCTGGTACATCGGCATAATTAGCTAGTAATTGCTTTGTATCTTTTGGCAAACAATATCCTCCATATCCAAAACTGGGGTTATTATAAAACGAGCCAATTCGTGGATCTAAACATACTCCTTCTATAATAGATCGTGTATCTAGTCCCTTAATTTCCGCATACGTATCCAATTCATTAAAATACGACACTCTTAAAGCAAGATATGTATTAGCAAAAAGCTTTACAGCTTCAGCTTCAGTATATCCCATAATTAATACTGCAATATCTTCTTTTTTTGCTCCTCTTTGTAATAACTCTGCAAATGTATGAGCAGCGTTAACCATGGTCGCATCTTCCAAGTCGGTTCCTACAATAATACGACTAGGATATAAGTTATCATATAAGGCTTTTCCTTCTCGCAAAAACTCTGGGCTAAAAATAATATTTCTATTACCAGTCTTTTTTCGAATTGTCTCAGTAAAGCCCACAGGAATCGTCGATTTTATTACAATCATAGCATTAGGATTATACTCTGTTGCCAAATTAATAACTTGCTCTACGGATGATGTATCAAAATAGTTTTTCTGACTATCGTAATTTGTTGGTGCAGCCACAATGACAAAATCTGCATTTTCATACGCCGTCTTAGAATCCAATGTAGCCGTCAAGTTTAATGACTTATTTGATAAATATTCGTCTATCTCAGTATCTCTAATTGGAGATTTTCTATTATTTATCATTTCAACTTTTTCAGGTATAATATCTATTGCCGTAACTGAATTGTGCTGGGCCAAGAGAACAGCAAGTGAAAGTCCAACATATCCTGTACCTGCAATTGTTATTTTATAGTTTGTTTCCATAGACTTATTTCCTTCTTTCCAATACTAGACTACTCAAATAACGAATATATTTTTTCTATTTCGCTTGTGTTAGAATAATCTATTGATTTTACATTTTCTCTAAGCATATCCATTTTATCATTATCACTCAAAATATTTGTTAACGCCTCTGCACACTTTTCATTGTCTAAAGGAACAATAAGGCCATCCACGCCATCCCGTAATTGACTGGAAGCCGTTGGATATCTTGTTATTATAACTGGTTTACCCAATATCTGTGCTTCTCTAACCGCTACACATTTCCCTTCATAAAGTGATGGTTGTATATATACATCGCACGCTTTAATATATGGATACGGATTGCTTTTTTTACCAAGAATAACAACATTTTTTTCCATACCACTTTCGTATATCTTTTGCCTAATATGTTCCTCTTCTTGACCGAAGCCAATTAAAAACCATTTTATTTTTATTCCATTTTGACAAATTCTTCTACAAATATCTGGAATATTATCAAAATTCTTTTGAGTAGAAAATCTACCTATTGATAATATTTTCAACTCGCCATCATCAGTAGCCATTTCATCATCCACATATAGCATATCTGCTTGTTTTCGAATAAAATTAGGCGCAATAATATTTTCAATTTCTACTATTTTCTGCTCTAATTCTGGAAACTTAGATAAAAACCCTCTTGTACATGCTTCTGAAATAGAGACAATATTATCATATGCTTCCCACATTTTTTTCTCGCTTTTAACATCCACACCCATATACGAATAATCTGTATGAATCCAAGCTACTCTTTTATCTGCATGTACTTTATGAACAGCATAATAATGTGGAGTAAGGAAACTAATTGCCATATTATATTTCTTTTTGCTTATCATAGGCATTGCTTTTAATGAGTATTTGTGACTGTAATCTAATTCTACCGTATTTTCGCCATGCACATGATTTTTCTTTATATAATGTTTTGCTTTAATTTTTGCATATAAACGTCCGCTTACGACTTTCCACATTCCCTTGTGCAATATAGACACCATAGGAACCGCTAGCCCTGTGTATTGCTTGATTTCTGGCAAAAGGTGCACTTCTTTTGGAATTAAATCAAACAATTCACCTGTATGTCTCATTAAGAATAAATCAACCTCAAATTGAGAATAATCGAATGATTCTAAAAGTCCCAACAATGCTCTTTCTGCACCGCCTATTTCTAATGCATGTGCTACTATTATTACTGATTTCATTTTTTTAGCCACCTAAAACAATCATTTCCAAACAACCGATGAAACGGTTTAGTAAGTTTACTTCTTAAAACAGTCCTTCGGTTCATCCAACTCTTAGAATACCAATGAATACTTATTGTATTCTTTGTTTTTCTCAACTTGCCTGTTGGATCATCATAAGGATTCATATAATCAACCGGAAGGATCAAAGCCCCACAGATAATTTGCTTTTTACCGTTAAGTTCTAAGCCATAAGGTATCAATGCTTTTGTATTAAGTTGTGGACATGATATCAATGGATAATTTCCATTTTCATCTGGCTTCAATTCTTCGTATAGCCTTATCATGCTCTCAACGGTTGCATGATGAGGAATGGCCCCAAACCCTAGTCCTGTAGCTACAAATTTCGGAGTTTCAAATCCATAAAAAGCTTCACACTCGATTAACTCATCAAGTTTTTTTACCACTTCCACATCAGTATCAAAATAAATGCCCCCATGTTCTTTAACTATGATAAGTCTCGCTAAATCACTTAAAAAAGCCCATTTTCCATTTTGGTAACAAAAACGAGTGTATGAATTATAATTAATGTTAAAGTTATCCTCATTCCACTCTATTATTTCATAATCAGGACAATATTTTTTCCAACTATTGATGCATGCTTGTACTGATTTTGGCTTTTCATTTCTTCCAAACCAACAATAATGTATTTTTTTCGGTATCATATATTTACCTCACATAGTGATTATTTACCTTTAACTTTTAATTTAATATAAGCAGTAAGCATCCATCCTGCTGGAATGCATAAAACTGTTAATATTTTTCTAGGAGATTCTTTAATAAAATTTCTGTTTTTTGATATAAAGCTCGAAGACACATAATGTATTGTTTCCATAAGTAATCTTTTCTTAGATATTGGATACATCATCATGATTTTGCGATTATACGCAAAACCTTTTGGATTTTTCAAATACTGGTAATACATTGTATTAGTCGAACCGTCCTCCTGATATTCTACATTACAAAGGATTTCGTCTAACACGCCCAATTTATAGTCTTGATCAATAACTGCAAATTTACAAGAAATTCCCACATAATTTTCACCTTCAAATTCAGGATATGGTGGATATTTCTTCATTATATCCGTACGGTAAACAAATTTCTTATCACCTTTCCCGCCTTTCCCATAATACTCTGAATATGTGGTTTCTTTCATATTTTCAGGAAAGCCCGTACCAATAATATTACCGTTCATGTCAGAATCCAATCCAATTAGACCTGCATATCCAAATTCCCTCATAGTGCTCCAAGCTTCTGCAATTTTTCTTGCTGCACCAGGAGCTAGGCAATCGTCAGAGTCAATACAAACATTCAGTTCTGTATCTATGTTATCATAAGCTGTGTTATATGCTGTATGCATTCCACCATTCTTTTTATATATATATCTAATCTTAAATGGATTATTTTCTGCCATCCACATCTCTACCAGCTTGTCTGTACCATCTGTAGAGCCATCATCAATAATAAGCCATTCAAAACAAAAACAATCCTGATTTCTAAGCGACTCATAGGTTCGTGGCAAAGTATGGGCTCTATTATAGGTTGGTGTAAATACCGTTAATAATACTTGCTTTTCTTTCATTTTACGTCCTTTCATAACACTAATCCATATAATATTGATACCACTTTTGGAACATATAAAGAGGCCATACAATATTGGATGGATTATTTCCAGAAAATGCACCTTTATCTCCTTCAGATAAAAAATGACTAACATACTCAGAAGTGTAGGTTGGATTAAATATTCCTTGTTTGTTCAAATAATCCACACTGGTAAGATCAATTAAATCTTCCCTCAAGGCTCCCCTGAGCCATTTGGCTATAGGAACCGCAAATCCTCTTTTTGGTCTGTCAAGTAATTCTGATGGGATATAATCATATGCCAAATCTTTTAAAATAAATTTTTTATTCTTCCTTTTATACTTGTATTGATGTGGTGTCATAAAAGCAGTATTAACAACATTAATATCTAATAATGGATTTCGTGCCTCCAATGAATACTTCATAGTTGCTCTATCTACTTTGCACAAATTATTATCTGGAAGATAAGTAATACTGTCCAACAACATCCTGCGAATTTGCCAATTCGATATTTCTATTTCGCTTTCATCATATGGGATAATAGAAATATTACAATCTAAGATTTTTCCGATACTTTCTTCATAAGCTCGTCGCCCAAATTGCGTTTTGAAACGGCTATCTGAATTCTGCAATATAGCTTTAACAGCAAAAGGTAATTTACTTACCATTTCTTTGTTCCGATTTGTAAATAATCTAAGCACTTTCGCTATTGGCTCAATTTTTTGTGCTAAGCCTAACTTATCATACATGTTATATCCACAGAAAAGTTCATCTCCGCCATCGCCGGTAAGCACTACAGTTACCTCTTCCTTTGCTATCTTAGCTACTAACATAGATGGTATTTGAGAAGAGTCTGCAAAAGGCTCATCGTAATAGCTAGGAATAGACTCGACCAATTCCAACATTTCTGCTTCTGTAACATAATGGTTGGTATGATTTGTTCCTAAATACTTTGCAATATCTTTTGCATATGGAGCTTCATCATATTCTTTATCTTCAAATCCAATAGAAAATGTTTTTACTGGCTGATCTGATAAACTTTGTGCTACTGCAGTAACCAATGAAGAGTCATATCCTCCACTCAAAAAGGTTCCAACTGGAACGTCTGCAACCATGCGACAGCGAACTGCTTCAACAAGTTCTTCTTTTAGTTTCCTTTTTACTTGATTGTAATTATTGATTTGACTACAGCTGTTAATTTTGTAATTTTCTAATAAATTCCAATAAATCTTCTTCTGAATTTTTTCTCCATCAAAGATTATCATTTGTCCTGGTCTGATTTTACAAACATTTTTAAATATACAATCTTCTCCCGCAATATATCGATTATAAAGGAACCGAGGAAGCACTTCTTGATTAATTTCTTTCTTGAAAGCCGGAAAAGTCATAATTGGTTTGAGAACCGAGGAAAATACAAAATCATTGTCATTCCAATAATAATACAGTGGCTTTTTCCCCATTCGATCGCGTACCAGCAATAGTATATTTCTTTTCCGATCAAATAATCCAATCGCAAACATACCATCAATATGATCGACAAAATCTATTCCCCATTTTTGATAAGCAGCAATGATTACTTCTGTGTCGCAGTCACTAACAAATTCATAATCAGACAATTCTATTTTTAACTTTTGGAAGTTGTATATTTCTCCGTTGAATACTACAATAATATCACTTTCTTTTGAATGAAACGGCTGATGTCCTTTGGGGCTAAGATCAACTATTGATAGCCTTCGCTGTGCTAAACCTATGTATGAATCAGGTGGAAAAGGAAACATTTCTTCACCTGAATCATCCGGTCCACGATAAAACATCGTATCATTCATCGCTTTTAATTGATCTAATGTAATATTTTTTCTTGTTATAAACCCACATATGCCACACATATCATAATCTCCCTACTACAACAATTATTTTAGCATCGCCTTATTTATAATACTTTCAGGAATTCCGTATTCTTTTAAATATTTTCGAGCTGTTACTTCAATACAGTACCCTTTCTTTTTAAAAGTTTGTAGTGCCGTATTATAATCCCATTTAAAGGAATCTGTTTTCTTAATAATAACCTCTGCCCACAGTGCTGTATCATCGTTCAACGAAAGATACTCTACCATATCAATCCCCACATCAACTACTTTTGGAATCGCATCTGATACGATTGCCGGAACTCCTACTAACTGAGACTCTAAAACTACGCCACCTAATCCTTCAAACAAAGACGGGAATATCATACCATCGAAGGCACAAAGAATTTGAGGAACATCCCCTCGACTTCCCATTAGGACAACATTATCTGTGAGATCTAAATCTAATATTTTCTTTTCTATATCAGAACGCAAATCTCCCTCACCTATAAGATACAAAATAAAATTGTCCCCTTTTTCTTTTAATGACTTTGCAATATCTAGTAAAAACATATGATTCTTTTGTTTACGCAAGTTTGCAACCGTGACATACGCCTTTTTGTCATTTGGAATACCTAATTTTTCTCTTAAGACATTTCTCTCATTTGCATTCAGAACAACATATTTATTTTGATCAATTGCATTTGGAACAAACAAATAAGATCCCTTTTTTACTGCTCGTTTCCCAAAAATATTTTCTGCTGCTTCAGTCGAAATTGCAATTCTTTGTGTAGCGGATAACGCTATCAAAATTTTCCCAATATCACAGACAATTTTCTCTTTTAGACTTCTATTAGGAATCACAGAATCTCTTGCATGTGCAATACGAATTTTCACACCTGCTTGTTTAGCAGCCATCAATACAATTCCTCCATACCACGATACATGTGTATGAACCGCTTGAAAGAGATGTTCTCGAAAAAATCGCACTAGCGCTCGATAGTTTTTTATCAAGCCAGATCTTGGATCAGGTAACACATATTTTTCTGATCCTTTCAATTTAATTTCATCATCAAAGAAATGTTTTCCACTATGTAATACAGCGAAGTCAAATGTAACTACCTTAGAATCTATACATCTATATACATCCATCATTCTATTTTCTGCGCCGCCATTATTAAGTGTTGAGAAAAATTGCAACACATGAACAGACATTTCTAATACCTCCCATCAGCATTCACTCTAAATATCACTAAAACAATCCCCATGTAAAATGCATTTGATAATAAAAAAAGATAATATACATAATCACAGCAATAAGTTTTATTATTCTTGCAGATTCTTTTGTAAACATATGATTTAGCTCCCAGGGTAACAAGATTCCAGTGGAATATAAACTCACATATATCGGCAGCCTACCGAGAAATACACCGGATGTCCCCATTGAAATAATACCAAGCCCAGTTGAAATAATCCCCGCATTAACACACATATTAATAACTGGATCATTTTCCGCCTTAATATACCGTAAGCCTATCAACGATAAAATTGTTGGAACAGCATATACTAATACTCGAATGGGATTAGTTCCATCATCATTCCATGATTGCCAATCGCTTACTACATTTGTATACTGCGTATCAGAAAGCAACACTTCTAACATATTAGTAAACTGATTGACAAAAAAAAGTACGAAAATGCTTGCAACAATACATAATAAAGTTTTTCTGTTCCATGCTTGTCCCTGAATAATAAAAACTATCGGAATCATTAGTAGTGCTGATCCATGCATAGTTGATGCCAAAAGAATTATTAAAATTACTGCAATATATTTCTTCTTAAGCATTAGTTCAAATGCCCCGAAAATAAGCGCTACTGCAACAAACTGTCGTACTCCGTTTTGCACCCATGAAAAGTAATCTGTAGATGCAATAAATATAAACATACTAAGCCAATAATCTTCCGAAAATTTTCTGAAAATCAATGCGACAATGACGATTTGAATAGCTGCAACAATAAAAAAGTAGATAACATCTGAATTACCAAAAATACTCTTTATTAACACAGTAAGTACTGAAAAGCCTTTATCTTTTGTTACAGTTTCTAAATAACCTGAAATTCCTATTAGTGTACTAGGTGCTTCCTCAAAACTCTTCCGATAAACAGTTGTATCTCCAATATTCCCACGACCTGCAGCTGCAAGAATAAAAGGGAAAGCAAGTAATAATGCTGCAAAAATTGACCATCTTGTCTGCTTTTCTCCCATCACCAAAACCCTTTGTCTTGGAAAAACAGCGGCTAATATCCCTCCGCCAACAAACATCCATATAATATACCACCAGTAATTTGTTATTGTCATATCGTCCTCTCCAGTTTCTATAATTCAATTTTTCTTGTCCAACTTATGCTCAAATGAACCTCTGTTCTTTATGGACACAAGTTCATTTGAACACAAGTCACATAATTATCGTTAAATTGTAAAAACTCCCCAAAACGCAGGAAACTTGCCTAATCGCCATGGGGATGACTCTTTAGCCTATACCAAGTGCCTGGATCGTGTCCTTAACAACCTGTGTCTTATCAAATATTTGTTCCATTCTCCTCCGACCAGCTTCTCCCATCAAAGCTCGATCAACATGTGTTTTATTCAAGAATGTCTCCATTGCTTCCAGCAGGCTTTCCGTATCCTTTACTTTTACCAAAATTCCTGTTACGCCCGGATCAACCGCCTCTCGACATCCAGGGATATCACTGGTAATCAACGGTCTTCCAACTGCCGCACCTTCCAAAAGAACATTACTCATTCCTTCATGGTAGCTCGGAAGAACAATACAATTTGTTGCTACATAATATGGCAATGGATTCTCCTGAAAGCCATGAAAAATAGCAATTCCTTCCCGTACCAGACTCTCTATCTGTTCCTTGTAATCATCTTCATAAAAACCTACAATATCCAGTACAAAATCCTCTCGTTTGGAATAAAGACTTCTCACCGCTGCGAACAGTTCATCAATTCCTTTTTCTTTCATAATCCTGCCCAGGTAGAGGAAATGTATCTTCTCATTCTCCGGATATGGATAATATGGATATCGCTCCAGATTAATTCCAGCTCCATGGAGTATCTTTTGCTTCTTGGCCGGAATAATTCTCCTCTTTTGAAATTCTTCTGCATTTCCCTCATTCTCAAAGAAAACCGTCCGAACTTTTCGAAACGCCATCTTATAGAGCAATGTTACGAACTGGGCCAGTCCCGCCTTTTGGAACGCTGTTCCCAGCCCCTGCACATTGGCACAAAAAGGAATACCCATTCTGCCGCAAATTAGACCAGCATAAATATTTGGTTTAATCGAATATGTAATAACCAGATCAGGATGTTCGTCCAGAAGTATCTTCTTATAGTGCTTCATCAATTTGAAATCTGTCAGAGGGTTAATGCCTCTGCGCTCAATCGGAGTATCAATGCATTTTACACCCATCTCCTGAAATGGTTTCTCATGTTTTTCTTCATCAAACGGAAGACTTAATACCACTTCGTGATCTTTTTTTAATTCCGCAATCAACTCCCGCCGGAACTGCCACAGCATATAAGCATGATTTGTTGCGATCAAAATCTTCTTCGGCTGTCTTTTCTTTTCATCTTCTGCTTTATTCAATATCATTTGCACCTATCTTTCTAAAATTAAAGTAAGAGGTAATTGCAACTCATGCTTATCCCCCGTATACTTAAAAAATAACTGCATATGTCCGTCTACATTTTTGTATCAGGAGTTCTGCAGTTTTTATCATTCAGTCCGTTCTTATCAGTAAATAAACCGGAGCAACATTGTATAGACGCCCCCATCTTATTCAGTGGCTATTATATCACTTTTACAATAAGGTGACAATAAACATTCACGCCGATTTTTCGGGCTTTCGTACCAATTTTGCCCGTTTATAAATTTGATTTTTCCTTCATTTTACAATTACTAGGCAAAATCACCCTTTTGATATGCTCCCTTTTAGGTAGACAAGTGAAATAATAAAAACTTGTCTCTTAGAAGGGAGCATTTTATTATGGCATTTAAGCACAAATATTCCTATGAAGAGAAAAAGCATATTCTTATGGAATATCTCAATGGTACCCATGGCTTCAGGGAATTATGTCGTATCTATGGAATGAGCTGGGGAGCCTTAAATGGCTGGATTCGTTTATACAATACTTTTGGGTGGGAAGGTCTGGTAACTGGTAGCAAGGCAAGGCATTATTCTTCTGAAATCAAACAAGCAGCAGTAGAGGATTATCTTTCAAAACGCCTTACTGGTCCGGAAGTACTGAAAAAATATAAAATCCGATCAGTAACCCAACTTCAGAACTGGATCTTGAAGTATAATGGTCATGAGGAACTGAAATCTTCTGGAACAGGAGGCTGTACCATCATGACAAAAAGGAGAAAAACTACCTTTGAAGAAAGGGTCAAGATTGTCCAATACTGCATCACACATAACCGTAATTATGCAGAAACATCCCAAAAATACGGAATATCTTACCAGCCGGCCAGAAATTATACCGTAAAATATGAATCCGGTGGTGTGGATGCCCTGAAAGATCGCAGAGGGAAGAGGAAAGCCCTTGAAGAAATGAGTGAACTGGAAACGCTGCGGGCAGAGGTAAAACTGTTGCAGGCAGAAAAGAAACGGGCGGAAATGGAGATATCCTTCTTAAAAAAACTCGAAGAAATAGAGAGGAGGCGGGGCTAAGCCTGATCCGGCATGAATCTGTATACCGGGCGATAAAAACAGAACATGAAGAGCATGGCTATCCCATCCGGAGCCTGTGCAGGCTTGGGGGAATTTCCCGTGCGGCGTATTATAAATGGCTTCATAGGAAGACACCTGAAAGCGAGTTAGAAAACCAGCATATAGCAGATGAAATAGAAAAAATCCATAAAGACTCCCCAGATAAAGGATACCGGAGAATAAGGGATGATCTGGAACGTTATCATGGCATGAAAGCCAATGATAAACGGATTCTGCGGATCTGCCGTAAGCTCGGTATAAAGTCTACGATAAAATATGCAAACAATGGATGTACCCGTCAGGCAAAGAATCCGCAGTATATTGCCGAAAATATACTTGACCGTCAGTTCAGCGCACAAGCTCCGAATGAGAAATGGCTTACCGACGTGACGGAATTTCATTACTATGTCGGTCTGGAGAAACACAAGGTTTATCTTAGTGCCATTCTCGACTTATATGACAGAAGAATTGTAGCCTATGTTATCGGCGACTCTAATAATAATGATCTGGTATTCCGTACTTTTGATGAAGCTATTCAGACGAATCCAGATGCCCATCCGCTCTTTCATAGTGACAGGGGGGGTCAATACACAAGCAGAGCATTTCATAAGAAACTGGAGAGTGCGGGGATGATACAGAGTATGTCACAGGTAGCAAAGTGTATCGACAACGGACCGATGGAGGGATTCTGGGGAATTCTTAAAAGAGAACGTTACTATGGCAGGCATTTTTCAAGTAGAGAGGCGCTTGTGTCTATGATAGAGGAATACATAGAGTATTATAATGGTCGCCGGTTGCAGCAGAATCTGGGAATAATGACACCAATGGAAAAGCATGAAAGCTATTTACATGCAGCATAAAAACTGCCAGCAGGCAAAGCCTACTGGCAAAAAGACTTATATTTTTTCACTGTCTACTTGACGGGGAGCGGTTCATACAGCATGATACCTTCTGTTTGTAACCAAATTGGTTAACTCAAATTAAGGCAAAGGGTAGTGTAAAAAACTTTGTGGCTTTGGTAAAAAATGGCTCCTTTTTGGTAAGA